>Ga0182749_1000333_pt1 | contig 46984 bp, 39 predicted proteins | sample eDN3rd37CKraftMG_FD_128875 | JGI IMG/M metagenome (GOLD analysis project Ga0182749, IMG submission 128875) | Enriched Miracle-Growth compost microbial communities from Emeryville, California, USA - eDNA 3rd pass 37_C Kraft MG (version 2) (version 2) ...
CGAGCCGCGCGACCAGCGTGCGCGGCCACGGCCACTGGCCGAAGAGCCTGAGGCTCGCCTCGTCGATGTCGACGATCACCACCGGGCGGAACGAGGCGTCGCGCGGCTTGCGCACCTGGTAGAAGTCGAAGCTGCGCAGGCGCAGCTCGCGGATTTGCGGCGGGTCCCAGTAGCGCAGCAGCAGGAACGCCGCGAGCAGGGCAAGGCCGATGGCGCGCGAGAGGCCGAAGCGCCGGGCCAGTCTGGAGGGCCGCTTCATCGCGGGGCCGCCGTCCCGCTATTTCTCGCGGAAGGCGCGCTTGACCTGGTCGAGCAGCGGCTTCGCGAGGTACGACATCACGGTGCGGTTGCCGGTCTCGACGAAGGTCTCCACCGGCATGCCCGGCACCAGCCTGACGTCGCCGAGCGGCTTCAGGTCCTCCGGCGTCATCCCCACGCGGACGGTGTAGTAGCTCGCGCCGGTGCGCTGGTCGAGCGTGGTGTCGGCCGAGATGCGGGCGATGCGGCCGAAAACCTCCGGCGTGGTGCGCTGGTTGAAATTGGTGAAGCGCAGCATGGCGCGCTGCCCGAGCTGGATCTGGTCGATGTCCTGCGGGTTGATGCGCGCCTCGACCGCGAGGTTGTCGGTCTCCGGCACGATCAGCATGATCGGCTCGCCGGCCTGGATCACGCCGCCGACCGTATGCACCGCGGACTGGAACACGGTGCCGTCCTGCGGCGCGCGGATGTCGACGCGGCGCAACTGGTCCTCCGCCGTCACCTTGCGCTCCACGAACTCGCCGAGCTTGGCGTCGATCTCGCGGATTTCCTTGCTCACGTCGCTGGTCATGTCCTGGTCGATCTGGATGACCTTCAGCTCGGTCTCCGATGCCTTGACCCGCGCCTCCGCCATGGCGGCGACGATCTGGCCGCGCTCGCCCTCGATGCGCGCCGACTCGCGCTCGAGCTGCGTCAGCCGCGCGAGCTGCACCAGGTTGCGCGAATAAAGCTCGCGGACGCCGACGAGCTCGCGCTGGATCAGCTCGAGCTCTTTGGACTTGGCGTTGCGCTGCGCGTCGAGGCCCTGGATTTCCTCGTTGGCCTGGGCGATCTGCTGGCGGAGCTGCGCCTTCTGGCCGTTGCGCGCGGAGAGCCGCGCGTTGAACAGCCGGGTCTCGCTGGTCATGGCCTCGATGGCGTCGGGGTCCCTGCTGGCGGCGAGCTCCGGCGGGAATTTGATGGCGGCGAGGCTGTCGCGCTCGGCTTCGAGCCGCGCCTTGCGCGCGTAAAGCTCGTTGAGGCCCTTGGTGACGATGGCGAGGTTGGCGCGCGTCACCGTGTCGTCGAGCCGCACCACGATGTCGCCCGCCTTGACGCGGTCGCCGTCGCGCACCCGCACCTCGCCGACGATGCCGCCCGAAGGGTGCTGCACTTTCTTGACGTTGCTGTCGACCACGATCTGGCCCGGCGCGATGATGGCGCCGGCGATCTCCGACGTCGCGGCCCAGCCGCCGACCCCGAACGCCAGCACCAGGACGACCGCCGCGCCGGCCACGATGTGCCGCCGCAGCGACTGGCCCGGGCCCGTCGCCGGCGGCAGCGCCAGGAACCTCCCGAACCGCTCCACCCGGGTCCTAAGCCCGGCGACGGCCGCCCCGGTCCGCATGATGATAGTGTCGAGCATCATACCGCCCTGCCCGTGTCCGGCACCACCTGGAGCGGCCGCGGCGGGGCGATGCTGCGCGGCGCGAGGTCGGCCAGGACCTCGTCCTTCGGACCGAACTTGTGCATGCGGCCCTTGTTGAGCACGAGGATGAGATCGACGGCGGCGATGGCGCTCGGCCGGTGCGCGACCACGACGACGATGCCTCCCCGCGCGCGCACGCCGCGGATCGCCCGCGTCAGCGCCTCGTCGCCTTCGGAATCGAGGTTGGCGTTGGGTTCGTCGAGCACCACCAGGAACGGGTCGCGGTAAAGCGCGCGGGCGAGCGCGATGCGCTGCGCCTGGCCCGACGACAGCGCCGAGCCGTTCTCGCCGACCTGGGTCTCGTAGCCCTGCGGCAGGTTGACGATGAGGTCGTGGACGCCGGCGGCGCGCGCCGCCGCGATCACGAGATCGGAATCCGGCTCGTCCTCGAACCGCGCGATGTTGTCGGCCACGGTGCCGGCGAACAGCTCGACGTCCTGCGGCAGGTAGCCGATGTGCCGGCCGAGCATCTCCGGCGACCACTGGTCGAGCGCCGCGCCGTCGATCCTGACCTTGCCGCGCGCGGGCGGCCAGATGCCGACCAGGAGCCGCACCAGCGAGGACTTGCCCGAGGCCGTTGGGCCGATGACGCCGAGCCCGGCGCCGGCTTCGAGCGAGAAGCTCACGTCGGCGAGCACCACCCGCTCCTCGCCCGGCGGCACGGCGCAGACCGCCTCGGCCGAGAGCGACTGCGACGGCGCCTCGAGCGGCATCGGGTCGCTGCGCACGGGCAGCGCGGCGAGCAGCGTGTTGAGGCGGCTCCAGCCGAGCCGGGCCGCCATGAAGCTCTTCCAGTGCGCGATCAGCAGGTCGATCGGCGCCAGCGCGCGCGAGCCGACGATGGAGCCGGCGATGATGATGCCGCCCGTCGCCTGCTGATTGATGACGAGAAAGGCGCCGACCGCAAGCAGCATGGACTGCAGCAGCATGCGCAACGTCTTCGACACCGCGCCGAACCCGCCGCCGACGTCGCTCGCCGCCTCGGTGTTGGCGACGTAGTCGCGGTTGGCCTTGAGCCAGCGCTTCATGGCGCGTCCGGTCATGCCCATGGCGGTGAGCGCCTCGGCGTTGCGCCGGCTCGCCTCGGCGAGCGCGTTGCGGCGCTTCGAGGACTCCGCGGCGACCTTGACCGGGGCGCGCATGCACGCCTCGGTGAGCAGCGTGAGCGCCACGAGAACGATCATGCCGACCAGCGCCGTGAGGCCGATGTAGACGTGGAAGGCGAAACAGATGCCGAGATAGACCGGAATCCACGGCAGGTCGAAGAACGCCGCCGGCCCGGCGCTCGACAGGAAGGCGCGCAGGTTGTCAAAGTCGCGCAGCGGCTGCAGCGCGTCGCCGCGGTTGCCGATCTTGAGCGGGATGCGGACGATGGCGTCGTAGATGCGCCCGCTCAGGGCCTCGTCGAGGCTGTTGCCGATGCGGACCATGATGCGCGCGCGGATGAGGTCGAGCACGCCGAGCGCGGCGTAGAGGCCGGCGGCGAGCATCACCAGCGCGACCAGCGTCGGCACGCTGCGGCTCGGCAGCACCCGGTCGTAGACCTCGAGCATGAAGAACGAGCCGGTGAGCATCAGGATGTTGCTCATGCCGGAGAACACGCCGACAGCGACGAACGCGCCGCGGCAGGCGGCGAGCGCGGCCGGAAGCTCGGAGCGGACCGGCTGCTGCGGCGTCCAGTGGGAAGCCCGCGGTGTCATGCCTGAAGCGCCCCTGGCCAAACCGGCCCCTCTACGTCCTGGCGGCAGGAAACGTCATCGATCCTCGACCGTCGAAATGCCGCGCCGCGCCGGCAGTCCGTAGCATGGGTCCGTCAACATCCGCCGAGGATCACATTCCCGGGCCGCTTCCGGTCAGGAAATGAAAATCGTCCGTATGGGAGACCAGTTGCGCTTTCGACACGCCTTGAAGCGTGACGGTGTCGCAGCCGGCGTGGATGACGGCGTTGCCGCAGCCGTCGTCCTGGGTCGCGCACAGCACCTGCTGGGCATTGCAGAAAACCGAGGAATCAAACGCGATGGCGTCGGTGCCCGGCTTGAAGTCCGTAACCGTGTCGTGGCCGAAGTTCGCGCCGAACACGAACGTGTCGGCGCCGCCGTGACCGGTCATGACGTCGTTGCCGGAGCCGGACAGGATCACGTCCTTGCCCGAGGTGCCTTCGAGGCGGGCCGGCGCGCCGTTGCCGGACACGGTGAAGATGAAATTGACCGTGTCGGTGCCGCCGTGGTGGTCGTCCACGTGCAGCGTCACCTTGTCGGCGCCCGCCTGCGAGTCGCCCGGCGTATAGGCCACGCCCCGCGCCAGCTCATGATTGATCTGCCAGAGCGTCCCATCGAGCTGGATGTCGCCGTTCGTCCCGGGCTGACCCGGGCCGCAACCCTCCGCCAACGACAGGCTGCCGTGCTCGGCGCTCGCGGTCACGGTCAGGTGGCCCGTCCAGCCGGCATCGGGATCGGCAACGGAGAGGCCGAAGAGGACGTTGTCGTCCTGGCCGCCGAGCGACAGGTGGTCGGTGCCGATCGACGGCGGCTGATCCACATGGATCGCCACCGTGGTGGTGTCGGACAGCGAGTGGCCGACACCGTCGTTGCCGCCGTCGTTGAAGGTGATGGTGGCCGTGCGGTCGCCGCTGTGCGGGTGATGCGAGGAGGTATCGAAGGCCAGCGCGTCGAGCAGCTTGTCGACCCGAGCCTCGGTGGCGTGCGAATTGAACGTGATCTTCAGATGATCCGTGCCGAGATGGCCGTCCGAGACCCTGCCGATGTCAACGCCATCGACCCACACGCTTTGGCCGAACGGCGAGATATAGATGTCATGGCCCTCCAGAACGATCTGGTCGCCGGAATAGCCGCCATGGAACTGGAAGCTATGGGAGTCGTGGAGCGTCACGCTGAGCGAGCCGCCGGCGAAATCGTGCGGACGATCCGGGTCGGTCACGAAGCCGTCCGGCAGCAGCTTCTGCGGCCCGTCGCCGACCACATAGGAAACGCTCCCGTGGCTCGGCGAGAGCTGCGGCGCCTCGTTGACGTTGCCGACCGTCACGTAAATCGTCTTGGTCCCGGTATCGACGACGATGGAGCCGTTGTCGGTCTGCATGGTTTCGGAGGCGCGCACCTCCACCGCATAGACGTTGTTGTGGTTGGAATCCGTCGGATGCTCGTAGTCCGGCGCATGCTTGAAGACGAGGTTGCCGTGGCTGTCGATGGCGAACAGGTCGGCGTCCGCGCCGCCCACGATCTCGAAGCTGAACTGTCCCTGTCCCTGCTCGCCCGGGACATAAGCCGAGAGATGGGTGACGAAGTGGTGGTTTTCGGCGACGAACTGGAAAGGAGACGTGGTGACGAAGACCGGCGGGTCGTTGGTGCCGTCCACGGTGAAATCCACGGTGGTCGAGGCCGTGAGCCCGCCGTTGTCGATCACCGGGACCACGAAGGACTCGACCGGGTGGTCGTTGCCGGTCAGCGGATTGGCCAGCGTGTTGTCGAGGGTGTAGGTCAGGGTGTTGTCGGCCGTGTTGAGGGTGGCCGAGCCGTACTGGCCGTGCTTGACGTAGGTGCCGGCGGCGGCACCCGCGCACCAGCCCGCCGCGACGAGCGCCGCGATGTCGTAGGTAACGGTCGAATTGCCGTTGAGATCGACCTTGACGATGTGCGCCGTCGCGCTCGAAACGCCCGGATTGCCCGGCGCCGCTTCCTTCAGATGATGGTTCGGCTGGCTCGCGAACACCGACGGCGGCAGGTTCTGCTCCGGCGTGAACACCACATGGATGTCGCCGTTGGAATCGGTGGTGATCTGGATCGGGCCGTTGTGGTTTCCGCCGCCGCCGGAATTGCCGCCGCCGTTGTCCGGCATGGGGATGTAGCCCGAGTGCGGATCGGGCAACGGCTGCGTGCTGCCGCCGCCCGGCAGGCCGGGGCTGCCATGGGAATCGCCCGGGCTCTGCGGCTGCACGTTCTGCGGCGCCACGTTCTGGTTGCCGAAATTCGCCGGGTTGGCGAGGTAGATCGGGAACAGCGCCTGCGCCACCGAGAGTTCCTGCGCGACCTCGGCCGGTGACTTCTGGGTCTGCTGGGCCAGGACGCCGAGGTTGGCGGTCGGCGTGACGGTGAAGGTGGAGTCGGTCGAGGTGATGGTGCCGATGATCGCGCCGGTGGTCCGGTCGATGATCTGGAACGAGCCGACGTGGCCGTCCGGGTCGGTCATCAGCGAGTAGCTCACCGACACGGCGTTGCCGTTGATGTCGGTGACGATGTTGGTATTGACCGTGGTGCCGCGGATGCCCATGGTCGCGACCGGCGTCTCGACGCGCATGTCGCCGGTTTTCGCCACCTGGCCGGCGACGAAGGTGATGCCCCCTTTGACCAGGCTGAACAGCGCGGAATTGCCGGACGTCGCGCCGGCGTTGTAGACGAGCTCGCTCAGCACCATGCGGGCGTCGGCGCCCATGTTGAAGGCGGTGCCGTCGGCGAGGCTGATGCCGACCTGGGAGCCGTCGTGGGTCTCGATGACGTCGCCCTGGCGGATGCTGTCGCCGACCTTGAGCTCCTCCACCACGCCGTTGGCGTGCTGCACCGTGACCGAGCCGGCGAGGCGCTCGACGCGGCCGATGACCGGCGCGCCGGCCGGAGCGCCCGCCTGCGCATATTGTCCGGGGGTCTCGGGCACGGCGAGGTGCGCGACGACCTCGGCCGACAGACCTGCGCCGCCGGGCGTCACCAGGTCCGGCGGATGGTCGTGGTCGAAATAGCCGGTGACGACGAGCTTGTGGCCGTCCTGGCCGACGAGGACGAGGTCGGCGCCGGCCTTTTTGAAATGCGCGCCGAACAGGAACTCGGCGTCGGGAATCACCACCCGGCCGGAGGCGTTGCTCTCCGACGCGTCGATGTGCGCTCCGCCGCCGTCGCGGCCGCCGGACGACAACCCCTCACGAAACATCAATAGCCCCTCGCCTGCTGGCGCAGGAAACTGCCAACAATCCTTGTAGATCGGCCCCCAGGTCAACGTCTGTTTTTATGCAAGCCTTGTTCGGGCTGGCGCCATCCGGGCCGCATCGTCGGCCGCCGCCCCGGCACCCTGGCTCTACTACAAAGCTGCATTGTAAGCCATTGTTAATCATTGGGAAACTTAATTCTCGCAATTCGTCCGGAAACCGCCGGCTGCCGTTCGCCATCCCGGGTCGGGCCGGCTCGAAAAAATAAGGTTAACTTTCGGTTGCATCCCTACCGACACACCGCAGGCGATGCTGTGATGGCCGTCACATGTCCCCCGGCGGGCTTGAACCAAGCTGGCGGAGCGGCGGCCGGGACGGCTCGGGGCCGGCCTTTCGACGGACGTGGCGACGCGGGGTGACGGTGGAATGACGATGACGCTGAAGTTCTGGGGCGTGCGGGGAAGCATCGCCTGCCCCGGCCCCGGCACCGCGCGCTACGGGGGCAACACGTCCTGCATCGAGGTCCGCTGCGGCGGGCGGATCGTGATCTTCGACGGCGGCACCGGCCTGCGGCCTTTCGGCGATGCGCTGGTCGGGTCCGGCCGGCCGCTCGACTCCGACCTGTTCCTGACCCACTGCCATCTCGACCACGTCTCCGGCCTGCCGTTCTTCGCGCCGCTGTTCGCGCCGGGCAACCGCCTGCGCATCTGGGCCGGCAATTTGCCGCCCGGCGCGCGGCTGAAGCGCGTGCTCAACACCATGATGAGCCCGCCGCTGTTCCCCGTGGACGTGGAAAGCTTCAAGGCGGCGATCGACTATCGCCAGTTCAAGCCCGGCGACACGCTCAAGCCGTGCGACGGCATCGTCCTGCGGACCGCGGCACTCAACCACCCCGGCGGCGCGGTCGGCTACCGGCTCGACCACGCGGGCAAGGCCCTCGCCTACATCACCGACACCGAGCTCCTGCCCGGCCCCATCGACCCGGGCGTGCTCGCGCTGGCGCGCGGCGCCGACCTGGTGATCGTGGACAGCACCTACACAGAGGCCGAGATCGCCGCCCATCGCGGCTGGGGCCACTCCACCTGGAAGGACGCCATCCGTCTCGCCGACGCGGCCGGGGCCGGGACGCTCTGCCTGTTCCACCACGACCCGGGCCACGACGACGATTTCATGGACAAGGTCGGCCGCGAAGCCGCCGCCGCGCGGCCGGACACCATGCTCGCCCGCGAGGGCCTGACGATCGGCCTGTAGCCGCGGCCGGCCGTCACGGCAGCGACAGCGACGTCACGGCGACGTTGAGGTTGCCTTCGGCCTCGGCGACGATGCGCAGCGTCTTGGAATCGAACGCGACCGCGTCGAGCCGCAGCGCCTCCACCTTGGCGTCGACCCGCAGCCCGGTCTGCGTCTTCTGGAAATCCGTCAGCACCGCCTCGATCTTCTGCCGCGCATCGGCGGCGAACGGCTTGAGATCGACCACGGCGCGCGAGGCCAGCATCGGCGCGAGATAGGGCGCGGCGGCGCGGGCCGCGGTGCCGATGAGGCCGAAGGCCGCGTCGGAATCGACGTCGAGCGTGACGTCGGTCAGGCGCAGGATCTGGTTGTCCTTGTCGAGGACCGGCTTGCCCCAGACATTGACGGTCGCCTCGGCGCCGAAGCCGAACGAGCCGCGCTGCTTGCCGTTGACGAGCAGCGAGATCAGCAGCCGGTCGCCGGAGGCGGCCATCTCCACCTCCTTGACCGTGACCGCGACCGAGCCGCTGCCGTCCTCGGGAAAAGTCCTGCCGACGAGCTGCGCCGTGAGCAGCGTGTTCACGACCGGGAACGGAATGTCGATCGGGATGCCGACCGTGACGTGGCCGCCCGAGAGGTCGGGCACGATCTCGATGCGGTCCGGGAACGGGCACACCGGCTTGGTCCGGTTGGACACCACGCGGGTCTGCGCCTCGACGCCGATCAGGAGGTTGACCGCCGCGGCGTCGATGCGCGGCTGCGCCGCGAAGGCGCGGGTCGGCTTGATCTCCAGCCACAGGCTGGGCGCGCCGGCCCCGATGCCGGAGACGCCGAGCGGGAACGAATCGCACAGCCGCATCCATTGCGCCTGCGCCGCCTGCTTGAACGAGGGATCGTTGCGGATGCGCGATTCGAGGAACGCGGTCTGCTCCCGCACCGAGCGGTCCACCAGCGGCTTGACCTCGCTGGCGACGCTGATCCGCAGGCCCGCGATCGGCAGGCTCACGTCGTTGATCGAAGCCTGCGCGCTGAGGTTGGGCGCGATGTGCCAGTCCGGCAGGATGGTCGGCCGCGCCGTCACCGTGACGTTGCCGCGCACCGCCGCGGTCTGGTCGAAGGTCTTGCCGGCGAAGTTGCCGACCTCGCGGCCGAGGCTGCCGCCGATGCTGCCGAGCACGTTGCCGAGCTGGCGGCCGACCTGGCCGCCGACGTTGCCGATGGCGGCCAGCGTGCCGTTGGCGCGCAGCGAGCCGTTGAGCGGCGTGGCGATGGTGAGTCCCTCGGGGCGTCCGGTGATCGCCAGCGGGCCGCGGTCGATGCTCCAGCCGATGGTGGCGTTGATGGGCAGGTCCGGCGTGCCGCCGTTGCGGCTGCCGGCGAGGTTGCGCGGCGCGGTGCTGTCCAGCGCCGCCTGGATCGCGGAGAGGGCGATGGCGGCGGGCGCGACCACCGTGGAGGTGCGCGTGATCGGCTCCAGCGGCGGCAGCGCGGCGAGCGCGGGCTTGTGGCCGATGCGCGACGCCGGCCATAGCAGTTCCAGGCCGACGTAGGCGCCGGCCGCCACCGCCGCCACGCCGACCAGGACGATAAGCACGGTCTTCATCGCATGCCCCCCGGAACTCCGGGGCAAGCGCCGATTTCCCCGGCTAGCGCAAATAGTAACGCATCGGCGCCGTGAAGGGGAACCGCTGGCCCGCGAGGTCTCCGGGCGGCTGCGGATAAGGCTGGGCGCGCCGCAGCATGTCGAGCGCCTCGCGGTCGAGCTCGGAGAAGCCGGAGCTGCGCGCCACCGAGCCCGACAGCAGACGGCCGTCGCGGTCGATGGTGAAGCTCAGCAGCACGGTGCCTTCCTCGTGGCGCGCCCGCGCGTCCGACGGATAATTCTTGTGCCGGTTCAGGTGCGCCACGATCATCTGGGCGAAGGTCGCCCGCGCCGCGCCGGAATTGCCCGCCGACGTGTTGGTCTCGCGCGGTGACTGCACGTCGGCGGCGGCGCGCTTGGTGTTGATCGCGGCGACCCGCTTCTTCGGCGGCGGCTTCTTCTTGGGCGGCTCCGGCTTCGGCAGCGTCACTTCGGCCGGCTTCTCCGGCGGCTTTTCCTCTTTGGGCTGCTCGACCTTCTCGACGGGCTCCGGCGGCGTAAGGTCCTCCTTCTCGACCTTCTCCACCGGGTCGGGCGGGAGGGGCTCCGCCTTCTGGTCCACCTGGTCGGGCGCGACGTCGGTCTTCTCGGTCGAAGGCGCGGCGGCCACCGGCGACAGGTCGAGCATGATGGCGTCGCTCGGCGCGCCGGCAAGCTCGGGCTCGGACCATGTCGCGAGCACGCTGGCGGCGCCGCCGTGGGCGGCGAGCACCACCGCCGCGCAGATCAACCAGCGCCTCAGCTCGCCCGCGTTCTCGTTCATCGCACGATCTCGCTCATGGCGTCGTGCCGGCCTCGAGTCCCACCAGGGCCACCTTGAAATAGCCCGCGGTGCGCAGCAGGTTCATGACCTCCATCAGGTCGCCGTAAGGAACGGTCTTGTCCGCGCGCACGAACACGCGGGTGTCGCGATTGCCGGAGGTCGCGCGGTCGAGGGCCGCGCCGAGCGAATCGCGGGCGATGGCGTCGTCGCCCAGCGCCAGCGTCAGGTCCGGCTTGACGGTGAGGAACAGCGGCTTGTCGGGCCGCTGCTGCTGCTCGGCGTTGGAGGACGGCAAATCGACCGCGATGTCCACGGTCGCCAGCGGCGCCGCGACCATGAAGATGATGAGCAGCACGAGGATGACGTCGATGAACGGCGTCACGTTGATCTCGTGCACCGCTTCGAGCGTGTCCTCGCCGTGATGGAGCTTCACGCTCATGGCGTCACTCCGCGGCGGCGCGGGCCGGGCGGCGCACAGCCGGGCGGTCCAGGTCGCGGCTCAGCAGCCGCATCACCTCCGCCGAGGCGTCGCCGAGCATGGCGCGGTAGCCGGTGATCGAGCGCGCGAACATGTTGTAGATGACGACGGCAGGGATGGCGGCGAACAGGCCGAACGCCGTCGCCAGCAGCGCCTCGGCGATGCCCGGCGCCACCACGGCGAGGTTCGTGGTGTGCGACTTCGAGATGCCGATGAAGCTGTTCATGATGCCCCACACCGTGCCGAACAGGCCGACGAAGGGCGCCGTCGCGCCGATGGTGGCGATGATGTTGGTGCCGCGGGCGATGCGGCGGCCGTAGGCCGCCTCGATGCGTTCGAGGCGCGAGGCGGTGCGCTCCTTGATGCCGTCCTTGTCCATGGAATCGGCGGAGAGCCGCAATTCGAGGTCGGCGGCTTCGAGAAAGCGGACGACGACGTTGTTCGAGGTGCCGGCCTGCTGCAGCGCCTCGGCGAGCGAGCGCGCCTGGCCGATGGCCTTCAGCGTCCTGGCGGTGGCGCGCTTCACCGACAACAGCTCGATGGTCTTGGCGAGCCAGACGGTCCACGTGACGACCGAGGCGAACGCCAGGCCGATCATGACGATCTGCACCAGGCGGTCGGCCGAGGCGAACATGCCCCATGGCGAGAGATCGCGCGGCAGCGTGGCGTCGGTCGCGACCGGCGCGGCCGAAACGGACTGGCCGTCGGAGGGCGCCGCCGCAGGCGGCGCATCCGCGGACGGCGCCGCGGGCGGATTGCCCGGCGCCGCGGCGGGCGGCGCACCGGCAGTGGGAGCCGCGGCATTCTGGGCGGCAGCGCTCGGAGCCGGCGCTGCCGGCCTCGCCGGGGTCGGCGCAGCCGCCGAGGGCGCAGGCATGACGTAAGGCGCCGGCGCGACGGACGGCGCGGCGGGGGCGCCGGTCTGCGTCTGCGCCCGGGCCGCGGGCGATGCGAGCAGGGCCAGAGCCGCCAGCGCAGGCCGCAGCAGCCGGCTTAACCTCGTGAAAATACGTCCATTCATCGTCCTGACTCCGCCGCTCGAACTACCGCCCCGTGAACTGTTATAATGTAACATATAAGAGTTCGCGTCCATCACTCAGCCGCCTGAAATACGCCAGGCGCCATCGCCGTTAAGGCTTTGCGGCGGCGCCGGTAGCGCAGCCACATGATGACGCCCGTCACGGAAAACAGCGTCGGAGCCAGCCCGGTGAGCAGCACCACGAGGCGCCACACCGTCCCGCTGTGGCTGCCTTCGTGCAGCCAGCGGATCCACTGCGCCGCGGCATCGCCGGAGAGCGGCGCGGGCTGCGGCCTGGCCTCGCCGCTGCGGTCGTCGACCAGCACCGTCGTGTCGCCGGATGTCGTACGCAACTGGACGCGCCACACCGGCGGCGGTCCCTGCGCGGCGTCGCGTCCGCCCGCGACCGGCAAAAGGATCGCGGCGGGCCGGGCCGCCGGCGCCGCGGCGCGCGCGAGCTCCAGCGCGCGGTCGGCCGTCAGCGCCGTGTGGCGCGCCGGCATGCCGAACGGGCCGCGCGGGCCTTGCGGCGTCATCGGCGCGATCGCCGCCATCAGCGAGCGCGCCTGCGGCGGGAATGCCAGGTAGATGCCGGTCAGCGACACCAGGGCGAGCGGCAGCGAGATCCAGAATCCGATGATGTGGTGCAGGTTGTTGCTCATGGTCGGGCTGCGGCGCCAGCGCAATCCGCGCAGGAACGCGCCGTTGCGCGGCCACCACAGCACGATGCCGCTGAGCGACAGGATCAGCATGGCCACTCCCGACCATCCGACGATGGCGCGGCCGGAGTATTCCGGGATCGTGAGGTTTTCATGGAACCGGTGGACGAGCCCGACGAGGGAGGAGCGGAAATCGGCGACGTCGAGCACCTGGCCGGTCGGCGGATCCATATAGACCGAGAGGAATCGGGGCGGACCGCCCTCGCGGGCACCGCCGCGCGCCTGGACGATCACCGGGCCGCCGTCCTCGCCCGGATAGCGGATCGCCATCGGCTGCGCCCGGCCTTCGAGCGCCTTGGAAGCGGAGGACAGGTATTCCGAAGGCGCAAGCGTTGCCGGGCCCGTGGCCGCGTAGCGCGACGGGTGCAGGAGGGCGTCGATCTCCTGATCGAACACCAGGAACGCGCCCGACAGTCCGACGGGAACCAGAACGATCAGCAGCAGCAGGCCGATCCATCGGTGAATGCTCCATAAGATGGCGCGAAACCGATTGAATGCGCTCGGCATGTGCCGCCTTTCCGGATCGATGCAGATGTCTGGGCGAAATGACTGGAAGTTTTCAGTATAGAAAACCGCGCGCGCGTTCAATCGTCGCTCAAGCAATTCTAGTTTTGATTTGTTCTAATGAAAAAGACATTACTTTCAAGCATTTATAATTGCGAGCGCTGAACGGCTATGGAACAAGTAAAGCATAATAAAGACAAGAATAGAACCGTTCAAAACTGATAAGCGAGGCGAGTAACGATGTCGAATGTGGGGCGAGCGAATCCGGGTGGGATTCGCGCGATGAGCCGTGCGCCGTTGACGCAGGCCGCGGTCGGGGTTGCGTCCATCATCATGGCCGGCGCGTCGCAGGCGCAAGCGCAGGAGGCGCTTCCGACCATCGACGTGCAGGCGCAGGGCGGCACGGGCTACCAGCCCCCGGCCAACAGCGGCATCAGCCGTCTGCCGGTGCCGCTGATCGACACGCCGCAGACCGTCAACGTGGTGACGCAGCAGCTCGCCCAGGAGCAGGGCGTGCGCAGCATGGAGGACGCGCTGCGCAACGTCACCGGCATCACCTTCAGCGCCGGCGAGGGCGGCCAGCAGGGCGACAGCCCCTTCATCCGCGGCTTCACCGCGCGCGGCGACATCTTCCGCGACGGCATCCGCGATCCGGGCTGGTACACCCGCGACTTCTTCTCGGTGGACCGGCTCGAAGTCTACAAGGGGCCGTCCTCGTTCGCGTTCGGCCGCGGCTCGACCGGCGGCACCATCAACAACGTCTCCAAGATCGCCGACGGCTCGACCTATATGGACGGCACGCTGACGGGCGCGGTGCCGTTCGGCTTCCGCGCCGAGGTCGATGCCAGCGGCAAGGTGAGCCCCAACGTCGCCATGCGCATCGCAGCCATGGGCCAGGACGTCGATACGCCGGACCGCGACAACGTCTGGACCAAGCGCTGGGGCATCACGCCGTCGTGGGTGATGCAGGTCGATCCGCGCACCAAATTGACGTTCAACTACATCTACCAGGGCGAGCAGAGCGTCCCCGACTACGGGCTGCCGTACTACACGCCGCCGACCTATTCCACGACCACGGGACTGCCGACCGGCGCCGGCTACAACGGCAACGGCACCGCCGTCCTGCCGGTGCAGGTGCCGCGCAACACGTTCCTCGGCTTCACCAGCGGCCCGTTCGCGGACCTGACGGAGACCGAGGTCCATATCGCCACCGCCAAGGCGGAGCACGACTTCAACGACGCGATCAAGCTGACCAGCGCGACGCGCTACATGTCGGTGCGACGCGACACCAGCCCGACCGCGCCGCGCAATCTCGGCCTCGCCGGGCAGTTCGGCGGCGTCGTCACGACGCCGCCCGCCGGCTATCCGACCGACCTCATGACCATCGGCCAGCAGCACTGGGAGAACGTCACCGACAACACCCAGCTCATCAACCAGACCGACCTGCTCCTGAACTTCAACACCGGCGCGTTCCAGCACACGATGGCGACCGGCTTCGAGCTCAGCCACGAGACCCGCCACCAGATCCGCGACAACACGTGTTTCCCCAGCGGGGCCACCATGCCGATCTGCCGCGTCTCGCTGTCGGATCCGAATCCCAATCCCAACGGCCCGGTCGACGGCGGCTGGACGCAGTTGCAGGACGGCGACCTGACGAACCTCGGCGCCTACGTCACCGACCAGATGAAGATCGACCAGTACTGGGAGCTGATGGGCTCGGTGAGGTACGACAACCTCCACAGCAGCTACCAGGACCAGACCGGCGTGAACCTCAATGCCACGGACGGCATGTTCAGCTACCGCTACGGCGTGGTGTTCCATCCGGTCAAGAACACCAGCGTCTATTATGCGGGCGGCGTGTCCTACAATCCGTCGTCGGAGTTCGCCACGCTCCCGACCGGGACCGTCGATCTGCAGCCCGAGCGCACCAATTCCCAGGAAGTGGGCGCCAAGGCCGAGGTGCTGGACCGCCGCCTCACGCTGTCGGCCGCGGTGTTCCAGATGGAAAAGACCAACATGCGCGTGTCGGACCCGACCTCGCTCACGGGCGCGCAGATCCTCGCCGGCGACGCGCTGTCGGAAGGCATCGAGCTCGGCGCCGCCGGCAAGATCACCGACCAGTGGGCGCTGTTCGCGGGGTATACGCTGCTCCACACCGAGCTGCAGAAGACCACCGATCTGTCGCAGCTCGGCCGCCAGCTTCCCAACGCGCCGGAATCGAGCTTCACGCTGTGGACCACCTACGAGATCGCGCCGAAATGGACCATCGGCGGCGGCGCAACCTACAACTCCTACGCCTATGCCAATGCGCAGAATACGGAATACGTGCCGGAGTTCTGGAAGTTCGACGCCATGGTGGCCTACAAGATCGACGACAAGTCGAGCCTGCAGCTCAACGTCTACAACATCACGGACGAGCTCTATTACGCCCAGTATTACGGCGGCCAGGCGGTGCCCGCGCCCGGGCGCTGGGCCTCGCTCACCTACCGGATCAGATGGTGAGCTTTCTCAAAGACCGGCTCCGATCCATGCGCAACGATGGCCGGGCTCGCCCCGGCCATTTTTGTTAGACTCGCCGCACGCCGCACCGGCAGGAGACCAGACGCCCATGATGCTTCACATCCCCCAGGTCCTTTCCCCAGACCAGGTGGCGCGCTGCCGCGCCGTGATGGAGCGCGCGGCCTGGGAGGACGGCAACGCGACCGCCGGCCACCAGTCGCGGCGGGTGAAGCACAACCTCCAGCTCCCCGAGACCTCGGCCGAGGCGCGCAAGCTCGGCGACATGGTGCTCGGCGCGCTGGCGCGCAATCCGCTGTTCGTCTCCGCCGTGCTGCCCAAGCAGGTGTTCCCGCCGCTGTTCAACCGCTACGACGCCGGCATGACCTTCGGCTCGCACGTCGACAACGCCATCCGCGACCATGTCTCCGGCCTGCGCGTGCGCACCGACGTGTCCTCGACGCTGTTCATCTCCGCGCCCGAGGACTACGACGGCGGCGAGCTGGTGGTGGAGGACACCTACGGCAGCCACGCGGTGAAGCTGCCCGCCGGCGACATGATCGTCTATCCCGGCACCAGCCTGCACCACGTCACGCCGATCACCCGCGGCTCGCGCATCGCCTCGTTCTTCTGGACCCAGAGCCTGGTGCGCGACGACACCCGGCGGGCGCTGCTGTTCGACATGGACATGGCGATCGTGAAGCTCGCCAAGGACCACCCCGGCCATCCGTCCGTGGTCGAGCTGACCTCGGTCTATCACAACCTGCTGCGGCAGTGGGCGGAGACCTGACCGTCACGCGAGCGGCGGCGCGGCGCCGTCCGGCAGCGGGATGCGGTGCGCGTTGAGCGTCATGGCCACCATCGTGTAGTAGCCGACGAGCGCGGTGAGCTCGACCACGCCGACCACGCCGAAGCGGTCGAGCGCGCGGCGGTAGACGTCGTCGCCCACGTCGTTGGTCTCGTTGAGGTCGCGGGCGTAGTCGTGGATCGCCGTCATGTCCGGGTCCGCGGTCGCCGGCCGCTCGCCCCGGCGCAGGGCCGCGATGACGTCCGCCGGGAGCCCGGCCTTCACCGCCATCTGCTCGTGGATGTACCATTCCACCTGGCAGTTGCAGTGCCGCGCCGTAACCAGGATCGCCAGTTCCGACAGCGCCGGCGGCAGCGAGGTGCGGTAGCGCAGAAGCTCGCCGAACTGCTGCCACTTGTCGGCCAGCTCCGGCCGGTGCAGCGCCGCTCGCAGCGGCCCGCGCAATTCGCCGCGCGGGCCGGAGACGACCGCGTCGTAGACGCGCCGCTGCTCCGGCGTCATGGTCTCGGGCGTCGGCAGGGGAATGCGGGCCACGGTGGCTCTCCGTTACGAATCGTCGACGGCTTCGGTGGCGCGGGCCGAAGGCCGCGCGCAGAACGTGGCGTGCCATGCGGCCAGCCGCGGATGGCCGCCGCGCCACGGGTCGTTCGCGAACCGGAAATCGAGATAGGAGAGCGCGCAGCCGAGCGCGACATGGCCGATGGTGAACGGCCCCGCGTGCAGCGCCTCCGCCTCCTGTTCCAGCGCCGCGAGGCAGGCGGCGCGGCGCGCCGCGAAGCTCGCCAGATGCGCCTGCGAGGGTTGCGCCCGGTCGTTCTCGCCGCGCCACAGCACCAGGAGGTCGAGCATGCCGTCGCCCAATGCCTGGCGCCGGAGCGCCAGGAACCGCGCCTTCCGCTCGGCGGGAAACAGCTTCGGCCCGTCGTGCAGCGTGTCGAGGTACTCGCAGATCACCCGCGAGTCGAACAGCCGGGTGCCGTCGTCGAGCACCATGGTCGGAATCTTCGACAGCGGATTGTCCTTCATCAACTCGGCGTGCGGCCTGGTCGCGGCGGCGACCGAGCGCACGCAGGTGATGCGCCCGACGAGCCCCATCTCGTGCGCCGCGACCATCACCTTGCGGACGAAGGGCGAGCGGGGCGACCAGTGAAGTTTCATGGGAGGCCGGCTTGTTGGGCGAAGGGACTGCGATACTATGCCGACACCGATGCGGCCGCCAACACCGAAGCGCGCCGTCAAAAGTCGAGGCGAGGGAGGACATCCATGGCAGCAACGGCATCGCTCGCGGCGGGGCGGCCCCTGCGCCGCATCGCGCTGGCCGCGGCCGCGGTTGCTGCGCTGCAACTGCCGGCGCGCGCGCAGACCTATCCGACCGGCCCGATCTCCCTCATCAACCCCTATGCCGCCGGCGGGCCGGCCGACGCGCTCGCCCGCACCATCGCCGACCCCATGACCGCCATGCTCGGCCAGCAGATCGTGCTCATCAGCAAGCCCGGCGGCGCCACCGCCATCGCCGCCTCGGCGGTGGCGAACGCGCCGAAGGACGGCTACACGCTGCTCATCGCCAGCGCCTCCTCGCACTTCGTCACGCCGCTGCTCTCCAAGGTCACCTACGACGGCATCCGCGACTTCGCCTTCGTCTGCATGATCGCCAGCGTGCCCAACGTGCTGGTGGTGCGCTCCTCGCTGCCCGCCAGGACGGTCCCCGAGCTCGTCGCGCTCGCCAAGAAGGACCCCGGCAAGCTGACCTACGGCTCGGTCGGCAACGGCAGCCAGCCCCACCTCGCCGGCGAGCTGTTCCAGCAGATGACCGGCACCAAGCTCACCCATGTCCCCTATCGCGGGGCGGCGCCGGCCACGGTCGATCTCATCGCCGGCCAGATCGACCTCGGCATCCTCAACGCCCCGCCGCTGCTCGAGCACATCAAGAGCGGCGCGCTGCGCGCCCTCGGCGTGGCCTCGCTCAAGCGCACGCCGCAGCTTCCGGACGTGCCGACGCTCGACGAGCTCGGCCTCAAGGGCTTCAATGTCGTGACCTGGTACGGCATCGCCGCCCCGGCGGGCACGCCGCAGCCGGTCGTGGACAAGCTCGCCGACGCGTTCCGGCGCTCCCTCGCCTCGCCCGAGGTCAAGGCCAAGCTCGCGCAGCAGGGGGTCGACACGTTCTATCTCGGGCCGAAGGATTTCGCGGCCTATATTCACGACGACGCCACGCGCCTGGGCGCGCTCATCAAGAGCGCCGGCATCACCGGCGAGAACTAGGGAACGCCGCAGGAATGACGCTGGAGCATTTCCGCCTCGCCGTGGCCGACGGCGTCGCCACGGTCACGTTCGACCGGCCGCCGGTCAACGCCCAGAACCAGGCCGCGCGCGAGGAGTTCATCCGCCTGTTCGACGCGCTCGGCGACCGCGACGACGTGCGCGTCGTCGTGCTCACCGGGGCGGGCGACACGTTCTCGGCGGGCGCGGACATCAAGGAGCGCGTCGACCTCGTCAAGGAGCCCGGCGACTACACCCGCAACAACCGCCTGGTGCGCGAGTTCTTCTACGCCGCGCGCGACTGCGCCAAGCCGGTGATCGCCGCGGTGAACGGCGCGGCGCTCGGCGCCGGCTTCGTGCTCGCCCTGTCCTGCGACATCGTCATCGCCGCGGAGACGGCGTTCTTCGCCATGCCGGAGATCAACATCGGGCTCGCCGGCGGCGCCGGCTTCCTGATGGAGCATCTCGGCCGCTCGAAGGCGCGGGCGCTGTATTTCACCGGCCGCCGCGTGCCGGCCGCCGAGCTCGACCGGCTCGGCGTGATCGAGGCTTGCGTGCCGCGCGACAAGCTGATGGAGCGGGCGATGGAGCTTGCCCGCGACATCGCCGGCAAGAGCCCGGTCGCCGTCCGCCATATCAAGCGCACGCTCAACACCATCGAGGAAATGCCGGTCCGCGACGCCTACCGCTACGAGCAGAGCGTGACGGTCGAGCTGTCGCGGACCGAGGACGCCAGGGAAGCCCAGCGCGCGTTCCTTGAAAAACGCAAGCCGGTGTTCAAGGGTCGCTAGTGTGGTGGTTCAGAATTTCGCTTCATTGGTTTCCGCAAGCCCATTAAGCGAAATTCTGAACCTAAATCACACTAGAATCATAAACTTGCTAGTGTCCCTTTGATTCCGAAGTTCGCATCGGAGCTTGCTGCAAAGATATGCGAACTTCGGAATCGGGACACTAGAGCATGGGGCCGAAACGCCGCCTGCTTGTGGATAGGATACTAAACGAGATCAAGATGCCGGGACGCCGAGCAGCCTAAACGCGAACGGATCGGGCCTCGAGAGTCCGGGAGGACGAACCATGCCACTGCCCAAGCCTGTCTTCGACCCGCCGTTCAACATCGTCCGGTCGAGCCACGTCGTGCTCGGCGTCACCGACCTCGACCGCAGCCTGGCGTTCTACGAGACCACGCTCGGCCTCTGCGTCGAGGACCGCACGGCGGATGCCGTCTATCTCCGCGCGGTCGAGGAGCGCCAGCACCATTCGCTGGTGCTCAGGAAGACCGCCGCGCCAGCCTGCGACTGCCTCGGCTTCAAGGTCGCGAGCGAGGACGATCTCGACAAGGCGGCGCGTTTCTTCGCCGCCAAGGGGCTGCGCCACGGCTTCATCGACGCGCCGCACCACGGCCGCACCCTGCGCGTCACCGATCCATTCGGGGTGCCGCTCGAATTCTACTTCGAGATGGAGCGGCGCGAGCGGCTGCTGCAGCGCTACGACCGCTACAAGGGCGTCCATGCCCAGCGGCTCGACCACTTCAACATCTTCTCGCCGGAGCTGCAGGACGCCGTCGACTTCTACGCGCTGATCGGCTTCCGCATGACCGAATACACCGAGGAGGACGGCAAGGACGGCCGCATCGTCGCCGCCTGGATGCACCGCAAGGGCAACGTCCACGACCTCGCCTTCACCAACGGGCGCGGGCCGCGGCTCCACCACCTAGCCTACTGGGTGCCCTCGCCCATCAACATCATCCACCTGTGCGACGTGATGGCCTCGACCGGCTATCTCCCCAACATGGAGCGCGGGCCCGGCCGCCACGGCATCTCCAACGCCTTCTTCCTCTACGTGCGCGACCCGGACGGCCACAGCACCGAGTTCTACGCCAGCGACTACCAGACCATGGACCCGGACCACGAGCCGATCCGCTGGTCGGTGCGCGACCCGCGCCGGCAGACGCTGTGGGGCCAGCCGGCGCCGCGCTCGTGGTTCGAGGAAGGAACGCCGTTCGCGGACCAGCCGGTCCGCGAGGCGCTGTTCAAGGCCGACGTCATCATTGCGGCGTGACGGCGACCGCGGCAACCGGCATCCCCTCGTCATTGCCGGGCTGCCGCGAAGCGGCGGGACCCGGCAATCCGGCGAGACCGACGGATCGCCGGGTCAAGCCCGGCGATGACGATTGCAGCGTCAGAACATCGTGTTGTTGTTCTGCGACGTCTCCGGGATCGGCTGCACCGCGTCCCAGTGCTCGACCACCTTGCCCTGGTCGTCGAGGCGGAAGATGTCGATGATCGCGTTGCCGCGGGTGCCGGGCTCGCGCACCGCATGGACGTGGACGATCACGTAATTGCCGTCGGCGAAGATCTGCTTGATCTCGCTGTGGTTGTTCGGGAACTTGTCCTTGAGGAAGTTGATGAAGCCGCGCATGCCCTCGACGCCGTCCTTGGCGGTCGGGTTGTGCTGCTTGTAGCCGGCCTTGCCGACGTATTTGACCGCCAGGTCGTAGTCCTTCTTGTTGAGCACGGCGTCGTAGAACGCCATCACCGTCTTCTTGTTGGCTTCCATCTGCTTCTTGGACGTCGCCCAGGCGGCCGGATGCGAGAACATAACGGCCGCGAGGGCGAAGCAGGCGAGCATTGCGATGCGTTTCATGATGGTCCTCCCCGTCTCCATGTTTTATGTCACTGGCAACGACTGTTACTTCATGTGGCTCGGCAGATAGAGCGCGATGATCGGGAACGTGATGAGGATCACGAGCCGGATCAGGTCGGTGATGATGAAGGGCAGCACGCCCTTGAAGATCGTCGAGAAGTGGATGTCCTGGATCACGCTCTTGATGACGAACACGATCATGCCGACCGGCGGATGGATGAGGCCGAGCTCCACCGTCATGACGATGATGACGCCGAACCAGATCGGATCGAAGCCGAGGTGGACGATGACCGGGAAGATGATCGGCACGGTGAGGATCACCATGGCGAGCGAATCCATCAGGCAGCCGAGCACGAGATACATCAGCATGATGAGCGCCAGCACGCCGTAGCGGCCGAGCCCGAGGCCGGTGAGGAACACCGTGATCTTCTGCGGCGTCTGCGTCACCGTAAGGAAATAGCCGAACAGCAGCGCGCCGATCAGCACCGTGAACACCGCGGCCGCGGTGCGCGTGGCCTGGAGGAGCGAGGCGCGGATGTCCTTGCGTTTGAGCCGGCCGCTGAGCACGCCGATGAGGAAGGCGCCGCCGGCGCCCATGCCGCCGGCCTCGGTCGGGGTGAACAGGCCGCCGTAGAGCCCGCCGATCACGAACACGAACAGCAGGAGCGGCGCCCAGACGTCCTTGAGCCCGAGGATGCGCTCGCGCCACGAGTTGCGCGGGCCGGCCGGCAGGAAGCCGGGGCGGAACAGCCCGATCAGGACGATCGTGGTGATGTACATGGAGATCGCGAGCAGGCCGGGCAGCACGCCGGCGATGAACAGCTTGCCGATGTCCTGCTCGGTGATGATGCCGTAGACCGCGAGCACCGTCGACGGCGGCAGCATGGCGCCGAGCGACCCGCCGGCCGCGACCACGCCGGCGGCGAACGACTGCGGATAGTTGTAGCGGCGCATCTCGGGATAGGCGACCGTCGAGAACGTCGCCGCGGTCGCGACCGAGGAGCCGGAGATCGCGGCGAAGCCGCCGCAGGCCAGGATGGTGGCGAAGCCGAGGCCGCCGCGCAGGTGGCCGAGCCACTTGTTGGCGGCGCCGAACAATTCCCGGCTCATGCCCGAGGTGGTGACGAACGCGCCCATCAAGAGGAACATGGGAATGACGCCGAAGGTATAGTCGGTCACCGTGCGCATCGACGTCTGGCCGATCATCTTCAGCGTCGGCCCGCTGCCGACGATGTAGCCGAAGCCGGTGACGCCGACGAGGCCCATGGCCATGCCGACCGGCACCCGCAGCAGCATCAGGGCGAACAGGACGATGAAGCCGGTGACGGCGACGGCATCGGTGCTCATTCAACAATGCTCATGGGAATTTTCTACTCGTCTGCCTTGAGAGGCGGGATGCCGAGGGACTGCGGATTGAACACAAGCCGGTAGGTGCGGATGGCGATGAGGCAGACCGCCGACACGTCGCCGACCCAGGCCACGGCGAAGAACGGCCAGGTCGGCAGCCGCAGGTCGAAGGTCAGGACGTTGTCGTGGTACGTGGTGATGACCTTGTCCACCAGCGTGTAGGTCTGCACCGTGACCACGAACAGCAGCACCAGGGTCGCGAACACGTCGATCATGCGCTTGTAGCGCGGGCCGACGTTGGCCCAGACCAGGTCGACGGTGATGTGGGTGCCGCGATAGCTCGTCGCCGCGATGCCCCAGAAGATCAGGATGCCGAGCAGCATGCGGCCGAAGTCGTAGCTATCGGGGATCTGCACCGAGAAGAAATAGCGCAGCAGCACCGAGATGAAGATGTCGGCGGCGACGATGCCGACGAAGAACGCCGCGATCAGCTCGATGGTGTCGATGAAACGGTCCATCGCGCTGCGCGGACCGGCGACGATGCCCATCGCCTTGCCGGCGACCTCCGCGCTGCTGGCTTCGGCTTCCGATTCGGCCATGGCCTGTGGTCGCTCTCCCGAGGTCTCCCCGCCGCCATCCTGCGGCGGGGCGGCCGCGCTGTCACGTTGCTTTTTTCGCGGGCGAGGCCGTCAATAGGCCGCGTGGTACTGCGCCAGGGCCGCGTTGAACTCCTTCAGGATGATGTCGGGATCGCCGCCCACCTTGCGCACGTTGGCCGCCCACTGGGTCCGCAGCGGATCGGCCGATTTCTTCCATTCGGCGAGCTGCTCCGGCGTGATCGAATAGACCTCGTGGTCGGGCATGGCCTTGATCTTGGCGAGGCCGGCATGCTCGAAGTCGCCCCACGGGTCGGCGAAGCGGCCGGCCCATTCGGTCGTGCAGTGGTCGTCGATGACCTTCTTCTGCGACGCCGACATGGAATCATAAGTGTTCCTGTTGATGAGCCACTGGAACATGGTGGTCGAGATCGCCGCGTCCATGTGATACTTGGTCACTTTGTCGACGCCGAGCAGCGACACCGAGCCCCACGGGAACATCACCGCCTCGGCCACGCCCTTGTCCATCAGGTCGCGCACGTCCGTGGCGCTGCCCTGGACATTGGTGCCGCCGAGCTGCGTCACCCAGGCGCCGATGGTGGCCTGCGACGGCCTGATCTTCATGCCCTTGATGTCGCCCGGCACCACGATCTTCTTCTTGCTGGAGTGCCAGCTGTTGGGGTCGAGGATGAAGGAAAAGCAATATTTGACGTCCTTCATCTCGGTGGCCGCGTATTTGCGGTACCAGGCGTCCACCGCGCGGATGCCGCCGTGGACCTCGCCGATCATGAACGGGATCTCGCCGAGCGCGATGATGGGGAAGCGGCCGGGCTGATAGCCGGGGTTGATGTAGCCGACCTCGGCGATGCCGTCGCGCACCATGTCGTAGTGGTCGAACGCCTTGCCGAGCTGCTGCGCCGGATAGACCTGATACTTGATGGTGCCGCCGCTCGCCTTTTCGACCGAGGCGCCCCAGTCCTCCGCCGCCTTCTGCAGCGGGTGCGTCGCCGGCACCCAGTGCGACAATTTCAGCATGAACTGCTTGTCCTGCGCCGCGGCCGGCGCCGACAGCGCGGCCAACGCCGCGCAAACCCACAGGGCGCGAATTCTCATGGCATCCTCCCTATGGTCCCAAGCCCGTGTGGCCGAAGGACCGCTTTGCTTTGAGCCAGTCGTACCAGACCGGCACCGGCCCCTCAAGAACGGCGAGGCTGTTCCGCTACAGCACTTCGTAGAAGCGGATCGCCACCCGGTCCGGGTAGCGCGCGCCGGAGGCGAGAAACAGCGCGCGGCCCATCCAGGCAAGCTCCGGCGCGGCGGTCTCGAACCGCGGCACGCTGCGGAAATAGATCGCGGCCGGCTCGACCGGCAGGCCCTGCGCCAGCCGCGCCATCGTCTCCGCCGAGCCGTGGCGGACGCCGGTGTTCTCCACATAGACGAGCGCGCCGGCGTCGGTCTCGATCAGGTAGCGGGCGTGGACCTCGGAGAAGCCGTCGGCGTGCCAGTGCTGATAGTCGGCGCCGCCCGGCAGGATGCGGCCGTTGAGCCGGGGCCCGCTCACGGTCCCGGCGAGGATGGGGACGATGCGGCGCAGGCCGTGGGGCGTCTCCCCCACCTCCACCGGCTTGCCGACGCTGACCGCAACGTCGGCGACGACGGCGAGCCTCGGCGTTGCAATATCGTCCATCGCTGTCCTCCCTTGTCACATCCGATAGGCTTTTCACAGCTTCGCACAGCGTTCTAGCATGGCGCGCAACAAAGCCATGACAGGGAGGAAATGACGTGCCCGGGACCAAGCCGCCGTTCCGCGCCGACCATGTCGGCAGCCTGCTGCGCCCCGCGCCGCTGAAGGCGGCGCGGCAACAGGTCGAGGCGGGAGCGATGACGCGCGAGGCGCTGCGCGCGGTCGAGGACGAGGAAATCCGCAAGGTGATCCGCCGGCAGGAGGAGATCGGCCTCCAGGCCGTCACCGACGGCGAGTTCCGCCGCACCTACTGGCATTTCGACTTCCTCGAGCACATCGGCGGCTGCGAGGGTTATTACATGGACGCCGACACCCGGCTCGACAAGAATTCCTCGTTCAAGGGCGCGGTCATCCGGCCCTACATGGTGCGCGTGGTCGGCAAGCTCCATTTCGACGGCCACCCGCACGTCGAGCATTTCCGATTCCTCAAGGCCAACACCGCGCGCACGCCCAAGGCCATGATCCCGTCGCCGAGCATGATGAACTACCGCGGCGGCCGGAAGGTCGTCAGCGAAAGCGTCTATCCCGACCTCGACGATTATTACGCCGACCTGGCGCGGGCCTACGCCGGGGCCGTGCGCGCGTTCTACGACGCCGGCTGCCGCTATCTGCAGATCGACGACGTCAGCTTCGCCTACCTGTGCGACAAGGACCAGCGCGCCATGCTGCGCGCGCGCGGCGACGACCCGGACCGGCTGTTCGACACCTATCGCGCGGTGTTCAACGCCGCGGTGAAGGACCGCCCGAAGGACATGGTCGTCACCACGCACCTGTGCCGCGGCAATTTCCGCTCCACCTTCGTCGCCAGCGGCGGCTACGAGGCGGTCGCCGACAAGCTGTTCAACGACCTCGACGTGGACGGCTATTTCCTCGAATGGGACAGCGAGCGCGCCGGCGGCTTCGAGCCGCTGCGGCTGCTGCCCAAGGGCAGCAAGAAGGTCGTGCTCGGCCTCGTCACCTCCAAGACCGGCCGCCTGGAGGACCGTGACGCCGTCAGGCGGCGCATCGAGGAGGCCGCGCGCTACGCGCCGCTCGACCAGCTCTGCCTGTCGCCGCAATGCGGCTTCGCCTCGACCGAGGAGGGCAACACGCTCACCGAGGACGAGCAATGGGCCAAGCTGCGCCGCGTGGTCGAGATCGCGAACGAGGTGTGGGGGTGAATTGGCGTCGCATTGACTGAAGCGGTCGCCGCCGGGGCACCTTCCCGCTCGCGGGGAGAAGTAAAGCTGGCGCCGCCATTTTTCGTCCCGCCGTCCTCAATGGAAATTCCGCCCCTTCGGCATCACCCGGGCGTTGGCGCGCATCAGCTCGTCCATGAGTCCCGGCTCCTCGCGCAGCAGGCGCACCAGCGAGTCGCCGCTGCGCGGATGGCGGCCGGCGATGTCGGGCCGCAGCCCGCGCTCCGCCGCGCCCTGCTGCGAGGTCGCCGGCAGCGGCTCGCGTTGCGACAGCCGGCCGAGCAGCGGTGTCAGGTCCTCGAAATGGTCGCCGACGATGTGGACGACGCCCTGCTCGTTCTGCATCGTGCCGGTCACGGCGATGAAGCGTGCGCCGAGGATGACGGGCCGGTACGCCTCGTAGGTGCGCGGCCACAGGATGACGTTGGCGATGCCGGTCTCGTCCTCCAGCGTCATGAAGATGGCCTTGCCCTCGCCCGGCCGCTGCCGCACCAGCACCAGGCCCGCCACCCGCACCACGCCGCCGTTGGGCATGGCCGGCAGGTCGCCATGGCGCACGATGTGCCGCGCCGCGAGTTCGTCGCGCAGGAACGACACCGGGTGGGCCTTCAGCGACAGGTGGAGGTGGCGATAGTCCTCGATCACGTGCTCGCCCGGCAGCATCGGCGGCAGCGCCACGCCCGGCTCCAGCTCCGGCATGGCGACGCGGGCGAACAGCGGCAGGTCGTCCTTGTCCCCGGCGCGCTGCAGCGCGCGCACCGCCCACAGCGCCGCGCGGCGGTCGAGTCCGAGCGAGCGGAAGGCGTCGGCGCGGGCCAGCCGCTCCAGCACCGCCGGCGGCAGGCCGGTGCGCAGCCACAGGTCGCGGACGGAGACGAAGCGCCGGCCGCCGCGCGCCGCCGCGATCATCTTGCCATGGTCCTCCGACAGGCCGGCGATCTCCCGCAGGCCGAGCCGCAGCGCGTGGGTGGTCTTAATCGCGTCGGCCATGGTGGCGTGGCGCGCATGAAGCCGCTTCGCCGCGTCTTTCTCCGTCCCGTCGCCGCAGGGCTCCAGGGTGCAGTCCCAGTCCGAGTCGTTCACATCGACCTCGCGCACCGTGACGCCGTGCTCCTGCGCGTCGCGCACGATCTGCGCCGTGGCGTAGAAGCCCATGGGCTGGCTGTTGAGCAGCGCCGCGGCGAACACGTCGGGGTAATGACACTTGATCCAGGCCGAGGCGTAGACGAGGTTGGCGAAGCTCGCGGCGTGGCTCTCGGGGAAGCCGTAGCTGCCGAAGCCCTCGATCTGGTTGAAGCAGCCCCTGGCGAAGGCGGGGTCGTAGCCGCGCGCGATCATCGTGCCCACGAACTTGTCGCGGAACGTCTCGATGGTGCCGACGCGCCGGAACGTCGCCATGGCGCGCCGCAGCCGGTCGGCCTCGCCGGGCTCGAACTTCGCCGCCACGATGGCGATGCGCATGGCGTGCTCCTGGAACAGCGGCACGCCCAGCGTCTTCTTCAAGACCTGCTCCAGCTCGTCGGCGGGCCCGTGCTCGGGCGACGGCGCGGGAAACGTGACCGGCTCCAGGCCCATGCGCCGGCGCAGATAGGGATGCACCATGTTGCCCTGGATCGGGCCGGGCCGCACGATCGCGACCTCGATGACGAGATCGTAGAACGTCTTCGGCCTGAGCCGCGGCAGCATGGACATCTGGGCGCGGCTCTCGATCTGGAACACGCCGAGCGTGTCGGCGCGCCGGATCATCGCGTAGGTGGCCGCGTCCTCGCCCTGGATGGTGTAGAGGTCGCGCGACACGCCGTAACGGTCGCGCATCAGGCCGAACGCCCGGCGCAGGCACGACAGCATGCCGAGCGCCAGCACGTCGACCTTGAGGATCCTGAGCGCGTCGAGATCGTTCTTGTCCCATTCGACGAAGGTACGGTCGTCCATGGCCGCGTTCTCGATGGGCACGATCTCGTCGAGCCGCGTGCGGGCGATGACGAAGCCGCCGACGTGCTGGGAGAGATGGCGCGGAAAACCCATCAGCTCCCGCGTCAGCGCCATCACCTGCTTCAGTCGCGGGTCGGAGGGGTCGAGGCCGGCGCGGCGCGCCTCCTTCTCCGTCACGCCCTCCATCGACCAGCCCCACATGGTGCCGGCCAGCGCCGCGATCACGTCTTCCGACAAGCCGAACACCTTGCCGACGTCGCGCACCGCGCTGCGGCCGCGATAGCAGATCACGGTCGCGGCGATGCCGCAGCGGTCGCGGCCGTATTTGCCGTAGATGTATTGGATGATCTCCTCGCGCCGCTCGTGCTCGAAATCGACGTCGATGTCCGGCGGCTCGCGCCGCTCGGCGGAGACGAAGCGCTCGAACAGGAGATCGATCTTTTCGGGATCGACCTCGGTGATGCCGAGGCAGAAGCAGATCACCGAGTTGGCGGCGGAGCCGCGCCCCTGGCACAGGATGCCCTGGGCCCTCGCATGCTGCACGATGTCGTGGACGGTGAGGAAATAAGGCGCGTAGTTGAGATCCGCGGTGACGGCCAGCTCGTGGGCGAGGGCCTTTTTCGCCTTCTCGGGGATGCGATCGCCATAACGCTCGCGGGCGCCCTTTTCCGCAAATGCGACCAAGGCTTCCTGCGGCGTCGCGTAGCCGGCGCAGGTCTCGTCCGGGTAGTCGTATTTCAACTGGTCGAGCGAGAACGTGATGCCGTCCAGGAAGCGGACCGTCTCTCCCACGGCCTGCGGCGCGGCGCGGAACAGCCGCGCCATCTCGGCGGGAGCTTTCAGGTGACGCTCGGCATTGGCGTCGAGCCTGCGCCCCGCGACGGAAAGCGTCACGTGCTCGCGGACGCAGGTGATGACATCGGCGAGCGCGCGGCGCTCCGGCGCGTGGTAGAGCACGTCGTTGACGGCGATCAGCGGCACGCCGGCCGCGGCGGCGATATGGGAGAGCCGCGCCAGCCGCCGCGCGTCGTCGCCGCGATAGAGCATGGCGGCGCCGAGCCAGACCGAATGCGCGGATGCGGCCGCCGCCTTGAGCCGCGCCAGCAGTTTGTCCAGCACCGCCGCGTCGAGCGGGGCCGGCGGCATGACGATGAGCCTGAGCCCCTCGACGAAAGGCAGGAGATCGGGCAGGCCGAGGATGCAGTCGCCCTTGTCGGCGCGGCGCTTGCCGAGGGTGAGCAGGCGCGTCAGCCGGCCCCAGGCCGCGCGGTCCGCCGGATAGGCGAGGATGTCCGGCGTGCCGTCGGCGAAAACGAGCCGCGCGCCGACGACGATCCTGAGTCCCGCTTCCTTCGCCTTGACGTGCACGCGCACCACGCCGGCGACGGAGTTGCGGTCGGCGATGCCGATGCCGGCGAGGCCCAGCGCCGCCGCCGCGTCGACGAGCTCTTCCGGGTGCGAGGCGCCGCGCAGGAACGAGAAATTGCTGGTGACGGCGAGCTCGGCATAGGCGGGCATCGCGTCCGGCGGCGGACGCCCGGACGGACCGGGCCGCGCGGGAAACGTCAGCACCGTCATGCGAACAATCCGTGCAGGTACCAGCGCGGCGCGCCGGCTTCGCGCCCGTAGATGCCGTCGCGGTAGAGCCACAGCCGCGCGCCCTGCCGGCTCTCGACGCGGAAATAGTCGCGCGTCAGCGCCGGTCCGTCCCGGTCCTTGCGCCACCACTCGGGCGCGATGCGCTCCGGGCCTTCGGCGACCGCCACGTCGTAGAGGACGCGCCGCCAGCGGAAGCGCAGGGGCGGGCCTTCGGGGACTTCGGCGAGCACCTCGATAGGCTCCGGCGGCGCCAGCAGGCGGATCGGCCGCGGCGGCGACAGGCTGTCCTGCGCGACGGCGGGAACGAGCGGCGGCGCGAGCTGCGGCGCAAGGGCTTGCGACCCATGGACCGGCAGCGCCGCGGCGGCGCGCTCGGGGATGTGGGTGTCCTGCAGGACGAGCCGGGTGACGCGGCGCAGGCCGAAGCGCGCGCCGAGCCGGTCGATCAGGTGCGCAAGCTCGGCGTCGTCCTCGTCGGACACGAAACCTGCCTGGAACGGATCGCTTCGCGCGGCGATGCGCGCCGAGAGCCGCACCGTGTCGTAGCCGAAGCCCGGATCGCAGGCGTCGCCCAGCGCCGCGAGCCGGTCCGTGAACAGGCGGCGGATGCGGCGCGGGTCGCGCAGCGGCGCGGCGGTGCCGACCTCGAGCCGATGCACGGCGCCGTCGGCGCGGAACAGCGCAAGCTCGAGGAGCCGCGCGCCTTCGCCGCGCCGCTCCAGCACGCGGGCGAGATCGCCGGCCAGGTGCTCGACGGTGCCGAGCACGTCGTCCTCGTAGACGATCGGCTCGGGAAAGCGGCGCTCGGCGATCGCCTCCGGCACCGGCCGGCGCGGCACGATGGATTCCGCCTCGTGGCCGAGCGCCTGGTCGAGCCGGCGGACGAAAGCTGCGCCAAATCGCGCGGCGAGCGGCGCGCGCGGCTTGCCGAGCACGTCGACGACGAGTCGAAGGCCGACTTGGGACAGCGCCTCGACGATGTCCGGCGGCAATCGCAGCGCCGCGAGCGGCAGCGCGGCCAGCGCCGCGCGCTCGCCGGCGGGCGGGACCACGACGGCGTCGCCGTAGCGCGCCAGGCCCCAGGCGCAGCCGACCGTGCCGGCGACCGCGGCCCGCGCGGAAAAGCCTTGCGCGGCAAGGCGATGCACGAGGTCGCGGCCGAGCGCCGCCTCGCCGTGGAACAGGTGCGCGCAGCCGGTGACGTCGAGCAGGAGCCCGTCCGGCGGGTCGAGGCCGATGAGCGGCGTGTAGCGGTCGGCCCAATTCGCGATAGCGTCCAATGCGTTACGGTCCGCCGCGGGATCGGCCTCCGCGACCGGCAGGTCGGGATACATGGCGCGGGCGTCGGCGAGCGCCATGCCGAGCCGCAGGTTCCGGCGCGCGGCTTCGTCGTTGAGCGCGACGACGCGCAAGGCCTGGTCGACCGGCGCGACCACGGCGAGCGGCGCGTCAGGCGGTGCGGACGAGCGGCGCGCGATCCGGTCGGTCGAAAGCCGGCGCAGCCACACCGACAGGTAGCGCCGGCTGGAAGACCCGATCATGTTGATTCCACGACAGAATAAAGCGGCCACCGGGACCGCGGCGGTTGCGCGTGAGGGTCAGCGCGAAGCGGGCGCGGCCGAGGCCGCCGAACCTATCCGGCACGCCGGGATGCGCCGCGACGAGCCAGCGGGTGGCCGCGGCGCTGGGGGCCAGGGCCGGCTTCGGACGCAGCAGCAGGCCGAGGGAGCCGGCCTCGCGGGCGGTCAGCGACAGGCGCCGCGAGGCCATCCCGTCGTCCGCGCTAACCTCTTGAGACAACTCGCCAATCACGAGCCGCACCGCGCGGCTGCGCAGCGCCTCCTCCATGGCCCAGAGCACGTCGCGGCCGCGGGCGGCGGCGAGGACGACGAGGCGGTCGAGCGGCAGTCCGTACAGGCTGAGGCCGAGTCCGTCGAGTCGGCCGGATTCGCGCCTGTTCCCGTCGTTCTCGATCCACAGCACCGGCCCGCCGGCCAGCACGGCGAGCGCCAGCGCAAAGCCGGTCATGGCGCCGGCATGGACCGGCAGCGCGGGCGCCAGCTCATGCACCGCGCCGAACCGCAGCCCGCCGCCAAGCCTCTGGTCGATCTCGGGAATCCCGAGCGGCAGGACACGGCCGAAGGGCCGCGCCGCGGCCGCGGCCTCGATCCGCGCGACGGTCTGGCGAAGCGCCTCCAGTGTGCTGGCGCGATGGGACGGCATCTCAGGGTCCGGGCCAATGTTCACTCTTTGTTCTAGTGATTCCGAACTCTCGGCCTCGAGTCAAGCGCGAGTCGGGACACACGCCGCGCGAGTCTCTAGGATTCGGATTCCTCGTCCCGCGGCTCCGCCGCCCCTCGGCGCCTTCCTCATGACCATCACCCGGCTCCGCACCGTCCCCGTCGAATTCCCTTACGACCCGCCCATCGGGCTCGCGCCCGGCCGGATGCTGCGCACGGGAAGCTGCGTGCTGACGATCCTCGACACCGACGAGGGCGTTTCCGGCGAGGGCCTCGTCTATACGTTCAACGGCACCGATCTCGCCCGCTACGACGCGGCGATCCGCGGCTTCGCGCCGCTCGTCGTCGGCCGCGAGCCGCGCGCCGACACCTTCGCCCGCGCCTGGCAAACGGTGCGCGCCGCCGACCCGTCGGATTTCGCCGTGAGCGCGCTCGCCGCGCTCGACATGGCGTTGTGGGACCTGCGCGCCAGGCTCGCCGGCGTCAACGTCTCGGCACTGATCGGCGCGCATCACAAAACGCTGCCGGTCTACGACAGCGGCAGCTACTGGGTCTCGGTCCCGCCCGACGCGCTGCGGCGCAACGCGCAGGCCAGCATGGAACGCGGCTTCCGCGCCTTCAAGCTGCGCATCGGCGGCAATCTCGACGACGACCTGCCGCGCGTGCGCGCCCTGCGCGAGGCCATCGGCCCGGACTGCGCGCTGCTCGCCGACCTCAACCAGAAATCGACCGTCGCCGACGCCATCCGCATCGGCCATGCCCTGGAGCCGTTCGGCCTGACGTGGCTCGAGGAGCCGGTACCGTGCCACGATCACAAAGGCGAGGCGGAGATCGCCGCCGCGCTCGACGTGACGATTGCATCCGGTGAATCGATCTACACCAGCGACGGCATCCTGGAGATGCTGAAACTGAAATCCGCCGACGTGGTGATGCCCGACCTGCAGCGCATGGGCGGTCCGACGGGCTTTCTCGAAGCGGCGCGCCACGCGCAGGCGTTCGGCGTGCCCTGCTCCAACCACTGCTTCACCGAGATGAGCGCGGGCCTGCTCGCCGGCGTGCCCAACGCCAACTGGCTCGAATACATGCTGTGGCTCGAGCCGATCTACCGGGAGCGCATCTTGCTCGACGGCAACGGCCACGCCGTGCTGCCGACCGCGCCGGGCTGGGGCTTCTCGTTCGATTGGGACGCGGTGAAGAGATACGCGGTGAGCTTGTAGCTTGTAGGATGGGTCGAGCAACGCGAGACCCATTGTGACCTGTGCGAGACATCAACGATGGGTTTCGCTGCGCTCAACCCATCCTACGTCCCTGCAGCGTTGCGACCTCACGCAGCCGCACCTGATCGAGGACTGGCTGATGACGAACGATTTCGCGCCGGTCGTGGACCACCGCTTCAACTTTCGCGCCGACTGGGGCGCGGTCGAATGCCGGGTCCTGGCGGTCGAGCCGAACAGGACGCTGTCCTACACGTGGGCGGCCTACGGCCTCGAAACCGTCGTCACCTGGACTCTCACGCCGACGGGCGGGGGAACCCGCCTGCGCATGGAGCAGTCGGGCTTCCGGCCGGATCACCGGCAGGCGTACCGGGGCGCGCAGCACGGATGGCCGCAATTCCTTGTCAGGCTGGAGCAGGTCCTGGCGCGGATCGACTGACGCAGCGCGGCGGGATCGATCACCCTTTCAAGGAAGGAGACGATCATGACGAAAAGCGCGCCGCAGGCCAGCGCCTCCCCGTCCGCGCTCATCGACGCGAGGATCAGGGAGCTCGGCGACTGGCGGGGCGAGATGCTCGGCCGGCTCCGCGCCCTGATCAAGGCCGCCGATCCCGGCGTGGCCGAGGAGTGGAAGTGGCGCGGCGTCCCGGTGTGGTCGCACGACGGCATCATCTGCACCGGCGAGACCTACAAGAGCGCGGTGAAGATGACCTTCGCCAAGGGCGCGGCGCTGCCGGACCCGGCGGGCCTGTTCAACGCCAGCCTCGAGGGCAACACGCGGCGCGCCATCGATTTCCACGAAGGCGACACGATCGACGAGGCGGCGCTGAAGGCGCTCGTCCGCGCCGCCGCGGCCCTGAACACGGCCAAGGGCAAGGCCAGGCGCTAAAGGCGTCGTCAGTTTGATTGAAGCGGTCGCCGCGCGCACGGCGTGTTGCCTCCCCTTTCAGTCTGTAGGATGGGTCGAGCAGCGCGAGACCATCATGACCTGCGAGACGTCAACGATGGGTTTCGCTGCGCTCAACCCATCCTACGCGCTACGCGCTTCATCGTCGGTGCCCGTAATCGAGCCCTCTCCCCTTGCGGGAGAGGGCACCGCACGAATTTCTATATGCACGGTTGGGTGAGGGGTGTGGGACTTACCCCCTCACCCATTCTTTGTTGTTGATCCGCGGAGCAGCCCTCTCCCGCAAGGGGAGAGGGCGCAGTTGCAGGCGCCGACGATCGTCACGCCTTATACAGCCCCGCGCCCCGGGCGCGCAGCGTCATCAGCGCCACCAGGAGCTCCAGCGTCGGCGCCGGGACGTTGAGCATTTTCGCGAACTCCAGCGGCACGGTGAACATGGCGTCGAGCTCGACCGGGCGGCCGCGCTCCAGGTCCTGCACGATGCTCGGCTTGTGCGCCGACGGGTTGCGGCCGAAGGCCATGTCCACGTCGAGATGGGCGTTGCAGCCGAGCGCGCGGCCGATGGAGGCCGCCTCCTCGGCGATCCTGCGCAGCGCGGCGACACACACCGGCTCCGCGAACATGTCCTTGATCGAGCATTGGGCGAGGAACGTCAGCGGGTTCGACGACATGTTGCCGAGGAGCTTGTTCCACACGTCGTCGCGGATGCGCGGGCTGATGGTCGCCGTGGCGCTGCTGGCGTTGATAAGCGCGGCGATGTTCTGGACGCGCTCGGTGAGCTCGTCGGAAGGCTCGCCGATGATGAGGTCGGCCCGCGCGTTGGAGTTATGGACCACGCCCGGCCGCGGCACGCTGTTGGCCGAGTAGATCACGGCGCCGATCGCGCGCTGCGGCCCCACCGCGGTCCACACCGCGTCGCCGGGGTCGATGCGCGGCAGCCGCCGGCCGTCGTAGGGCCCGCCGTGCCTGTAGAAGTACCACCACGGGATGCCGTTCATCACGAACATCACCGGGGTTTCCGGCTCGAGCAGCGGGCCGATGCCGGCGGCGACGTCGGGCAGCGCGGGCGCTTTCACCGTGACGATGACGAGGTCCTGCGGGCCGAGGTCGCGCGGGTCGGCGCTGGCCTTGACGCGGGCGGCGATGGTCTCCTTCGGGCTTTCGAGGGTGATGCCGTTCTGCCGGATCGCGTCGAGGTGGGCGCCACGCGCCACCACCGACACGTCGGCGCCGCTCCTGGCGAGCCGCGCCGCCAGGTTGCCGCCGATGGCGCCGGCGCCGTAGATGCAGACTTTGGACATGACGTGAGTAGACATGACGTGAGTCGTGGGTTGCCCGTTATTGCAGTTACCGCCTAATACCCCCGCGCCCGGTCCACCACGTTCTCCAGCGGCCGGCCGGCGTTGAGGCGGCGGATGGCGTCGCAGATGCGCGGCACCATGGGGCGCGCCTCGATGCGGCGCGAGGCGTGCGGCATGACGGTGATCTTGGGGTGCCGCCACAGCGGGTCATCCGAGGGCAGCGGCTCCTTGCGGAATACGTCGAGCGTCGCCGCGGCGAGGTGGCCGGAGTCGAGCGCGGCGATGAGGTCGGCGTCCACCACGTGCGCGCCGCGGCCGAGGTTGACGACCGACGCGCCCTTGGGCAGCGCGGCGAAGGCCTTGGCGTCGAGCACGTTCTCGGTCTCCGGCGTGATCGGCAGCAGGTTCACCACGATCTCGCTGCGCGCGAGGAACGCCGGGAACTGGCCCTTGCCGGCGAACACCTCGATGCCGTCCGGCGCGGGGCGCGGCGTTCGCACCCAGCCGGCGACCTGGAAACCGATGCCCTTGAGGGTCTTCGCCGCCGCGAGCCCGATGGCGCCGAGGCCCATGACGCCGACCTTGCGCTCGCGCGCGGGCAGCCGCGGCAGGCTGATCCATTCGGCGCGCTGCTGCGCGGCGGCGTAGGCCGGCATGTTGCGGTGGTGGCGCAGCACGTGCAGCAGCGTGACCTCGTTCATCATGGTGTCGCCCGCGGGATCGCCGGCGCGCACGATGGGCACGTCCTTCGGCACGGCCGGGTCGTGGAGGATCGCGTCCGGCCCGGCGAGCAGCGAGACGACGAGGCGCAGGTTGGGGAAGGTCTTGAACGCGCCCTCCGGCAGGCTGCCGCAGGCGACCACGTCGATGTCCTCGCGGTTGCCGGTGTCCGGCCAGACGCGCACGTCGAGCTCCGGCATCTCGGCGGCGAACCATTGCCGCCATTCGTCGGGCTTGCCGAAAAAGAAGTTCAGAAGCAGCGCCATGGGCCTTCCTCGCCAGGGTCTCGTCGTTGTGGAGGCGGATGGTACAGCGCGGCACCGCAGCCGCCAGCGTTATTTCGCGCCGGCATGGCTGCGATTTCGCGCGTGACGGCCGGGGGAAAGCCGCTACAATCGCGGCAACGTCAACACGCATCGCGTCGGGAGGACATCATGGGTCATTGGCGCCGGGGGGCGATCGCCGCGGCTGTCGCGGCCCTGTGGGCGGGTTCCGCCGCAGCCCAGGACAAACCAGCCGACAAGACCGTCGAATTGAAATTCTCCCACTGGGTGCCGGCCACGCACCCGATCGTGAAGGCCTCCGAGGAATGGGCCGACTCGATCAACAAGGACTCCGGCGGCACCATCAAGATCACGATCTACCCGGCCCAGCAGCTCGGCAAGGCGTTCGACCACTACAACATGGCGCGCGACGGCATCGTCGATTTCGCCTACGCCAACCCCGGCTACGAGCCCGGCCGGTTCCCGGTCGCGGCGGCGGGCGAGCTGCCGTTCCTGCTCACCAACGGCAAGGAGGGCAGCGCCGCCATCGACGCCTGGTATCAACAATACGCGGCCAAGGAGATGTCGGAGGTGAAGTTCTGCCTCGCCTTCGTGCACGACCCCGGCGCGCTGCACACCACCCGCAAGAAGGTGGTGCTGCCGACCGACATGGCCGGCCTCAAGGTGCGCCCGCCGGGCGGCACCCTCGCCCGCCTCGTCACCATGCTCGGCGGCACCAACATCCAGGCCTCGGCGGCGGAGGCGCGCGATGTGCTCGACAAGGGCGTGGCCGACGCGCTCTTGTTCCCGTGGGGCTCGGTGTTCCTGTTCGGCATCGACAAGGTGACGAAATATCACATGGACGTGCCGCTCTACGACAGCGTGCAGACCTGGGTGATGAACAAGGACAAGTACAATGCGCTGTCGCCGGCGCAGAGGAAGGTGATCGACGACCACTGCACGCCGGAATGGGCGCAGAAGGTGGCGACCCCGTGGGCCGATTTCGAGCACGCCGGCATCGCCAAGATGAAGGCCGCGAGCGGCCAGGAGGTCTACTCGCTGACGCCGGACCAGATCGCGGCCTGGCGCAAGGCGGCGGCGCCGCTCACCGACGACTGGGCGGGCCCGGTGAGCAAGGCCGGCTACGACCCCAAGGCCGTGCTCGACGCGCTGCACCAGTCGCTCGCCGCGCGCAACTCGGCATTCTAGAGCATGATCCCGAAAAGTGGCAGACTTTTCGGACAAGATCGCGCTCGACCAAAGGGAAAAGCGCCCCGGCGATTCAATTCGAGTGAATCGGATTCCAGCCGTTTCTAGTTAGCCGTCCTTCGCCACCAGCACCATGCTCTCGGCGACCATGGCCGGGCGCGCGGAGCCCTCGACCTCGACCACGCAGTCGAACGTGAGCCGCGTGCCGGCCGCGGTCTCCTCCGCCCCCTTGAGCGTCTGCGTCAGGCGGATGCGCGCGCCCGACGGCACCGGCGCGGTGAAGCGCACGCGGTTGGTGCCGTAGTTGAGCGCGCGGCCGCGCCTGCGCACGCGGTAGACCGTGCGCGACAGCTTGGGCAGCAGCGACAGCGTGAGAAAGCCGTGGGCGATGGTCCTGCCGCCCGGCATCTCGCGCGCCGCGCGCTCCACGTCGACGTGGATCCAGTTGTCGTCGCCGGTCGCCCTGGCGAAGGCGTCGATCATGTCCTGGTCGACGGTGAGCCAGTCGCCGGTGCCGAGCGTCCGGCCGACCATCGTCGCGAGCTCCGCGGTGTCCTCGACCTCCAGCATCACGCCGCCCTGCTCCACAGCCGGCCGGACGCGATGGCCGCGCCGTCCACCAGCGACTTGAGCTTCTTCCAGGCGACGCCCGGATCGACCTTGAAATAGCCGGCGAAGGTGCCGAAGCCGCAGTCGGTCGAGGCGATGACGCGCTCGCGGCCGACCGCGCCGGCGAGGCGCTCGATGCGCTGCGCCACCAGCTCGGGATGCTCGACGTAGTTGGTGGAGGAATCGATCACGCCCGGGATCAGCACCTTGTCGTCGGGAAGCGTCGCGTCGCGCCACACGGTCCACTCGTGCTCGTGGCGCGGGTTGGCGCCCTCGAACGAGACGCCCTGCGCCTTCACCTTGAGCACGATCGGCAGAATCCTGTCCAGCGCGATGTCGTGGTCGTGCGGCCCCTCGTAGTTGCCCCAGCAGATGTGCAGCCGCACGCGGTCCGCCGGCACCCGCGCCAGCGCGTGGTTGAGCGCCTCCACGTCGAACGCAGTGCGCTTGAGGAACTCCGCCTCGCTCAGGTCCTGGAACCCGGTGTGGCGCGACATGGCGAGGTCCGGGCAATCGACCTGGAGCACGAAGCCGGCATCGACGATGGCCTCGTACTCGGCGGCGAGCGCATTGGCGAGCGCCTCGATGTAAGCCTCGTGCGTCGGGTAGTGGCGGTTGTGCAGGAACGAGGCGACGACCCCGGGCGAGGCCGCGTTCATGAAGCCCTCGGTCACGCGCACCGCCGACAGCGCGGCGCGGAAATTCGCGATGTCCTTGCCGAGCGCCGCGGTGTCCTTTGGCGCGATGGGGCCGATGCAGCACAGCCGCTTGAAGGTCTGCGGCCCGGTGAAGGCGGCCATGCGCTTGCGCAGGTCCGGGAAGTCGGCCAGGTCGAGGTGCGGCTTGACCTGGTACTCGCCGCCGAAGCCGGTGAAGCGGTCCTTGATGTAGACCGAGTAGCCGATCTTGCTCGTCTCGCCGTCGCTGACCACGTCGAGACCGAGATCGGCCTGCTTCCTCACCACGTCGGCCACCGCGCGCGTCATCACGCGGTCGAATTCGGCGGGGTCGTAGTCCTCGCCGCGCTCCTTCTTCAAGAGCAGCGCGACCGCGTCGTCGGAGCGCGGCAGGCTGCCGACGTGGGTCGTGAGGATGCGCTCGCGGCTCGTTTTCATGTTTCCCCCGTTGACGGTCGTCGTTGTTGGCCGGCAGATTTGACAGCATCGCCCGCGGCGTGTCCACGCGGGAGGACGGGGGAGGAACCATGACCAAGGTCTACAGCCGCGACACCAACGGCGTCGGCATGTACCCGATCCGCGAGGACTGGCTCGCGCTCCACGACGAGCCCGTCATCGAGCCCGAGCTGCCGATCATCGATCCGCACCATCACCTGTGGGACCGCGACACGCGCTACCTGTTCCACGACCTGCTCGACGACACCGGCAGCGGCCACGACATTCGCGCCACCGTATTCATCCAGTGCCGCTCCATGTACCGCGCCGACGGCCCGGAGGCGCTGCAGCCCGTCGGCGAGACCGAGTTCGTCAACGGCATCGCCGCCATGAGCGCGTCCGGGCACTACGGCGACATGCGCGCCTGCGCCGGCATCGTCGGCCACGCCGACTTCCTGCTCGGCGCCGCGGTGCGCGACGTGCTGGAGAAGCACATCGCTGCCGGCGGCGGCCGCTTCCGTGGCATCCGCTACTCGACGCCCTGGGACGCCGACGTGCAGCTCACGCCGCGGCGGCCGCCGAAGGGCGTGATGATGGACGCGCGCTGGCGCGAGGGCTTCGCGCAGCTCGCGCCGCTCGGGCTCACCTTCGACGCGCTCCTGCTGCACACCCAGCTCGGCGAGCTCGCCGACCTTGCCCGCGCCTTCCCGCAGACCACCATCGTGCTCAACCACGTCGGCTGCCCCATCAGCGTCGGCCCCTACGCGGGCCGGCGCAGGCAAGTGTTCGAGGCCTGGCGCAAGGGCATCGCGGACGTGGCGCGCCACGACAACGTGGTGGTGAAGCTCGGCGGCATGTCGCTCGGCACCTTCGGCTTCGAATTCGACAGGCGGCCGAAGCCGCCCTCCTCCGTCGAGCTGGCGGAGACCTGGAAGCCGTACATCGAGGTCTGCCTCGACGCGTTCGGCGCGACGCGCGCCATGTTCGAGAGCAATTTCCCCGTGGACAAGACCGCGGGCAGCTACAAGACGATCTGGAACGCGCTCAAGCGGCTCGCCGCCGGCGCGTCCAGGGATGAAAAAGCCGCGCTGTTCCACGACACCGCGGCGCGGGTCTACCGGCTGGGGGTGAACTGATGCAGGACGTCGCGGGCAAGGTCGCGGTCGTCACCGGCGCGGCCTCGGGTATCGGGCTCGGCCTCGCGCGCACCTTCATGCGCGCCGGCATGTCGGTCGCGATGTGCGACATCCGCGGCGACCGGCTCAGGGCGGCGCTGGAGCAGGTGAAGCCGCTCGGCCAGGGCCGCGCCATCGCCGTCGAGGCCGACGTGTCGCAGCGCGACTCCGTCGAGGCGGCGGCGCAAAGGATCGAGGCGGAGTTCGGCAAGATCCACCTCGTCTGCAACAACGCCGGCGTGGTGGTGCGCGGCATCCCGATGGAGACGATCGACGACGAGACCTGGGCCTGGGAATTCGGCGTCAATTTCTACGGCGTCGTCCATGGCATCCAGGCGTTCGTGCCGCGCATCCGCGCCCACGGCGAGGGCGGCCACGTGGTCAACACCGCGTCCATGGCCGGCCTCCAGGTCGGCGAGACGCGCGGCACCGGCTCCTACGCCGCCACCAAGTTCGCGGTGGTCGCGCTGTCGGAGGCGCTGTCGCACGACCTCAAGGGCACCGGCATCGGCGTCTCGGTGCTGTGCCCGGCCGCGGTCAACACGGAAATCTATACCTCGTCGGCGGCCCACCGCGCCGGCCGCGGCGGGCCGAACCTCTATCCCGATACGCCGGACGAGATCGCGCAGGGCATGCACCCGGACGAGGTCGGGCGCCGCGTGCTCGACGGCGTCGCGGCCGGGCAGTTCTTCCTCATCACCCACCCGGAGACGCGGCCGTGGCTCGAAGCCCGCCACGCCCGCATCATGGCCGGCTACGATTTCGCCGAGCGATGGCAGAAGGAGCACGGGGGCTGAACGGGACCGACGGGACTATCGCGTAGAGATCGAGGCCATCGGTTCCATCGTTCCCTCCTCCCTTGCGGGTAGGGCAACCGCATGTGACGCGCGGACGTCGAGAAATGCGGACCGGCCTCCCGGCTCGTCGTTCTCTCCCCCCTTGAGGGGAGAGACAGAGAGGGGGGTACAATAGGCGCGGAAGCAGGATGCCCGTTGCAACCCCAAAACTCACCCACGGGCGGGACATATGCGATTGTCCCACCCTTGCGGCCCCTGGCAAAATGGCGCATGGGTTGGCCTTGCCCGATCAATGACGAGCCGGCTCGGAGGAAACGATGGACGCCAAGACTCCCAAGCGCCTGCTGCGGAACGACCTCGACCAGTTCCGCCTGCGCACCTTCCTGGAAAGCCTGATCGGCACCGACCAGCTTGAAATCCGCGAGGACCCCATCGACCTCGCCGACATCGCCGCGGCGCTGCACGGCAACGGCAAGGCGGTGTGGTTCAAGAACGTCAACGGCGCCGACCTCGGCGTGGTCGGCAACGTGGTCGGCAGCCGCGCCCGCATGGCGCACGCGCTGGGCGTCACGCCCGATAAGATCCTCCCCGAGATCCAGCGCCGGCTCGAGCTCAAGCCCGACCTGGTGGAATTGCCGCAGGACGAAGCGCCGGTGCAGGAGGTGGTGCTCACGGGCGCCGACGCCGACCTCACCAGGCTGCCGGTCCATGTCCAGCACGCGCTCGACGGCGCGCCCTACATCTCCGCCTCCATCGACTACGCCATCGACCCGCGCACCGGGCTCACCAACTCCGGCATGCGGCGGCTGATGCTGCGCGGCCCGCACGAGGCCGGCGTCGACCTCAACGCGCCGAGCGACCTGCGCGCCATCTACCAGGGCTGCGCCGCGCGCGGCGAGAAGCTGCCGATCGCCTTCGTGGTCGGCGCGCACCCCATCGACACGCTGTCCGCCACCATGAAGATCCCGGTGGACGAGCTCGGCCTCGTCGCCTCGCTGCGCGGCGGCACCATGCCCGTCGTCAAGTGCCGCACCAACGACATCCGCGTGCCGGCCGACGCCGAGATGATCATCGAGGGCTACATCGACGAAAAGGGCTACGTCGAGAAGGAGGGCCCCTACGGCGAGTACCTCGGGTACTACGGCGTGGTGAAGCAGAACCCGGTGTTCCACGTCACCGCCATCACCCGCCGCAGGGACGCGGTGTTCCAGACCGCCACCATCAGCGGCGGCCACATGGACAAGACCGACACGTCCAACCTGGAAGCGCTGCGCATGGAGCTCAACGTGTGGCGCGCGCTGGAGACCGTGGTGCGCGAGCCGGTGGCGGTCTACGCGCCGGTGTCCGCCGGCGGCTCCATGAGCGTGCGCTTCACGCTGCGCCAGCGCTACCCCGGCGAGGCGCGCAGCGCGCTCTACACCGTGCTCGGCTCGGTCGGCGTCAAGAACGCCTTCGCGCTCGACCCGGACATCGACATCTACAACGACAAGATGTTCGAATGGGCGTTCGGCACCCGCTACCAGCCGGACAAGGACATCATCATCATCACCGGCGTGCGCTCCTCGCCGCTCGACCCTTCCCTGCACGGCGCCATGGCCGGCGCCAAGGCCGGCTACGACCTCACCTGGCCGATGCAGCACGCCTCGCGCTGGGACCTGCAGACGCCGACGCCGCCGACCTACCAGGGCAAGCGGTTCCCCAGCCTGCGCGCCGCGCTGGAGGACGGGCCGAAATGGTTCGAGGAGCTGATGGCCGCGGTCGGCAGCCGCGACGGCCGCGAGATCGTGCGCGAGCTCGACGCGTTCCGCGGCAAGGGCCTGGAGCGCGACGACCAGGGCCGGTACTTCCTGAAGAAGTAATACGCGCCGTCATTCCGGGACGGCGCGAAGCGCCGGGCCCGGAATCCAGAAACAAGCGCAATCCTTTCGGCTGGATTCCGGGCTCGCCCGCTGCGCGGGCGCCCCGGAACGACGGCGCAAAATTGCCGGGTCGGATCGCGACCAGTACCGCTGCATCGCACAAAACAATTCTGCACGGCTGATCCGCGCCGCGCGAAACGCATTGCGCCGGGCCTGTTTTCATTTGAAAAGAGCCGGGGTTTCAAGGAGCGGGGGAACATCGTGGGAAACGCCGCCGACCTGTCGCCGTCCGTGAATACCGGGATGCTCGATCCCGAAGCCTCCGCCGTCCAGAAGTTCAAGTGGCGGATGATCCCGCTGCTGGCGGTCTGCTATTTCGTCTACCGCCTCGACCTGCTCAACGTCGGCTTCGCCGGCCTCACCATGAGGAAGGACCTCGACCTGTCCGCGTCGGCCTTCGGCTTCGGCGTGGGCGTGTTCTACTGGGGCTTCTTCCTGTGCCAGGTGCCGAGCAACCTGATGCTGGAGAAGGTCGGCGCGCGGCGCTGGCTGCCGATCATCATGCTGGCGTGGAGCGTGCTCTCGGGCTGTATGGCGCTCGTCAACAGCCAGCACTCGTTCTACATCATGCGCTTCATCCTCGGCGGCGCCGACGCCGGCTTCTTCCCCGGCGTCATCTACTACATCGGCTGCTGGTCGCCGGCGGCGCACCGCGGCCGCATGATCGGCATGTTCAACATCGGCGGGCTGATCGCGCCGATCCTGGGCGGGCCCATCGCGGTGAACATCCTGCGGCTCGACGGCGTGCTCGGCATCGAGGGCTGGCGCTGGCTGTTCATCTGCGAGGCTATTCCGGCGGTGATCCTCACCGTCGTCCTGGCGGCCATGGTGGTGGACCGGCCGGCCAAGGCCAGGTGGCTGACGCCGGCCGAGCGCGACGCGCTCCAGGCCGCGCTCGACGCCGAGGCCCGCAAGCGCGCGGCGCTCGGCACCTACACCCTGCGGCAGGCCGTCACCAACCCACGCATCATCGCGCTGTGCTTCACCTATCTCGGCATTCTCGGCAGCATGTCGGCCTTCAGCTTCTTCCTGCCGATCATGTTCCAGCAGCTCGGCCTGTCGAACCAGCAGATCGGCCTCGCCTCGGCGATCCCCTATGTCGTCGCCTGCATCGCCCTGATGCTGGTGACGCGCCACTCGGACCTCAAGGGCGAGCGCATCTACCACGTCGCGGTGTCGATCCTGATCGCCTGCGTCGGCATCCTGCTGGCCGGCTGGTGGAGCCACGACGCCACGCTTCTCATCGTCGCCATCTGCATCGCCATCGCCGGCGGGCAGAGCGCGCTCGCCGTGTTCTGGTCGCTGCCGGCGACGTTCCTCTCCGGCGCCGCGGCGGCGGCGAGCGTCGCGCTCATCAACGCGGTCGGCAACCTCGGCGGCTACTTCGGCCCGCAGATCATGGGCCTGTTCCGCGACTGGACCGGCGACTTCAGCCTCGGCATCACCGTCATGGCCGGGTGGTCGATCCTGGCCGCCGTGCTGGTCGTAGCCCTGGGCCGCAGCCCGGGCATGAAGGCGACGCTGGACTCGGCGCGCGCCGGGACGGCGAAGTGATGCGGCTCCGAAGCGACGCGGCTCAATCGTTGCGGTGGGCGAGCCCGCCGTCGATGGTGAGGACCGTGCCCGACGTGTAGCCCGAGAGGTCCGAGGCGAGGAACACCGCCGCGGCCGCGATCTCGTCGGGCGAGGCCGGGCGGCCGAACGGCATCCTGGCGAAGCCGTCGCGCCAGCGGCTCTCGTCGCCGGCCTTGGCGGCGCGCTGCCGCGCCAGGTATTCGGCGCGGTCGGTCATCACCGGGCCGGGGTTGATGCCGAGAACGCGCACGCCAAAACTTGGGCTCGTTCCGCCGATGGCGCGGGTGAAGGCCATCAGCGAGGCGTTGCCGGCCGCGCCGGCGATGTAGCCGTAGCTGAGCTTCTCGCCGCCGGCGCCGATGATGTTGACGATGACGCCGCGGCCGCGCGCCTTCATGCGCGCGAGATAGAGCCGCGTCAGGCCGACGTAGCCGAACACTTTCAGGTCCCAGCCGGCGCGCCACGCCGCCTCGTCCACGTCCTCGATGGCGCCGCCGGGCACCGCGCCGGCGTTGTTGACCAGGATGTCCACGTCCGGGAACGCGGCGAACACGCGCTCGCGCGCCGCGGCGTCGGAGAGGTCGGCGGCGAGCGTCTGCACGTCGACCTGGGCCGACGCGCGGATCGCCTCGGCCTCCTTCGCCAGCAGGTCGGCGGAGCGCGCGACGAGGCGGAGGTTCACGCCCTCTTCGGCGAACCGCCGGGCGATGGCGAGGCCGATGCCCTTGGAGGAGCCGGTGACGAGCGCGGCGCGGCCCGCGAGTTTCAGGTCCATGGGTGAGATCCGCCTATTGCGCCAACCTTACTGCGCCAGGTCCATGGGCTTGAAGCCGGACTGCTTCACCACCTCGGCCCATTCCTTCATCTCGCGGTAGTGCTGCGCCGTGAAGTCGTCGGCGGTGCGGTTCTTGGTGGCGAGGCCCATGGCGCGCAGCTTCTCCGCCACGTCGGGCGACGCGACCGCTTTGTTGATCTCGGCGTTGAGGCGGTCGACGAGAGGCTTCGGCGTCTGCCCTTGCGCGAAGGCGGCGTACCAGAACTCGACCTTGTAGTCGGGCAGGCCCGCCTCTACCGTGGTCGGCACGTCGGGCAATTCGGCGATGCGCGTGTCCGCGGCCACCGCGAGCCCGCGCACCCGGCCGGCCTTGATGTGCGGATAGAGCGAGGTGCCGTCGATGATGACCACGTCGGTCTCGCCGCCGTTGGTGGCGGCGATGGCGTCGGCGGTCCCGCGGTACTGCACGATGGGCAGCTCGATGCCGGCCTGGAGGCGGAACATCTCGAGCAGCAGCGTGCCCGAGCCGAGCGCGAACGAGCCGCCCTTGAGCTTCCTCGGGTTGGCCTTGGCGTAGGCGATGAACTCCCTGAGGTTCGCCGCCGGCACGTTCGGCCCCACCGCGATGACGACCGGCACCGCGCCGATCTGCGCCACCGGGCGGATGTCCTTCATGGCGTCGTAGGGCAGGCCCTTGTAGATCGACGGGTTCATGGACATGCCGAGCGCCTGGGTCATCAGCGTATAGCCGTCGGGCTTCGACTGGGCGAGCGCGACCGCGCCGATGAAGCCGGAGCCGCCAGTCTTGTTCTCGACCACGATGGTCCGGCCGAGGTTCTCGGACATCTTGCCGGCGACGATGCGGGTCACGGCGTCGAGGCCGCCGCCGGCGGGGAACGGCACGATCCAGTGGATGGTGCGGTCCGGGAATTCGGCGCGCGCCGGGGCGGCGAGGCCGAAGGCGCCGAGCGCGGCGGATGCCGCCAGCAGGTTGCGCCGCGTGAGCATGATCCCCCCTCGCCTGTTGCGGGCGGCATCATCGGCGGAACCCCGGCTTCGCGCAAGCTCACCGGCGGCGTGGCGAGAGAGAGTGGGAGTCGAACCCACCAAAGACCGGCTGGCGGCCCCTCCCGGATTTGAAGTCCGGACGTCCCACCGGGGACGATTCTCTCCCATCTTGCGCCGTGGCGCGCGGCGCGAAGGCGTCGCGCTTCTGCGGATTGATGCGCCGCAGGTCTCCGCGCCGCAGCGTGACGCCGTGGCGGTCGAAGAACTCCAGAAGCTCGATAGCGACCTTGCGGCCGTTGTCGAGCCGGTCGCGCATCTGCGCCGCCGAGAACTCGCCGCCGGCGGACAGGTCGGCGGCGACGGCGGCGGCCTCGGCGACCGCGTCGCGCAGGAAGAAGCGGTCCGGCGCGACTTCGGTGACCCTGCCCATGCGCGCGAGAAGCTTCATCAGCCGCCGCAGCTCCGGCTCCGGCGCGGCGAGCGCGGCCGCGATCTCGGGAACGAGCGGCGGACGGAACCGCGCCGCGTCCGACATCAGCGGCTCGACG
>Ga0182749_1000334_pt1 | contig 46983 bp, 38 predicted proteins | sample eDN3rd37CKraftMG_FD_128875 | JGI IMG/M metagenome (GOLD analysis project Ga0182749, IMG submission 128875) | Enriched Miracle-Growth compost microbial communities from Emeryville, California, USA - eDNA 3rd pass 37_C Kraft MG (version 2) (version 2) ...
AACGGCGGCCTCACGGTCGTTGATCCTGCGCAAACCAAGCTCTGCCCCATCCATTTGGGGCGATCCTCTGACGACATCGTATCCATACGAATTGCCGCCACCCGAGCGACCTTTTTCCACACGCCCGCGCAAACCTCGATGGGTCTTTTCAGCAAGCTGCTTCAAGTAAAGCGCACCGATGGTGCCGGAGAGCCCAACATGTAGCTCGGTAATCAGCCCCTCACTCACCGTGGCAATCTGGATGCCCAAAAAGGCAAGACGCTTGAACAGGTGTGCCACGTGTTCCTGATCTCGCGAGAGGCGGTCAAGGGCTTCGGCAACAACCACATCGAACATTCCACGCTGGGCATCATCGATCAGCTTCTGGTAACCGGGCCTTAATAGCGACGCCCCGCTCATCGCGCGGTCATGGTAGGCGTGCAGATATGTCCATCCTTCGCGGGAAATGCGCTCGCGACAGATGCGTATTTGATCCTCAATGGACTCGCTTCTTTGAAGATCACTGGAGTAGCGAGCGTAGATTACAGCGCGCACAGCAGCCCCCTCTGGAAAAGCGCATCAGTGATCGTCACTGTTTTGCGATGCGTCTCAGTCTAGCACGCGTCTCAGCGAGATGGGCAGCATACCGTTCACTCGCCTGCACCGACCGCGCTTGATTGTAATGGCGCTCACCGACGTCGGGCGAAGCATGCTGAAGAATTCCCGGCGTCAGGCCAACTTTTTCCGGGGCGGAGATGGCCAAGAATGTTGCGGCCGCGCGACGAAAGTCGTGGAGGCCCATCCGCTTGCCGAAGCGCGCGAAGACTCGCGCACGAACGATATCGTATATGCGGCCAGGGGAAAGTTGTCCGCCACCGTAGGAAACCCATAGACCATCATGGACACGGTGGCCGAGCAAGCGCGGACGGACTTTGTCGAGATAGTGGCGAAGGTAGGGGGCCAGAAATTGCGGCACGCTAAAGTCTTCGGCCCGCTTGCCTTTCGTATCAGCCGCACCCAAGAGAATATCGATCCCCGCGTCGCTCACCTCAATGTGACGCGTGATAGTAAGCGCAGCGATGCTCCGCCTACGTATGGGCCAAACGCTGAGCAGAGCCAGAATTAGACCATCGCGATATTGGATCTCTTGCTCGCTATGGCCCGATCGGGAACGCCCTGCAGCGCCATCCATCAATTCGAAGCCAAGCTCGAGGGTGAGCCACGGAGCGACTAAAACTGGGAATCGGTCTTCGGGTTGTGCGCACGCAATAAGACGAGATCGCGCCAACCTCAACCAGTTCCAATCGCTCGCTGGGCTGATCAGGCGCGCTGCGAAATAAAGATTGTCGACAGCGATGGCGACGGACGTAGGCCGCGTCCCGCTGAGGTATTCGATGAACTGCCGCACCCGCTCACGAGTAATTCGAGCAGCGGGCGGCAACTCGAGATCGCGCCCATGCTGTGCGCGCAAAAATCCAAGCCACCTGCGGTACGCGGTCTTGATGAGCTTTCGCGTCCCCTCAGCCAAATGCGCTCCAGGACCAGCGGTTTCGTCGAAGATGTCTCCGGCGACATAGGCTGCATCGAAAGCGGCGCGATCAGCCGCCGGCCACAGATGCTCCGGAAGGTGCTTCGGAATTTTCATCGCCGACGCTTCCCATTACGACGCTTTAAGCGCAGCGCCTCGCGTTGCTCGCAAAGAAACTCGCCATAGGCGCGACTAGCACGCCGCGTCGATGAGCCCGCGTAGATGCGCGTTGTCTTGCTCCAGCCATGGCCGAGCAACGTGCGCAAGGTTTCGAAGTCGTCGGGATGCCGCTCGAGGTACGACGTCGCCGCAAAATGTCGAAATTGGTGCGGCGTCATCTTGATGCCGACATGTGTCGCGATCGCTTCGCAGATCTGGTGCGTGAGCGTCTCCTGATGTTTTCGGCCCCCGCGCTGCGTTACGAATAAATGTCCATTCGGATTCATGCCCAATCCAGCCAAAAAGCGCCGGTACCATCGAATTCGCGCGGCGACGTCTGGTGGGAGTTGCGCCTCGATGTCGACCCGCTTCGATTTTGTGCGGCCAGCCGGTATGTGCAGAAGGAGCGCGCCCTTATCGCCATCCGGCTCGATAAAGTTTTCCCGCCAGTGAAGTTCGATGAGGTTCTGCGATCTCAACGGAACCGCGAGCAGGATGTCGATCGCGAGACCCATTTGTGCCTCGACTAAACGAGGCCGCCGCCCGGACGCAACGTCTTTTTCAACGCGAGCCTTGAGCTGCTCCGGCAGGAAGATAAGTTTCGCGCGGAGTTGGTCCGATTCCAACTGACGCATGACCCGTTTGTTCTTCTCCGTCAGGTCGAAAGGCAGAGCTGGGAGTTTCGCTGTGAGGCGCTTGAGCTCAGCCAAATCTTTGTCGCTCACACGCACGTGGTACTTCGCGACTTGCATTAGTGTTTTGGCCACCCCGTGGGCAAATGCATTCGGCGCGGAATCGGCACGGTCGTGGTAGTGGCGAATCACTGCTCGAAATGATTGAGGGGTTACGAGGTCCGCTAGCCTGTGCACTTCCTGACCCCCGGCCCGCAAAACCGAGGCTGCCAAGCGAATGTGCTCCCGCTGCTGCCGCAGTGTCGTCTCCGCGAGCGGTCGCACAGGTGCGTGCTCGCTGAAAACGTCCGGAGATCGGCGCATTTCCAGATACGCCGCAACGTCACGCTGAAATTCTTCGTTGAATTGCTCGAGCTTGAAGTGCTTCGACGGCGGGCGAAACGAAATGCGGCTCAGCCCGACATCCGGCCAGCCAACTGCTAGCGTCCGTGCTCGGTTCCAATGCACCGGCACGCCGCGTACGAGATCACGTGGACGGGGATGCAGAGTGCGGTGCGTGAGCCAGTCGTGAAAGGCTGCGACAGCGTCATCGTTCACAGCGTGGGGGGCAATACCACGCGCGACGCAGAAGTTGCCAAACGCGGCCAGTCCATTTGCGAGGGCCTTATTTTTTGCGACGCCCCGCATCAACACGCCCCAGTCCGGATCCTTGAGCGCCCATCCGCGTCCGGGCTCGTCAGCTGCCCCGGCCATCTGGAGAGCTGCGGCTAAGAGGCTGCGGATGTTCGCGAAGTGCTTCGCGCTCACGCCATGCGCAGCGGGACGGATAGCCGCCAACTGGAGCCTAACAGCCGCAACATCGACCGGAAAAGCAGCCGGGCTCATGCGGGCCATTTCGCAGACGCGCCTGATTGCCGACAACATGTCACGCTGACGTGTAGCGGGAAGGCCAGCCTGACCAATGTACATGAGGAGATCTTGAAACGTGGCCGGAGGAGAACTTTTCAACATTCGGCACTCCAAAACTTCAAAGATGACAGGAGGTGACAGGCGGTGACATTCGGGAATTCTCGCATGAAAGAGCTGGAACGATTTCTCGCCCCACGCTTTCCCGACATCGCCTACGGCGGCCGTTTTGTGAGATCTCGCTGCCCCGAGAGCGCGTCTTCGAGGTCAGCAATCGCGACACGCCGCGTGCCGCCAATTCTCGTCGATGGAAGCGCACCGCTACTGATCCAGCGCCGCACCGTCCGGAGCGAGATTCCAAGCTGGCGCGCGACCTCGGCCGCCGAGAGATATTCCGCGGCCTCGTGGCCGGAACCGCCCCGGCCCACGTTGCGGGCCGCTCGGCGCCCGAGGATCCGGGCGAGGCGCTTTAGCTGCTCATCGGCGGGAAGTTGTCTCGTCATTCTCCCGACCTACATCTACGAGGCCAGGTGGCAGCGAGATTGGGTAAGTTCGCGTCGAAGCAGTTCGCGTTAAACGTGACGCCGAGCTAATGCCTTCACGCGTTCACGCCATTGCGACGGGGTCTGTTCGATTTTTAACGGCCGACTCGCTGCGTCGAGAAACAAGCACAGCTGTGATCCCCGGCCATATTTAAGCGGCGAGAAGGGGTCTACCCGGGTAAGCGCCTTATAGATTCCGAGCATCGCGCTCACCCACTGATTCAGTGGCCGGTTGCCGTCGTACGTTTTGAGGCCGCCCAACTCCCCGACATCAACCGAATCCCGCCCAGCCTGAATAGCGCGACCACGAATGTCGATTGCGGCACAGGCCGACGCTACAATCTGAGGGAGGAGAGCGATCGCCTGGATTGACCGCAAAAAATCGTCCTCTGAAACATCCTCATACGCGAGCACTAGCGCGTCGAAGATTTCTCGATCTCCGGGACCTTCTGGGGCATCGTTCGCATCTGCTACGCCAAGGTGGCCAAGCAGGCGAGTCGCAGCCTTCGAAATCTGGAGCAGCTTCTTTCGAACGTCGGACGGCTTCGTGCTAGGCCGGCGAGGTGGACTTCCAACTTCCAGGCGGTACCAGCGGGCCGCATCCTCAAAGACATTAGACAGACGCTTTACGCGGGAGGGCAAGACACCCAGCGCCTCTGCAATCAGCTCATAGTCATTGTCGGAATACCGGCTCGCATACTTTGACGCGCGCCTTGCTATTTCTTCCCGCGAAAGTTTAGAGCTGCGCGATTTTCTCGGAGCTTTCTCCGAGAGGTTTCGCCGCCGGGGCATCAGAGTTCTCTGCGCAAGACTTGATCGAAGAACCGTTCGCAGACCGGGCCGATGGGGTCGCTATCCGCGGACTGCCGGGGACTGTAAGCGCGATGCGAATGGTAGGTGCGCCTCACTTTTTAGCCTCATCATCCCGCATGACGAGGCCGACGTGGCCGACGTCTAGCGCCTGGGCGATCTCATAGAGCGTAATGACAGTTGGATTGCGGGCGCCTCGCTCCAAGTTGCCTAGATATTGAATCCTGAGCGCCTCTCAAGGCTCTCCCACGTTACATCCATCGCCTATCGGTTCAAGCTGGCTAGCGCTTTGACTTCGTCTTTCCTTCAGCTGTTAGACCTGCCTCTACCAACCGCCTGATCGCCTCCGCTCGTGCTGGTATTTCCGGCTGCTGACGGCGCCATTCGTCCACCTTTCGCCAAAAGGAGGTCGAGAGCCTGATCTGGTAGGGGCGAACTTCATCTTCATCCATACGCACACTATGGACCAGCGCCATGTCCGATGGTCAATCCGTCGGCAATATCAGATACTTAAGCGATATCTATTGTATCTTGTATATCTCAGATGTAAAAACTCACGCCAACGGAGGAGCGTGCGTTGAATGTAATCGTTAGGGCAGCGTTGACGCCCAATGTTGTAGAGCGGCCCTGCGAAATATGCGGATCACCGCACTCGGATATCCTAACGCGGGATGCTGCCGCGCCCTGGCCCCTTGTCCGGTGCAGCCAGTGCAGCTTCGTCTACCTTCAAAAGGTGCCAACGTACGCGGCCCTGGCCGCCGATTTCCCGTGGGAAGTGACATTCACAGCCGAAAAGCAGCGCCGCTCAAAATCGCGCCTCGGCTGGCTGGACGCAGCAACGCGCTGGCGCACCTATCCGGGCCACGCCCTTGACCGATATCGGCGTCGGCATGTGCTTGGCCTCACGGGCAACGTCCTTGATGTCGGTTGCGGCGGATCCTGCCGCGTTCCAGCCGGTCCGATCCCTTTTGGTGTGGAGATCAGCAGCGCATTAGCGACCCAGGCCGCACCAGCATTTGCCGCCCGCGGCGGCAGCGTCGTTCATGCAAGCGCGGTAGACGGGATCGATACCTTCGCGGACTCCTTCTTCTCTGCCATCCTCATGCGATCGTATCTGGAGCATGAGATCCAGCCACGACTTGTGCTGCAGAAGGCATTCCGCAAGTTGGCGTCAGGCGGCAAGGTATTTGTTCGTGTACCTGACTATGGATCCGTCAACCGTCGCGTAGCCGGGAAACACTGGTGCGGCTTCCGCTTCCCCGATCACGTGAACTATTTCACAGGACGTTCTCTGCGCCGGCTCGCGGAAAGCACAGGTTTCACTTACCGCCGTATCAATTGGCTATCGCCGTTGGACGACAACATCATTGCGATCCTGACCCGTCCTTGACGGCAAAAATGCTGCGGTCGCGCTTGCCTGCTCTGGCCTGGATGGCAGACAGAAAACCTCGCATTCCGACCGGTGCATGTGGCCAGCATCTCGCGTGGACACATTAGACGGGCTCCCGCAATCTGAGCATGCGACATCTCCCGAAGCCCTGCGCCAGTTCGATTGTTCGAACCAATGCCTGGGCTTACCGACCGAGATGTGAACTCGGCCGACTCACCTGCACGTCGAATAGACGTCTCAGCTTCCCCGGCGCACTATTATCGCCCTTCCATCATTTGACTATGATTTTACCGGTCATGCCAGCCTCCCGGTGTCCCGGAATAAGGCATGCGAAATAGAGCTCTCCGGGCGCTGAAAACTTCCACACCAGGTCACCGGTCTGCTTCGGTTGAAGGCGTTTGGCATTGGGATCGTCGTGGTCCATGTCGGGCATCGCCTGCATCATTTCGGCGTGCTCTTCGATCTCCTCGGCGGTTCCCAGTATAAACTCGTGCTCCAGTTCGCCATCGTTCTTGAGCCGAAACCGTACTTGCTCATTGACAGCGACGGTAATCTCTTCCGGAGCAAAGAGCATGTTGCCGTCACCTTCCTGCATCGAGATTTCGACAATCCGGACCAGGGCGTTCGTATCACCCGGTACTCCCGCGGCTGTTTCCCTGCTGACACTATGACCTTGGGGTCCGTGGGCCAATGCTGGTGCGGTTGCGAGCAAAGCAGCAATGGTGAGCAGTGTCCGTCGACGCATATCAATTTCTCCCGTCTTCATAGATGTTAGCGTTGGTTTCGAGGCTTCTAATCGGCCACGAACCTGGCTTGAAGCGAATGTCCATCCGCCAGCGTACCCATGACCACAACTTTTGCACCGGAAGACAACGGAGCGGCGAGCTTGCCAACCAGCTTGTTCGTCTCAACGGCGGCAAGGTCGATCTGCACGGTCTTACCGTGATCCTGGACGATGGCTTTGGCTTTCGCGCCCGCGGATGCAATCGGCGCATCTTTTTCGCCGGTGAGATAAAACGTTAGCTCTTCGGCCGATGGCACGAACTCGACGTGATGGCCGTCGACATCGACCAGGGCCCCGCCGTTCGGGCCTTTAGCGGCATCGTGAGCCATTGCGCTTACGGGGAGCGCAAAAGCGCACACCGCGGCTAGCACCACAGCCGCAAGTTTTGACGTTCTAGGCATGTTCGACCTCATTTCTCTCGTTAGTAGACTTCAGCGGTTTGGCCGCTCGCCACAGGTTGGCGGCTTTCGGCGAGCCGCTTCACAGCAGGCGCACCGAACTTCAGGAACAGGATGGGTGTGAGGATCGTGTCGAGCAGCGTCGCACTAATGAGGCCGCCGAAAATCGTGACCGCTACTGGATGCAGGATCTCCTTGCCCGGCGCATCAGCCCCGTAGAGCAGTGGCATCAAAGCCATCCCCGCGGAAAGGGCCGTCATCAGCACCGGCGTCAGCCGTTCCAGGCTCCCTCGCACAACAAGCTTCTGGCCGAAAATCTCGTTCTCGTGCAGGACCAGGTTGATGTAGTGGCTAATCTTGAGGATTCCGTTCCGGGCACTGATGCCAGTCAACGTGATGAATCCGATCATCGAGGCGACCGATAGTGGCTGCCCCGCAAGCCACAAGGCGATCACACTGCCGATAAAAGCGAGCGGGACATTGCCCATGATGATGAGCGCGAGCACGGCGGAACGGTAGCGGCTGTAAAGCACTATGAAGATCGAGGCGAGCGAGACGAGCGATAACCCCAAAATCATCCGCGACGCCTCTTCCTGCGCCTGGAATGTCCCTTCAAGGCTCGTTGAATAGCTACCCGGTAGGGAGATCGATGCCAAAACCTCACGAATGCTCGCGACGATCCCGGCCATATCGGACCCGTCAGTGTTGGCCAGCACGACGATGCGCCGTCGTCCGTTCTCGCGCGCGATCTGGTTCGGCCCTTCGGTCTCTTCGACCGTCGCAATCCGGCTGAGCGGCACGCGCCCCTTAGGCGTCTGGATCAGAAGCTCGCTCAAGCCCTCCGTGGTGCGGTCGGCCTCGGACAAGCGCATCACAACGTCAAATCGCTTGGCACCATCGAGGAGGGTGGAAACGGTGCGGCCATTGGACAGGCTTTCGAGAGCTTCCGTGACAGCGGCGGGCGTGACGCCAAACAAAGCCGCCCTGTCCGCATCGACGCGGATTTCGAGCTGCGGGATGAGAACCTGCTTCTCGGTCTGAAGATCGACCAGACCGTCGATGCCCGATAGCTTCGATCTAAGCGTCTCCGCCAGACCTCTCAGCGTGTCGAGGTCATCGCCATAGATCTTGAGGGCAATTTCGGCCCGGACGCCGGACAGGAGGTGGTCGAGCCGGTGCGAAATCGGCTGTCCGACATTGACGGTGGCTGGAAGCACAGCAAGCTTTGCACGCACATCGGCAAGGATCTCTTCGCGCGTCCGATCGGACGTCGCCAGATCGACGTCAATCTCGCTCGAATGCACGCCTTCTGCGTGCTCGTCGAGCTCGGCACGTCCCGTGCGCCGTCCCGCAGCCTTGACCTCGGGAACCTCAGTGAGCAGTTTCTCTGCGATGAGCCCAACCCGGTTGCTTTCTTCAAGTGAAATACCCGGATTGAATGCCATGCTGATTGTGAGCGTACCCTCGTTGAACGACGGCAGGAACGCGCGCGGCAGAGCAGAAGCCGCCATACCGGCAACGACAACAGCCGCAGCGATCGTCACAACAATCGCTTTCGCGTGGCGGAACGCCCAGTGCAGCAGACGCTCGTTGCCGCGCTTCAGGACGCGGACCACGGCACCGTCGTGATGATCGAGCTCTTTCGCGTTTCCGAGAAGATAGGACGCCAGCACCGGTGTCACCGTGATCGAAACCAGCAGGCTTGCCAGGATAGAAACGATGTAGGCTACGCCCAACGGAGCGAATAGGCGCCCCTCGATACCTGACAGGGCGAATAGGGGAATGAATACGAGCACGATGATGGTGGTCGCATAGACGATACCGGAGCGAACCTCGATGCTGGCGTCCGCCACTACCTGCAGAAGGGGGAGCGGATTGCCCCGGGCCCGGTTCTGCCTGAGCCGCCGGAAGATGTTCTCGACATCGACGACCGCGTCATCGACCAGCTCGCCGATGGCAATCGCCAGCCCACCGAGCGTCATCGTGTTGATCGACAGACCAAAGGCTTTGAAGATCAGGACCGTGACCAGAAGGGACAGGGGAATTGCGGTCAGCGAAATGAGCGTGGTCCGGACGTTAAACAGAAACAGGAACAGGATGACAGCGACCACGACCGCCGCCTCCATCAGCACACTCTTGACGTTGCCGATCGACGTCGAAATAAAATCAGCCTGCCGGAACAGGATCTGATCGACATTGATGCCATTCGTTAGGTTCTTGTCGAGCTCGGCCAGAGCGGCCTCGACGATGCCCGTCAGCTTGACGGTGTCGGCACCGGGCTGTTTCTGGATCGAGATGATAACCGCCGGTGCGCCGTTGAACCCGGCGTCGCCCCGCTTGACACGCGCCGCGTAGGCGACGTCCGCCACCTGACGCAGCAACACAGGATGATCGTCGCGCGTCACAACGACGACGTTCCGGAGGTCTTCAAGATCTGTTGTCCGGCCGAGGTTGCGAATTAGATATTCGCGGCCATGCTGATCGACAAAACCGCCTCCGGTGTTGACTCCGAAGGCGCGGATCGCACGCTCGATGTCCTCGATGTCGACATTGAGGGAGGCCAGCGCGGCAATGTTGGGGGTCACGCGGAACTGGCGTACTTGGCCGCCGATCGCGATGACTTGGCTGATGCCCGAAATCGACAAGAGGCGCGGCCGGATGACGAAGTCGGCCGTCTCCCGCACGGTCATTGGATCGGCTCTATCGCCGCCTGTGATGGCAATCAGCATGATTTCGCCCATGATGGACGACACGGGGCCCATCTGCGGGCTGATTCCGGGCGGGAGTTGCGCGGCGATGCTCGCCAACCGTTCGGCCACCTGCTGCCGGTTGCGGTAGATGTCGGTGCCCCAGTCAAACTCGGCATAAACGACGGAAAGGCCGACGCCGGAGACCGACCGCACACGCGTTACGCCTGGAATGCCGTTGAGCGCCGTTTCGATTGGATAGCTGACGATCTGTTCGACCTCGGGCGGGGCGAGACCCTCCGCTTCGGTCATGATAGTGACAGTCGGCTTGTTCAGGTCCGGAAACACGTCGACCGGCAGCGTTCGCAGAGCGAGTGATCCCCAAACAACAAGGAGTGCCGCCGCCGCGAGCACGGCGATTCGGTTGTTGAGGCTGGACCTGACGAGAAAGTTGAACATCACTGCTTTCTCACCGGACCTGGTTGATGAGTTCGGCGCCGCGCGTCACCACGCGCATTCCGGCGTTGATGCTCCCCGTCACGCCGACGCGCTCGGCATCGATGGGGAAAGTCTGGACCACACGTGGTTCGAAGCGTTCCGCATCGACATGGGTCCAAACGACCGGCTGGCCGTTCGGCGAGCGAACGACGCTCGCGCGCGGGACCGGAACGGCCTCGACCGATTCTTCGATCACTGCATGCACCCTCACCGGCTCGCCGACATTTAGCGTCGGGCCGTCGCCCTTGATCCTGAAGAGGAGCGGCACCGCTTGCTGGCGAAGGACCGGTGAACGGCCGGCAAAGACAACAGAGACCTTGCGTCCATCCGCCGTCTGGGCGAGGGCGTCTTTGCCTGATCGCTCAATGCTTGTTGCGGATACCGGGTCGAACGCGAGGGCCTCGATCCAGAGATTGTTTGGATCGACGATGAGAAACAGCACGGTCTGCGCCTCGACCACCTGACCTGCTGTTATGTTGGCTTGAGCCAGGATGCCGTCAGCAGGTGCGCGCAACGCCTCTCGATCCTTCAGGACTGGATTGATGGCTGCGCGCCTACGACGCAGAATATCAAGCTCAATCCTCGTATCAACGATCTGGCTTGCTGGCACTGCGCTGCCACTTAACGGTTCAATGCGCTTGAGCTTTGCTTCAAGCAGGGCAATTTGTTTGTCGAGATCACCTTGGGTTTGGGTAATGTCGCTCTGGTCGACCAGCTCAACCCGTGGCATGAGATAGCCAAGCAGATCGCCTTTCCTGACCTTGCTTCCGATGGCTGGGAATCCATCCTCGGGCGGCTCAATCCGACCGGCTAGCAAAGACTGCACCACGCCGCTGCGATTGGGGTCTGAAATGACTTGGCCAATTAGACGGACAGTCTTTTGCACTGTCTTCGCATTGTCGGTTTTAAAGGTGGCGATGCTCAGTAGCCGTTGCGCCGATTTGGGCACGAACACCGCGCCATCCTGCAGACGCCGTGAGGCCTCGGGCAAGTCGAGTACAACTTGACCCCGCGCAACGGTCTCATCCACATGGCGTGCCCCGTTGGTCAGCACAACGGTCGCCATGGCCACGGTGCTAAGTCCGGACACTGCTGCTGCCAAGACGAAGGCTCTGCGAACCGCGCGCGGACCTTTGATGGCCAGCAGCGACAGCACCATCGCTAGACCCAAAGTGCTGGCCAGCATCCATAGGGGAACGTTGGGCAGTGCCGTTCCGTGCGGGATGATGTGATCCCACAGCGTGTCGTGTGACGGTTCCGCCTGTGGCGGATCTGGGATGTCGAGGCGCCCAATCAACAGGTCGGATTTGGGGCCTGCGGTGATCGAGAATGTTAAGTCGTAGTGGCCCGATACCGTCACCCAGGGCGCCTTGAACTCGTATGCGCCCCTGCTTTCTATCGCGGTGGTCGTTTCATCACCGCGCGTCATTTCGATCGTGGCACCCGTCACGTCCTCGTTGGACCAGAAGTCATTGACGTAGACGATGAGCTTGCCGCCGTCGCGCGCGCTTGGGATTCCGACCAGCTCGAATTCCTGGGAGTGAGCATCGATGCGCGGCCCAGTTGATGAGGTTACGGCCGGCTTTTCATCCCCGTGATCCTCGCCGCCATGGGCAAGAACAAGGGATGGAGAGGAGGATACGGTTGCAACGAACACCGCTGCGGCGAGTGCCATCACAGCACGGCGCCCGCACTTGATAAAACCCTTGTGTTTCATAATGGCCGTATCCTCGCTCTCGTTCTACCGCGTTACTTCTGACGCTTAGCGAGCTGATCCTTCATCATGGCGATCTCGCTATCCTGCGCTTTGATGATGTCCGCGGCGAGCTTCCGCGTGACCGGGTCCTTGCCGTATTTCAAGTAGACGTTCGCCATGTCGATGGCACCCTGATGGTGCGGGATCATGCCCATCAAGAAGTCGACATCGACATCGCCGGTCATCTCCATGCTCATGTCTTTGTGCATCTTGGCGTTGACCACCGCGAAGGCCGCTGCCGCTTCACTTTTCGGGGCTTCGGCGGCTTTCATATGGTGCATACCGTGCATGTCGTGCCCGCCGCCGGCATCAGCCATCTGCATGCACTTCATGTCACCCCATTTACCCATACCGTTGCAGCCGCCGCCCTCGGCGCTGGCCGCAACGGGCGTGAACAGTAAGGCAGTTGCGAAGAGGAGAGTTGTCGTTTTCATCGTGATGTCCTTTGGTCCTGTCAGGCTGCGTTTGTGTCGCGGTTAGCGGTACACCGCGCTCGTGGAATACGTGTGGGCTCCCAAACTTCCCGGGGACTGTGGCTGAAGGCCTGACTACTCACCGATGCAGTGATTTGCCTTGCGCGCCGCACGAAGTCGCACAGTTTGCCGTTTGGGGATTCCATGTTGGAACTCCTGCGTTTGGCTTCGAATTCATCTTGGTGTCCCACAGCAATTGCCGACGAGATCGGAATGACCGGCGGGCGGCGCAGCAACCGAAGTCGCGAGCCCGATTTGGGAGGGTGGGAACAGCTGCGCGAGTGATCGTAAGCGGATCACGTTGCGCGGAGGCTCTGCCGCGGCAGAACGACGATCAGGCCTTCGGCGGCCGATCGAGACCAATAACGACATCGAGATGGAGCCAACCCGAACGCGCCAAATGATAGCGCGTACGATTGCAGAGGTCGTGCGTCCATTCCGCAGGCTCGATGATCATGGAAGGACAGCAATGCCCGGCCACACCGCACGAGGAGACACCGGAGCCGCAACAGATTCCGGGCGGACAGGCCGTCACACCTTTATGCGCCGGTGCGGCATTGGCGGAAGTGTGCCCGTCACTTCGCATTTTCGGATGGGCCGACGAGGAGAGTGACGACAGTGCAGTCGTGGAGGTAATCTTGGCGGCGAACTGTTGTGGTACTGCCGTCCGTGCATCGTACTTTATTGTCACAACCGTAGGAGATTGTGCGTGGACGTGACCGGCATGCGCCAAAGCATGCGCCGTAAAGCCGAACAGGACGGCTATCACCACGATCGCTAGCTTGACTGCCTGCACCAGCCTCACGCGTCTTTCCCTCGGGTTCCCGTCAAGCCTTCTTGTCGTCTATTCGCTTCGATTGCGACAGTCAGATCCTAGCGAATCTCACTGGCCCAGCTTTGCCAGAAGCGGCATCAGCGAGAACTCCAAATCCACGGTAGTTCTTAAATCGAAGGCGCACTGCGACCTTCCCTTTGGCCCATCAGGGTATACCCCTGCGGGGTATCACGTCAATCGGATTACCCAAGTCGCTTAGACATGACGGGCTCGTCGCACGCCAACGCACAGCGAAAGTTTGCCGCACTGAGCGCCATGTGATGGTTGTCGACTGTTCCGGCAGAATTGAAGGCCGGTCACATCCATGATCCGGACCACAGATCTTCGATCTCACGCCCAAGAGTATCGTGCACCCGACGCCGGTCACGCGTTCTGTTCTTTCGTCGACGGCAGGGAGAAGTTTGGTCATCTGCTTTCTGCGGTAGCGTCAATCTAGAAGAGCTCGGACTTTAGGTATGTCAATTGATGTTCAGAAGAAGAACGAGGCCCAATTGGACCTCGTCTCAACAACAGCGCTAGCGCCGAACTGGCCTTTCGGATCGCGGGGTCCTCGGCAACCCATCGTGATAGGGAGGCTTATGATGGGCGATGACCATTTCCCCCTTCCGCTCCGCTGGGGTTCCCTCTTGTGCGGAAGTTTTCCTGAGCTTCGTGGTTTTGCTCGGTGTCGCGTGGTCATGCGGCATCGCGTATGGCGCGCGCTTGTAGGGAAAGGCCCACAGCGTGTGTGCCGCTGCTTGGCCGCCGGCGGCCAAAAGGACGACTGCCGCAAGAACAAGACTGGTAGTTGACGATTTAATCAATTTGTCTCTCCGGAGCTGAGGTTGCGCCTTACGTGAGGACAGTTCGGGCGCAGCCCCGCGCGGGTTACAAGCACGAGCCTATTGGCACCAAAGGCAACAGCCCGTGACAGCCGTGTAACCGAGGGACAGTGTGCTGCGAACTGTTGAAAAACGGGGAGCACAAATGCAGGCGCACGAGGCCGATTTAAAGCGCTTAATGGTTGAAGGCCTCGGCGGTGATGAGACCTCTTACCGCCTGCTGTTGGAACAACTCAGTCGGCATCTGCGCGGCTACTTTCGTGCTAAGTTGACGCAGGCGGGCTTCGGCGCAAACGACGCTGAGGATCTTTTGCAGGAAGCCTTGATCGCTATTCATACGCGGCGGCACACCTACGATCCCGCTGCACTTTTGACGCCATGGATAAGTGCGATCGCCCGCTACAAGCTCATTGACTACCTGCGCCGGACCAAGGGAGTGCGCTCCACAGTGTCCATTGACCTTGCCGATGAGTTTCCTGCCGTCGACACACAGGTCGCGGCAGAAAGCAGTCACGATCTACAAAAACTTCTCAGTCGAATTCCTACCAAGATGCGTCAAGCCATACAGAGCGTGAAGATTGATGGCCTCAGTGTCGCTGATGCCGCCAAGCGGAACGGCATGTCGGAATCCGCCGTGAAAGTTAATATTCATCGAGGCCTAAAAGCGTTGGCAAATCTTTTAGCGCAGGAGCATTCAACATGAAGACCGACGAACTCATGAATGTTCTGAGCACGAATCTGGAGGTTGTGGATACGCGCCGTGTGTTTCGTGAACTCGCGGCAGCCGTTATGGTCGGCACCGTTGCAGTCCTTGCCTTCGTATTTTTTGCACGCGGCATTCGGGCCGACATTCGCGAATTGCATGCTTTGCTTTTCATAAGCCTGAAGGTCAGCCTGGGCCTTGGGGTCGTCAGTGGAGGCTTGATATTTCTTGCTCAGGCCGCTCGCCCGAGAAGCGGGCGCAAGTTTGCGCCAAATGTTTCGACTTGGTTCGTTACTGCCGTCGCCCTTCTTGCCATCGCCAGCCTCACTGCCAAGCCGATCTGGCATTGGCACACCATGGCGATGACTGATGGTTGGCTCGAATGTCTCGTTTCGATCCCCTTCATCGCGATTGTGCCCTTCGCTGTAGTCGTCTGGGCGCTACGTCGGATGGCCCCCACGGATCTCGTGCGCGCGGGGGCCTTGGCGGGCTTCGTCGCAAGCGGCATAAGCATCATCGGTTACGCGCTGCATTGCACAGGAGATTCCGTTTCCTTCATCACAATATGGTACGGCGGCACTCTTCTTCTGTGCACTATGGCGGGAGCCCTGCTCGGACCTAGATTGCTACGTTGGTGAAGCGCAAAGCGCGTCGGTGCTTTCTCCATACGTGCAACCGCACCCATCAATTCTTGGTCTCGCAACACCGTAGACCGCTTCATTGGTGTGCAATGCGTACGCGTCGACGATCATTGACATCTCTGTGGAGTGCCGTGCCAGGCGTTGTTTGGGCCAAATCATGGGCGCGGCCGTCAAGGCGCCCAAGCAGCTTCCGCGTGTCGTCATCGGTTGCACGTTTTGTCAGAATGCCCTGCAGCAGATTGATCGTCTGCAGCGGCTGGCGCAGGTCGTGACTGGCGGCTGCGAGAAAGCGGGACTTGCCCATGTTGGCGCGCTCCGCCACAGTTTTCGCCGCCGCCAATGCCTCGCTCTCGCGCTTGGCGTCGGTGACATCGATGATCGACAAAAGGACCTTTCGGCCAGCAATCGATCCGTTTCCCATGGCGCGGGCGCTCATCTCGAACGATCGCGTTCCGAGCATGGGAATCTCAAGCGCGATTTCGGCTTCAGGAAGGCCCGGTCCGTCGGTGCGAAGGACGTCGAGAAATTTGCGCAGCCCCGGTACATCGAAAGGCGCGCCGATATCGTTGAGGTGCCGGCCGACGGAGTCCGACGGCTGGATATCGAAGACGTCATAGAACGATGTCGACGCGGAGATGACGCGAAGATCGGCATCCAAGACCACGAGCGGCTGGCTGATCGTCGCGATGATGCTGTCCGAGAAGGCGCACGCAGCCTGTATCTCAGCCTGAGCGGCCTTGATCTCGGAAATACCGGCAAAAGGTCACGACCACGCCCTCGACGTGCGTGGCGTCGCTGCGATAAGGCAGGATGCTGCGGATGTACCAGGCGCCGTCGTCGGCCTCGACCTCGCGCCGCGTCGGCACCGACGTTGCGAGAACCGAATTGGCATCGCTCAGCAGAGCGTCAAACGCCAAAGATTCTCGTTGGTTACGTGCGTGCCGCCCCACCAACGATTGATGCGATTAGACGTAGCGAAATCGGCTTCTCCATTGAGCAAGGCGTAGCCAAAATCGGTTACCTGCAGCTCGCTGCGCCTATAGTTGGAAAAGCGCTCCGCGTCGTCATGCAGTGCCAGCGAGAAAGGCCGTTCGCGGAGCCCTGCAACAGCCGGGATCTCGCTGGTGGCAAGATCATCGAGCAGGCGACCGAGCGTCCAGTACGAATACACTGCGGACCCGTCCATTAGCGACGCGAACACGTCCCCAGGTCGTGTGGTGCCTTGCCATATCAGAGTGAGCATGTGCGCCTGAGTGTGGGACAGCGCCGACCCAGCGGCCGGCAACTCGGCGAGCAGCTTCCAGCCGGTCGGTTGGAGGATCGGCAGATCGATAGCGCATCCCGCTCCCATCAATGCATGCCATGCCTCGGGTGTGGGGCTGCAATAGGCCTGCCAAGCAAGTTCGGCGGCTTCAAACTGCTTTGCTGTCGCGGGACGCGCCTCGTCTCGCCATTCGGATATTTCGTCGGGCAAGCAGTGGCCCAGCTGCTTTGGCGCCTGGAAAAGCGACAGTGGTCCGCTTCTTCCAGGACCCGACATCCACCAGTTCAGTAGTTGCACTTGCAGGAGTTGTCCGTTGGGCGCTGATCGACCCAGAACTCTATATCGTACCCAATTGCGCGAGCAGCTATAGCCTTCCAGGATTCGGCCGCCTCGTTTTCGAACTCTGCCTCCCAGTCCTCGGCATACGTCGAGAGCTCCTGCTTTCGAGCGAAAAAACTAACCGGACCGTCGACAAGAGAATAACAAAGCCCAATCTCGTCCGCGATACGGGCCGATTTCATAGCGCCGATCAATCTCGGCATGATGACTACTTATGAATCTTACGGCATGAAATCGTATGGGTATTCATTGAGCGATACCATCACGGTGCAGCCGCCACGCACCCCGTCAAGATACTGGTGCCCTTTGCTGCTGTTGGATAGCCGCTCAGTCAGCACGGCAAATCGAGCGCACTCTCCGGGGTCAAGAACCAGTCAAAACAACCGGCCTCATCGGCTCTGACTATGCCGCCTTCCTCTCGCGTCGGCCTGATGATCACCGTCTCACCCGTGGGCGATATAAAGCCCACAGCCGACAGTGACACGTCACGAGGATGGGCTGCGAATATCCGCAATAAGGACGCGAGTTGGAGCAGATCATTACCGTCTCCCCACATCAGCAGAGCGGGGCGCACCTCACTCTCCATGAATCCGAAGCGCATCTCTATGCCCGTAGAATAATTGGTGCCTTTAGCATCTTGCGGTTGCAGAAGAAGGCACGCAAAGATGAGTTTGCGCCCTGAAGGTCACTGCCTAAGGTGAACGAGTAGCCGGCCCTCTTAAGGTCGGCAACTCTTGGAGGGGCGCGGGACTTGAATGGGGTGCAAGCATCGGGCTCGATCCGGCCAAATTCGGCACCCCGCTACGGGCGCTCGAAGTCGATGATGCGATTGAGGTCGCGGAGAAGATCGACATCTGAGGACTGCTTGACTTCCGCGACCGGACCTGGTTGCCGAGCCTCCAGGAGGCGCCGACCACGGGTTGTGGACTTCCGCTAGTGGGACTCTCCAGTTCCCACCAAGTCGTCGAGATGCCGAGATTCCGGACATTTCCAAGCGATGGTCGTCGGGACAAAGAGGGCCGAGTAAGGGAGGCCGCTCCACATTCAACAGCGGACACTCACCGGTCGCGCACAACACACGTGATGTTGCGGGTGTTCTCGATGATCGTCCGGCTGGCCGAGACTCGACTGTCGAAAACCGATATGGCCGCACACCAGCGGCATGTAGGCCATCGATCCGCGCGGAAGGAGTGCGATTCCCCTCGGCTCCACAAAAACATCCAAAAAATCCGATACTTAGAGTCCAAAAACCTGTCGAAACCTCGCACTGAGTTGCAAGGTCTTTCATGGCCGTTCCCAAACCTTGGGGCATGTTTTGTGCGGCTCGACTTGTTGGCCGAACTGCGGCCGTTGCCCGCCTTCTTGCGGCAAGCAACCCGATTGCGAGCATTCCTGCTCGCCTTGGTGCATCCTTCAGTTCAGGTGAGGAGCGCGGGCCGGCCTTGGGCACTCCGCGCTTGATCGACGAGAGGAATTGCAGGTACGGCTGAGTCGCGGCGGACGCTCCACTTGCGACAGCCGACACTTTACTGGTCGCCCTCTGGGCCATTGACAGCCTCAAAATCAAGGCGCGAGTTCGGATTGCGCTGCAACCTCATGCGTTCCGCTCTTTCGGTCTTGCTGGTGCCGTTCTGAGGTCGCGCTCTGTCCGAGCGGGCAACGGCTGCTGCGCACTGGTGCCCGGTCCGTCCTCATGCACGATTTCAGCTGTGAGACCGCGCTCAGCCAGCAACTTGTTGAGGCGGGCGAGGTCGTCGCACCATCCCTGCTCAGCTTCTACATCCCGACGATTGACGCCAGCACTTCGGCCGGGATGATCGTACGCGCGTACCTTCGACTGGATGGCACCGCCAGGACCAGCGCTAAGCTGCACGTCATAATTCGGTTCGAAGGGCTTGCTGATCGTGATGCGACTGCTCTCGTCCCATACAGCACCCTGCAAGTTCACCTCATAGCCGAGTTCATTAAGCTCGCTGAGAAGCAAAGACCGGATGCGCTCGCCGTCTTCTCGCTTGCCTTCCGCCTCTGCCCAAGTGCGAGCCTCCGCCGAAACGCTCCGTGCCGCCATGACGTCATCAGATTCAGCTACTGTAGCGAGTCTCTTGCGCAAACTATCTGCGCTAAGCGACTGAAATGGCGTGAGCCACGCGAGACCCTCGTCGATAAGACTTTCGATTTCGCGCTTTCTCTTGGCGACATCGAGACGCTCCTGAGCCACGAGTTCAATCGAATCGATCAACAGGCCACGCTCAGAGATGGCTTTGGCTGGGATGTCCCTCAATCGTGCCATGAGATCGTCCACAGAGACGCGGTCGGACTGTAGGCGAGCTAGCTTCTCCGAGAGTTGGATGACCCGACCAGACACTGCAGCGATCTCCGCTGAGCCGGCAGCATATGATTCTTGGTCTGCTTCCTCGAACCCGGTGTTCGCTTTTGTGGTGCGAGCTTCTGCTCGCGATGCAGCCAGTAGGTCTCTCGCGAGAGCCATCTGATCGTCAGTCATTTCTGGGCTAGAGACTGTGAGTGGTGTCGCGAGCCGGTCCCTGACAAGTTTCTCGATCTTCGACTGGGCCTCCTGAAAGCTTTCTCCGAAGAGGCTGCCGGCCTTCCCAGCAATAGCCTCGAGTTCTTTCCGATCGCCAGTGGCTTCGGTCGACGCTAATAGCGTGGCTGCGGTCAGTTCGAGACGCAGTCGTTTCGCCTTTGCGTCGGAAAGCTCCTTCTCGAGCCGTCGTACAACGTCGGGGAGCTCATCGTATAAGCGGTTGTAGTCATCGACGAACTCGTTCCACCGGTTCGCGTCAACAAACTTGCGATAACGAGCGAGCGTCTCCTCCCAGTTCTCACCCGCAACTGGCTCGAGTGCTGCGAGCTCAGCCCGCAATCGCGCGCATCGCTCCAGCATCGATCTGATCAGCGCGATCTTCCGACGGGTCTCGCGTTCCTCAGCATCCGAGATCCTGTAATTCACGAAGACGAGCTTGCTCATGCCGCTCTTACCCTGGCTGTGGCCGCGCGCGCAGCGTGGATAAGGCGCTCGCGCTCGCGCGTTGGGTTCTGGACCCAAGACGATGATTGGATCCGGTGAAGAGTGAGCCCAGACCGGGCCAGCAACTTTGGTCTCCAGACTTCTCGCGCCCGAGCTCGTTGCAGCAGGTGGTGTCGCGGGCTGTCGAACTCGACCCCCAGGGCATAGAGCCCCGTAACGGCATGTTTCACGGCAATGTCGAGGCTGAAGGCGTCCTCAATAGGCATTAAGGATGCGTCGAACCCTTCCCGTTGCAGCGCCTCGAGGGCTTGTAAAACAAGTTCGTCTGCCGTCGGCTCTGGCCCGGGCATTGCGTAGTGAGGCTTGCTGTCAAACGCGTTCAGGATGCTGCTCGATGCCTCTAATTCACCTTCGTGGACGAGTTCAGCGTAGCGCATGTACCCCTGCAGATAGTCTCGGGCCATAGTGGGGGCACGGCGCTGTCCGATGAAGCTCGAAATCTCCGCAGTTGGCATAGAAGTAACAAGTACGACCTTCTGCTTTGCACGGGTAACCGCGACATTGAGCCGGCGTTCACCACCCTGTTGGTTCAGAGCGCCGAATACGCGCTTAAATACACCGTTCTCATCGCGGCCGAATGTCGTGGAAAAGACAATCCAGTCACGTTCGTCGCCCTGGACGTTTTCCAGGTTCTTGACGAAGAAGCCCACGTCTTCACCTTCGGAAGATCGCGTCCGTTCACGATCCAGGGACCGGGCAAACCTGCGATCATCTTCGGCATGCTGTTGAAGACTCGCTTCTATCAGTTCAGCCTGCTTCATGTTGAATGTAACGACTCCGACAGTCGGAGGCGTTGGCATCGATGTCCAGAGGTCTGAGAGCAAATCGACGATTGCAGCCGCTTCGTCCCCGTTGGTTTGGTTCTTATAGAGGCCATCGACGCGGTGGACTTCGATGGGCTTTGCGCGCTGCACATCCTCCGCTGGCCTTCGGACTGGCACGTTCAGCTTGCCGCCGTAGTAGGCTGCATTTGAGAAGGCGATCAGCTCGCGATAGGCCGAGCGGTAGTGAATGTCGAGGCTGGCTGGCGGCAACAGACCTGAAGCAAGGGTGAGAAGATCTTCACAGTCCTTGATATGGCGCTCACTGGCGTCCAGCTCGCGCTGATCAATCGATGCCGAACCAGCTTCTGCATCTGCACCATCTTCAACCGGGTCGTCGTCTGGCACTGCCCAGGGGTCTTCGAAGTCATCATCGACCGGATTCGGGGTGTCCAGTTTCGTACCGAAGAAATTTGTAGGGGGTAGCTGCTTCTCATCGCCGCTTATGATGGCACGCTTGGCTCGGAAGAGCGCGGGGAGTGCATTGACCACGCGCATCTGCGAAGCTTCATCAAAAATGACGACGTCGAAGAGCCCGGGTTCCATGGGCAGCATTCGGCTTGCCACATCCGGGTTGACCAGCCATACGGGCCGGAGTCTTAGCAGCCCCAAGTTGCGGCCCCTGTCGAAGACCTGACGTAGCCTGAGTTGATTGGGTCCACCCAAGGCCCAGACGCGAGCCCACTGATCCACGCGCGCCAATCCGGATTGGCCTATGTGGCCGAGGTAGCGTCGGTTGATATCACGCATCTCGGTGTCGAGCCGCTCGAGTTCGCCGATCTCTTTCTCTAGCTGCGTTCGTAGGCGCTGCAGCTGCGGATGACGGGTTTCGATTTCTCCCTTCCATGCGGTCGCTGCTTCCCTGCGCAGGAGGGCGGCGATCGAGTCGCTCGGGTTGGCCGCGGCGCGAAGCTTCTCGACAATCGGCTCCAGCTCGACGAACACGGCGCGCGCGGCGGGTGAAAGCGTGGCCTCCCGCAGTCGAAATGTCTGGAATGCAACAAGGGTGGGCACCGCCTCGTCGATAGCCTTCCAATCTAATGGTAATGTCCGTTCAACCTCGACACCTCTCGCAATGCCTCGCATGGTCTCGTCAGCAAAGTGCGGAGCGAGGCGCTCGGCACGTCTCAAGGTCATCTTGTTCACGGCGGCAACGGCGGTTGCGAAGCCGACGGCCGTTAGAAGGGGCGCCAGCGGTGAGCGGTCGTCGTCTCGTCTGTTCTGATCGAGATCGTCAGCCAAGTGCTCGACATGCGGCCAGAGCTCTGAAGAGGGTGCTCTGTCAAGGCGGTTTGCCATATCGCGAAAGCCGTCCAGCCACGTGGCGAGCCTTCGAGCCGCGCTCAAGAGCTGGCTGCGATCCGCAGGGCATTCGAGATTCTCGCCGAAGACCGAAGCGATCTCTATCAACTCCTGGAGCGAGGACCGGACCCCCTTCTCGAATTCTGCAGCTTCCGCATGGGCCAGGCAGGAGGCGCCATCGGTCTTGGTGGCGCGATGTGACAGAACGGATCTAGCCGCTCGACGGCGCAAGATCTGCGGAAAATTGAGGAACGAGAAAAGGCCTCCGATACTGCGCAGTGCTGGCAGAGCTCCCGAGAGCAGCTCGATCTCTTCGGATGTCCACTCTCTGACCGCAGCATGCGCCAGCGACGCCGGACCCGTCATGGCGAGGCGGTCAAGCTTCTCTAGGAGTTCCGAAAGGCGTTTTCGGCCAGCCTCGGCCGCGACGACGTGGGCCCCACTTGAGGCGAAGAAGCTACGCCAGCGACTCGCGCAGTCAAGCAGGTCGTTTGAGACGGCTTTTAGCGCCTCCTCGTTCTCATCGAGCCACTGTCCGAGGGCGTTTGGATCATGGCATGTAATTTTTTGAAGCTCCGCATCGAGCTTCTTGCGCTCCGCCAACACCCTGAGACGGGTCTCATCCGCAGTCCGCAAGGCGCCGAGATCTGAAGCGATCTGCTCGGCAAGCACTGTATCCGTCGCGAACGGACGCAGGATTGCGAGCGGGGTCCCAGTGACGCCCCCGTCAAGCCAGACCTGAATAAGGCCGGTGCATTCGCCTATGACGGCCTCGACTTCACCAGCATTCAACGGTGCGAGCAGCGACCGCAAACCGGGCACGGACACATCGGCCACGCGTTTGCCATTCTCGGCTATCATCGCAAGCACTTCACGATAGGTGAGGCCCAGACGATCGTCAGTCGCGTGAAGAGCTGCGTGATAGCTGTCAAGATCTGCTTCGATGGCGTCGAGCTGTGTCGCAACCTGGCGTCGCTTTGCTTGCGCATTGCCACCATGTACCGTACGGGCGTCGAGGACATGAGGCACTTGAGCGCGCAATTGTTCCAGGACAGGCTTCCGGTCGCTTTGCGTATTCTCGATACGAAAGACACGATGGTCGAGCTTCTCTGCCGCCAGACGCTTCTGTACGACATCGAGCGCAGCTTTCTTTTCGCAGACAACGAGCACGCTTTCGTTTCGGCCGATGCAGTCCGTTATGATGTTGACGATAGTCTGGCTCTTCCCGGTTCCGGGCGGACCTTGCACCACAAGACCAGGTGCGTGACGGGCCCGGAATACGGCGTCCTCCTGCGAAGGGTCCGCCTCCAAGGTGGTGTAGCGTTCAAGGTGAGAGACGTGACGAATTTCTTGTGCGGGCTCGGGCGCACGAAGGCGAAGCAGATACTCAAGAGCTGTACCTTCGAGCGGCTGCTGCTGTAATAGTCGGAGATCATTTGCGATTGCCTGGCTCGCAAATTCCGCCACGAAGATTGCAGCGCTGGCATGAATTTCGAGCTTGTTGGTCGCCTTGATGGTCTTGGCCTGAGGCACAGGCACAATCTTCTCGCTGATGGTGCCTTCAACCATCTCAGCAGCCGTTCTCAACACCGAGCTAAAGCTATCAAATCCGTCGCGAAGCTGGTCGTTTGCCCAATCTTGCCAGCGAGCACCGGCCTCGGGACCCATAATGGTCTCCAGGGCGGGATTGAGTTGCACCTCGCGCGTCTGATCGAATCCGATCGAAACGCGTCCTGCGGCTCCGCGCTGAACTGAAAGCGTCACAGGCCAGAGAAAGAAGGGAGCGATTCGGGTCTTCTCTCCATCGTCATTCTTGGCTCTGAGCGTGAGAATTGGAAACGCTATGAAGAGCGCATCAAGACCCGTATCGCGACGATAGGTCCGCGCCTTTGACTCCAGCGCACGCAGTCTATCGACGTGGCTTGCAGGCATGGCATCTAGAGGCAGTTCAACGGCTCCGTCCGAGCGGCTGACGACGCTGTCGAGAACGCGGGCCTGCAGGTCCGCTCTTCCGAGCCCGGTCACATCAAGCACGCTGGCTGTCGCGCGCATCTGGACAAGGGGGCCGCGTTGAATACTCGAGAGGACACGCCGTTCGAGGAAGCTGACGACGTTCCGAACGTAATCTTGATGCGGTGGTTCAGCCCAATCAGAGGCTGGCACAGCTAGGACGACCAGGAGCCGAGAGAGCGGCATGCGCCTGTTGGCGGCACGATACGTATCCATCCAAGAGTCGATGGCTGCACGCCCACAGCGCTCGAAACCCGGTACCCGCGCATCGAGATCATCAGCCAGAACTCGCCTTGGTCGGGCAAGTTCTCTTATCGCCGATCCGCGGTCAAACTCTGGGACTCCGGCCTCATTGGCGAGGTTCTGTGCATCCCTCAGGAGCTCTTCTGCCGGCCGGAAATTCTCAGTTGCTGCGGCTGAGAGGAGAAGCAGGTCTTCATCGGTGAGGCTACGCCGGTCGATGAGGCTACCGAGGACAGCATTGTCGCTGTCTGGAAAAAGCCCCCGTTTGGCTCTCCAGCGCTGTTCGAGAGCGGCTGTGGAGGTCGCGAGCTGGAGGATAGAAAAGCTATCTTCATCGAACTTGATGCGGGCGTCTTTGGCGCGCGAGCGAACGCGCTGAGCCCGATCGGCGAGCAAGACGAGCCAATGGTCGCTTGGCCTCTTGAGACGACGCAGGTAGGCGATCGGCTCGCGCGCGAGCCATTTGGCTCCCATATTTGGATCTGAGAGCAGCGCGGTCGGCGTAACGAATTCACCCTTGATGCACAGAGGCAGATTAGGGTTGAGCGCCGAGATTGCGAGCGCCAGCGGGAAATCGCTGTTCAATTCCTTCAGACGCTGATCGGATGCGAGCTTCTTGACCAGGTCCAGACCAGCCGGCGTCTTTTCGAACTCGTCGAGCCAGCTGGCAATCCGACCATGATCAAGCGCTGCCTGGGCGTTAGACCAATTCGCCTCTTCCGCCGCGATGAAGGCGAACTCTGCTGGTGATGTGATCTTGCGGTCTGCGAAGTGAATGAATGGACCGACGCCGGCCGCAGCGGCATGCTCGTACCCCGTTGGAATGTCGCTCTCGCCCTCCATCCAACGGAGGGCCTGCTCCGAGCGCCAGCGGCTTTCGTGGTTCCGCGTCAGCAGACCCTCAAGAAGATTGCGCCACCGGGGTTGGAGATCCTCCGGCAGGGCTACGCCGCGCGCCACGAGATGAAGCAAGAAGGCGCGATCGTGCACTCCCTCAAAGCATCGGCCGTCCGTCAACATCTCGAGCAGAACGATCCCGAGACTCCACCAATCGGAAGCTACGGTCGAAGCCTCAGCCACGGTTTCGGGGGCCATGTACCGACTGGTCTGCCGGAATCGGCTGGCCTCTACGTCAAACTCCGCGATACGTGCTGAGGCGAAGTCGGTTACGCAGGCGACCAGCGGACTTGTCGATCTCAGTCGGATGACGGCGGGCTGTAGATTGCCGTGCCTGAGGCCGCGCTGCTCGAACGCAGAAAGCGTCCGAATCAATGCGACAGCGATTTGTTCGATGGCATCGAGATCGCCAATAACTTCGTGGCGGAACTCCCCGAGGGTTCTACCTTCGACGTGCTCCCAGACCTCGTAAGCTCGACCGTCACTTCGTGAATGGGCGATAAGCCTGGCAACGTCGGGGCGCTCTAGGCGTTCCAATACAGCGTAGAGAGCTTGATCAGGCTCCATCCCTGCCTGAAAATAGCGCAAGACGCAGACCGCCTCCTCACTCGTGCGACGGGCAAGATAGAATTCAGAGTCAGGCGAGGTCAGGGGCAACTCGGCGACGATCTTCCAGTCGCCGATGCGCTTGATTCTTGGACCTGTAGCCTCCTCGGAAGAACCGAGCCTCGCTCCGCAGACGAGGCATAGGACATCATCCGGTTCAACTGCATGTCCGTTGGGGCAAAGGCCGTCAGGTTGTGTTCCCGCAGGCTCATCATCGGGAGCGGTCGGCTCGGTTGCGACATCTGAGGGCGCTGCGGGACCGGCCGTCTCATTTTTTGCATGCTTAGCCTCGCCGGCTGGCGTTGGATGGATGTCCAGCAATGGAAAGCGGCAGACCTCTCCGGTCTCCAGAGTGTTGAGACATTCGTCTTCGTCGAGCGGGCGCTCACTCGCGCAAGCGGGACAAGTGCGCACGTAGAGGGTCATGTGCTCACCCCCAGACGACCGGCCGAAGTCAGCGGCGTGATGCCGGCGCTCCGCAATCGGGTTCCCAGTCGCTCCAGATCTCCTGGTCCCGGAACCCCCGCCACCCAGATCAGCCCATCAGCTTCGGCAATAAGATCAAGCCTTCCGCCGCGATCCCGCCAAGCAGCTTCGGCCATCTGCCAGATTTCAGCCCCGCGCTTGGTGAGACACGTGGCGCGCTGGTTGGCCGAGCCGAAGAGGGGCGCACTGACCGCCTTCGTAGAATCGAAGGGCTCGGAGATCAGGAGGTCAATCAGTTCATGAATTGAGGAATGCCGCTCCATCAGCTGTTCGAGAGAAAAGCCGGAGTACGCGATGACGCTTGTGTCGGCGGCTATTCGAAGGCCCTCCAGCAGTTCCATCAAGGCCTCAGGTTGCTCGAACGGCTCACCTCCAGAAATGGTTATGCCGTCTGCTTCTTCCAGCCACGGCTGAACGCGATCTAGAAGCTCGGATACAACCTCCCTGCGGCGTGCCTCTGCCCACGTATCGCGACTCATGCATCCCTCGCACCGGATCGAGCATCCCTGAAACCAGATGCCGATCCGCCGACCCGGTCCTAGTGCCGTGATCGGGAAGTGAACCCGTGAAATCCCCACCTCATTAGACATTTGAAAATCCATCCCCGCCTAAGGACTTCTTATTGAGCCAGCGTCAGCGTCGTGATGCCTCGCTCGCTAATGACATCGGTAATAGAAGCGGCCGTCCCCGGTTGAGGATCGAGCGCGAAGAGCGCACGAGCCAGCGGGTTCACGAGATGCACCTCGACCTGATTTCGGATGCCGCGACCGCCATTCGAGAGATCACGTAGACAAAGCGCCTCCAGACGCTCGCTGGCATCCGGTGTGAAGGTCAGAGAGAGCCGTTGCTCCGACTGGAGGTCCTCAAGAACGCGACCAACCATCAATTGAAGGATCTCGCGAGCAATAGCGGGACGGATGAAGTCGAAGACGATGATGTTTTCGCCAATGCGGTTCAGTATCTCGGGTCGAGAAATCTCGAGCTTGAAGTGACGCTCGATCTCGGAGCGCACTTTGTGACGTATTTCATCAAGTGGCTCGTCCGAGGTCACATTTGCCACCCGCGAGCCGTCGGGCAGCGAGTGTGTCATCCCAAGGTTGGAAGTGAAGATAATCAAGCTTTCGGAGAAGTAGACCCGCTCGCCGCGCCCCGACGTCAGGACACCGTCGTCGAGAATCTGCAGGAACTTATCCAGGATCCTTGGATGGGCCTTCTCAATTTCGTCAAATAGAACAACCGAAAACGGCTTCTGCCGAATAGCGTTGGTGAGCTCGCCGCCAGTGTCATACCCGATGTAGCCTGGTGGTGCGCCGATGAGCCTTTGGTCGGCATGCTCGGCTGAGAACTCGCTCATGTCGAAGCGGATGTAGGCGCTTTCGTCGCCAAACAGCAGGCTCGTGATCGTCTTGGCAAGTTCCGTCTTGCCGACACCGGTCGGCCCAGCTAGGAACGCCACACCGCGCGGCCGTCCCCCGCGTTGTCCACCGATGCCGGTCGCTGCCCGCTTCACGATATCGAGAATGTGCTCGATTGCGTGATCCTGCCCGCGCACACGAGCATGAACATAGGCCTCTGCGCCTTTCAGCTTCTCTCGATCGATCCTGCGCCAGACGTCCTCTGTGACGCCGAGCTTGTAACGCCGCACGGCCTCGGCCGCGTCTGTGAGGGCCAAACTCTCGGCGCGTGAGAGTTGAATGATATTTGCAATGTCAACAACGAGCAGTCCCTCCGTTCCATCGACAAAGGCCTGCTCAGCTTTCTGGATGGCTGTCGGATCTGCTCCGTCAGGAGCCTTCAGCGAGCGTGAGAGCTTTGTTATGACTGTGCGACGAACGATGTGATCTGGCTTGGGCAACGGGATGTGCCGTAGTCGCGGGTTGTTGACGACGAGCCAGTCTGGCAGGTCGCCCTCTTTCTCTACGATGGAGATCAACGGATTGTAGTAAGGCTGACGCGTCCTGGGATGGACCTTGGGCTCGACTGTAAGCCCTGATACCAGCGCCCCTGTGAAGCCCCGGTGCTCGTTGTCGATCAGGCGCTCCGGGTGGACGATCATCCTCGCTGCGAAATCAGCGATGATGGCAGTCGGCTCGGGCGCCGTGTTCACGATCTTGGTCGACAACTCGAAAAAGCGCTCGATCGACGCGGGTGCGCATCCTGCGCTATCGAAGGTGATCCCCTGGTCGGAAAAATAGGCTTGGTCAGCCTTGAGGTCGCGACCAACAATCGGCGGGAGTCGGAAGCCGCGGGCCGGATCGTAGGCAATGACGCGTTCAATGCCGGCCTCCACCAGCTCGGCACCGAGATAGGTGACGAGCGGGAAGATGGCCACCTCACCTTGCGCGCCAAACCGCGGGAAGCGGTCCCGGACATTGCCGGAGAGCACGAACTGGCTCTTGAGCGGTAGGAACCGCAGGAAGTCCCTTGCCCAGCGTGGCTTCTCGATTTGTGCAGACATCTCGCCCCCGTTAAGCAACGGCCCCATTGGCATTATGGGCCAACGGTCCCAACGAGTCATTTTGTTCCGTCGTCGAATTGCTGACGCGGATGACGCTGCGGCCGCCGCCGCGTTTCTCGACGCGCACCTGAACCGCGATACGTTCGATCATGGCCTGGACATGAGTGATAAGACCGACCTTGCGGCCCTGACCCTGGAGAGATTCGAGCGCGTCGATTGCGACATCGAGCATGTCGCGGTCCAGACTGCCAAAGCCCTCGTCAATGAAAAGCGTGTCGACAAAGGACTGGCGACCTTCGAGCCCCGACAAGGCGAGCGCCAGCGCGAGCGAGACGAGGAAGCGCTCGCCGCCGGAAAGGCTGCGTGGTGCACGGATCTCATCGCCCATCTCGCGGTCGATCACCTCGAGAGCAAGAGGGGATGTGCCGGCCTGACGCAGCTGATAGCGCGGATTGAGCAAAGCGAGCTGGTGGTTGGCCAGGCCGACGAGATGGCGTAGCGTAATGCCCTGAACATAACTGCGGAACTTTGCCCCATCGCTTGATCCGATGGCATCATGCACGGCCTGCCAGCTGGACAGGTCCATCTTCAGGGCCTCGATCTCGTGCAAGACGTCGGCCAGCTGCTTCTTCCTGTCGTCATCCTGGGCGAGCCGATCGCGCGCGGCGCCGAGACTGCCGTGCAGCGCATCCTTTTCGCCCGACAGCCTTTCGAATTCCTGCCGCAACTCGGCGATTGCTTCCGGCGCCCCCTCGCCTTCGACCGGCTCAAGTCCTTCCAGATAGGCCCGCCAAGTCTCTAACGTGGTCGTCGCATCTCGGCGTGCTGTCTCTAGCGCTCCGACTTGCTGCGTTAGTGATGCGCGCGTGTCCGCGGGAACTGCGAGAAAATCCCGCGCGGCTGCCTCTTCGAAACCGGTTTCTCGCAGCGCCGCCATGAACGCTTCGTTGGCGTCAGTGACAGCCAGTTCGGTTTCGGACCGTTTTGCAGACGCGTTGTCGACCGCTTCACCACATTTGACGTTTTCCAGTTCGGCGGCTTGAAGTTTCTCAACGGCATCGCTTTGCGCCTTGTCCGCCTCTGCGCGCGCGGCTTCGAAGCGCCCCTTGTGTTGGGCCGTCGGCTCGCCGCCGAGGAGAGCCGAGCGGCTGGTTTCGAGGGTCTGAAGTTGATTGCCCCGGTTGGCTAATTGATCGGCGCAACGCGCCTCCTCCGACTTCGCGTTCTCAATTGTCGATACGGCGACGCGCAGCCCATCGTCTGCGGTTGCGATTGCATTCGCGAGTTTGTCTCGTTCGCGCACAAGTCTAGCGTAGTCGTCTGCCAGCTTCTCGATGCGTCTCAGCGCGTTGCTGCTGTCATGGGTCAGATCGTTGACGGTGATACCTGCGGCCACGAGGAAAGGCGCGAGCGCCGCGCGTGCCGCTTCAAGTTGCTTTTCCAGAGCGCGTTTGCTGGCTTCAAGGGCAGCGCTTTTCACACGGAGTTCCGACAGGTTTACATCGGCCTCTTGGACGGATGCCCTGGCGCTTTTTGTTTTCGCTGCGAGATCCCTGATCTGCTTATCAAGGCCATCGCACACCTTGCGTAACTCGTCGGCAGATTGACGAAGTCGAGTGGTCTGCGCCAGCGCTGCCTCCACGGCCGCGATCGCGCCGGACAACGTCTCAACCGGCACATCCGGCCCGGCGGTCCCGGTCAGCGCATCGATCTCGATCTGCGCTGGCCCGGCGTGATGGGCCATTTCAGGAAGCAAGCGAGCGAGATCAGCCACAGCCTCATCGAATCGACGCATCGCCTGCAAGTTACCGGTGTCCGCCGCCTGCAGTTGCGCATTTGCCCTTGCCTGTTCAGCTTCCGCCCCCCTTATCTCCCTTTGTGTTGTTGCCAGCACGGCGTCCAGATCTGCGCGCTGACGGTGCACGGCCGCGACGAGTTCCTCCGCGCCACTCGCCTCCGACGCAAAGGGATGGTCCGTCGCCCCGCAAACCGGACAGGGCTCATCGACCACAAGATCTGCACGCAGCGCCTGCGCCCTTTGCGAGGCAGTCGCCTCGGCGAGATCGACGAGTTGCGCGATCCCTTCGCGTTTGAGCCGCGCCTCTTCGTTTCTGCGCTGTTGCACCGCAAGTTGCGTTTCGGCCTCGGCGCGCGCCGCGAGGGCCGCTTCCCTGACCGCAACCACGGCCGCTTGATCGGCGAGCGCTCCGTCGCGCTTTCGGGCGGCCTCCCGCGCGCGGTGTAAGACACGTTCGAGCACGCTAAGCGCCTCGCCGCGCGCCTCCGCCACTTCGACCGGGATTGCTTCGAGAGCCGCCGCCTTTTCGATTCTTGCCTTTTCCAGTTGTTCGATTTCGCGGTCGGCGGTCTCGATTTCCAGGGCTCCGGATTGACGCCGCGCGACCTGCGCCTCCAAGGCGTCTCGTGTTTCGTCATGTTGATCGCGGGCCGATGCCTCGTCCGCCGCTAACCGGGCATGTTCGGCGAACAGCTCTGCGATTCGTTCCCTGCTCACATAAAGCGTTTCATGATCCGCACGGGGAGCAATCGCGATCTCCGCGTTCACGCGCTTCTGTTGGAGGTCTTCGCGCGCGGCGGCTTGCCGGTGGTGTGCGGCCTCCACCTCAGTGAGGTGCTTGCGCGCCTCAACAAGCGCTCTGTCGGCGGCCTCGCGTTCTTTAATCGCCGTCGCAATTTGCGTATCCAGGCTTGCCGCCTCGATCCAGAGAGGGTCAAACCGTTGGACTTCACTTCGCGCCGCCTCCGCTGTCCCTCGCGCCGCGGTTGCGGCGGCTTCGAGCGCGGCGTAGTTCTCCACCGCCCTGAATTTTGCCTCACAGGCTGAGCCAAGCGCCTCCTCGGCCCGCTTGCGAGCGTCGTTCGCACGTGACAATGCTTCACGTTTCGACCGTAGGGGTTCGACCGCCTGCAATGCAGCGAGTTGGTCGCGCTTGTCCGCCGCCGACTGCCAGCGCTCTTCGGCCTCCGCAAGACCGACTTCGGCTTTCGCTAGGCTCCCCTGTGCGCTCGCCACCAATTCGCCGCGCGTGCGCTTCTTCGTCACCGCCCCTATCGCCTCGTCGAGTGCTTCCAGTGACCGGCCCATTTCCGCGACCTCGGCAAACATCCGCTCGCGGTCCTCATCGCTCAGCGTCTCCATGGCAGCGCTCGCACTGAGCCGCTCCCTAAAGAGCCGCTCCCGCTCATCCTTGCCGGCATGAACCTGTCTGGAGATCCGCGTGTAAATGCCCGTGCCCGTGATCTTTTCGAGAAGATCGGCGCGCTCCTTGTCTGAGGCGAGCAGGAACGTGTCGAACTCGCCCTGGGCGAGGAGAACGGTGCGGCGGAACTGGTCGTAGGTGAGGCCTGTCTTCTCCGGTATGATTTTCTTCAATTCTTCAATGCCGGACGCAACATTGGCTGATCCGTCGCGGCGGTCGAGCCGGCGTTCGACGCCCTGCAGCCGACCTGAGGCCTTGCCTTTTGCCCGCCGGACTGCCCAGGTCGCGCGGTACTCGATCCCGTCCTGCCCGACGAAGTCGACCTGCGCAAAGCCATCGCCGGCGCCTCGGCGCAAGATGTTGCGCGGGTCGCCGGCCTGGATTTCTTCGTTGCCTGGGTCGAAAACCCTTTCGCGTCCCTCGGTCGCGGCCCGCGGATAGGCACCGTAAAGTCCAAGGCACAGCGCATCGAGGATCGTCGACTTGCCGGCACCCGTGTCACCGGTGATCGCAAACAGTCCAGTTCCGACGAATGGCGGTAGAGTCAGATCGATCTGGAATTCTGAAAGGCTTGCCAGGTTTTGACCGCGAACCGCCAGGATGCGCATATCATTCCTCCGTAGCGGCAGCGGCTAGAACTTCGTGAAACACCCGCTCGTGCGTCTCCCCGGGAGCAACGGAGTGCTTTTCTTCGAACGCTTCGCGGAACATTTCGAGTGGCTGCAGTTCCTTTAGGTGGACGGTCGGAGTAGTGGTCTGAGACGCCAACTTGCTGCCGCCGGGTTCGGCTTTGGCGACCGACACGCCCACGAGCCTCACAGAAAACTCTGAGACAATTTCTTCAATGCGCGCGTGGAGACCTGGCTCCAGCCCCTCGCGCGAGATCTGGACCTGCACGAAAGGCTGCCTTTCGGCTGGTAGCCCAGGTTCAAGATCGAGGCCTTTCAGATGGTCGCCGAGATCGCCGAGCCTCAAATGCGGCAGCCGAATGAACCCGACCGGACGTGGCAGCGGGACCTCTTCAATTTCGCAAGTGCCGTCGCCATCGAGGTTCACGAGTGTAACGGAGTGCGCGTAGGGCGCCTCGGTTGCCGACAACGGGACCAGCGACCCGCTGTAGCGGATGTGCTCTGTGCCGACCCGCTGGGCCTTGTGTAAATGTCCGAGCGCCACGTAGGCCGCATCCTCGGGGAAGATGGTGGCCGGCACGGCGTGCTGACCTCCTACCAGAATGCGCCGTTCAGCCCCTTCCGACTCTATCGCGCCAAGCACGTGAAGATGACCGGTGACGATCACTGGCAAGCCGTCACGCCAGACACCCGAGCCCTCCCACATCTCACTGTAAAGCGTGCGCGTCGCCTCGACGATCGAGGACATCCCGTTCTCGGTTGCAAGCGAACCGAACGGCGGCAGGCAGGCGGGTGTTGGATAGGATACTGCGAGCACATGTGCGGCGACCTCCCCGCCGCGCGCGTGCAGCGGCACGAGATGACGCCGCGCGTTGAGCCGCCCGTCGATCCGGCGCGCATTTCCGACGACATGCACGCCAAGCTCGCCGAGGATGGCGGCCGGCGCCTCGAGCCGTCCGGCGGCATCGTGATTGCCGGCCGTGATCGTAATCGTCATCCGAGGACAAGCCCGGCGCAGGGCGAGCAGCGTCCGGTAGTAGAGCTGCTGCGAGGCTCCGGACGGGTTCTGGTGATCGAAAATGTCTCCGGCGACGATCAGCGCATCAACCTCGCGCTCGACGCAAATGTTTTCGATAGCAGCGAGCACGTTCTCATGCTCGTGGTGGCGGGCGAAACCAGCGAGCGTCTGCCCAATGTGCCAGTCCGCCGTATGGAGAAGTCTCATGCCTCTGCCCCCCGGCTCAGCTGCCCCCGGATGAATATGCATCTAGTTTTTAGATGGACCAAGGCCGATCCGTCAAGCTAGGTTGAGACCCATGACACGACAACCTGGGAAAGATGCGATGCGCCATGGCGCGCTGGACCGGCTGCGGTTTATCGATGCGCAGCTGTTCTGGGAGGCTCGGATCAATCGCGCCGACCTCATCGAAGCGTTCGCGATCTCGCAGGCACAGGCTGCGCTTGATTTCCGGGCCTATCTGGAGCTTTCAGGTCACGGGGTCGTCTATGACACGCGCGTCAAGTCCTACGTGACGACGGATGCCTACGAGCCAGCTTTCCCGAAAGCGGATGGCCGCCAGGAGCTGATCAAGTTCGCGGCGGCGGGCGATCCTTTGACCGCGACGCTTCCCAGACTTGAGCGTCCGCTGAACGCAGGTATTGCCGCCAGGGTCCGCCGCGCGGCTAGGGACTCCGAGCGGCTCCTGATCGACTATCAGTCCTTCACAAGGCCTGACGCTTCGCGGCGCTGGATCGCACCGGCGCGGCTCATCAACGATGGTGAGCGCTGGCACTCACGCGCCTGGTGTTTTGAGCGGTGCGAGTGGCGCGACTTCGTTCTCGCCCGCATTCTGGCGGTTCGCGCCGAGGAGCTAGCCGGCGACTTGCCGGTCGACGTCGACTGGGAAGACATGGTCGATGTCCGGCTTTTACCGGCCTCTCATCTCTCTCCGTCTCAACAGGAAAGCGTCGAGCGCGAGTTCGCGATGACGGATGGTTGCCTGGTGGTCCGTCTGCCACGGGCGATGCTGATCTATGCGAAGCGGCGATGGGGGCTGGACCGCCCCGGGGCTCGTCTGGAAGTTGGCGCCTAAGCCAAGGAGATGCGCTCTGAACCGGAATGAAAACCGACGGCCGATACCATCACGTACTGTAGGGCGGGGTGAATGCTCATAGCATCTAAAATACCGCTGAAGGGCCTGCAAGTCCGCACTGGCCCAGGAAGGCCGCAAGCAACTTGACACCGCGAATGTAGCTGCTTTGGGGGCGACAGAGAAAAGCTGCAAACGCGCTCGCCCCATTGCCTCGTGCCGTTCAGGTGGTTTGCGACCCCGCTGTAAATCGCTCAACGTGCAGCGGCGCAGGTTTCCAACGAGCGGGCATTGTTCTTCGAAGTTTCAAACCTTACCGATCCTTTAGGCAGAGATGGCAGACCTGAGCGATCCACCATGATCGCGCCCTGCTTATGAGTTGAGATTCCAAACTTCCGCGTACGCGATGCCCCAGATACCGGACAAGATCAGCGGCGCTCTTCACGCCGCCGACCACGAATTGGTCGACTTCCGCTCGTGGGACAAACCGGCAAGCGCGGCCATGAGCGGCCATACTTGTGACCAACGTCGAAGCGAAACTCATCCGAACCGTCGGCGCCGCGACTTCCGTCTGCGAAGTTACAAGCCGATCATAAAGCGGGTGATGTGCCGGGCGATCGTTGCTGGAAGCTCTTCCACCGCAAAATGCCCGGCATCGAGCAGGTGAAGTTCTGCATTCGGGAGATCGCCCAAGTAGGCGGTGGCGCCAGCAGCAATGAACGCGGGGTCGTTCTTGCCCCACACAATCAATGTCGGCGGTTGTCGATCGCGCAGAAATGCCTGCCACCGCGGATAGGCCAGCAGGTTATTATAGTAGTCTTGGAACAGCTGCACCTGGATCTTGCGATCCCTGTCGCTTTGCAGGAAGGCGAGATCGTGCGTCCAGCTGTCCGGGCTCATGATGTCTTCGCGGCCTTTCGCGTCTCTAAGATACTGCTTATCGACGACGGCCGTACGGCCGGTGAAGTCCATCAGCCGCGCGACGACCTTTGGCGAGCGGTCGTCATGCACCTCCTTAAAAAAGCGCTGCCGCTGCTCGGTCAGACCTTCCAAATACGCATTGGCGTTCTGCACGACGAGGCCCCGCAGCTTTTCCGGCTGGCGCATCATCAGCCGGTAGCCGACCGGCGCTCCGAAGTCCTGCATGTAGAGAACATAGCTGCTGAGACCGAGGGCATTCACGAATGCCTCGGTGTGATTGGCCAAGACGTCGAACGTATAGGCCCATTGATCGGGATCGGGTTTGTCGCTGTAGCCAGAGCCGAGATTGTCCGGCGCAACGACATGGTAGCGCCCCGAAAGTAACGGGATCAGCTCCCGGTACGTATGCGACGATGATGGATAGCCGTGCAGAAGGAGGATGGTCGGGTTCTTTGGATCGCCGGCTTCCCGGTAGAAGATCTTGCGGCCCAGTGCCTCCTGAAAGCGGTAGTAGGTCTTGTCGGGCCACACTGCCTCCTGCGCCGAGGCCGTCGCAGAAAAGTAGACCGCCATTGCGACCACCCAGCAGATTGCCCGCGCCCAGGGGGCCCCTCCTTTATTCATGGCTGGAGCGCTGCGGTAGATTTCGAGCGAGGAAGTCCCGCATGATAGCGGCAATTTCTCCGCCGTGCGTCTCCAAGGCGAAATGCCCGGTGTCCAGGAGATGCACTTCGGCTTCGGGGATATCCCGCTTGAAGGCTTCCGCGCCTTTGGGGCTAAAGAACGGATCGTTCTTGCCCCACACTGCCAGCAGCGGCGGCTTTTGCGCGCGGAAGTAGGTTTGCCACGCGGGATACAGGGCGACGTTTGATTTGTAGTCGCCGAAGAGGTCCAGCTGGATCTCGTCTGCGCCCGGCGCGTCGAGAATGGTCTGGTCGTGGATAGGGCCATCCGGGCTGACCAGCGATGCGTCCTTCACCCCCTCGACGTATTGCCATCTTGTCGTCTTCGGTGTCAGCAGTTCACGCAGCGCACCGCGATTTTCCGGTGTCGGGTTGCGCCAGTAGGTCCGTATCGGCCCCCACGCGTCAAGCAAGCCTTCTTCATAGGCATTGCCGTTCTGGCTGATGATGGCCGTTACTCGTTCCGGATGTGCCGCCGCCAACCGGAAGCCGACAGGGGCGCCGTAGTCGAACACGTAGAGGGTGTAGCGCTCAAGCTTCAGCGCTTGCGTGAACGCATCCGTTGCTTCGGCCAGGTTATCGAAGGTGTAAGCGAACTGCCCGCGCGGCGCCGCCTTGGTGGACCCGAAGCCGGGGAGGTCCGGCGCGATGACGCGGTACCGGTCAGCCAGCGCGGGAATGAGGTTGCGGAACATGTGGCTCGAGGTCGGATACCCGTGCAGCAGCAGGACCACCGGGCCGTCTGCCGGTCCGGCTTCACGGTAGAAGAACTCGACCTCTCCAACCTTCTCGGTGCGGTAGTGGACCTGCGTGAGGTTTTCCGCGATAGCCGACATCGAACCAAATCCCATTAGGAGACTGCCCACCAGAGCCGACAGCCGGAGTTTCCTTCGCGTATGCGCCATGAAGTGTCCTTCCCTTATGGGGAGATTCTGCGCCGGAACCACGCTTGTAAGAATACGCATCATGTGAAACTCTTTATTCCACAAATAGGAATTATGGATGGATCGCTTTCGCGACTTGGAGACTTTCGTGGCGGTCGCCGAAACAGGCGGCTTCGCCACCGCGGCGCAGCGGCTCAAAGCTTCGCCTCCCGCCGTCACGCGCATCATCGCCGGACTCGAGCAGCGGCTTGGGGCGGCGCTTTTCACCCGATCGACGCGGCAGGTTAGGTTGACCGAGGCGGGGCAACGCCTGCTGGTGCGGGCGCAAAGCCTCCTATCAGACCTCGAACTTGCCGAAGGGGAGGTGGCCGGGGCCAATGCCGTGCCCGCTGGCCATCTCACCATCACGGCCCCGGTCACGATGGGGCGCTTGCTGATGCCGTCTCTCCTTACCGGCTTTCTCAAGGCCCATGATCGGATAACCGCCAACGTCGTCCTTCTCGATAGAATCTCCAATCTCATCGAGGACGGTGTCGACGTCGCCTTGCGCGTCGGACAGCTGCCGGATTCAACGCTGATTGCGCGCCACGTCGGCGAAGTGCGCCGTATGCTCGTTGCCAGTCCGGCCTATCTCAGGAAGCACGGGCGCCCGAAGAAACCTACGGACCTCAAGCAGCATACGTTCATCGCCTTCAACGGGCTGATGCCGAATGCCGACTGGTCTGCAAACGCCGGATTCCCCAAGTCACTCAAGTCGCCCCTGGAGTTCAACGATGCCTCGGCCGCTATAGCAGCCGTCGAGGCCGGAGAAGGCATCACCATCGCTTGGTCGTACTTGGCCGCGCCCCGCGTGCGCGATGGAACACTGGTGCAGATTCTACCTGCGGCGTGGCCACCGTCCGTGCCTGTTCAGCTTGTCTATCCGGAAAGTCGCCTGGTCGCTTCCAAGGTGCGCGCGTTCGTCGACTACGCGGCACCCAATCTCCGCGCGGCTTTGCTGGAGCGAAGGTTGACGCCCCGTCACCAACGCTAAAGCACATTCCAAGATCGAGAGCACCGTCCGCGACCTTGGTATAGAAGTCGACGATGCCATCGAGATCGCGGAGAAGATCGACATCTAACGGCCGGTTCCCCTCCACGAGCGGAGCTGGTCGGCGATCATCCAGGGGGCGCCGACCACGGATCGTGGACTTCCGGTGTTGGGACCGACCGTCGGCTCCGCAGAGCGCCGACGCCTCCTGGCTACCGCGTCCCCGGAGGTGAAGCGATCCGCTAGCTTTCGTCGGGCGGCCGGGGTTACTGGCCGCACCGCCCGATGCGTGCCGGGTTCAGAAGCATAGCCAGGGGCCCAAGCAGGTCGCGGGCGTTCCACCCTTGCAGGCCGTCTGCGAGGAATGACACTCGATCATGGCCGAGCCTGATTTGCAGGTGGTTTTCACTGGCCCCTTCCCTACAAGCCCTCGCCCGGCGATCGTATTCTTGAGGGCGTTTTCGGAAAACAGCACCGCCAAATCGTGGGTGACGTTATCGCCACTGGCTGCGACCTTGGTACAATCGGCAGCCTGAGCCATCGCCGAAAGTGTGCAGACCATAACCGCGGTCACTAGTCCTAACTTGAAAGCCTGCATTGCAGCCCCCGGAAGAACAAATCTACTCGAACGCTAGTCGAGTGCTTGGCGGTTGCCAAGTAAAGGGACCGTTGCCGAAACAGAGATTCTTTGCAGTGTGATTTATGACCCCCGCGCGCACGCCATCGCCATCTACGCGTGTCCGACTTGGTCAAAGCGTCGGCTGATCCTCTGGCGCAATACCTCTAAGACCGGACACCGTCGGCGGCGCTCTTGCGTCGCCGATCGTCTTGATGCCGATGGCAGCTATTGGGACGTCGCTGCCGAGGCGGCGAAGATCCGCGACCCTGTCGCTTGGCGACTTTCTCGAACGCGTCGTAGCCAATGTCATCGCTCCGATGTATTGGCTTGCCGAGGCGCGTTCGATGTGGATCATCGAGGAAATCTTCCGCCGACGCGCGAAGGGCTACAGCCGGCCCATCAAGCTCCGCTACCACCGCGCTCGTCTTCGAGGGTTACTCCGGCACCGGCGACAAGCTCTTTACCGAGGAGCGTACCCAGCTTCCGCCCCTCATCTACCACGCTTTTGTCTTTGCGCTCGACGCCGACGAATGCGAGATCTGGGTGAAAGACGACGCGAAGACACGCTTCGAGCGGGGCCGGTCCTATCGCGCCCATCTCAACGCGGACGGCACATAGTTCTATGGCCAAGAGGCGCTCGTGAGCCACGGTAAGGCGGACCATGGGGCAGAGGACGGTGCATCGTGACCTTCCCACCTCGCCGTCGACGTACACTATCTCCGTGATGGGCGGGCCGTGGCCGCCGGGATCGCGTTCGCCGACTGGAGGTCTGACGTGATCGCCCGAACCGAGGTGGCGAGCCTCGGGCGTGCGCAGCCGTACGAACCCGGACAGTTCTTCAAGCGCGAGCTGCCGCACCTGCTAGGGCTTATAGATCGCTTCGGGGAGCCTCCCGCGACGATTGCTATCGACGGCTACGTGACACTGGGAGCGGACCAGCGTGACGGCTCGGCGCGCGGCTCTTTTCGGCTCTGCACGGGCAGGTTCCCGTCATCGTGTCGCAAAGAGCCGCTTCGCCGGGACGCCGGTTGAGACAGAGGTCTTGCGAGGCAAGAGCAAGCGGCCGCTGTATGTGACGAGCCCCGGTATCACGCTGGAGACCGCGAAGGGCCTGATCCGCAACATGCACTGCCGCGACCGCTTGCCAACGCTCCTGACAGCAGTCGATCGCGCGTGCCGCGGGCTAGATCCTGTGTCCAATCCGGAATGAGACCTTCGGTGGAACGGGCGAGATCAATCGGCTGTTCGGGATCCAGCGCAGCATCAACGGCCGAAATGCTGATGGGTGGTTACGCCATCGGCCAGGAGCTTTCGGCGCCGCTCGTTGTCGATCTAGAACTTGGATGCGAGACTACTTGCGCGGCAGCGAGGTGGCGAAGGTCGAGGATATATGTTCAAACGCTGCCTGAGCTTAGCCCCGCTTCCTCGGACGGACGTATCTGCCTGTGGAACAACGCTGCTCGTCAACGTCGGGCCAGGATCGCAATGATGTTGTCGTCAAATGGCGATAGCCAATTGATCCGCCTGTAGGTGAAGCCGGTGTCTTCAGCGAGCCGACGCAGAGAGCGCCCTGTGAAATAGTTCACGTGGTCGGGGAAACGAAAACCACACCAACGTTTCCCCGAGACGCGACGATTGATAGATCCGTAGTCCGGCACACGCACGAACACTTTGCCAGCTGGTGCTAGCTTGCAGAGCGCCTTTTGCAGTGCAAGTCGGGGCTGGGCCTCATGCTCCAAATACGAGCGCATGAGAATTGCCGAGAAGAAGGCGTCAGCAAAAGTATCGATCCCCTCCACCGCGCTGGCATGAACGACGCTGCCGCCACGAGTAGCAAATGCCGGTGCCGCCTGGGAGGCTAATGCGGCGCTGATTTCAATACCAAAGGGCGTTGGGCCAGCCGGCACGCGGCAGGCACCGCCGCAGCCAACGTCAAGGACGTTACCGGTGAGGCCAAGGACATGCCTGCTCCGATGCCGGTCGAGGACTTGGCCGGGGTAGGTGCGCCACCGCGTTGCTGCGTCCAGCCAGCCGAAGCGCGATTTTGCGCGCCGCTGCTTTTCGGATGCGAAGGTCACTTCCCAGGGGAAATCGGCGGCGAGGGCCGCGTACGTCGGTACCTTTTGCAGATAGACGAAGCTGCACTGGTTGCACTGGACGATAGGCCAGTGCACGGAAACGTGGAGGAGTTCCGCATGCGGAGATCCGCATATTTCGCACGCCCGGTCTATTGTATCTGACTTCAGTGTCACTGCGACTATCGGATTTATGAGCGCCCGTTTTGGTCGCGCAACTTCTAGCATCGGCGATATACATTATACAATAGATATATCGTAACTACTTGATATTGCCGATGGATTGACCGTCGTCAGTGGTACTGATCCATAGTGTGCACATGGATGAAGATGAAGTTCGCCCTTATCAGATCAGGCTCTCGACCTCCTTTTGGCGAAAAGTCGATGAATGGCGCCGTCAGCAGCCGGAAATCCCCGCGCGCGCAGAGGCGATCAGGCGGTTAGTTGAAGCCGGTCTAACTGCCGAAGCGAAAGTAAAGTCGAAGTGCTAGGAAATTTGAAGCCACAGGGCCAAGATGCGCTGATTGGAATTTCGGCATAGCGCCGCAGCAGGCCCATGGAGACGGACAACACTCGGATCGTGCCCTCAGCAACTCCATTCGTCATTGCATTAGGTTGCTAGGGTTGGGCGTCGGCCATGTCGACCTGGTCATGCCGGATGATGAGGCTAAAAAGTGAGGCGCACTTACCATTCGCATCGCGCTTACAGCCCCGGGCGATCCGCGGATAGCTACCTCATCGGCCAAACCTGCGTACGGTTCTTCGATCGAATCTTGCGTGGAGAACTCTGATGCCCCAGCGGCGAAACCTTTCGGAGAAAGCTGCGAGGAAATCGCGCAGCCCTAAACTTTCGCGGGAAGAAATTGCAAGGCGCGCGTCAAAGTATGCGAGCCGGTATTCCGACAATGACTATGAGCTGATTGCAGAAGCGCTGGGTGTCTTGCCCTCCAGAGTAAAGCGTCATTCTGAGGCCTTTGAGGGTGCTGCTCGCTGGTACCGCCTGGAAGTTGGAAGTCCACCTCGCCGCCCTAGCACGAAGCCGTCCGACGTTCGAAAGAAGCTGCTCCAGATTTCGAAGGCTGCGACTCGCCTACTTGGCCACCTAGGCGTGGCAGATGCGAACGATGCCGCAGAAGGTCCCGCAGATCGAGAAATCTTCGACGCGCTAGTGCTCGCGTATGAGGACGCTTCAGAGGACGATTGTTTGCGATCAATCCAGACGATCGCTGTCCTCCCTCAGATTGTAGCGTCGGCCTGTGCTGCAATCGACATTCGTGGTCGCGCTACTCAGGCTGCGCGGGATTCGTTTGATTTCGGGGAGTCGCGCGGCCTCAAAACGTACGACGGCAACCGGCCTCTGAATCAGTGGGTGAGCGCGATGCTCGGAATCTATAACGCGCTTACCGGGGTGGACCCCTTCTCGACGCTCAAATATGGCCGGGGATCGAAGCTGTGCTCGTTTCTCGACGCAGCGGGTCGGCCGTTAAAAATCGAGCAGACCCCGTTGCAGTGGCGTGATCGCGTGAAGGCGTTAGCTCGGCGTCACGTTTGACGCGAACTGCTTCGACGCGAACTTACCCAATCTCGCTGCCACCTGGCCTCCTCGGTGTAGGTGGGGCGGATGACGAGACAACTTCCCCCCGATGAGCAGCTCAAGCGCCTAGCGCGGATCCTCGGGCGCCGAGCGGCCCGCGACGTAGCTCGGCGCGGTTCCGAGCACGAGGTCGCGGCATATCTCTCAGCGGCTCAGGTTGCGCACCATCTTGGAATATCGCTGCGAACGGTGCGGCGCTGGATCAGCAGCGGCGCGCTTCCATCCACGAGAATCGGCGGCACGCGACGTGTCGCGATTGCCGACCTGGAAGGTGCGCTCTTGGGACAGCGAGATCTCACAAAAAGGCCGCCGTAGGCGATGTCGGGAGAGCGTGGGGCGAGAAATCGTTCCAGGTCTTTCATGCGAGAATTCCCGAATGTCACCGCCTGTCACGCCCTGTCACCTCTGAGCTCTTTGGAGCGCGAAATGCTGAAATGTTCACGTGTGGCGACCTTTCAAGATCTGCTTGCGCACATAGGCGAGGCTGAGCTTCATGCTACGCGCAAGCGCGACCTAATGTCGGCAATCAGACGCGTCTGCGAAATGGCCCGCATGAGCCCGGCTGCGTTTCCGGTCGATGTCGCGGCTGTGAGGCTCCAGTTGGCCGCTATCCGTCCCGCCGCGCATGGTGTGAGCGCGAAGCACTTTGCGAACATGCGCAGCCTCATAGCCGCTGCTCTTCAGATGGCTGGGGTAGCTGACGATCCCGGACGCGGATTGGCGCTCAAGGATCCGGACTGGGGCCCGTTGATGCGGGGCGTCGCAAAAAATAAGGCCCTCGCAAATGGACTGGCGGCGTTTGGCAACTTCTGCGTAGTGCGTGGTATTTCTCCTTGCGCTGTGAACGATGACACTGTCGCAGCCTTTCATGAGTGGGTTACGCATCGTACTCTGCACCCCCGTCCACGCGATATCGTACGTGGCGTGCCTGTGCACTGGAACCGAGCGCGGGCGGTAGCAATTGGCTGGCCCGATGTCAGCCTCAGCCCCATTTCGTTTCGCCCGCCATCCAGGCACTTCAAGCTCGAGCAATTCGCCGAAGACTTTCAGCGTGATGTTGAGACGTATCTGGAGATGCGCCGATCTCCGGATGTTTTCAGCGAGCACGCGCCTGTGCGACCGCTCGCGGAGACGACACTGCGGCAGCAGCGCGAGCACATTCGATTGGCGGCGTCGATACTAAAGACGGAAGGCCGGCAACTGAAGACGCTGGCGGATATCGTCTCCCCGGAGTCGTTTCGAGCCGTCCTGCGCCATTATCACAACCGTGCTCATTCTACGCCGAATGCATTTGCTCAAGCGATGGGCAAAACTCTGATCCAGGTGGTAAAGTACTCCGAGCGCGTGAGCGACGAAGATTTGTCAAGGCTCAGGCGTATCGTTGCAAAACTCCCGGCCGTGTCTTTCGACCTCACGGAGAAGAACAAGCGCGTACTGCGTCAGCTGGAATCGGACCATCTCCGCGCGAAACTTATCTTCCTGCCGGAGCAGCTCAAGGCTCGCGTTGAAAAAGACGTTGCGTCCGGGCGGTGGCCTCGTTTGGTCGAGGCACAAATGGGTCTTGCGATCGATGTCCTGCTCGCGATTCCGTTGAGATCGCAGAACCTCATCGAACTTCACTGGCGGGAAAACTTTATCGAGCCGGATGGCGATAAGGGCGCGCTCCTTCTGCACATACCGGCTGGCCGCACAAAATCGAAGCGAGTCGACATCGAGGCGCAACTCCCACCAGACGTCGCCGAGCGAATTCGATGGTACCGGCGCTTTTTGGCTGGATTGGGCATGAATCCGAACGGACATTTATTCGTAACGCAGCGTGGGATCCGCAAACATCAGGAGACGCTCACGCACCAGATCTGCGAAGCGATCGCGACACACGTCGGCATCAAGATGACGCCGCACCAATTTCGGCATTTTGCGGCGACGTCGTACCTCGAGCGGCATCCCCAAGATTTCGAAACCTTGCGCACGTTGCTCGGCCATGCCTGGAGCAAGACAACGCGCATTTACGCGGGCTCATCAACGCGGCGTGCTAGTCGCGCCTATAGCGAGTTTCTTTGCAAGCAACGCGAGGCGCTGCGCCTAAAGCGTCGTAATGGGAGGCGTCGGCGATGAAAATTCCGAAGCACCTTCCCGAGAACTTGTGGCCGGCGGCTGATCGCGCCGCTTTCGATGCAGCCTATGTCGCCGGAGACATCTTCGACGAAACCGGCGGTCTTGGAGCGCATTTGGCTGAGGGGACGCGAAAGCTCATCAAGACCGCGTACCGCAGGTGGCTCGGATTTTTGCGCGCACAGCATGGGCGCGATCTCGAGTTGCCGCCCGCTGCTCGAATTACTCGCGAGCGGGTGCGGCAGTTCATCGAATACCTCAGTGGGACGCGACCTACATCCGTCGCCATTGCTGTCGACAATCTTTATTTCGCAGCGCGCCTGATCAGCCCAGCGAGCGATTGGAACTGGTTGAGGTTGGCGCGATCTCGTCTGAACGCTTGCGCTAGACCAGAGGATCGGTTCCCAATTCTAGTAGCTCCGTGGCGCACGCTCGATCTCGGTATCGAATTGATGCAGGGTGCGATGGAGCATGCCGGATCGGAACATAAAGTGCGAGGTATTCAATACCGCGATGGATTGCTTGTGGCTCTCCTAAGCGTTTGGCCCATACGCAGACGCAGCATCGCTGCTCTTACCATCACGCGCCATGTTGAGCTGAATGATGCGGGGGTGAACCTCCTCTTGGGTGCAGATGATACCAAAGGCAAGCGGGCTGAAGAGTTCAGCGTGCCTCACCCTTTGGTTCCCTACTTTCGCCATTACCTCGAAGAGGTCCGCCCACGACTGCTTGGCGGTTATGCACATGATGGCTTATGGGTTTCCTACCGCGGAGAGCGACTTTCACCCGGCCGCATATACGATATCGTTCGTGCTAGGGTTTTCGCGCGCTTCGGCAAGCGGATGGGCCTCCACGATTTTCGTCGTGCGGCCGCAACATTCTTGGCCATCTCCGCCCCGGAAATAGTTGGCTTGACGCCGGGAATGCTTCAGCATGCTTCGCCCGACGTCGGTGAGCGCCATTACAATCAAGCGCGGTCGGTGCAGGCGAGTGAACGGTATGCTGCCCATCTCGCTGAGACGCGTGCTAGACTGAGGCGCATCGCAAAACAGTGACGATCACTGATGCGCTTTCCTGAGGGGTGCTGCTGTGCGCGCTGTAATCTACGCCCGCTACTCCAGTGATCTTCAAAGAAGTGAGTCCATTGAGGATCAGATACGCATCTGTCGCGAGCGCATTTCCCGCGAAGGATGGACATATCTCCACGCCTACCATGACCGCGCGATGAGCGGGGCGTCGCTGTTAAGGCCCGGCTATCAGAAGCTGATCGATGATGCTCAGCGCGGAATGTTCGATGTGGTCGTTGCCGAAGCCCTTGACCGCCTCTCGCGAGATCAGGAACACGTGGCACACCTGTTCAAGCGTCTTGCCTTTTTGGGCATCCAGATTGCGACGGTGAGTGAGGGGCTGATTACCGAACTACATGTTGGGCTCTCAGGCACCATCGGTGCGCTTTACTTGAAGCAGCTTGCTGAAAAGACCCATCGGGGTTTGCGCGGGCGTGTGGAAAAAGGTCGCTCGGGTGGCGGCAATTCGTATGGATACGATGTGGTCCGAGGATCGCCCCAAATGGATGGGGCAGAGCTTGGTTTGCGCACGATCAACGACCGTGAGGCCGCCGTTATAAGGGAAATTTTCGCAGCCTATGGAGACGGAGCTTCACCACGCTCGATTGCGAAGGATTTGAATATCAGAGGCATTGCTGGACCCTCGGGACAATCGTGGGGGCCGTCTACGATCAACGGAAACGCCGCCCGCGGAACAGGGATCCTCAACAACGAGCTTTATATCGGCAGGCTGGTTTGGAACCGGCTCAAGTACATGAAGAATCCTGAGACCGGTCGGCGGCAGTCGCGCCTCAATCCTCGCGAGAGCTGGGTGGTGACCGACGTTCCTGAATTGCAGATTGTCCCGCAAGACCTTTGGGACAGGGCTAAGGCGCGACAAGCGGAGATGGCGCGCGGGACGCGGCCCGATTGTAAGCAGCCGGTATTTTGGCAGGTCAAGCGCCCGCGCTATTTGCTTTCAGGTTTGCTGAAATGTGGCGCGTGCGGAGCGAGCTATACGAAATCCGGCGCTAACCGCTTTGCGTGTGCCGGAGCGCGCGA
>Ga0182749_1000336_pt1 | contig 46692 bp, 49 predicted proteins | sample eDN3rd37CKraftMG_FD_128875 | JGI IMG/M metagenome (GOLD analysis project Ga0182749, IMG submission 128875) | Enriched Miracle-Growth compost microbial communities from Emeryville, California, USA - eDNA 3rd pass 37_C Kraft MG (version 2) (version 2) ...
AAGATCGACGCCGACGCGCTGGCGCCCCACATGACCCGGGACCTGCACATGAAGAAGGTCGCCTTCATGGCGGCCAACAACGACTTCGGGCGGGCGGTGGTGACCAACTGGACGCGGGTGCTCGAACCGCAGGGCGCCCAGGTCGTCGCAGCCGAATACCACAAGCCGGGCGAGACCAACTTCGCGCCGACCCTGACCAAGATCAAGAACAGTGGCGCCGACACCATCGTCATCACCAGCGATTCCAGCACGCTGTCGAACATCGTCAAGCAGTCCTACGAGAACGGAATGCAGGGTCTGACGCGCATCGTGACCAGCGGCTTCCCGGCGGAGACCATCGTGAAGCTGGCCGGCAAGGAGGCGGCCGAGGGCGTGCTGGTGCAGAACTATTTCGCCGCGCACGCGCCGCCCAAGGGCAAGGAAGAGGAATTCAAGCGCTTCGCCCAGGCCTATCGCGCCGCTTACCCGTCCCGCGACCAGGGCGTGGACGCCAACGTGGCGGCGGGCTACGACGCGGTGCGCCTGGCGGCGGCCGCCGTCGCCGAGGCCGGCAGCGACGACCCGGCCAAGGTCCGCGATGCGCTCAAGAGACTGCGCTTCGAGGGCCTGACCGGCTCGCTGGCCTTCGACAAGCAGGGCCAGGCCCATCCCGCCCAATCGATCTCCCGCATCGTGGAGGGCAAGCCGGTCATCGTGCTGCGCATCGATTGAGCCGCCGGATATCCATCATGAGAACCACTGGGTGAGACACGCCATGGACTATGGAATAGCAGGAAAGAAAGCGATCGTATGCGCCGCCAGCCGGGGCCTGGGCAAGGGGTGCGCCCTTGCGCTGGCGCGGGAGGGCGTGGACCTGGTGATCAACGGCCGCGACGCGGACGTGCTGGCCGCGACCGCCGAGGAAATCCGCCGCGAGGCGGGCGTCGACGTGCAGGCGGTGGCGGGCGACATCACCAGCGACGAGGGCCGGCGCAAGGTCCTGGAAGCCTGCCCCGACCCCGACATCCTGGTGAACAACGCCGGCGGCCCGCCGCCCGGCGACTTCCGCCAGTGGGACCGCGACACCTGGATCGACGCGCTGGAGGCCAACATGCTGACGCCGATCGAGCTGATCCGCGCCACGGTGGACGGCATGATCGCGCGCCGCTTCGGCCGCATCGTGAACATCACCTCCAGCGGGGTCAAGCAGCCGATCGGCATCCTGGGCCTGTCCAACGGCGCGCGCACCGGGCTGACCGGTTTCGTGGCCGGCCTGTCGCGCGAAACGGTCCGGCACAACGTGACCATCAACAACATGCTGCCGGGGGCCTTCGACACGGACCGCCGCAAGGCCATGATCGCCGCCGGCGCCAAGGCTAGCAACCGCACCGAGGAACAGGTCCGGCACGAACAGGCCAACCAGAGTCCCGCCGGGCGCTTCGGCACGATCGAGGAATTCGGCGCGACCTGCGCCTTCCTGTGCAGCGCGCACGCCGGTTTCATCACGGGGCAAAATCTGCTGCTCGACGGCGGCGCGTTCCAGGGGACAATGGGATAGCCACGGCGACGGCCGGGTTTCCCGTGGAGAGCGAGACAACGTGAACGAGATTCTGCAGCAACTGCTCAACGGCATCATCATCGGCAGTTCCTACGCCCTGCTGGCGGTGGGGCTGACGCTAATCTTCGGGATCATGCGCATCGTCAATTTCGCGCATGGCGAGTTCTACATGATCGGCGGCGTGCTCTGCTTCTACCTGGTGCAGACGCTGCATCTGAACTATTTCGCCGCGCTGGTGCTGGCGGTGGTCCTGGCCATGGCCCTGGGCGCGGTCCTGGAGCGATCGATCCTGCGGTGGCTGAAGGACGCCTCGATCGATTCGACCATCATTGTCACGATCGGCCTGTCGGTCTTCATCCAGAACGTCACGCTGCTGGGAATGGGGCCGGTGCCGCGCAGCATTCCCACGCCCTTCGGCAACACGCCCATCGTGGTGGGCGGGCTGACGTTCACCGCGATCCAGATCTTCGTGCTGGCGGTCACGGCGCTGGTGATCGTCGGCTTCCACGTCCTGCTCCAGCACACCTTCCTGGGCAAGGCCATGCGGGCCACCTTCTCCGAGAAGGACGCGGCGCGCCTGGTGGGCATAGACACCGACCGCATCGCCGGCATCACCTTCGTGCTGGGCTCGGGCATGGCGGCGCTGGCCGGCGCGCTGCTGGGGTCGATCTACCTGGTCTATCCCTCCATGGGCGCCATCGCCGTGCTCAAGGCCTTCATCATCGTGATCATGGGAGGCATGGGCAATATCATGGGCGCCATCGCGGGCGGGCTGCTGCTGGGCGTGGCCGAGGGCTTCGTGTCGGGATTCGTTTCGTCGGACTACAGCGAGGCCATCGGATTCTTCATCGTGATCGCGGTGCTGCTGTTCAAGCCGCAAGGGCTGTTCGGGCGCAAGGGGCAAGTGTGATGCGATTCACTCCCAAACGGGTCTTCCTGGCCGCCGTCGTCGCGCTGGCCGCGGCGGCGCCCTGGCTGCTGCCCAACTATTACCTGCACATCCTGACCACGGCCGGGCTGTTCATCCTGCTGACCTCGGGCCTGAACCTGATCCACGGCTACATCGGCCGCCTGTCGCTGGGCCATACCGCCTTCTACGGCCTGGGCGGCTACACCGCGGCGCTGCTCTCGACCAAGCTCGGACTGGGGCTGCTGCTCACCATTCCGCTGGCGGCCCTGACCGCCGCGGCGGCCGGCCTGATCCTGGGGCACATCACCCTGCGTTTCCGGGGCGCCCAGTTCGTGCTGGTCACGCTGGCCTTCGCGGCCATCCTGCACCTGTTCGCTAACAACCTGGTGGACCTGACCGGCGGTCCCATGGGGCTGTCGGGCGTGGCCTCGCCGCTGCTGCACAAGGACCTGGAGACCTTCCAGGTGTTCGGGTCGCGGGCCAGCTTCTACTGGCTGGTGCTGGCCCTGGACGTGGCGACCGTGTACGTCGTGTGGCGCATCGTGCATTCCGCCCTGGGCGATGCCATGATCGCGATCCGCGAGGACGAGCACCTGGCCGAGGCCATCGGCATCAACGAGTACCGCTATTCGATGCTGGCCTTCGTATTCGGCGCGGCGACGGCCGGCGTGGCGGGCGCGGTCTATGCCCACTACGTGAGCTTCGTCAGCCCCGAGATCTTCAGCTTCAGCATCATGATCATGATCCTGGTGATGTCGATCCTGGGCAGCGTGGGCACGGTGGTGGGGCCGGTGATCGGCAGCATCCTGGTGGTCGTGCTGCTCGAGGCGCTGCGCCTGCAGGATTCACTGCGCGAGCCCATCTTCGGCATCATCCTGGTCGCGGTGACGCTGCTGTTCCCGCAGGGGCTGGCCGTGCTGGCCGGCCGGCGATTGTTCCCGCGCCAGGCCGCCCCGGCGGATGCCGGCGCGGCCCCGCCGTCCGCTCCGGAGGCGGCGGTGGGGGATGCCGCGCAGGGCGGCGCGGCCCGTCCCGGCGTCCCGGCGCGCGAGCCCGGTCCCGCCGTCCCGCCGGCCGCCGGCGGTGCCGCCCGCGGCGATGTCCTGCTGGACGTCGAGCACCTGACCGTGCGCTTCGGCGGCCTGCTGGCGGTCGACGACGTCAGTTTCGAAGTCCGGCGCGGGCAGGTCGTCAGCCTGATCGGCCCCAACGGTGCCGGCAAGACCACCACGCTCAACCTGGTGACGGCCTTCATCGCCCGCAATGCCGGCCGCATCGTGTTCGACGGCCGAGAATGCCCGCGCCAGACGAGTCCGCACCAGGTCGCGGAACTCGGCATGATCCGCACCTTCCAGACCACGCGCGGCCTGCTGTCCGTGCCGATCGCCAAGGCGGTGGCCACCGGGCTGCACCGCACGCTGGGACTGGGCTGGGGCCGGATCGCGCGCGCCGCGTTGCTCGGCCTGCCGGACGAAGGGCAGGCGCGGCGCGCCCTGGAGATCCTGCGCCAGGTGGGCCTGGAGCGCGATCCCGGCGAACTGACCGCCAACCTGTCCTATGGCGAGCAGCGCCTGCTGGAGGTGGCCATCGCGCTGGCGGCGCGCCCCACGCTGCTGGTGCTGGACGAGCCCGTGGCCGGCATGAACATGGAGGAAACGGTGCGCATGATGCGCCTGATACGCCGGCTGCGCGAATCCGGCATCACGATCCTGCTGGTGGAGCACGACATGAAGCTGGTCATGGGGCTGTCCGACCATATCGTGGTGCTCGACCACGGCAGGCGCATCGCCCAGGGCACGCCGGCCGAGATCCAGAGCGATCCGGCGGTCATCGAAGCCTATCTGGGGCGGGGGGCGGCCAATGCTGCGGCTTGAGAATGTCGACGTCATGTACGGCCGACGCCAGGCCCTGTTCGGCCTGAACCTGCACGTGGCGCAGGGCGAATTCGTGACCCTGCTGGGCGCCAACGGCGCGGGCAAGACCACCACGCTGCGCACGATTTCGGGGCTGCTCAAGCCGGCCGCCGGCCGCATCCTGTTCGAGGACGCAGAAATCTCGGGCCGGCCGCCGTCGGCCATCGTGCGGCTGGGCATCTCGCACAGCCCGGAAGGCCGCAAGGTCTGGCCGTTCATGACGGTCGAGGACAACCTCGTGCTGGGCGGCTATGTGCATCGCCGCCGTTCCCTCAAGGCCGACCTGGCGCGCATCTACGAGCTGTATCCGCGCCTGCACGAGCGGCGCCGCCAGTATGCCGGTACCCTGAGCGGCGGCGAGCAGCAGATGCTGGCGATCGGCCGGGCGCTGATGTCGAATCCCCGCATCCTGATCCTGGACGAGCCTTCGCTGGGACTGGCGCCGATCATGATCGACCGCACCTCGGACCTGATCCGCAGCATCCACCGGTCCGGCGTGACCATCCTGCTGGTCGAGCAGAATGCGGCGCTGGCCTTGCAGATGTCGGACCGCGCCTATGTCATCGAAACCGGCCGCCTGGTGCTGGAAGGCGCAAGCGCCGAGCTGCTGCGCAGCGACTACGTGCAGAAGGCCTACCTGGGCGCGGGCGACGCGCGCGCGCCGGGAGCGGCATGATGTCCGGGCCGCCGCGCGCCATCGGCGCATCCGTCAGGCGCAACGAGGACGGCCGCTTCCTGCGCGGCGGGGGGCAGTACCTGGGCGACATCGCGCTGCCCGGCACGAAGGACGTCGCTTTCCTGCGCAGCCCGCTGGCCCATGCCGCGATCCGCGGCGTCGACATTCCCGACGAACTGCGCGGCAGGGTCCATACCGCGGACTCGCTGGCGGAAGTCAAGCCCATTGTCGCGGTGTCCAGCGCGCCGGGCTACCGCAGGTCCGAGCATTTCCCGCTGGCGCGGGACAAGGTGCGCTTCGTGGGAGAGCCGGTCGCCATGTGCGTGGCCGACACGCGCGCCGAGGCCGAGGACCTCGCGCAAAGCCTGCTGGTCGATTTCGACGAACTGCCGGCGGTGGTGGACATGGATCGCGCGCTGGAGCCGGACGCCGCCCGGGTGCACGAGGACTGGCCGGACAACCGCGTGCTGGAAAGCACGATCCAGGCGGGCGACCTGGCGGCCGCCAAGGCCGCGGCCGCCGTCGTGGTGCGGCGCGCCTATCGCCTGAACCGCCATGCCTCGGTGCCCATGGAGGGCCGGGGCGTGCTGGCGTATTTCGACAGCCGGCAGGACGAACTCGTCGTCTACAGCTCGACCCAGTTCCCGCACCTGATCCGCACCATACTGGCCGAGTACCTGGGCATGCCCGAGCGCCGGCTGCGCGTGGTGGCGCCGGACGTCGGCGGCGGCTTCGGCGTCAAGAGCAACCTGCATCCCGAGGAACTGGCGGTGGCCGCCCTGGCCCTTAGAGTGGATCATCCCGTGCGCTGGGTGGAAGACCGGCGCGAACACTTGCTGGCTTCGCAGCATGCGCGCGAGCACGCCTACCGGGTGACCGCCTACGCCGACGCGCGCGGGCGGCTGCTGGGCATCGAGGCCGACGTGCGGGTCGACGCCGGCGCCTATTCGGTCTGGCCCTGGACGGCCGCCATGGAAGCCGGCATGTCGGCCGGCATCATTCCCGGTCCCTACGACCTGGGCGTCTACCACGCCCGGGTCGTGACCGTCGCCACCAACAAGTCGCCGCTGGGGCCGTACCGCGGGGTGGGGCGCACCGGCGCCTGCCTGGCCATCGAGCGCACGATCGACGAAGTGGCCCGCGCGGTGGGGCGCGAAGCCTGGGAAGTGCGCATGGAAAACATGGTGCGCAAGGACCAGATGCCCTACCGCAGCGCCACCGGCAAGGTCTACGACAGCGGCGACTACCCGGAAAGCGTGCGCATGGCGGCGCGGCTGATGGACGTGGCGGCGGTGCGGGCCCGGCAGGCGCAAGGTCCCGAGTCCGGCCGGCATATCGGCGTGGGCTTCGCCAGCTACACCGAGCAGACCGCCCACGGCACCGTCGAGTGGGCGGCGCGCGGCCTGCCGCTGGTGTTCGGCTACGAATCGGCGACCGCGCGCATGACGCCCGACGGCGACCTGGTGCTCGAGGTCGGCGTGCAGAACCACGGACAGGGACTCGAGACCACGCTGGCCCAGGTGGCGAGCGAAGAGCTGGGCATCGATCCCGGCCGCGTCGCGGTGCGCCACGGCGATACGGCGCTTTCGCCCTATGGCATGGGCACCTTCGCGTCGCGCAGCATGGTCATGGCCGGCGGCGCGGTGTCGCGGGCCTGCCGGCTGCTGCGCGAGAAGCTGCTGCGCATCGGCGCCCACCTGCTGCAGGAATCGCTCGACGACGTGGTGCTGGAGAACGCCGGCGTGCGCGGCCGCGGCGGCCGGGCGGAATTCGCGGAGATCGCGCTGGCGGCCTGCGTGCGCACCGAGCGGCTGCCGCCGGGCGAGGATCCGGGGCTGGACGTCACCACGGTGTACGAGCCGGGCGCCTCGACCGGGGCCTATTCCTACGGCACGCATGCCGCGCTGGTGGCGGTCGACCCAGGCCATTGCGGCGTGGAGATCCTGGACTACGTGGTGGTCCACGATTGCGGCACCGTGGTCAACCCGATGATCGTCGACGGCCAGTTGATCGGCGGGGTGGCCCAGGGTATAGGCACGGCGCTCTACGAAGAAATTCCCTACGACGAGTACGGCCAGCCGCTGGCGTCGACGTTCATGGACTACCTGCTGCCCGGCGCCACCGAGATGCCGGAAGTGCGCCTGGCGCACATGAACACTCCCTCGCCGCATACCGCCTACGGGATCAAGGGCATGGGCGAGGGCGGCGCCATCGCGCCGCCCGGCGCGATCCTGAACGCCATCAACGACGCCCTGGCGCCCTTGCAGGCCGAGGTCAACGAGACGCCGGCCACGCCGCGCCGGCTGCATGCGGCCTTGCGGGCAGCGGCCCGCCGGCCCGGGGGGGAACGCGCATGAAGCCGGCGCCTTTCGAGCTGGCCAGGCCCGCCACGCTGGCCGAAGCCGCGCGGCGCCTGCGCGAGGGAGACGGCATGGCCCGGGCCATGGCCGGCGGCCAGTCGCTGGTGCCCATGCTGAATCTCAGGCTGGCGCCGGTGGACTGCATCGTCGACCTGGGCCGCATCGCGGAGCTGCGCGAGGTGCGGGCCGAGGCCGGCTCAGTGACTTTCGGCGCCTGCGTCACGCATGCGGCGATCGAGGACGGCCTGGCGCATGACCCCACGGGGGGGCTGATGCGGCGGATCGCCGGCGGCATCGCCTATCGGGCCGTGCGCAACCGCGGCACGCTGGGCGGCAGCCTGGCGCTGTCGGACCCGTCGGCCGAGTGGGTGTCGCTGATGATGGCGTTGGACGCGACCATCGGCATCGCGGGCGTGGACGGCGAGCGGGAAGTGCCCGCGCGCGAATTCACGCTGGGCGCCTACACCACGGCGCTGGCCGAGGACGAAATCCTGGCCACGGTCCGCGTGCCGGTCCTGGGCCCGGACGCGCGCCATGGCAGCTTCAAGATGTGCCGCAAGACCGGCGAGTTCGCGCAATCGCTGGCCATGGCGGTGAGCGATCCGGGGCTGCATTACGCGCGGGTCGTGGTGGGCGCCACCGAGGGCGCGCCCGTCGTGATGGAGCGGGCCGCGGAAGCCATGCGGCGCGCGGGCGGCCAGGCCTGGAGCGCGGCGGCGGAGGAGCGCGTGCGCGAAGCGGCCGCCGCCGACCTGGCCGGGGCCGGCCTGGACCAGGACGCTTTCGCGGCCGACATGCACGCGGCCAGCGCGGTCGCGGCGATACGCGAGGCGGTGCGGCGATGAGCGCCGGGGAGTAGCGATGGAAACGATGGACATTACGCTGAGGATCAACGGCGAGCCGGTGCGCGCGCGGGTCGAGCCGCGGACGTCGCTGGCCGATTTCGTGCGCGAGCGGTGCCGCCGCACGGGCACGCACCTGGGTTGCGAACACGGGGTCTGCGGGGCCTGCACGGTGGAGATCGACGGCGCCATCGCGCGTTCCTGCATCGCCCTGGCGGCGTGCTGCGAGGGCGCGGAGATCCGCACGATCGAAGGCTTCGACGACGATCCGGTCATGCGCATCGTGCGGGAGGCCTTTCGCGACACGCACGGCCTGCAATGCGGGTTCTGCACGCCGGGCATGCTGATCACCGTGCGGGACATGCTACTGCGGGATCGCGCGGGCGACGCGCGCCGCATCCGGGTCGAGCTCAGCGGCAACCTGTGCCGCTGCACGGGCTACGCCGGCATCGTGCGGGCGGTGGAACTGGCCGCCCAGCGCCTGGCGCAGGAGCGCGCCAACGGGACAGTCGTGACACGCGCGGCCGGCCGCGCCATGAGTGGGGAAGGGTAGATGGAGATCAAACAGCGTTTTACCGTGCAGCATCCGCCGGAAGCGGTGTGGGATGCCCTGGCCGACGCGCCCTTCGCGGTGCAGTGCCTGCCCGGCGCGGAACTGGACGAGTCGACCGATGGCCGCCACTACAAGGGCCGCATGCGGGTCAAGCTCGGCCCGTTGTCGGCGGCCTTTGCCGGCGACGCGGTGGTGGACCGCGATCCCCAGGCCCGGACCGGCACGGTGGAATGGACCGGCGTGGACAGCCGCAGCAATTCGCGCGCCAAGGCGCGCATGGTCTATACCGTGAGCCCCGACGGCGCCGGCGCCGCCGTCGATATCGTGGCGGACATCGCCCTGACCGGCGCGCTGGCCCAGTTCGGGCGCAGCGGCATCGTGCAGGACGTCGCGTCGCGCCTGACGGCGGTGTTCGCCCAGCACCTGCAGCAACGTCTGGCGCAGACGGCCGCCGGCGACGGCGCGCCGGCGGCCGGCGCGCAGGCCGCGGCGCCCGCGCCGGCGCCCGTCCAGGAACTGCGGGCGCTGCCGCTGCTGATGGGCATACTGCGCGGCCGGCTGGCCTCGATGCTGCGCCGCTGGGCCGACCGGCTGGACGGCGCCGCCGGGGAGCGGCCGTGAGCGACGCCGATCCGGCGTTCCTGCCGGCGACGGCGCTGGCGCGGCGCATCGCTGGGCACCGCATCGGCTGCCGCGAGGCCCTGGAACTCCATATCGCCCGTTGCGAGGAATTCAATCCGGTGCTCAATGCCGTGATCGCCACGGACTTCGAGGGCGCGCGCCGGCGCGCCGACGAGGCCGACCAGGCGCTGGCGCGGGGCGAGCGCTGGGGGCCGCTGCATGGCGTGCCGATGACGGTCAAGGAGTCGTTCGACGTCGCGGGCTACGTGACGTCCTGGGGCGCGGCGGAGTTCAAGGATTACCGGCCGGCGCGGACCGCGCTCTGCGTGGAGCGGCTGCTCGCGGCCGGCGCGATCCTGTTCGGCAAGACCAACGTGCCGCGTTTCCTGGGAGACCTGCAGACGCACAACATGCTGTACGGCACGACGCGCAACCCCTGGGACCCCGGGCGCACGCCGGGCGGTTCGTCGGGCGGGGCTGCGGCGGCGCTGGCGGCCGGCATGACTGCGCTGGAGGTCGGCAGCGACATCGCGGCGTCGATACGGCTGCCGGCCCATTACTGCGGGCTCTACGGCCACAAGCCTACCTACGGGGTCGTCTCGCCGCGGGGGCAGCTGGTGCCCGGGCGCGTCGCGCTCACCGACCTGGCGGTGGTCGGGCCGCTGGCGCGCAGCGCAGCCGATCTCGAGTGCGCACTGCAGTTGATGGCCGGGCCGGACGATATCGACGGCCTGGCCTGGCAGGTCCGCCTGCCGGGGCCGCACCGGGCCCGCCTGGCCGACTACCGCGTGGCCGTGATGCTGGAAGCCGCCCATGCCCCCGTCGACGGCGCCGTCAGGCAGGCCATCCTGGACCTGGCCGAGGCGATACGCGCCGAGGGCGCGCACGTCAGTTTCGAGGCGCGGCCCGATTTCGATACCGCGGAAGTCGATCGTCTCTACCAGCGCCTGCTGGGCGCGGCGCTCAGCGGCCGCCAGACCGAGCACGCCTACCGGGAGAACCTGGCGGCGGTGGCGCGCCAGGCGCCGGACGACACCAGCTACCCGGCGCAGATGCAGCAGGCGGCCGCGCTCTCGCACCGCGAATGGCTGATCGCCAACGAGCGCCGGCACGTGCTGCGCATGAAATGGGCGGAGTTCTTCGGCGACTACGATCTGCTGATCTGTCCCGCCGCCGCCACCGCCGCGCCGCCGCTGGCGGCGGAGGACCCCGGCGAGCCTTTCCTGCGGCCGCTGGAAATCGACGGGCGTCCGTATCCCCTGGCCGCCCAGTTCTTCTGGGCCGGCTATTCTGGCCTGGCCTTCCTGCCATCCACGGTGGTGCCGGCGGGCACGACGCCCGACGGCCTGCCGGTGGGCGCGCAGGTCGTCGGCCGCCAGTACGGCGACCTGGAATGCCTGCATTTCGCCGGCCTGCTCGAACAGGCGTACCGGGGATTCGTGCCGCCGCCGGGTTATTGAGGCGCAAGCGAAGGCCGGCCCGCCAACGGCCGGCCTCCCGGCCCCTTTTCACATAATTGTCATCCCGGCGCCATAAATTGAGCGGGCGCGCCGTACCGCCGGCGGCGGGCTTCGCGGCCGCCGCCGGCTTTCGTCATGCCGGGCTGTGGCGCCAGTCCCGGCCTTTCTGCCTGATGGACATCATGAGCGATAGCGAAACCCTTTCCGAACAGACTCGCCGCCTTTACGCCGAAATGATCGACAGCCTCGACGAAGAGCTGGAGATGGAACTGGACGATGCGCGGCTGGACGCGCTGGCCGCCGGCGATCCGGATGCCGGCGACGACATCGACCGCCGCGTGTACTTCCGCGAACTGCTGCGCCTGCAGGGCGAACTGGTCAAGCTGCAGGACTGGGTGGTGAGCAGGAAACTGAAGATCGTGGTGCTGTTCGAAGGCCGCGACGCGGCCGGCAAGGGCGGCGCCATCAAGCGCATCACGCAGCGCCTGAACCCGCGCGTGTGCCGCGTGGCCGCGCTGCCGGCCCCCAACGACCGCGAGCGCACCCAATGGTATTTCCAGCGCTACGTGTCCCACCTGCCGGCCGCCGGCGAGATCGTGCTGTTCGACCGGAGCTGGTACAACCGCGCGGGCGTCGAGCGGGTCATGGGTTTCTGCACCCAGGACGAATACGAGGAATTCTTCCGCAGCGTCACCGAATTCGAGAAGATGCTGGTGCGCTCGGGCATCGTGCTGGTCAAATACTGGTTCTCGATCAGCGACGAAGAGCAGAACCGGCGCTTCCTGGCGCGCGTGCACGATCCGCTGAAACAGTGGAAGCTCTCTCCCATGGACCTGGAGTCGCGCCGCCGCTGGGAGGCCTACACCAAGGCCAAGGAAGACATGATGGAGCGGTCGCACATCCCCGAGGCGCCCTGGTGGATCGTCGAAGGCGTGGACAAGAAGCGGGCCCGCCTGAACTGCATCCACCACCTGCTGTCGCGGGTGCCCTACGGAGAGGTGGAGCATCCGGCCATCATGCTGCCCCGGCGCGAGCACCACCCCGACTACATCCGCCAGCCGTTGCCGGACGAGATGTTCGTGCCGGCCGTGTACTGAGGCGCGGCGCCCGGGCGTCCGCCCTCAGGTCCTGAGCCGGTATCCGGTACGGAAGATCCAGCGCACCGCCACCAGGCAGAGCGCCAGGAAGACCAGGGTCATGGCCAGGCTGACCGGCAGGCTGACGTCGGACACGCCGTAGAAGCTCCAGCGAAAGCCGCTCACCAGGTAGACCACCGGGTTGAACAGGGACACCTTCTGCCAGAAGGGCGGCAGCATGTTGATGGAATAGAAGCTGCCGCCCAGGAAGGTCAGCGGCGTGACGATCATCAGCGGGATGACCTGCAGCTTCTCGAAGCCGTCGGCCCAGATGCCGATGATGAAGCCGAACACGCTGAAGGTGACCGCCGTCAGCACCAGGAAGCCCGCCGTCCACAGCGGATGCTCGATGTGGAAGGGAATGAAGATGCGCGCCGTGGCGAGCATGATGACGCCGAGCAGGATGGACTTGGATGCGGCCGCGCCCACGTACCCGGCCACGATCTCCAGGTAGGAAATGGGCGCCGAAAGGATTTCGTAGATGGTGCCCGTGTAGCGCGGCATGTAGATGCCGAACGAGGCGTTGGAGATGCTCTGGGTGAGCAGCGACAGCATGATCATGCCGGGGATGATGAAGGCGCCGTAGCTCACGCCGTCGATCTGCACCATGCGCGAGCCGATGGCCGAGCCGAACACCACGAAATACAGCGAGGTCGAGATCACCGGCGAGGCCACGCTCTGCATCAGCGTGCGCCGGGTGCGCGCCATTTCGAACAGGTAGATGGCGCGGATGGCGTGGATATTCATTGCGGATTCACCAGGCTGACGAAAATCTCTTCCAGCGAGCTTTCCGAGGTATTGAGGTCCTTGATCTCGATGCCGGAGGCGTCGAGCCGCCGCAGCAGATCCACGATTCCGCCGCCGGCGCCCTGGTTGTCGTAGGTGTAGACCAGCTGGTGGCCGTCGTCCGAGAGCTCCAGCGCATAGGGCGCCAGCGCCGGCGGCACGGCGGCCAGCGGCGTCTTGAGCGCGATCGCCAGTTGCCGCTTGCCCAGCTTCTCGATGAGGGCGTGCTTTTCCTCGACCAGCACCAGTTCGCCCTTGCGGATGATGCCGATGCGGTCGGCCATTTCCTGGGCTTCCTCGATATAGTGGGTGGTCAGGATGATGGTGACGCCCTTGGCCCGCAGGCGGCCGACCGTCTCCCACATGCCGCGGCGCAGTTCCACGTCCACGCCGGCGGTGGGCTCGTCCAGGAACAGGATGCCGGGTTCGTGCGACAGCGCCTTGGCGATCATGACGCGGCGCTTCATGCCCCCGGACAGGGTGCGGATCCGGCTGTCCTTCTTGTCCCACAGCGAAAGCTCGCGCAGCACCCACTCGATATGCGCCGGGTCGGCAGGCTTGCCGAACAGGCCCCGGCTGAAGGCCACCGTGTCCCAGACGCTTTCGAAGGCGTCGGTGGCCAGTTCCTGCGGCACCAGGCCGATCTTGGACCGGGCCCGGCGGGCATCGGCCACGATATCGTGGCCGTCGGCCAGCACGGTGCCCGCGCTGGCGTTGACGATGCCGCAGATGATGCCGATCAGGGTGGTCTTGCCCGCGCCGTTGGGGCCGAGCAGCGCGAAGATCTCGCCCCGGTGGATATCGAGGTTGATGTTCTTGAGCGCCTGGAACCCCGACGCGTATGTCTTGGACAGGCCTTGGACGGAAATGACGGGCTGCACGCGAATTCGCCGGAAGAAGATAGGACCGTCCGATTCTACCCGTCCGGCCCGACCGGACGATGCGCGTCCCCGCGCAGGGGCCGGTCGCCGGGTCCGCCGGCGCGCAAGGGGACGGCGCGGGGTCGGGTAAGCCCCAGCTTCGCCTCGTGCCGGCAGCACTTACAATACGTTCCAAGACAACCTAATACGTCCTAGAAATAGATGCCCCGCGCCCGCCGTCCCGCCGCTTCCTGTCCGCTCGATCCCCTTTGCGAAGAACCGCTGTATGCCCAGATCGCCGCCCGGCTGGCGGACGATATCTCCAGCGGCCACCTGGCGCCCGGCATGCAGGTGCCCAGCGAAGCCCGGCTCATGGCCGCCTACGGCGTGAGCCGCGTCACGGTGCGCCAGGCCGTGCAGTTGCTGGCGCGCGGCGGCCAGGTGGTGGCGCGCCGCGGCAAGGGCACGTTCGTCGCGCGTCCCGCGCTGGAACAGGACCTGGGGCGGCTGCAGGGCTTCCACGACGCCCTGCGCAGCCAGGGCCTGGAGCCGCAAACCCAATTGCTCGAATTCTCCGAATCGGCCGGCCGCATCGACCGTTCGCTGCCTGAAGGCCTGGACCTCCCGGTGCGGCTGCTGCGCCGCTATGCGCTGGACGGCCGGCCCTTCGCCGTGGTCGAAGCCTTCCTCCTGGCCGAGGCGGCCGAGGTCGGGGAGCGCCGCGCGCGCGACCTTACGGTCTACGACATCCTGCAACAGTTCCTGGGCCTGCGCATCGCGGCCGCCGACGTCGTGATCCGCTGCGCGCGCACCACCGCCCGCATCGCCCGCGAACTGGCCGTCGATCCCCGCGGCAATATCCTGATCATGGAACGCACCTCGCGCACGGCCGCCGGCCGTCCCTGCGAATTCATGCGGATCCATATCGTGCCGGAAGGCTATGCCTTCCGCCTGGGCCTGCCCGGGCCGCTGGAAATCGCGCGAGCCGTACACCCCGTCCGCAGAACGGAAACGGCGTGACCGGGCGCGGCCTTCCGGGGCCGCCGCCGGGATCCGCGCACCCCGCCGGCTGGCCGCCGGCGCGACCGACCAACCAGAGGAGGAGACCATCATGTCATTTTCACCCCGTCGCCGCCAGGCGATGATCGCCGCGGCGGGCGCAGGCCTGCTGACGCTGAACCGTCCGCTGCTGGCCGCCGAAGCCTATCCGTCGCGCGGCGTGCGCATGGTCGTGCCGTTCCCGGCGGGCGGCCCGACCGACATCGTCGGCCGGCCGCTGGCCAAGCTGCTCGGCGACCGGCTCGGGCAGTCCGTCTACATCGACAACCGCGGCGGCGCCGGCGGTTCGATCGGGGCCGACGTGGTCGCCAAGGCCGCGCCCGACGGCTACACCATCCTGCTGGGCACCGTGGGCACCAGCGCCATCAACGCCACCCTGTACAAGAATCTGCCGCACGATCCGGTCAAGGACTTCACGCCCCTGTCTGGCATCGCCAGCGCGCCCGTCGCCGTCGTGGTCAATCCGGACTCCGGCTTCAAGTCGCTGCGCGACCTGGTCGAGGCTGCGCGCGCCAAGCCGGGCAGCATCAACTACGGATCGGCGGGCAACGGCACGCCGGGCCATCTGACCGGCGCCATGTTCTGCAAGGAAGTGGGCATCAAGCTGACCCACGTGCCGTACAAGGGCAGCGCCCCCGCCGTGGTGGACCTGCTCGGCGGCCAGATCCCGCTCATGTTCGATCCCGTGCAATCGGTCCTGCCGCACGTGAAGGGCGGCAAGCTGCGCGCGCTGGCCATCACCAGCCAGAACCGCGTCAAGGTCCTGCCCGACGTGCCGACGGTGTCGGAGTCGGGCTGGAAGGGGTTCGAGGCGACCGCCTGGTGGGCCGTATTCGGCCCGGCCGGCATGCCCGGGCCCGTGACGCAGCGGCTGACCAAAGAACTGCAGGGCATCGTGGCCGATCCCGGCTTCGTGGACATGCTGGCGGAGATCGGCGTGCAGTCCCTGACCAAACCCCTGGCCGAATACCAGAAGAGCGAACTGCAGAAATGGGGCCTCGCGGTGAAAGACACCGGACTTTCCTTGGAATGAAGCAATGCAACTGAATGACGAAGAAAAGGCCATGCTGGCCGGCGAGCAGGGCGAGGTCGCCCGGCTCGCGATCAAGCACCAGATCTCGGTGGGAGATTTTTTCGGCGCGCGCGACTTCGTGCCGGTCACGCAGGCCCACATCATGGCCGACACCGAAAGCCTGGGGCAGGCCGGCGTGCAGTGGCTCGAACGCCTGTCGGAAGCCCGCGACGGCCGCCATCACGTGCGCATCCCCACCATCACCGATCCGCGCGGCACCGATTTCTCCAAGGCCGGCGACATCGGGCAGGCCGACTGGATGCTGCACCTGGAGCGGCGCGCCATCGACGCCTTCGTCAAGCTCGGCGTGAGCATGACCGATACGTGTATCAACTACCAGACGGTGCTCTCGGCCACCCGCGGCGAGCACGTGGCCTTCGGCGACACCGGCGTGGTGATCTACTCGAATTCGGTCAACGGCGCCCGTTCCAACTTCGAGGGCGGCCCTTCCGCGCTGTCGGCGGGCCTGACGGGACGCACGCCGCGCTACGGCTACCACCTGGACGAACACCGCCAGGCCACGCTGCGGATACGCGCCGACTGGACGCCGCGCACCCTGAACGAGTGGGGCGCGCTGGGCGGCGTGGTCGGCAAGCTGGCCGGCAACTATTGGCAGGTGCCGCTGGTGGAAGGGCTGGACACCGCCCCGACTTCGGACGAGCTCAAGCATTTCGGCGCCGCCATGGCCAGCTTCGGCTCCGTGGCGCTGTTCCACCTGGCCGGCATTACGCCGGAGGCCTATCGCGCCGCCGACGTCGGCGGCGATCGCCTGCCGGTGGCGCACCGCGTGGGACAGGCCGACGTGCGGGCCCTGGTCGACCATTACGCCGCGGAATCGCGGGTCGACGTCGTGGTGTTCTCCGCGCCGCAACTCAGCCTGTACGAGTTGCGCGAAGTCGCCCGCCTTTCCGAAGGCCGCCGCTTCAAGCTGCCCCTGCTGGCCATCACCAGCCCGCAGGTCAAGCCCGACGCCGACCGCTTCGGCTATACCGACGCCATCGAGTCGGCCGGCGGGACCGTCATGGCGGGCATGTGCTTCTACCAGTCGTACGCGCGCGAAATCGCGGAAGCCAAGGGCTGGAAGTACCTGGCCACCAACAGCGCCAAGCTGGTCAATATCCTGGGCGGCTACGGCTACGTGCCCAGGCTGGCCTCCATGCAGGAATGCGTGGACGCCGCGGAAAAGGGAGAACTCTGATGACGGAATTGGTATTGCATGCCCGGCACGCAATGGGAAGCAAGGTCACCGGAGAAGCGCTGGTCGCCAACGACGGCTTTTCGGCGCGCTACGACCTGAACCGGCTGGAAGGCGTCTTTTCCCGGCCCAGCCACAAGCTGGCCGGGCTGTCCTACGTGGACCGGATCCTGGTGCTCGACACCGCCAAGGGCGGCGTGGCCAGCGCCTGGATGCTGCACGAAATGCGCTCGCGCAACATGGTGCCGCTGGCCATCGTATTCAACACCGTCAACACCATCCTGGTGCAGGGCGCGGCCCTGGGCGACGTCACCATGATGGCCGGTTTCGACCAGGACGTGACCGCGCTGGTGCCGCACGGCGCCCGCGTGGAAGTCGATCCCCAGGCCAAGACGCTGCGGGTGGTGGATGCGTCCGGCGCCACGATCGCCGCGGCGCAGCCTTCGCACGGGGAGGTGCCGCAGATCAAGCCGGTGCACGGCCCGGGCAAGCGATGACGCGCTAGACCGACTGCCGCCCCGGCCTGGCGCCGGTTCGCCGAATCCGCGGATCCTACTGGGGTCCGCGGTTTTTTTTGTCCCTTCCCTCCGCACCTCTTGCACTCGAGGCGTCCCCGAAAAAAACATTTGACATCTTTCAAAGGCAAGCCTAATAATTCGACTTATTCGAATGAGTCGGAGAAATCATGAAAGGCACCGATAGGGAAGTGGCGATGCTGGTGGAAAACAACTACCAGGAGATGGAAGTCTGGGCGCCGATCTACCGATTGCAGGAAATCGGCATCCAGGTGCGGATCGTCGGGCCCGAGGCCACGCAATACAGATCCAAGCTGGGCTATCCCGCGCAGGCGGAACTGTCGGCGCGCGACGCGGCCGGCAGGCGGTTCGCCGCGGTCATCGTGCCGGGCGGCTATGCGCCGGATCTCATGCGCACCAATCCGGACCTGGTGGGCCTGGTGCGCGGTCACGCGGAGTCGGGCGCCGTCGTGGCGGCGATCTGCCATGGCAGCTGGATGCTGGCCTCGGCCGGCGTCATCCGGGGCAGGAAGGTGACCGGCGCGGCGCAGATCCGGGACGACCTGGAGAACGCCGGCGCCGCATACCTGGACCAGCCCGTGGTGCGCGACGGCAATCTGATCACGTCGCGCAAGCCGGCCGACTTGCCCGAATTCTGCGGCGCCATCGTCGAGGCGCTCGGCGCGGGGCGCGGATAGGCGCGCAAGCCGCAGGCGAACGACTTTTTTCAGGAGCCGCAATGAACGACGTCGCAACGGAAGAGAAACTCAAGGCCGCCTCGGCGGCCGCGGAACGTCCGCGCAGGACCCGCAACCTGGAGCAGTGGAGCCGCCGCCCGGCCCTGCCGGAGACCCATTACGTGGATACCCGGGTCTATACCGACCACGGCATCTTCCAGGAGGAGATCGAGAAGATATTCAACCGGGTCTGGCTGCCGGTCTGCCATGAAAGCGAGCTGGCCGAACCGTACGACTACCGTACCGCCGGCGTGGCCGGCAACAAGCCGCTGGTGATGGTGCGCGGCCCCGACCGGCGCATCCGGGCCTTCCTGAACGTCTGTCCGCATCGCGGCAATACCATCGTGCGGTCGCCCGCCGGCACCCTGTTGCGCGCCGAGCCCTCGGGCAATCCCAAGCACATGACCTGCATGTTCCACGGCTGGCAATTCGACGCCATGGGCCGTTGCGCCGAGATCCCGCGCGAAGAGCAGGGCTACCAGGATCGCCTGTGCCGGGCCGACGTCGGGCTGCGCGAGATCCGCAGCGCAGTCGCCTACGGCGGTTTCGTGTGGGTGAACCTGTCCGACGAGGGCGAATCGCTGCAGGACTTCGTGGGAGACGCCTTCGATTTCATGAAGACCGAGCTCGATACCGAGCCGCTGGAGATCTTCCATTACCAGAAGTCGATCATCCCCACCAACTACAAGCTGTGGCACGAGACGAGCCGCGAGTTCTATCACGACTACATGCATTACCACAACCGCGCGACCGGGATGCTGCAGCAGGGCTACTTCGACCGCAAGTACAGCGTGTTCGGGAACGGCCACGCCGCCACCGGCCTGACCACCGTGGCCTATGACGCCTACGAGGGCAGCAAGGAACGCATACTGACTTTCCCCGGCATGCCCCGCAACGGGTGGAAGCAGCTCAACATCTTTCCAAGCTGCACGTACAGCCTGCGGACGTCCTGCCTGCGGGTCAGCGTCATGACGCCCATCAACGAGCGGGAAACCCTGATCGAAATCCGGGGCCTGGGGCTCAAGAGCGATACGCCCGAGGCTCGGCAGGAGCGCATCGCCGACCACGACGTGATCTGGGGTCCCTTCGGCCGCAACCTCATCGAGGACCTGCTCGCCGTCCAGAACCAGTCCATCGCCATGCGCGAGGGCTCTGGCAGCAAGTACCTGATCATGGCCCGCGAGGAGAACGAGACCATCCACGACGAGATCGGCCTGCGTTCCTATTTCGCCGAATGGTCCAGGCGTCTGGGGCGCAAGGCCGCCGATCCCACGCGCCTGATGGAAGAATGAACAGGAGCTCGCAATGAAGCGCATCGTCGACCCCCAGACCCGCCAGATCGTGGCGGACACGATATACGACAGCAGCCTGGCCCTCAACGACGAAGACTGGAACGGATTCCTGGGATTCTGCGACAACGGCTCGTTCCACTACCGCATCGTCAACTACAGCCCGGAGATCCGCAAGGAGCAATGCTGGATGGACCGCGACTGGAAAGGCATGAAGTCGCTGTTCGATCTGCTGCCCAAGCACAATTCCAATCATTCGCCCCTGACCCGCCACGCGACCGTCCAGCGGCTGGGCCATGACGGCGCGGACGGCGACGAAGTGCTGGCGACGTCCCTGCTGACGGTCTACCGCACCCAGCTCGACGGCATGAACTCGCATTTCGAGTCGGGCCAGACGATCCTGTTCGCCGTCGGCAAGTACGAAGACCGTCTCAGGGTGGACCTGGAAAGCGGTTCGGCGGTGCTGCTCAGCCGCGACGTCAAGCTGGATACCCGGCAGATCGACGTCGGTTCCCACATACCCTTCTAGGGACGGAGGCGGCCCCATGGCCTGGATCAAACTATGCGGACTGGACGACGTGCCTGTCGGCGATATGCGAGTCCACCGGGCGGGCGACGTGGACATGCTGGTGGTGCGGGGGACGAACGCCTGTCTGGTGATCCCGCCGTCCTGTCCCCACATGGCCAACGCGCTCGTCGACGGATTCTTCGACGGCTGCGTGCTGACCTGCAACAAGCACCTGTGGCAATGGTCAATCGCCGACGGCCAGCCGATCGGGCAGGCCGAGCAGCCCTTGCTCGCCTACGAGTCGCGCACCCAGGACGGCGAGGTCTGGGTGAACCTCGAGCATGAACTGCTCTACGACCACCAGGACGAAGATGAGTTCGATTGAACCGGCCGACGTGGAGCTCGTCACGCCCGACGGCTCCGTCGCGTATACGGCGCGCCCCGGCGAACGCCTGCTGTATGCCGGCTTGCGCGCCGGCGTGCCGCTGCCCTACGAATGCGCGAGCGGAACCTGCGGCGAATGCCGGGCGCGGCTGCTGGAAGGCGAGGTGCGGGACCTCTGGCCGCAGGCGCCGGCGGGCCGCCAGCTCAGGCGCGCGCGCAACGAGATCCTGCTCTGCCAGTCGGCCGCCTGCGGCCATGCCCGCCTGCAGGTCAGGCGCCTGCCCGGGACGGGCGGGCGGGGTATCCGGCCCATTGCCCTGGCCGGCATCCTCTCCCGGGTCCGCCGGCTGACGCCCGAGGTGATGGAGATCGTCGTGGAGCCCGAGCGACCCATGCGCTTCGCGGCGGGGCAGTTCGTGCTCGTCCAGGTTCCGGGCGTCGCGGGCTATCGCGCCTATTCCATGGTGAACGACGACGATCCGGCTCCCACGCTCACCTTCCTGGTGCGCAGGAAGCCCGGCGGCGGCGTGTCGGAATGGCTGTTCGGCGGCGACCGCCGGGGCAGCCGGCTGGACCTGTTCGGGCCGCTGGGCAAGGCGGTCTTCGATCCCCGAGCCGCGGGGGACGTGGTCTGCATCGCCGGGGGCTCCGGGATCGCCGGCATGATGGCCATCGCGCGCCGCGCCGTGGCGGGCAACGGCGGCCCGCAGCGCAGCGTGGAAGTGTTCTTCGGCGTGCGCAACGATGCCGAACTGTTCTACGCGGAAGAACTGGGCGCGCTGTCGGGACGGGCGGCGGGGCGCTTGAGCGTGACAGTCGCGTTCTCGGAAGGCGCACCCCGGCGAGGACTGGAGTCGGTCCATCCCGGCCTGGCCTTCGACGCGGGGCTGGTGCACGAGGTTGCGCTGCGCCGCATGCGCTCGGATCCCTCGACCGCCACGGCCTTCCTCGCCGGCCCGCCGCCGGCGGTCGATGCCGGCATCCGCGGCCTGGTCGCGGCGGCGAAGTTTCCCTTGGAGAGGATCCGGTTCGACCGCTTTGGATGATACGAAGATCGCATTGAGACAGGCGATCCGGCAAGCAGGAGACTCGCGGCAGGCGCCCGATCCCGGCGCAAGACCGTGGCGGGCCGCGTCCAGGTGCGCGACCGGCGCGATGCCGCGGCGGCGCAGGGCCGGATCCTCCGGCGCCGCGCCATTCGATGAGCAGGAGTCCATCCTGAAAGGAGAAGGATATGTTTCTGAAACGCGTCGCGGTACTCTTTCTTGGCCTCGCCTGTACCTGTAGCAGCCTGGCCTCGGCCCAGGCATGGCCTGACCGGCCCGTGAAATTCGTCGTCCCGTTTCCGGCGGGCAGCGCGACCGATATCCCGGCTCGCCTGGTCGCCGAGCAGCTCTCCAGGATCTGGGGCCAGTCCGTCATTGTCGAGAATCGCCCCGGCGCCGCCGGCGCGCTGGGCGCCGCGGAAGTCGCGCGGGCGGCGCCGGACGGCTACACGCTGTTCTTTCCTTCCGGCTCGGTGATGACGACCAACCAGCATATCTATCCCAAGCTGACCTATGATCCCGACAAGGATTTCGTCCCCGTCACCACCGTGGTGGCGGGCCCGCAGGTATTGGTGGTGCCCTCGGATTCTCCCTACCGATCGGTGGCGGACATGGTCGCCGCCGCGCGCGAGGCACCCGGCAAACTGACCTTCGGCCATGCCGGCGTGGGATCGCAAAGCCACCTGGCGGCGGAGAACTTCGTCAGCGCGGCCGGCATCGACGCGGTGGCGGTGGCCTACAAGGGCGATCCGCCCGCGCTGGTGGATCTCGCGGGCGGCGTGGTGGATTTCTGCGTGGCCAATCTGGCGGCGGCCATTTCACAGATCCGGGGCGGCCGCGTGCGCGCCCTCGCCGTTACGTCCGCGGCGCAGATAAGCCAGCTACCTGGCGTGCCGCCGATCGCCGATACCTTGCCCGGCTTCGAAAGCCGCGGCTGGTTCGGCATCGTCGCGCCCGCCGGCACGCCCGACGCGGTCGTGCGCAAGGTGAGCGTATCGGTACGCCAGGCCCTGGCCGATGCCGGCATCCGGGAGAAGTTGGCCGGCCTGGGCGTGGAGCCGGTGGGCGATACCCCCGAAGCGATGGGCGAGATGATGGCGCGGGAAAGCGCCAGGGTCGCGCGCATCGTGTCCGAGCGCCATCTCGCGGTCAGGTGATCCCGTGAAGACTTCATGGATCGAAGCGGCGGCCTACGAGGCGCACCGGCTCGCGGCCACCACGCACCCGGCGGATGTACGCGCGGCGCTCGAACGCTCGTTCGAGCGGGAAGCCGGCGAGTTGCCGCGCTTCGTCATGCAGGCCATCGTGGAGAACTCCCGGGTCGCCGAACAGGACCAGCGTCCCATCTGCGCCGACGTGGGCGTGATGCGCATGTTTGTCGTCGCGGGCAACGAGGCGCGGATCGAGTCGGGCTTCGTCGGCCTGGAGCAGGCCGTGCGGCGCGCAACCGCCCGCGTCACCCGCGACCTGGCCTTGCGCTCCAATCGCGTGCATCCCATCAGCCGCCGGAATCCCGGCGACAACCTGGGGGTATTCGCGCCCAATGTGGACTATCGCTTCGAACCGGACGCGGACTGGGTGGAGCTGATCGCCGTGCACAAGGGCGGCGCCTTCGGCAGCGACTTCCGCATGATGGTCGACGGCGACGGCCTGAACGGCGTGCGCAAGGGATTGGTCGACGCCATCGCCGAGTTCGGCCGCCGCGGCCTGACCTGTCCCCCGGTCATCATCGGCGTCGGAATAGGCGGCACCAAGGACCAGGCGTTCGGCATCGCCAAGCAGGCGGCCGTGCTGCGCACCATCGGCGATCGCCATCCGGAGCCGGAGATCGCCGGCCTGGAGGACGAACTGCACGAGCTTGCCGATTCGCTCGGGCTGGGAGCCATGGGCTATCCCGGCACGGGCGGCTATGCGCTGGATGTGCATGTGGAGATCGCCTACACCCACAGCGCGTTGACGCCGCTGGGCATACACCAGCTCTGCCAGGCGGCCCGGCGCGGCGTGGTGCGGATCCATGCCGACGGCACGCTGGAAACCCGCGACGCGCCAAGCTGGTTCAGCGACTACTCGCGGCGCGCCGGCGTATGACCGGCCCCGGCCGGCGGGCGCGCGCTTTCCTGGAGAATCCGGCATGAAAATACATCGACTCGCCATTCCGCTGGCCGAGCAGGCGGTGCGCCGGCTCAGGGTCGGCGATGTGGTGTTCCTCGAGGGCAAGGTCCATACCGGCCGCGCCCTGGTCTACCAGCACGTGCTGGAGCAGGGCCACGAAATGCCCCTCGATCCGGCGCGCGTCAGCAATGTGCAGATGCACGCCGCCCCGGCCGGGCAGGAAGAGTCGCCGGGACGCTACCGTATTTCGTCCATCCAGGCCACCGCCAGTTTCCGCTACGGCCGCTGGGTGCCGGAGTATGTGCGCCGCTTCGGCATCCGGGCCGTCATCGGCAAGGGCGGCATGGACGCGGCCATCTATCGCGATGTGTTCGCGCGGACCGGCACGGTATTCCTGACCACGGTCGGCTACGGCGTCGCCGCGCTCTACGGGCGCGGCGTGCGTGGCGTGGACGCGGTTTACTGGAAGGACGAACTCGGATTGCCGGAGGCCATGTGGCTCATCGACACCCACGATTTCGGTCCTTTCATCGTCGACGGCGATTGCACCGGCGCCAGCCTGGCCGAGCAGGCGATCGACCGGATCAATCCCCGCTTCGAGCACGCCTACCGCAGCCTGGCCCCGCACGTGCTCAAGCGCATGGGTGAAATCGACCAGAGCCTGGAGCAGGAGGTGATCGCCGGAAACGCCGGGCGTGCGCGCGATCGCTGACCGTGCCGGCCGCAGGGGCAGGGAAGGCGCGCGGTGCCGTCCCGCGCCGGATATCGGCGGAGACCGGCGCCCGGCCTGCCGGGGGACGGGTGCTAAAATCTGCGCGCGTGCATCGGGCGCCAGGCGCCGTGGCGCGCGCCTGGCGCCGGGGCCCGGCATCCGCGCGTCGGCGGCTCGCGGACCGGCCGCCGGGCGCGCGTCACTCGATGCCATCCGAATCCATTCTCCCGAGAGCCCGCCTTTCATCCAGCGCCATGCTCGCCGACGACCATCTCTACAAGCACGTCAAGAATCAGATCGTCGATACCCTGAGCAAGGGCCAGTGGGTCCCCGGGGAGAAGCTTCCCAGCGAAGCCAGGCTTGCGGCCCAGTACGGAGTGGGCATTTCCACCATCCGCGCCGCGCTGGCCGAACTGTCGGCCGCCGGCCTGGTCGTCAGGCGCCAGGGCAAGGGTACGTTCGTTACCCAGCACGACGATCAGCACAGCGTCTACCGATTCTTCCATGTCGTCCGCAACGACGGCAAGAAGTCCTTTCCCGTCAGCCAACTGGTCTCGCTCGGCAAGGCAGCCGCTGACGACGCCACCGCGGACCGGCTGCAGTTGCCGCGCGTGCGCGGCAGGCACGAGGTCTTCAAGATCCGGAACGTGCTCACGATCGAAGGCACTCCCGTCGTGCTGTCCGATATCGTCATTCCCGCCGACCTGTTCCCCGGCCTGGACCGGAATGTGATCCAGGAAGGCGGCCGGACGCTCTATGCCGTCTACCAGCGCCATTTCGGCATCACCATCGTGCGCTCCACCGAGGAGCTCTGCTCGGTGCATGCGGACGCCGCGGTGTCCAGGACGTTCGGGATCGAGACCGGCGAGCCCATCCTGCAGATCCGCAGAATGGCCTACACCTTCGGAAACAAGCCGGTGGAACTGCGCACGAGCCGCATCGACACGCGCAACTATCACTACCGCATCGAAGAAGGCGACGACATCTAGCGCCGCGCCGGCCTATGCCGCCAGCGGGCCGCCGGCCGCGCGGGCCTCGTCGCCGGCTTCGCTGTCCACCTTGGCCAGCGTCATGCCGCCCGCGCCGCCCAGGGTGCCCTGCACGCGGATGCCGAACTGGTAGCCGGCCGCGCGGATGCTGATGGTGCTGTGTTCGCAGATGCGTCCGTCCTGGTCGTACGAAATGCGCTCCATGGCCATGACCGGCATCTGCGGCTTCAGGCCGAGCAGGCGCCCGACCGCCTTGCCGGCCTGGCGCGCGGTCAGGTTGATCTGCGCTTCCTTGATCTTGACCTTGAGCACGCGGTCCAGCAGCACGTAGATCGGGTAGCGCGACGCCTGCGCCCGCGTGAGCTTGCGGGCGCGGGGCGTAAGATAGGCCTGGGTCAGGGCCAGCGGCGTGCCGTGCATGACGTACAGGCGCTTGAGCGAGATCAGCGGGCCCGATTCGCCGTCGGTGAAGCCGGCGTCGAAGCGGGGCGGCCGGGTCGGTTCGAATTCCAGCAGTTCGGTGTCGGGGTATTCGCCCTGCACGAACAGGCCGTCGTACAGCCCGTGCTGGTTCGGCAATTCGTAGCGGACCAGCGGCCCGGTCACGAACGTGCCCTTGCCCTGCTGCGCGATGACCAGCCCCTGGCGCAGCAGTTCGCCGATGGCCTTGCGGATGGTCATGCGGCTGACTCCGAACTGCCCGGTCAGTTCCTGCTCCGATGGCAGGCGGTCGCCGGGCCGATAGTCGCCCGAGGCGATGCGCTTGGCGAGCGCTTCCGCGATCTGGACGTAGATCAGCACGCTGGTGTTGCGCTCTATGGTCATGCGAAGCATCCTTGGCTGTCCTCCATTTATATATGATTAACCCCTATACGTCTATATACGACTATTGACAGCCTCCGGGATTCGAGCGTAGCCTGCATTCGTCGTCAGTGACTCTTGCAAGAAGTCACCTACGCAGCACGGAGACACAAGCCGTTTCCCCGAACGGCGCACGGAACTATCCCATTGCGAACGCAGGGCCGGGCTTCATGCCGGGCCAAGGAGGCGTAATGAATCGAACCGAGAGTGCTGTCCTGGCCACGGCCCGCCCCGGCGCCGGCGCGGCGCCTTCCACGGCGCGGCGGGCCAAGACCGTGGCCTGCAACGCCCTGGCGTTGGTCGTCGTGCTGGTCCTGTGGGAACTGGGCGCCGAGAAAATGGCCTCGCCCTATTTCCCCGCCCCGCTGGAAATCGTCGTCGCCTTCGAGCGGCTGCTGACGCAGGGCGACGTCCTGGGCAATTCCCTGTGGGACCACGTGGGCGCCAGCGTCTACCGCCTGCTGGTCGGTTTCGGGCTGGGCGTGCTGCTGGGCGTGCCGCTGGGCCTGCTCATGGGCCTGTACCGCGGGCTGTACGCCAATACGCGCATCGTGCTCGAGCCGTTCCGCTTCATTCCCCCGATCGCCTGGATCCCGCTGGCCATCATTTTCTTCACCGGCATCACGCGCTACGCCTTCCTGATCTTCCTGGGCGCGTTCTTTCCGATCTTCACCGCCACCATGGTGGGGGTGGGGCGGGTCGAGCCCATACACCGCAAGGTCTACCAGGTGTACGGCGCCACCAAGCTGCAGATCCTGCGCCGGGTGGTGCTGCCCACGGTGCTGCCCGATATCCTGGGCGGCATGCGGGTCGGCCTGGGCACCGCGTGGATGACGATCGTGGCCGCCGAACTGACCGGCGGCGAATCGATCGGCCTGGGCCGCATGATGGTCAACTATTCCGAACTGCTGCGCATCCCGGAAGTGGTGGTCGCCATGCTGCTGATCGGCGCGCTGGGCTTCATTTTCAACGAGATTCTGCTGTTGGCCGAAAAATACCTGTTCCGCTGGCGCTGGCAAGTCGCGCTCTGAGCGCTGCCCGGCCACGTTCCCCGTTTGCGAGGAAGCAGTATGGACATGAAGACCGACATCATGGTGCGGATCAAGGAATCCCACCGTTATGGCGATTTCGCGGTGCACGACAACATCGAATTCGAGGTCCGCGAGAACGAATTCGTCTGTGTGTGCGGGCCCAGCGGCTGCGGCAAATCGACCCTGCTCGATATCCTGGCCGGCCTTCTGGTGCCCACCGAGGGACGGGCGCTGATCCAGGACCAGCCCATCGACCCGGGCCGCCAGAACATTTCGTTCGTGTTCCAGGAGCCGTCCACGCTGCCCTGGCTCAACGTGCGCGACAACATCGCCGTGGGGCTGCGCGTCAAGAAGCGCCCCGAGCGCGAAGTCCGGCGGATCGTGGACGACATTATCGAGGTGGTCGGCCTCGGGGGCTTCGAGAAGCACTATCCGCATCAGATCTCCGGCGGCATGAAGCAGCGGGTGGCCATCGCCCGCGCCTTCGCCACGGACGCCGACCTGGTCCTCATGGACGAGCCTTTCGTCAGCCTGGACCAGCCCACCCGCGAGCGCATGCAGCGCGAGATCCTGGACATCTGGCAGCACCGCAAGCGCACCATCATCTTCGTCACCCACAATCTCGAAGAAGCCGTCTTCCTGGGCGACAGGGTCATCATCCTGTCCTCCAAGCCGGCGCGCATCCGCGCCGATACGCGCGTTGCCCTGCAGCGCCCGCGAGACATCCTCAGCGCCGAGTTCACCGCGCTGCGCGCCCAGTGCGCGGAGCTGCTGAACGAATTGTCCCAGCAGGCAGGGCACGCCGTGTCCCAGCCGGCGCGGGCCGTGTAGTCAGGTCGTTCCAATCACCGTCCTCGAGGAGGCGATCATGAAATTGCGTAACGGTATCCTGTCCCTGGCAATGATGGCGGCGTCCCTGCTGGGCGGCGCGGCGTGCGCGCAGTCCGCGCCCGCCAAGCAGCCCGTGGAGATCCGCCTGGCCGACCAGATCGGCTCCGAAGTCGACTACGCCGCCCTGTGGGTGGCCGAGCATGAAGGCTATCTGGCCGACGAGAACATCAAGCTGGTCCGCAAGACCTTCTCCAACGGTCCCGAAGGCCTGCTGCACTTCGCCAACGGCGAGATCGACATCTTCTTCGGCGGGCTCGCGCCCATCATGCAGGCGGCCGCCCGCGGACAGGAACTGACGATCCTGATGTCGATCACCAAGAACAACGCGCCGCTGGTCGGGCGCAAGGAGCTCAAGTCCTGGAAGGACCTGGAAGGCAAGACGGTGGGCAGCCCCGGGCTGGGCACCGTGCAGGACGCGATCCTGAGCTACGTGCAGGCTACCGAGAAGGTCAAGTTCAAGCGCGTGTTCGCCAAGGTGTCGGACTTCGTGGTCATGACCGGCAAGGGCGAGATCGACGCCTTCATTTCGTGGGAGCCCGCGGCCGCGCTGGCGCTGTCGCAGGACAAGAACCTGCACTATATCGAGCAGAATCCGCCCATCAAGAGCGCCGAGAGCCTGCTGGTGATTTCCGGGCCCAAGTTCCTGAAGGAACACCCGGACGCGGTCGAGGGCTTCCTGCGGGCGCTGCTGCGCGGCATCGACTACATCAAGAACAATCCGCCGCAAAAGGTAGCCGAGATCGTCGCCCGGAAAATGAACAATCCGGGCGCCACCGACGCCATGCTGCAGGCCATGGACTCGGTCATCATCACCGAGCCCAAGGTCGACATGCCTTCGACCAGGATCATCCTGAAGACGATCGCCGACGCCGGCAAGGTGCCCGCCAAGCTGGCCGACGATCCGGAGGCCTGGATCAACCGCTACATCGACTATTCCTACCTGGAGAAGGCCGGCTCGCCGGCGGCCAAGAAGGGTTCGTGATGGAAGCAACGAGCCGGCCCGGCGCGGCTGCCGGGCGGTCCGTGGCGGGCGGCGACCGGACCGTGGACGTCATCGACACCACGCTGCGCGACGCCCACCAGTGCCTGTGGGCCACGCGCATGACCACCGCGCACATGCTGCCGGTGGCCGAGCGCATGGACCGCGCCGGATTCGCGCAGATCGACCTGGCCGGCGCCATCCAGTTCGACGTCTGCATCCGCTACCTGAAGGAAAATCCCTGGGAGCGCGTGCGCCTGATGCGCGAACGGGTGCGGCGCACGCCGCTGCGCTCGCTGATCCGCAGCAAGAACCTGATCGCCTTCGAGATGCTGCCCGACGATATCGTCGAGCTGTGGGTCGAACGCCTGGTGGCCAACGGCTTCCGGGTGGTCGGCTCGTTCGACGGCCTGAACGACGTCGACAACATGCTGGCCAGCATCCGCCCCGCCAAGAAGCTGGGCGTGCAGACCTTCGGCGCGCTGTCGTATTCGCTCAGCCCGGTGCATACCGACGAACTCTATGTACGCACGGCGCGCCGCCTGGTCGAGAGCGGCGCGGTCGACGCCGTCATGCTCAAGGACGCCGGCGGCCTGTTGACCGTGGACCGGATCCGGACCCTGGTGCCGGCCATCCTGCAGGTCATCGGCTCCACGCCGCTGGAAATCCACAGCCACTGCCTGACCGGGCTGGCGCCGCTGGTCTACCTGGAGGCGGTCAGGCTCGGCGCCAGCCAGATCCATACCTCGATCGCGCCGCTGGCCAACGGCCCGGCGCAACCGGCCACGCAGTCCACGGTGCGCAACCTGGCAAGCATGGGCTACCCGGCCGGCCTGGACATGGGGCTGGTCGAGGAGATCGGCGAGCATTTCGCCCGCATCGCCGAGCAGGAAGGCAAGCCGGTGGGACAGGCGGCGGTCTACGATGCCTTCCACTACGACCACCAGATCCCCGGCGGCATGCTCACCAATTTCCGGTCCCAACTGGAACAGGCGGGCCTGAGCCACAAGTTCGACGAGCTGCTCCAGGAATGCGCCCGCGTCCGCCAGGAGCTCGGCTATCCGATCATGATCACCCCCACCGCGCAGTTCGTGGGCACGCAGGCCGTGCTCAACGTGGTGCACGGCGAGCGCTACCGCATCGTACCCGACGAGATCAAGCGCTATGCGCTGGGGTACTACGGCAAGCTGCTGGCGCCGGTCGATCCGGACGTGCTGGACCGCATCGTCGCCAACGGCTCGCCGCACATCGCGCTGGAGCCGCAGCCGCTGGCGCCGGCCGTGGCCGACCTGCGCCGCAAGTATCCCGGCATCGGCGACGACGAACGGCTGCTGCGCTACATGTTCTCCGGCAGGCAGGTGGACGACATGCTGGCCGTCCAGCCGATGAATACCGATTACGCGGGCGACAAGCCGGTGCTCAGGCTGGTCCGGGAACTGCTGGCGCGCCGCCGGCCCGGGCGCATCCACGTACGCCGGGGCGACCTGGAGCTCGGCATGGTTTTTTCGTCGCAGGCAGGAAACCGCAATGGATGAGACGTTGACGTACAAGGACGTGGACCGGATCCTGGCGTGGATCGACGCCACGCCGGAGCTGGCCGAGTTTTCGCTGAAGTTCGGCGACCTGGACCTGAGCCTGACCCGCGGGGAAGGGGGCGCGTTGCGTCCGGCGCAGGGCGGGCAGGGGCCCGCGGCGCCCGCTGGCCAGGCGCCGGGTGCGGCCGGCGGCGGCCCGGATGCCGCGCCGACCCCCGCGCCGACCCCCGCGCCGACCCCCGCGCCTTCCGGGCCGGCTGGCGACGCCGAGGTGCCCGTGGCGCGCGGTGCCTCCGTGAAATCGCCCATGGTCGGCACCTTCTACCGCGCGCCCGAGCCGGGCGCCGCGCCCTTCGTGGAGGTCGGCCAGCGCGTCGAGCCCGACACCACGGTGTGCATCATCGAAGTCATGAAACTCATGAATTCGATTCCCGCCGGCACCGCCGGCATCGTCCGCGACATCCTGGTTTCCGACTCGGGCGCGGTGGAGTACGGCCAGGTCCTGATGGTGATCGAGCCATCCGCCTGACGGCGCAAGGCCGGTCCGGGGCCGCAAGGCCGCCCTTCCTGCGGGGCGCCCGCGACGCGCCGGTTCTGCCCGGCCCCGGGGAGAACTCCCCCCGGCCGCGCCGGGCATGCGGCGTGCTGAGACCCTGGAAATGCCCGCATGCGGCGGCCCGGGCCATCGCGCGGTATGCCGCATGCCGGGCATTGCCCCTTCATCCCTATTGCAGGAAGGCAATTCCATGGCAAACAAACTGGACCATCTCTCCGTCGCGATCCTGGCCGTCGACGGATTCGAACAGGCGGAACTGGAGCAACCCCGCAAGGCCCTGCAGGAGGCCGGCGCCAGGACCGCGATCATTTCCGCCAAGCCCGGCAAAGTGCAGGGCATGAACCATGACGCCAAGGCCGATGCCTTCGACGTCGACCGGACTTTCGACCAGGCCGATCCCGGGGACTACGACGCGGTCCTGCTGCCCGGCGGCGTGGTCAATGCCGACGCCATCCGCATGCAGGAGGGCGCGCGCCGCTTCGTCCGGAGCATGGAGGAGGCCGGCAAGCCCCTGGCCGTGATCTGCCACGGACCCTGGCTGCTGGTGTCGGCCGGCCTGGCCAAGGGCCGTACCCTGACCAGTTGGCCATCCCTGCAGGACGACCTGCGCAACGCCGGCGCCACCTGGAAGGACCAGGAAGTGGTGATCGACGGCAATTGGGTCAGCAGCCGCAAGCCGGACGATATTCCGGCCTTCAACCGGGCGGTCATCGATCTGCTGGCCCGGGGCGCCGCGGTTGCGCCGGGGCGGGCGGCGCCTGGATGACAAGATTGAAATTCTGCTATAATCTTTGTCTTTACAGCGCCCGTAGCTCAGTTGGATAGAGTACTTGGCTACGAACCAAGGGGTCGTGGGTTCGAATCCTGCCGGGCGCGCCAAATTCGATAAGTATTACAAATACTTAGAGTAGAAGTAGAGGCGGTTTGAGGCTCCATCCTCAAGCCGCTTTTTTCTTGCCGGCGGGATTTTCTCCACAGATCCCGCGGTGTTCATGGCGGAATCCGGGACGTTGCCAAAACCACACCCGGGCCATAGGGAATCCTGGCGTTTTCCGGGGGAGGTTTGCAATGCTTTGCACTCGCAACGGCACATGGCGAGACGCGGCCGGTACCATGGGCCGGCAATCAGGAGAAAGCCATGCAGAACGAGCCGCCCGGACAGGCCCCACCGCCCGCGCCATCCAAGCGACGCTGGCCGTTCGGGCACGACCCGCGGGCGGGACGCGGCCTGCGCCGGGGCCCGCGGGACATGCTTCGCGCGGCCGGCCTCGGAAGGCGCCGGCCGTTTTCCTTCTTCGGTACAAGGGATATTCATGAGGAACGCTTTTCTCGAGGCTTTCAAGCCGCGCCGCACCCAATACGCCCTGGGACGCAATGTCCCGCTTTCCCATGCCCGGATCACGGAGCTGGTCAAGGAAGCGGTCCGGTTGGCGCCGTCGACGTTCAATTCGCAGAGTTCGCGGGTGGTGCTGCTGTTCGGCGCCCAGAGCGAAACCTTGTGGTCCGCGGTCGCGCAGGCCCTGCGCAAGGTCACGCCGGCCGAAGCCTTTCCCAGGACCGAGGCGAAGATGCGGGCTTTCGCCGCGGGCGTGGGCACCGTGCTGTTCTTCGAAGACCAGGACGTGGTCAAGGGCCTGCAGGAAAAATACCCGCTCTACGCCGAGAACTTCCCCCTCTGGTCGGAGCAATCCTCCGGCATGGCGCAGGTGGCGGTCTGGGCCGCGCTGGCCAATGACGGCGTCGGCGCCAGCCTGCAGCACTACAACCCGCTGATCGACGAGCAGATCGCGCAGACCTGGGGCATCCCGGCAAGCTGGAAGCTCCGGGCGCAGATGCCCTTCGGTTCCAACGAGGCTCCCATCGGGGAGAAGACTTTCATGGACGACGCCCAGCGCTTCCTGGTGTTCGAATAGTCCCGTCGGATCCACGCGGCGCCGGCCCGGCGAGGCCCGGCGCCGCCGTTTTCCGCGCGCCCGCCACCCGCGTGCGCAGCCGCTCCAGCATCAGGTAGACGACAGGCGTCGTGTACAGCGTCAGCAGCTGGCTGATCGCCAGTCCGCCGACGATGGCCACGCCCAGCGGCTGGCGCAGCTCGTGCCCTTCCCCGGTGCCCGGCATCAGCGGCAGGGCGCCCAGCAGGCCCGCCAGGTTGGTCATGGCGATGGGCCGCAGGCGCAGCATCGCCGCCCGGTGTATGGCATGCCCGGGCGACAGTCCGTCCCGCCGCTCGAGCCAGCGCGAAGTCGACGTCGGCGGGCATGAGCGTACGCAGGCCCGCAGGCGGGCACCCGGGCGGCCCATTGCGCGTCGACGACGGTGCGATTCCATATTAATGGGAATCGCTATCTTTTTATAGGCGAGAGGCGCCTTGCGGCATGTCGGATCGGGAAACGTTTCGAAAGGCCTTTCCACCCCGTTTGGGTACATTCCGCAGTGCCGCGGGGATCGTCGCCCGGGCCTGGATCGTGGCGCCCGGGGTGCCGGAGAAAGGACGTGCGGCGGCGATGGCCGCGGAGTCTGCAGCCTGGGCGGTGGAAGGCCGGCCGCCAGGAGTGAGCGCTGGCGGCGGGCCGGCATGACGCACGCCGTGTCCCCGCGTTTCCGGAGGGTTCGATGAAGGGATTGATGACGGCCGGCACGGGTACGCCGGCATGCGGCGTAATGTTTCCGGCGTTCGGCCTGTTCATGGACGGTGCCGCGTTCCCGGGAGCCGGGTCTGGATGGTCCGCCTGCGGGGCGCCGCCGATGGCGCGCGGCGCCGCGCGCAGGCGCGTGGCCCACGAAGGCTGACGCGGGGTGCCCCCCGTCCGTTTGGCGGCGCGCCGCCATGTCGCCCAGGAAAACGGCATGGCCCGGCGCCGGGCCGCGTGGCTGGCAGGCTGGCTCCTGCCCATTCTTTTCGTTACGGGATGCTCCACCGGCCGGGTCTACCGGCGCGACCCGTACCCGGCGGCGGCGCCCGCCTGCGACCTGCCCGAACTGGCCGCCGACGATGTCGACCGCTCCAATACCGTGTTCGTCCAGCCTGGCATGGTGCTGCTGTCGCAGCGCTGGGACAGCAGCCCCGCCGTCGAAACGGCCGACCGGCTGGTGCGGGACGGCTATGGGCGTGCGCGGGCGATCGTGCGGGACCGCGACGTCGAAGTGATCTACGAGCACATGATGGCCGACCCCGGGACGCAGTTCCTGGGCATCCACTACAGTTACGGCGGCAACGCGCAACTGCTGGCCGCGACGTTCGAGGCGACGCGGCGCGCATCGGCGGCGCGCGGGCAGCAGTTGCGCTATCACGCCATCGTGGCCGATCCCTACGAACTGGAGGGCCTGGAAGATCTGGTGGATCTGCAGGCGCCCGAAGTGGGCCAGTTGACCTTCCTGTACTCGAAAGAGGGCGCGGTGCTGCGCGGCAGCGTGGCGGCGCTGTCGCCCGCCGTGCTGGCCTCGCCCAAGGTCAACGTGGTGTACGCCGAAGATATGCAGACCCATTGGGCGCACTTCAGGATACTGCCCAGCTGGGCGCCGGCCGTGGACGCGCGCAGCGTCGCGGAGGGCGAGAAGACGATGGCGCTGATCCGCCGGCTGGCGGCCATTTCCCTCGCTTCGCACAGCGGCGACCCGGGACGGACGATCCCGCCGGCCTGCCTGAGGGCCTATATGGACCAGGCGGACCAGGCGCCGCGGAATACCCCATGATCGGCGCCCGGAAGGCGGCGGGCGTCCCGCCGCGCGGCCGCGCCGCGAGCGGGACGATCCGGCCGCCGGGTGTCCAGGCGCCCCGCGCCGGCGCATTCATCCTGGCAATCGAGGACGATGGCGATGACCAGCCTGCTGTGGGCCGTGCTCGGGACATGGGTCCTGTTGCAGGCCGCAAGCGTATTCTGCGTGTTCATGTACTGGCGCTATGTGCCGGTCGACGGCGTGCCCGCCCGCGCCGGCCGGGCGCTGTTGATCGTGCCGGTGCGCGGCGCGGGCGGCGGGCTGGCCGGCTTCCTGCGCAGCCTGGACGGGCAGGCCTACCGCGATTGGCGGGCGGTGTTCGTGGTCGAGGACCGGGCGGATCCCGCCTGGCCCGTCCTGGCGGCCTATATCGGCGAGCGACCGGGACGGGCCGAGGCGAGGATAGCCGGGTTCGCCGTCGATGAAGGCCAGAAGGTGCACAACCTGCGCGCGGGCCTGGCGTGCGCCGCGCCAGACGACCGCTACATCGTCTTCGTCGACGCCGATGGCCTGTTGCCGCCCCATTTCCTGGGACGCCTGCTGTTCCCCCTGGAGCGCGGGCGCTGCGATATCGCCACTTCGTACCGCCTGGTCTACCCGGCCGACGGCCGCGCCGGCTCGCTGCTGGCGGCCGCGGTCAACCTGCAGGTCGCGACGCTCGCGCGCTACCGGCCATGGAATGTCCCGTGGGGCGGCGGCACCGCCCTGACGCAGGAGACATGCCGGCGGCTGGACCTGGCCGAACGCTGGCGCGGCGTGCTGTCCGACGACCTGTGGCTGGCCCGGCTGGCGCGCGGGGCGGGCCTGCACATACGCATGCAGCGCGATGTCCTGGTCGCGTCGCCGGCGCGCATGAGCCTGGGGCAATGCCTGGCGTTCGGCGTGCGGCAGTACCGGCACGCCTGGCTTACCTACCGGCGGTTGTGGCTGATCGCGGCGACGTTCCTGGCCGCGCAGGCGCTGGGCTGGCTGGCCTGGGCGGCCAGCCTGGGGGTGGATGCCGGCGTGGCGGCCTGGGCGCTCGGGGCGGCCTACGCCGCGGCCTGGGCGCGCGCCGCCCTGCGGGTGCGGATCGTCGCCCGCATCCACGGGCGGGAAGGAGTCCGGCGCATGCGCCCGGCGCTCCTGCTGGACATGGCCGCGCCGTTCGTCGCCGCCATGGCCCATGCCGTCATGGTCGCGGCGGCCGCCTCGTCGCGGCGGATACGCTGGGCGGGATGCGAGTACTGGCTGCGGCGCGGCCGTGTCGTGCGCATGGCCCGCACGGCAAGGCCGCCGGCGGCCGGGACGGCGCCCGGCATGCCGCCGGCGTAGCCGTCGGGCGCGGCCAGCCTGTTACTTCGGAGTGTCGAGCGCCTGCAACCGCTGTTCGAGTTGCGAGACCAGCCGTGTGATATACGAAGCGTCCAGCCGGCCCTGCTCGCCGGCGGTCTTGCCGACTTCGGGTTGGCGCTGGAGGGCGCCCGCCGCGAGCGCCGCCTTCGCGAGTTCGGCTGCAAGGTCACGGATAGGATTGTTTTTCGCGGTCGCGCGCGTCGTCATCACGGTTCTCCTACGTTCGGAAGGCCGTGAAACTGTACCATGCAGCCTGATGAAACATTGGGTAACCGGCCGGGCGGCATGACCGGCCACGAGAACGCGATGGGGGAGTGTGCCGCCGGCCTAGAAAATCAACTTCAGGACGCCCGTCACCGTGAGCAGGCCGACGATGAAAATGATGGCAATGATCCAGAGAATGACTTTCATGGGTTCTCCCGTGGCTGGTCCGGCGGAACCTCAGCAAGCTTCGTGCCGGGGCGTGCCTCGGGATGGCGGCCCCGGGCGGTCCCGGCGGCGCGCAGCCGGAACGCGCCGGCGCCGTGCGGCCGGACCCCGCTATGTGAGAGGAATCATCACCGCCTTCCGGTAGGCGGGTCGCTGCTCCAGCCGCTCGTACCACTGGGCCAGGCCTGGCAGCGGCGGGCGCTCCACGGGAAAGGCGAACCAGGCATAGGCGATGCAGCCCAGCGGGATATCGCCCATGCCGAACTGGTCGCCGGACAGGTAGGGCTGCTCGCGCAGCGTGGCGTCCGCGATGGCCATGAGCTCGCCGCACCGCTGGAGGCCGCGCTCGGCGGCCGCCGCGTCGCGCTGCTCCGCGGGCGCGCGCACCAGGTTCCACAGCGCCTCGCGGAAGGGCGCCGAGAAAGACAGGGAAGACCAGTCCATCCATTTGTCGGCCCGCGCGCGCGCCTGCTCGTCCTTGGGCATCATCGTGCCCAGGCCGTGGCGGCCGGCCAGGTAGCGCACGATGGCGTTGGATTCCCACAGCACGAAATCGCCCTCCTGCAGGCAGGGCACCAGTCCGTTGGGATTGAGGGCGCGGTAACGCGGCTCGTCGACGACGCCGTATTCCATGCCGGCATCGATGCGCTCGTACGGCAGCCCCAGTTCGTCGGCGCACCAGAGGACTTTCTTGACGTTGGTCGAGTTCGCCCGGCCCCAGATCCTAAGCATCCGATATTCCTTTGCGTGACGGCGCGCCGGCCGCATGGTCGCCCTGGCCGAAGGCGGCGCCGAAAAAATCGATGAAAGTCCGCACCTTGGGCGCCAGGTATTTCCGGCTGGTGTAGACCGCGTACAGCGTCGCCGCGTCGGTTTCGTGGTCCGGCAGCAGGCGCGCGAGACGGCCGTCCGCCAGGTCGGCGGCGACCAGCCACTCGGGCAGGTAGCCCGGGCCCATGCCCGCAAGGATACTCTGGTGCGACAGGGTGCTGTCGTCGGATTTCATGGCGACCTGCACGCGCACGGTCGCGCGCTGTCCGCCGCGCTCCAGCGCGATTTCCTGCGGGTGGTCGATATACGACGGCAGCACCGCGGCATGCCGCGCCAGGTCGGCCGGGGCGCGGATGGGCGCATGGCGCGCCAGGTAGGCGGGGGCGGCCACCAGGATCATGCGCAGCCTGCACAAGGGACGGGCCACCAGCGAAGGCGCCAGGCCCTGGCGCGTGGCCCGCAGGGCCAGGTCGAAGCCTTCCTGCGCCAGGTCGACGCGATGGTTGCTCAGCCGCAGGTCCAGCGCGACCTGCGGATAGCGTTCGCGGTAGCGCGCCAGCATGGCGGCGAAGCGCGGATTGGCGCACCAGACCGGCGCGGCCACCTTGAGCATGCCGCGCGGCTCGGCGCCGCCGCTTTGCAGCAGCGCCTCGGCATGCTCAAGGGCATCCAGGGCTTCGCGGCATTGCTCGAAATAGACCGTGCCGGCTTCGGTGAGACTGACGTGGCGGCTGCTGCGATTGAGCAGCCGCGCGCCCAGGCGCCTTTCCAGGTGCGCCACGTGCTTGCTGGCCATGGCCGCCGAGATGCCGAGTTGCCGCGCGGCGCGCGCGAAGCTGCCGCCTTCGGCCACCAGGGCGAACACCTTCATGCTGAGCAGCGTGTCCATGGCTCGGCCGGGCGTCAGCCGAAGCGGCTGGCGGAAACGACGACGTTCATGACCTGGTCCTGGAAAATGCGCGCCCCGGCGTCGTCGCCCGCCGCGCCCGCCGCCACCATGAGAGGCAGCAGGTGGTCGGGATGCGGCTGCGCGGCATCGGCGTCCGGAGCCTGGCGCCAGTTTTCCAGCGCATGCTCGCGCTCGGCGCGCGGCAGGGCCACGGCAGCGGCCAGACTATCGTCGAAGCGGCGCGAGGCGGCGTTGAAGGCCGGCTGGAAGCCGCGCATGTTGTGGAAGCTCATGCCGCTTCCCACGATCAGCACGCCCTGTTCGCGCAGCGGCGCCAGCGCGGCGCCGGCGCGCAGGTGCTCGCGCGGGTCCAGGCCGTTGCGCATGGACAACTGGACGATGGGCATGTCGGCCTGCGGATACATGAGCTTGAGCGGGACGAACACGCCGTGATCGTAGCCGCGGGCGGTCTCCCGCCCGGTCGGCAGGCCGGCCCCCGCCAGCAATTCCCGGACTTGCCCGGCCAGTTCGGGCGCGCCCGGCGCCGGATACTCGAGTTCGTAGGTGTGCCGGGGAAAGCCATGGTAGTCGAAGAGCAGCGGCGGCCGGGCGCCGGCGTTGACCGTGTAGGCGTCTTCCTGCCAGTGGCCGGAAACCACCAGCACCGCCTTGGCGCGCGCGCCGGCGTCTTGCGGCAGGCCGCGCAGGAACGCCGCCATGCGGTCCCAGGCGCGCGGGTCGCCGGGCCAGTCCATGAAGAAGCACGGTCCGGCGCCGTGGGGAATGAAGTAGGTGGGCAAGCGGGCAGGCATGGCGATTCCTGGGGATATCGATGGGTGGCCCTGTCAATATATGTATCCACCATGAGGAAAACAATGGGCTGCCGGGCAATGCGTCGTTTCTCTGTGGTTGATGATGGACCGCCCGCGGGCCCAGGCTGGCGGGCTGGTCGGGCGACGGGCGCGGGAACCCGGTGTCCGGCGCCGCCCGCGCCGGACGAGGACGCATGCTCAACGGAAGGAATCCATGGCGATGCCGATCGCCAGGCCGATGCCTATGCCCATGGCGATGTCGTCCATGGCCGCTCCGATCGCGGTGCCGATCGCGACGCCGACGGCAAGGTGGGTGCCGTGCTTCATGGGTCCAGTATAGGCCGCCCGGTTGCGGGATCGGCTACCATTGCCGCTCGGCGAGCGCCGGCCGCCGCGACAGGCGCGGCCGTCCTCGTGCCGGCGCGCCGCCGGCCAACGTACCGTGCAGAGGATCCATGAAGAAACACAGAATCGCCGTCATTCCCGGAGACGGCATCGGCAAGGAAGTCATGCCCGAAGGCGTGCGCGTCGTGCGCGCCGCGGCCGAGAAATTCGGCATCGAACTCGACCTGGTGGAGTTCGAATGGGCGAGCTGCGATTACTACGTCAAGCACGGCGACATGATGCCGGCCGACTGGCAGCGCCAGCTCCAGGGTTGCGAGGCGATTTTCTTCGGCGCGGTCGGCTGGCCCGAGACTGTGCCCGATCATGTATCGCTGTGGGGTTCGCTGCTGAAGTTCCGCCGTGAATTCGACGAATACGTCAACCTGCGTCCGGTGCGCCTGATGCCCGGCGTGCCGTGCCCCCTGGCCGGCCGCCAGCCCGGCGACATCGATTTCTACGTGGTGCGCGAGAACACGGAAGGCGAGTATTCGTCGGTCGGCGGCCGCGTGTTCGAGGGCACCGAGCACGAATTCGTGCTGCAGGAAGCGGTGTTCACCCGCCGCGGCACGGACCGCATCCTGAAGTACGCCTTCGACCTGGCGCAGAGCCGGCCCAAGAAGCACGTGACCTCGGCCACCAAGTCCAACGGCATCTCGATCAGCATGCCGTACTGGGACGAGCGCTTCGAGGCCATGGGCGCGCGCTATCCCGAGGTGCGGCGCGACAAATACCACGTGGATATCCTGGCCGCGCGCTTCGTGCTGAGCCCCGAGCGCTTCGACGTGGTGGTCGCCTCCAACCTGTTCGGCGACATCCTGTCCGACCTGGGTCCGGCCTGCGCCGGCACCATCGGCATCGCGCCCTCGGCCAACCTCAATCCCGAGCGCAAATTTCCCTCGCTGTTCGAGCCGGTCCACGGCTCGGCGCCCGACATCTACGGCAAGAACATCGCCAACCCCATCGGCATGATCTGGTCGGGCGCGATGATGCTCGATTTCCTGGGCAACGGCGAAGGCAGGTATCGCCAGGCGCATGACGCCATCCTGCAGGCCATCGAAAGTACCCTGGCTACCGGCGCGCGCACGGCGGACCTGGGCGGCAAGGCGTCGACCGCCGAAGCCGGCGCGGCCATCGCGGCGGCGCTCCAGACGCTGCCGGCCTGAATCCCGCGGCCACCGTCCCGGCCCCGGCCGGGATGGCTGGACAAGACCGGCTACCCGCCGTGCGCGACGGACGGCGCGGCCAGCGTGTCCGGCACGTTCGAACGCGCCATGCCCGCGCCGCGTCAACCGCAGGTGGCGCGGGTGACGACGTTGTCGCGGTTGAGCTGCAGGGTGAGTCGCCGGGAGTTGTATTCCATGGTGATGACCTGCCCGGGCGCCAGCGCGCGCACGGTTTCCGCCCCCGAGGCTTTGCGGGCCTCTTCCTGCAGAGCGGGGGTGAGGGTGCGGCCGATCACCGTGTGGGCCGGTCCGGCATCGCATTCGCCGGCGGGGCGGGCAGGGGTGGGCGTGCCGCCGGCGCAGCCTGCGAGCACGGCCGCGAGCGCGGCGGCGGGAAGCAGCCGGGCGGCCGGGGCCGAATACGGGCGCCCATCGCGGGCGACGGAACGGAATTTCGGTTTCATGCCATCTCCTTGTGGGGAATGTCCAGCGCCCGGCCGACTTCCCGGGCGATCGCCAGGCAGGATGTGAGGCCCGGCGATTCGATGCCGAACAGGTTTACCAGCCCCGCGACGCCATGGTCGCGCGGACCGTCGATGACGAAATCCGCCGCCGGCTCGCCGGGCGCGGAGATCTTGGGCCGCACGCCGGTATAGCCGGGCGCCAGGACACCGTCCGGCAGGCCGGGCCAATAGGTGCGCACGGCGGCGTAGAAGGCGTCGGCGCGCGAGGCGTCCATGGCGTAGTCCGGCCCGTCGACACACTCGGTGTCGGGACCGAACTTGGCCTGGCCGCCCAGGTCCAGCGTCAGGTGGACGCCCAGCCCGGCCGCGGTGGGCACCGGATAGATCAGGCGCGAAAAGGGGGCGCGCCCCGCCAGCGTGAAATACGTGCCCTTGCAGAAATAGGCGGTCGGCACGGTGGCCGGCGGCAGGCCGGCGATGCGCCGGGCCAGGCCGGGCGCCTGCAGGCCGGCGGCGTTGACCAGCACGCCGCAGGACAGCCGCATGGCCTCGCCGCCGCCGAATTCCAGGTCGAAGCCGCCCCGGGGCCGCACGGCCGCCCGTTCCAGCGGAGTATGGAAAACGGCCTGCGCGCCGGCGTTCTCGGCGTCGCCGAGCAGGGCCAGCATGAGGCCGTGGCTGTCGACGATGCCGGTCGAGGGCGAGAGCAGCGCCGCGCTGCATTCGAGCGCCGGCTCCAGCGCCAGCGCCTGGGCGCGGTCCAGGCGCCGCAGGTCGGAGACGCCGTTGGCCAGCGCCCGCGCGGCGATGCCTTCGAGTTGCGGCGCCTGCCCCGGGTCCGTCGCGACGATCAGCTTGCCCGTGCGCCGGTGGGAGATGCCGCGCGCGGCGCAATATTCGTACAGCATCTGCCTGCCCTGCACGCACAGGCGCGCCTTGAGGCTGCCGGCCGGGTAGTAGATGCCGGCGTGGATGACTTCGGAGTTGCGGGAACTGGTGCCGGTGCCGAAGGCCTCGGCCGCCTCGGCTACCAGGACTTCGCGGCCGGCCTGCGCCAGTTCGCGCGCGACGGCCAGGCCCACCACGCCCGCGCCGATGACGATGCAATCGATGTCCGTGCTCATATCCGGGGCATTGTACGGGGAGCGATGGGCGGATGGAGGGGCGAGCGCGGATCCCGGCGCGGGGTCCTGGACAGCCGGCCTCGCGGCAGGGCATTCCTTACAGCGGTTGCAGGTTTTACACCGGGCACGCCCCGGCGGCGAAGGGTCGCCGCGACGCGCCGGAAATCCCGCTTCCGGGGGCAGGCGCCGGCACGAAAGCTGCTGGCGGAGGCGGCATCGCCGTCTCCGGAGCGCCCATGTTCGTATCCGATCCCGCCAGCCGCGCCGGCCCCGTCCCCCGCCTCGCCCGGCCCGTCGTCCTGCAGGTCAACGGCCGACGCCACGAACTGACGCTCGAGCCCTCGGTCACCCTGCTGGACGCCTTGCGCGACGGCCTGGGCCTGACCGGCACCAAGAAGGGCTGCGATCGCGGACAGTGCGGCGCCTGTACTGTCCTGGCCGACGGCCGCCGGATCAACGCCTGCCTGACGCTGGCCGTCATGCAGGAAGGCGTGGCGATCACCACGGTCGAGGGCCTGGGCACGCCGCAGGCCATGCATCCCATGCAGGCGGCGTTCGTCAGGCACGACGCCTTCCAGTGCGGCTATTGCACGCCGGGACAGGTTTGCTCGGCCGTCGGTTTCCTCGCGGAATGGCGGCGGGACGCCGGCGCCGAGCGGGAGCCGGGGGCGGTTCCGGGCCATGCCGAAATCCGCGAGTCGATGAGCGGGAATCTCTGCCGCTGCGGCGCCTATGTGAACATCGTCGCGGCGATCGCCGAAGTCGCCGCGGGAGGGCACGAGTGACGGGTTATGCGTACGAGCGGGCGGCCACGCCGGAACAGGCGGTGCGGCGCGCGCGGCAGCCGGGCGCGGCCTTCGTGGCGGGCGGCACCAACCTGCTGGACCTGATCAAGGTCGGCGTGGAGCGGCCGGCCCTGCTGATCGACATCGGCCGCCTGCCCCTGGCCGGCATCGAGCCCGCGCCCGACGGGGGCGTGGTCATCGGCGCGCTGGCGCGCAACAGCGACGTCGCCCGCCACCCGCTGGTCCGCGAGCGCTATCCGCTGCTGTCGCAGGCCCTGCTGGCGGGGGCTTCCGCGCAACTGCGCAATATGGCCACGATGGGCGGCAATCTCCTGCAGCGCACGCGCTGCTATTACTTCTACGATCCCGCCTTCGAGCGCTGCAACAAGCGCGCGCCGGGATCGGGCTGCGCCGCGCTCGACGGCATCAACCGCATCCACGCGATACTCGGCGCCAGCGAGCACTGCATCGCCGTCAATCCGTCCGACATGAACGTGGCGCTGGCCGCGCTGCGCGCCACGATCCGGATCGCGGGCATGGACGGCGAGCGCCGCATTCCGGTGTCGGACCTGCACCGCCTGCCCGGCGAGCGGCCGCAGCAGGACACCACGCTGGCGCCCGGCGAGCTGATCACCGCGATCGAGTTGCCGCCGCAGGGCTATGCCGCCCATTCCTGCTACCTGAAAGTGCGCGAGCGGGCCAGCTACGCCTTCGCCCTGGTGTCGGTCGCCGCCGGCCTGGAACTGCGCGACGGCAAGGTGCGCTCGGCGGCGCTTGCCCTGGGCGGCGTGGCCCACAAGCCCTGGCAGGCGGAGGCGGCCGAGCGCGCGCTGGCCGGGCGCGGACTGGACGAGGCGGCGATCGACGAAGCCGCCGAGGCGGCGGTGCGCGGCGCCAGCCCGTATGCGCACAACGCCTACAAGATTCCCCTGGCGCAGCGGGCCGTGGCGCGCGCGCTGCGCCGCGCGGGAGGCATGGAATGAACACCGTCGGCCAGCCCGCGGACCGCCCCGACGGGCCTCTGAAAGTCTGCGGGACGGCCCGCTATGCCGGCGATTTCCGCCTGCCCGGCATGGCCGAGGCGGTACTGGTCCAAAGCACGCTTCCCAGGGGCCGCATCCTGCGCATCGACCGCGCCGGGGCGCTCGACATGCCGGGCGTGGCGGCCGTCATGACGCACCTCGACGCGCCGCGCCTGCCCAGCAAGGGCCGGGCGGCCAAGGATCGCGTGCTGTCGTTGCTGCAGGACGATAGGGTGGCGTACAACGGGCAGCCGATCGCCGTGGTCGTGGCGGATACCCGCGACCAGGCCGTCGCCGCCGCGCGAGAGATGGTCGTGGAATACCGCGCCGAGACCCCCATGCTGGATTTCGAGGCGGCGCGCCGTTCGGCCTACCCGCCGGAGTCGGTGCAGGGCAAGGAACCGGACAGCGAACGGGGCGACCCCGCCGCCGGCCGGCGCGGCGCCGCGTCCTATCTGCGCGCCGTCTATTCCACGCCCGCCGAGTACCACAACCCCATGGAGCCCCACGCCACCGTGGCGGCCTGGGAGAACGGCCGCCTGACGCTCTACGATAGCACGCAGCAGGTGTCCGGCGCGCGCAAGGTGGTGGCGGCCACGCTGGGCCTGGACGAGGACCGGGTGCGCGTAATCTGCCCCTTCGTGGGCGGGGGCTTCGGCGGCAAGGGCTCGGTGTGGTCGCACGTGGTGCTGGCCGCCATGGCCGCGCGCGAACTCGGCCGGCCCGTGCGGCTGGTCCTGGACCGGACGCAGATGTACGGACCGGTCGGCAACCGGCCCGCGATCGAGCAGACGCTGGAGCTGGCCGCGCGGTCGGACGGCGCGCTGCGCATGGTCGGGCACGACGTGCTGGCCGAGACCTCGACGCTGGAGGACTGGGACGAATCCTCGGCGCTGGTGACCCGCATGCTCTACGCCTGCGACAACCTGTGGACCACCCATCGCCTGCTGCGACTCGACATCGGCACGCCGACGTTCCAGCGGGCGCCCGGCGAATCGACCGGCACCTATGCGCTGGAAAGCGCGATGGACGAGCTGGCTTGGGAACTGAACATGGATCCGATCGCGCTGCGCCTGCGCAACCACGCCGACGTCGATCCCGAGCGCGGCCTGCCGTTCTCCAGCAAGTCGCTGCGCGAGTGCTACCGCGTCGGCGCCGAGCGCTTCGGCTGGGCCGCGCGCGATCCGCGTCCACGGTCCATGAGGCGCGGCGGGCTGCTGTCGGGCATGGGCATGGCGACCGCCACCTATCCCGCCCATCGCAGCCGGGCGAGCGCGCGGGCGCGGCTGATGCCCGACGGCACGGCGCTGGTGCAATCCGGTTCGCAGGATCTGGGCACCGGGACCTACGCGGCCATGACCCAGGTCGCCGCCGATGCGCTGGGCCTGCCGCTGTCGCAGGTGCGCTTCGAACTGGGCGACACCGAATTGCCGAAGGCGCCGATCTCCGGCGGCTCGCAGACCGTGGCCAGCGTGGCGCCGGCCGTCCGGGCGGCCGGCCTGGACATCCGCCGCCAGTTGATCGAGCTGGCGATCGGCGACCCGCGCTCGCCGGCGCATGGCGTGCCGGCGGGCCAGGTCCGGGTGGAAGACGGACGCATCGGGCGGCGCGGCCACGCCGGCGGCGAAACCGTGCAGGCGCTGCTGGCGCGGCACGGCGGGCGTATGCTGGAGGCGAACGCGGACGTGGCGCCCGGCGACGAGCGCAAGCGCTATTCCATGCATGGCTTCGGGGCGGTGTTCGCGCACGTGCTGGTCGATCCCGACCTGGGGGAAGTCCGCGTGCCGCGCATCGTGGGCGTCTACGGAGTGGGCCGGCTCGTCAACGAGAAGACGGCGATCAATCAGTTGGCCGGCGGCATCGTATGGGGGCTGGGCATGGCGCTGACCGAGGCGGCGCTGCGCGACCCGCACGACGGACGCTGCGTCAACGGCGACCTGGCCCAGTATCACGTTCCGGTCAATGCCGACGTCGGCGGCATCGAGGTGCTGGCGGTGCCGGAGGACGATCCCCATGTCAATCCGCTGGGCGCCAAGGGCATAGGGGAAATCGGCATCACCGGCGTGGCGGCCGCCATCGCCAATGCCGTGCACCATGCGACGGGGCGGCGCGTGCGCGCCTTGCCGATCACGCCCGACAAGCTGCTTTGAGCCGGGCGGGCGAGCCCATGTCCCGCGCGCCGCGGCGTCAGCCGCCGCTCTTGTGCGGACGGGCGGACAGCTTGTCCATCTGCCGTTGGAGCAACTGGATCAATTCCGGCACCATGGCGCGGGGAATGGCATACCAGGGCGTCAGGCTCAGCGCGCCTTCTTCGGCCCGGTGCAGGGAATACCGCAACTGCAGCAGGACGGAATCGATATCGTCCCGGGCGTCGGCCTTGCATCCGGCGATGGAATAGACGGCGTTCTCATGAGTCTTGGACATGGCGGCTCCGTTGCCCCCGGACCGCGAGGGACGGGCCCGGCGCGCGGGGAGGGAAATGTCCGGATCCAGCAAGCGCCATGCCCGGCCGCCGGCGAGGCGACGCCGGGCGGGCATCGCCTCGCCGGCGCCTAGTGTCCTGTCGCAGAAATACGTTTCGCAAGGCGTTCGATTTTCTGCAGAATGGATTCTGCGGTGGCGATCCATCGGAACGGTGTGGCCTCGGCGTTATAGCGTTGAACAAACAGCTC
>Ga0182749_1000340_pt1 | contig 46524 bp, 51 predicted proteins | sample eDN3rd37CKraftMG_FD_128875 | JGI IMG/M metagenome (GOLD analysis project Ga0182749, IMG submission 128875) | Enriched Miracle-Growth compost microbial communities from Emeryville, California, USA - eDNA 3rd pass 37_C Kraft MG (version 2) (version 2) ...
ATGAGCGGACTAGGTGAAAAATATGCCGAAGGGCGTTACCAGCTCCGGTGCACAGCGCGACCTGCGAATTGACTTCTTCCGCGGCCTGGCCCTGCTCTTCATCTTCGTCGACCACGTGCCGGACAACTTGCTCGCCAAGTTCACCCTGCGCAATTTCGGCTTCGCCGATGCTGCAGAAGTGTTCGTGGTGCTCGCGGGTTTCTCGGCCGTGCTCGCGTACGGCCGCGTGTTCGAGAACCAGGGTTTCAAGGCGGGCACGCTGCGCGTGTTCGAGCGCGTGCGCGACATCTACCTCTGGCACCTTGCGCTGCTCGTCATCTGCGGCGTCGGCCTGACGTTCGCCGCCGCGTACTTCGGCAACTTCTCCTACGCCAAGAATATCGGCGTCCACGTCTTCGCCGAGGACCCGGCCCGCTCGACGGTTCTCGCCGCCCTGTTGATCAATCAGCCGAACCTGCTCAACATCCTGCCGCTCTACATCGTGCTGCTGATGTTCTGGCTGCCATTCGTGCTGTGGCTGATGCATCGCAACCCGTGGCAGGCGCTGGTGCTGTCAGTCGGGCTATGGGCAGTGGCCAATGTCCTCGCGGCCAACCTGCCGAGCCTGCAGCATTCCAAGGGATGGGTGTTCAACCCGTTCGCCTGGCAGCTGCTCATCACGATCGGCGCGCTGACCGCGCACTTCTCCCGCAAATCGCCGATCCCTGTCTCGCGGCCGCTGATGTGGCTCGCGGTGGCTTATGTCGGTTTTGCGTTTATCGTCGTCGCGCCATGGACGCAGATTCCGGGCCTGGAGAACACGCGTCTCGTCTCGCAGAATCTCCTCGGCCCGGTCGACAAAACCTATCTTTCGCCGTGGCGGCTTGCGCATGTTGTCGCGCTTGGCTACCTCGTCATGATCCTGCTTTCGCCCCAAACGCCATGGCTGACGCGCTCGTGGGCCACGGGTATTGGGCGTTGCGGCCGCCATTCCCTCGAAGTCTTCGCCGTCGGCACGGTACTATCTTTCGTCGGATGGGTCGCAATGGTTGAAGCCGGCGCTGGACTTGCCTTACAGATCCTGATCAATACTGTCGGTATCGGGATCCTGTTGGGGACTGCATGGATACTTGCACAGCGCAACCGCGGCAGCGAGTGGCTGCTCGCGCCCTCGGTACGAAAGGTCTTCGCATATCGGCGCGCGGATTCGCGTGCGCCGCAATTGCGAGCTTAGGACTCGCTTTGGCGGCAATGCCCGCGAAAGCGAGCCCTCCTGACACACGCTGCCGGGCACCGGCTTCGCTGCTGCGCTTTGATGCGCCGCTTCCGAAATTCTCCTCCGCGCTCGCGGCCGGTCAGCCGGTGCGCATCGTCGCGCTGGGTTCATCGAGCACCCAGGGCGTCGGCGCATCGAGCCCCAAGGCCTGCTATCCAGTGAAGCTCCAGTCCGAGCTTCTCCAGCGCTTCCCGGCGAGCAAGATCACCGTCGAGAATCTCGGCATCGGCGGCCAGCTCGCCACCGATATGCTCCGCCGCATCAAGAAGGACGTGATCGGCCGTCACCCGACGCTCGTCATCTGGCAGACCGGCGTGAACGACGCGCTGCGCGGCGTGCCGGTCGACAAGTTCCGCGCAACGGTGAATGCGGGTATCGACGAGCTGCAGGCTGCCGGGATCGATGTCGTTCTGCTCGACATGCAGTATTTCCCGCGCGCCGAGAAGGTGCGCGACTTCCCGCGCTACCTCGTCGCCATGCGCCAGATCGCAGAACAGCGCCGCATCCCGATCCTGCAGCGTTTCGCGATCATGAAGCACCTCGTCACCACCGCGCAATATACGCCCCAGCAACTGCTCGCCGCCGATCAGTTCCACCCCAACGACATCAGCTACGGGTGTCTGGGACGCATGATGGCGGACGCTCTTCAGGGCGACATCAAGGGGCCGGCGGTCGAGAAGATCGCGAAGAAGAAATATCCCGCTGAGCCCGCCAAGCAGGCCGGCGCCGCGGCAACCCTCCCGGTTCACTGACGCCAGGTGTCAATGCACGGCGCTCCGACGACGACCGCCGCCATTGCAAACATCCCGCGCCCTGAAGCGCGGGATGTTTTTTGTGTCTGGCGAGCACGATGCGATCAGGCTTTGTCGTCCGCCTCGCGCCCGAGCCGGTATAGGTTCGTCAGGAGTGCATCGAATCCCGCGGCCCCGCCGCCGGTATGCAGGTCGATGCGCCCCACCTTCTCGACCAGCTTCTCCAGCGCCTCGAGCTCCTTCAGGCGCAGCAGCAGCGGATTGTCCTCCATCAGCTTCGAAGTATTGAGCAGCGAGCGCGTCGCCGCCGTCTCCTCCTGGCGCCGGATGAGGTTCGCCTTTGCGAGCCGCTCCGCCTCGACCACCTTGTTGAGCAGTTCGCGGACGTCGCCGGGCAGGATGACGTCCTTCACTCCGATCTCGCCCACCTCGATGCCGAGTGCGACGGCGCGCTCCGCGACGAAGTGCTGAACCTCGCGGTCGATGGTGTCGCGTGCGCCAATGATCTCATCCAGCGTGCGCGTCGCCACCGCCTCGCGGATCGCGAATTGCACCAGCCGGTAGAGCGTGGCACTCGTGTCCGCGGCCGCGAGGACCGCTTTCTCCGGATCGATCACCTTGGTGAAGGCCGTCAGCGTCACGCGGATGCCGACGCGATCCTTGGTGAGGATCTCCTGCGCGGTCACCTCGAGCGGCTGCGGGCGCAAATCCACCTTCGCGATCTTCACTGTTCGCGCGACCTGCCAGAACGCATGCCGGCCCGGCGGCAGGCGCTCCTTCAGTTCGCCGTCGATCATCAGTAGGCCCGCCTCATAGGCTTCAACGACCGCAAAGGCGACCAAGGCGGCGCTGCGGGCAAGATCGAGCCTGTTCAGGTGGGCTTTGGCCACGCGCAGCTCGTTCGCGGTGTCGATCAGCTCGACATCGACGCTGGTCAGCGTCTTCCAGAACGCCCGCGTGGTGTTCGGCGGCACGAGGAACTTCGCTTCGCCATCGAGCGAGACGATGGCGACTTCGGTCGGGCTCGTCTGCACGATCTCGAAGTTCTGCTCGGCAACGGGCCGCTGCGTCCGTTGCAGGAGAAGTGCGCGTTCGGGCGCGATTTCGCCGTGGACGACCTTGGCGACCTCGACGGTCAATTGGCCCGCCGGATCGAACGCGATGAAACGGCCCGGCGACAGCAGCCGCACGAAGCGGCCGTCACGGTACAAAAACGCCCGCTCATCGTCTTTGACGATGGCTTCGAACCACAAACCAAACTTCCGCATGACACAATATCCGATAAAAGTATTGAAGGTCGCCGGCTGCTTCCGACGTCGCCAACACGGGCCGGGACTTGAGCCGAACCCCGCCTCCTTTTGCGCCGGGCTGCGTCCGCTCCTCCTCCGAGGAGGCAAGAGCGCCGGTGCCCGTGCTCCGGTTTTGCGGTCCGGCGGTATCCACTCCGGCACAGGGTGTCCGCGACGTTTGCCCCGAGGGGCCGGGAAGCGGCCGGCTTCCCCATTTTTCAGCCCGCCGGAGCGGGCTTCGTGCAAAGGAATTTGACGTGGGAGTCGAACCCACAACCGCAAGATCCCCAATCTTGTGCTCTACCCAGTGAGCTAGTCGTATGGAGAAGCCGAAGGGAATCGAACCCTTTGCCTCCCGGATCGCCGGGCGCTCTCCCAGTGAGCTACAGCCTCGTTTTTTCGTCCTGTCGACGCGGAACACGCTGTCCGCAATGCGGTGCGCGCCAGCCGGGTCTCGAGAGCCCGCACACGCGGCGTCGACAGGTGCACTAAATGCTCAAATCCGGCGGAATTAAAGCGGTGTGGGCAGGTCGGCCATCGCAAGGATGCTTCCATGCGGTTGTGCCAAGCTGCTTTCCCGGACGAAGGGCAGACCGCCGTCAGAGCGGCGCTCTTCGCGGGTAGCGTCGCCGACACAAATCGGTTAGCTGACGAAAGGGAACAGGAACTGGGCATGACGGGCCTTTCGCGCACGCTCGAACACGTCCGCGACCGCTACGATGTCATCGTCGTCGGCTCCGGCTACGGTGGTGGTGTTGCCGCCTCGCGCCTTGCCCGCGCCGGCAAGAAGGTCGCGGTGCTGGAGCGCGGACGCGAAGTCTTGGCCGGCGGTTTTCCCACCCGCTTCCCCGATCTGAAAAACGACCTGCAGGTTACCGGTAAAAGGCTGCGCACCGGGGCGTCGTCGGCGCTCTACGATGTGCGCGTCGGCGAGGACATGCACGTGCTCGTCGGCTGCGGTCTTGGCGGCGGCTCGTTGATCAATGCTGGTGTGGCGCTGCGTCCCGACGATCGCGTCTTCGCAGACGAGCATTGGCCGCAGGAGATCGCGCGCGATGGTCTTCTCGATGAAGGGTTCCGCCGCGCACGGCTTTGGCTCAACCCGCAGAGCGATCCGCGCGCTCACGGCTTTGCGAAGTACCGCACCTTGGAGGCGGCCGGCGCAACCCTCGGCCATCGCATCGTCCGCTCGACGGTCACGGTGAGCTTCGAGCCGACGACGAATGTCGCCGGCATCGCGCAGCCGGGCTGCACCCGTTGCGGCGACTGCTGCGGCGGCTGCAACGTGGGCGCCAAGAACTCGGTCGCCGTAACTTATCTGCCGGACGCGGTGTGCCACGGAGCGGAGCTGTTTACGCACGCATCGGTCCGCTGCGTCACCAAGGCGGCCGACGGCGCCTGGAATGTCCACGTGCAGCGGCTCGACGGCAGCGATGGCGCCGGAAGCGATATCGTTCTGCGCGCCGAGATCGTTGTGCTGGCCGCCGGCACGCTCGGGACGTCCGAAATCCTGCTGCGCTCCCGCGCGCGCGGATTGGCTCTGTCGGATCGCGTCGGCGAGCGGTTCTCCGCCAATGGCGACATCATCGCCTTCGGCTATGGCGCGCGCGAGCCGGTGAACGCCGTCGGCGTCGGCTTCCCGCCGAAGATCGACGGCGCCGAGGTTGGAGCCGCCGTAACCGGCCAGCTCGAGGTCGGCGATGAGGCAACGCTCGCCAATGAACTGCGCGTGCAGGAAGGCGTTCTGCCATCCGCCCTCGCGCCCGTGCTGCCGGTGCTGTTCATCCCCAATGGGCGGCTGCTGGGCGCGCTGCAAAGCCTCGTCAACGGCGTCTACAAGGGCCCGTTCGCGAAGCTGCAAACGTTCTTCGCCGTCTCGCACGACAGCGCGGCAGGCCGCTTCGTTCTCGACAACGACCGCCTGTCGCTCGTCTGGCCTTCGGCGAGGAATGAACCCGTCTATGCCCGTCTGGATGCGATGCTGTCGGCAGTCGTTGCTGAAGCGGGCGGCAGCTACGTGAAGAACCCGCTGGCGGGCACCGTGATGGGCCATCAGCCCGCAACCGCCCATCCGCTCGGCGGCGCGGGGTTGGGACGCGACCGCAGCGACGGCGTGATCAACCATAAGGGCCAGGTGTTCGATGCCGGGCCCGGCCGCGGCGCTGCGGACGTGTACGCGGGGCTCTATGTCGTCGATGGCGCAGTGATGCCGCGGTCCCTCGGCGTCAATCCGCTTTTGACGATCACGGCACTTGCCGAGCGCGCGCTCATTCACATGCAGCGGGACTTGGGACTTTCATTCGATGCCGAGCCGCTGGCGGGTGTGCGCGCGACCCCGCAGGACCTGTCGCCATTCCTCGCCGCGCAAAAGGCACAGGCACCGGGTCACGCCGCGATCCGGTGACCGAGCGCAGGAACGTCGCCTCGGACGCCAATGAGCTAAGCGCTCTTCCTGTAGGGCACCGCTTCCTCCGCGCCCTTGGTCGCATCGCCCTTGCTGTAGGAATGCGCGCCTGCACCCGCCAGCTTGCCTTTGTCGACGATGAGATATTCGGTGCGGATGGGTTTGCCGGCGAAGTAATCCTCGAGAATCTCACGGGTGCCGGCGGCATAGCGCGCCTGCGCCGACAGCGTGGTTCCGGAGGTGTGCGGGGTCATGCCGTGGTGAGGCATCGTCCGCCACGGATGATCCTTCGGCGCCGGCTGCGGGAACCAGACGTCGCCCGCATATCCGGCGAGCTGCCCATCCTCCAGCGCGCGCACGACCGCATCGCGGTCGACGATCTTCGCCCGCGCCGTGTTGATGAGGTAGGCGCCGCGCTTCATCTTGGAGATGAGCTTGTCGTCGAACAGATGCTCGGTTTCCGAATGTAGCGGCGCGTTGATGGTCACCACGTCGCAAACCTTCACGAGGGATTCCACGTCCTTGTGGAAGGTCAGGCCGAGTTCCTGTTCGACCTCCTTCGGCAGGCGATGCCGGTCGGTGTAGTGCAGCTTCACGTCGAACGGCTTCAGGCGTCGCAGCACCGCAAGGCCGATACGTCCGGCCCCCACGGTGCCGACGGCCATGCCTTCCAGATCGTAGGAGCGTTCCGCGCAGTCGGCGATATTCCAGCCGCCCTTCACCACCCACTGATAGGACGGGATGTAATTGCGCACGAGTGCTAGGATCATCATCACGACGTGCTCGGCAACGCTGATCGAGTTCGAGTACGTGACCTCGGCAACCGTGATGCCGTTCTCCATCGCAGAATCGAGGTTGACGTGATCGGAGCCGATGCCCGCCGTGATCGCGAGCTTCAGCTTCTTCGCTTTCTTCATCCGCTCCTCGGTGAGGTATGCGGGCCAGAAGGGTTGCGAGATGACGATCTCGGCGTCGGGCAGCTCCTTCTCGAACACCGAGTTGGGGCCGTCCTTGTCCGACGTCACGATGAGGGTGTGTCCCTGGTCTTCGAGATATTTCTTGAGCCCGAGCGCACCGGAGACACTGCCGAGCAGCTCACCCGGTTTGAAATCGATCGCTTTCGGCGTGGGCATGGTTTGCCCGCCTGGATAGTGATCGAGCTTCGGGATGTCGTCGCGTGCATACGACTTCGGCAATCCATCCACGGGATCGGGATAGAGAACGCAAAGTACTTTGGCCATGAGTGCTCTCCTTCGGATTTCGATATCGAGGAAGCGTCTCGGGCTTTCGGCGCGTTGTCCGCGAGGATGCGGGGCGCTCTATCGGAGCGCGAAAATTCTGGTGCGAGCAGCTTCCAGAACAGGTGCGGCGGCCTTCGACGGCCGGGCACGGCGAAGCGGGCTCCGCCTTGACCTAGAGGTATGCCGGGCACGCGCGCGTACAAGTATGCGGTCGGGCACCGGCATCGGTTTCAGGCGTTCATTTGATCTCCGCCGTCGCCGCGCGGATCTTACATCAGCGCTCGCGTGAAAAACGCGGTCTGCGCCGCCGACGCGCGCGTGAACCATTCCCCGAGATAGATGTCGAAGTGACCGATCGGCAGCGTGACGACGCTGGCCCTGTCGCCGATCAGTCGTGCCGCCGCCTCGATCGTGCTGTTCGAGACGAGCTTGTCCCGCTCGCATGCGATCAGCAGCGTGGGGCATTGTATGCGGTGGGCCGCGTTTATCGGCCGATAGAGAGGAAGCGTCAGGAAAAGCCGCGGCGCGACCTCGTTGCGCCAATCGGGCGGCGTGATTGCCATGCAGCCCTCATAGGCATCGTCCGAAACCATGGCGGCGGTCTCGCCCGCGCACCCTACGAGGGGCACATAGTGCGGAGGCAGTCCGAGCAGGGCCCGCGACGTGTCGATGAGCGCCGCCGTAGACATGGCGATGACGCTGCTCCAGCCCGTGTGCTGTAGCGCGATCGCCGCGCATGCTGATCCGTCGAGCATCGGGCACTGGGACGAGACCGCCGCGATGCGCGGATCGCCCGCAGCGATGGCGATGACGTGCCCGCCGGAGAGAGAAGTCCCCCACAGGCCGATGCGGCCGGGATCGACGGTACGCAGCGTGCGTGCAAAGGCAATCGCGGCGGTCCAGTCTTCGAGCTGCTTCGGCACCGAGATGAGCTGGCGCGGCTCGCCGTCGCTATCGCCGAGGAAACGATAGTCGAACAGCAGTACGGCAAAGCCTGCCGCCGCGAAGCGCAGCGCGAACGGCTCCAGCGCCGAGCGCCGCGTGCCGCCGAGACCATGCGCCATGACGATGCACGGAAGGGGCGCAGGCTCGTCGTCCGCCGGCAGATAGAACCACGCGCGGCATGCGATGCCGTGGCTGTCGAAGGTGAGTTCGTCTCGGCGCGCTGCGGGGCGCGTGGGGGTATCCTCCGCGCCACCCGCGACGTGGATTTGGCTCGGACGATAGCTGCCCATGGCCGGCGGGCCCCTGGCGCGGTTGACGGTTGATGGACGCTCTATCCTTGGCGGCAATTGTTAAGGAACGGCAGTCGCCCCGCCTTGCGTCCTGCCGGGTGCCACTCACGAGCCATCGAAGAAATGCGGGCGCGCCGCGATTCGACCGAAAGCAGAGCGTTCCTAGTGTACGCCGGGCATCGGCTTGCGAACCCGAAGCAGGTTCGTGGGGCGAGCGGCCTTCGCGGGCGCGGTCGCGGATGGCGCCTGCTGCCCGGGCTGCGGCTGCGGCCCCCGGCGCCGGAGCGACCACCATTTGCGCGAGGATGGGATCTGCGACCGGTTCGCTTCCAGGAACGCCAGCACCGCCCGCACGTGGCCGACGAACTCGTCACGACGGGCGTCGCCGGCCGAATCGCCTTTGAGGAAAAGTTTGCGCCAGCGGCCGGTCCATGCGCCTGGCAGGTGCGTGACCCACCGGTTGGCCGCCTCGACCTTCACGAACGGTTCTTCGCTGTCTTCCGCCGCGTCGAGCACGACTCGCAGCGCTGCGATCACCGCATCGATGTTGGTTGCCATCTGCGCCTCCGCACCTGCATGTCCCGGCGGCATTTTATCGGCTTTCTTGCGCCAGTACACAGCCGGGCGGGGCAAATCGGTTTCACTGTGCAAACAAAAGCACGGGTCATGAGTGCCAGGGCTGCACCCTAGTGGTCCGCGCAGCTCGATCTGGAGGGATTTGGCCACCGCCGGGGAATCCGCGACGGCGGCCGCGTGTCATGATCGATGATCAGAGGAACAATCGTGGCGGCGGGCGGGAAATCGTCGAGCCGGAACTGCCGCGCGCAGGGCCGTGCGGAGGCCGTGCGCAAGTTGGTGTTGGTGGAGCCGAGGGGAATCGAACCCCTGACCTCTGCAGTGCGATCGTATAATATGTACAGAGGTGATGTTTTCTGGTGTTCCCGCATGTGACGCAATGAGAGTCGTAATGCATTGAAATTGATCTATTTATTTTGATCTCTGACATCTCCTGCCATCTTGTCGCCGCGCTTGACGCTCTTACTTGGTGTGTGACGGTGTGTGACCGATTTCAGATAGCCACTTCCGATGGGCATTTCTACCGCTGACCTCCTTTTGTGAGCGTGCCATGCCGATGTTGAAAGCGAACCACCGCGTGATCGCTGCTGCGCCCGCTATTGGCGGCAAGCGCACGCGCTACCGCATCGAGGGCGTGGATGGTCTCTGGCTCGATGTGGGCCCAAAGGGCAACCGCGTCTGGTATGTCCGCTACCAGCCTGGCGGCCGGGGATCCCGGCATTTCCGGTACTTCAAGATCGGCAATCTCAAGCAGCACGGGCTGGCGGCGGCGACGAGCAAGGCCAAACAGATCATCGGGGAGGTCTATGGGCCCGACCGGCTTGATCCCCAGGGCGAGCGCATCGAAAAGGTCGAGGCCGCAAGGATCGAGGGCGTCACCTTCGGTGATCTTTTCGATGACTGGTTCAAGCGACACGCCGAGCCGACGTTGGCCAGAGCGGAGACCGATCGCATTGTTTACCGGACGCATATCGAGCACAGCTTCGCAACGAACCGGATCGCAGAACTCAAGCGCGTCGAGATTGGGCGCTTTCGTGACAAGGTTGCCAGGGACGCCTCGCCTCTCACATCAAACAGCGTTGTCGAACTCATCAATCGCGTCCTCAATTGGGCGGTCGATGAAGGACTCATTGAACTCAATCCCGCTGCCCGACTGCGTAAGGTCGGCGTCCGCAAGCCGCGCGAACGTGTTCTTGTTGAAGCCGACATTCCGAAGTTCTGGAAAGCTCTGGCGGCCATGGAGACGATGACCGGCGAGCATATGGCGCTCGGTCAAAAGGGCAGGATGCTCTCGCCGTCCACGCGCTCTATCCTGCGCCTGCTGCTGTTGACGGCGCAGCGCCGGACAGAAGTGACAGGTGCTCTCAAGTCTGAGTTGGAACTCGATGGCCGCAGTCCGGTGTGGACCATACCGGGCGAGCGCACCAAAAACGGGCTATTGCATCGGGTGCCGCTCTGTCCGATGGCCAAGGCCGAGTTCGAGAAGGCCGTTGCGGCCAGCCCAAAAGAAAGCCCCTTCGTCTTCCCGTCACACGAAGACCCCGAGCAGGCACATATCTCAGCGCAGGCCATCACGCGCGGCATGAGCCGGCTCATCCAGGAACTCAAGATCGGCACTGTCTCGCCGCACGACCTTCGGCGCACGGTTGGCACGCAGCTCGCGATGCTGCGGGTGCCGCTGCATGTGCGATCGCTTGTTCTCAATCACAGCCCGCATAGCCGGGGCGTCACCGATGCCGTCTATAATCGCTACGCCTACGACAAGGAGAAGCGGCAAGCCCTGTCCGCTTGGGAGAAGAAACTTGCGCGGCTCGTTGAGGGCAATCGCCAACCGGACGCAGTTGCAGCCTAATCGGTCGCGCGCTGGGGAAAACCTTCCCAGCGATTAGGCTTTCCAGTTGTCACTTCGTGTAGTTTTGTCTAGTTGCAGTGGAGAGTTTTAGGATGATGTGACATGCCCGCTGTCCATGGCCGAGGCCCGCGGCCTCCGTTACCTGAACAGGGCCGCGCAGACCGCATTCGGGAATTTCATCGGGAGTTGGTCGCCTATCTCCAAAGAGAAGGCGCGCGGCATCAACTTTCGCCCGATGAGATCCGTCAGGTGCTACAGGAGGCGGCCTCAATTTCTGTTGAGGGCGGTTGGGGGTTCTCGTCAGCCTCGGCGGCCGGTTTCGCGCCAATTGCCGCCGCGGGAGGCGCTGCCCCTCCCGAAGGTGTGGGTGTTCAGGCGGTTCCACGCTCCGCTCCGGAATTGTGGGCCGAGCGGGATCTGAACAAGCGAGAAACCGTCCAGACCTTCATCGAGCGGGTCTATGCCAGGTGGCTAAACCCAGGCTTCGAGCGACAAATCCTCGGACAACTTGATCCCCCGCTATACAAAGCACTTTCGGTGTTCCTCACACGTCACCCAACCCATCCGCTGGCCGACCGCCTGACGTCGAAGCGCAGATCAACTCAAGAACTCATTGAGCGACTGACTGCCGAATACTCGCCGGAAGAATTGCGGAAAGTGGGATATGCAATTGATGCCAAGCTTAGAAGAGCGGCGAAAAAGTGAAAACTACATGTAGTTTTATATTTACATAACTACTGTGATCGAGTAGCTTTTGATGACAGCGCTTCCCCGTAGCGCTCTGCACACTTCCTCGTTGAGAATTCTTGCTTGGGCCCTTGGCCCATGGAGGCCCCGCTATGTCTTTGCTCACCCCCGGCAGCGGCGACGACGGCAGCGGCCGCCGTCGCAACGCCGACCCGCTGGCGCATTTGCGCATCCTCACGATGGATCAACTCTGCGAACTAACCAGCTACTCGAAGCAGCACATCTACCGCATGCAGCGCGCGGGGACGTTTCCGCTGCGTAGGCAGATCGGTCCCAACCGGGTCGGCGTGACCCAGGCCGACTACGAGGCATGGTTTGCTTCCCGCCCCGTGGTTGAACCGCCGGATGATGACGACGCCATCAACTAGCTGATCGCCACTTCCCTCCCCCATCGTTTCAGCATGCCACCGGGCAGGTCTCGGCGGCAAACGCCCGAGTCTTGCCATGAGAGACACACGCTCCCCCTACTCCGACACGTTTCGCTCCGTTCACTTTTCGTCGAAGACCGATGACTGGGCCACGCCGCAGGAGTTCTTCGACTCTTTGAACGACGAGTTCACTCTATTCTGGGACGTCTGCGCTTCGCCGACCAACGCCAAGCTTCCTGTCTACCTGACAAAAGACGAGGACGGTCTTGCCGTGTCCTGGCGCGGCAAGCGTGTCTGGATGAACCCGCCTTACGGCCGCGAGATCGGCAAGTGGGTCGCCAAGGCGGCGACGGGCGGTGCCGAGATCTGCGTCTGTCTGCTCCCTGCCCGCACCGACACCAAGTGGTTTCACACCTACATTCACGGCAATCCGCGCGCCGAGATCCGCTTCGTCAAAGGCCGACTTAAGTTCGGCGGTGCCGAGAATTGCGCGCCGTTTCCCAGCATGGTCGTGATCTTCCGGAACGGAGCGTGATGGCCGTTGTCTCCGTCAAAAGAGCGAGTGTGTGAGATGAACACCAACAATCCTCTGTTTTGCGCGCTCACCCATGCACTCGCTGATCGGTCGGATCGGCCCCTGCTCTATGACGAAGCCGCGCTGTTGTCCGCTGGATTGAAGCTTGAGCGGCCCGACCGATATCACGTTGAGATCGCATCGATGGCACGCGTGATGGGAGTGGCGCTGAGAGGCAATATCAGCCATAGCGACCTTGCGGAGTATCTTCTCTATAACCTTGCAGGTGCTGCAGATCCGCGGGGCGATGCGCGTGCCCGGAGAAAGCATCAGGCCATGATCGGAACATTCTTCGGCAATCTGCCCATCGATGCGAAGAGGGCCGCATTGCAGTGGAAGCACCCCATGGATGGCGTCCTTCGCCATATTCGCATCGAGTAGCGCACGACGGTTCACCTTTAAAGTGAGAGATTGGGCGTCTCGAATCGGGAGCAGCCAAATAGAGGAGCGTCGGTCGATTCAAAAGTGAGAAATTGGGCGGGCGAAGATTCGCAATATTCTTGCGCATCAAAAGTGAGAAGTTCGGTTGACTGACTCACTTTTGAATCGGCATCGTGGTGGTGTGACTTCCGTTCCGCTGCCGCCACCGAAGCCTGTAGGCTTCATCCTCGAATATGACGAGCCAGCACCGATCAAGCGATCGGTTCCCCTGCTTGCCACCGACGTCAAGGCCAGCGGCCAGTTCCTCGATCCCGATCATATGGGTAAGATTATCAAGCCGCGCGAGTTGGTCGATATCGTCGAACTTACGCCCCTCACCCGCAACGAAACGGTGCTTTACAATCAGCTCCTGGCGCATGCCTGGAACGACATTACGGAAACGCGCGTCCATAAGATCCTGAAAGCCAGCCTGCGCGGCAGCCACCAGAGCAATGACCGACTCGACTTGGCGTTCGAAGCACTCATGCGCGCACTTGTGAAAGTACGCGCCCGCGATCCGGAGACCGGTCAGATGGCGACCATCCGCGTCGCGCTGCTCGGCTCCAACAAGGACGAGGATCGCAAGGAAGGGTACTTCTACTACACCTTTCCGCCGGAACTCCTGGCCATCATCTCCCGTAGCAACGCCTGGGCTACGCTGCGCTCGCACATCATGTACGCCCTGCGCTCAAAATATTCGATCCGCCTCTACGAGATGGTCGAGCGCCGCATCGGCCTGATGAAGCAGCACGAGGAGTTCACGATCGACGAACTGCGCGCGCTGCTCGGTGTGCCCAAGAAAACCTTCACCCGCTATGCCGACTTCAACAAGCACTGCCTCAAGCCGGCTCTCGCCGAGGTCAATCAGCTCTGCGACTTCACTGTCGACGTGATGCCCGTCAAAAAGGGCCGTAATGTCGAGAAGCTGTGTCTCGCCTGGTTCAAAAAGTCACCTGAACAACTTACAGCCGCCTATGACGAGCGCGAACGCAGCCGCGTTGGCCGCAAAGCACGTCGCGAAGGCAAGGCGGATCTGCCCGCCGACCTGATTGTTGTTGCCAGTGCGGACTAACCGCCCAATTTCTCACTTAAGGACGGTCGCAGAGTTTCGATAATGCAGCGCCCAATCTCTCACTTTTCCGATTCCGTGCGCTTTGAAGTCATGTTCCGCGCCCAATCCCTCACCGCTGGCCGCCCATCCTCTCACTTCAAGCGCCCGAATCCTCACCGCAACCAGCCCAATTCCTCACCTATCGCGCCCAATCTCTCACTTTTCACCTGCCAAGCCACTGATCGGACGAACGGATTCCGCCCCTGAATCTGAATAAGTGAATCATTGAATAAAAGAAGGCCCGAGCGGCAGGCGCAGGACACGGCGAGACCCCGCTCAATTGGCTCCAAAAGTGAAACAGCAAGACCGCGTTTGCTTGGCGGGTGGGCCGTGCTCTGCGATCCGGAGTAGGTTTATTCACCCGTAGAGTGGCAGGCAGCGCCCGCTGCGCCTCGTAGGCGCGCTCTTGCATCTATACTTGGACCATCGAGGTTGAGAGGGGGGCGGTCGATGGTATCGAGATTGGAATTGTATGACCTGGTGTGGTCGGAACCGATCACGAAAGTTGCCGCGCAGTTCGAGGTATCCGGCAGCTATATGGCGAGGGTCTGTGCCGCGTTGAATGTCCCGCGTCCCGGCCGAGGCTACTGGGCCAAGCTTTCTGTCGGACGCGCACCGAAGCGCATTCCTCTGCCGGACGCCCTGCCCGGCGATCAGCTCTCGTGGGAGCCCGGGGGAGAATTGAGCCCTGCCCGCAAGCTTGGCACTGCCCGGAAATACGAACAGGGTCCGCTTTCCCGCTCAAGGCCCGGCACCCACTGGTTGATCGAATCCGCCAAACGTCACTTTGACAACAGTCGTTCGGTAAAGGACGGGCACTACCTGAAGCCTTACAAGAAGCTGCTCGTCGACATCACGTCGTCGAAAGCATGTCTCGGCAAGGCCTTCGGATTCGCCAGCGCCCTCTTCAACGCTCTCGAAGCAGGCGGACACCGGGTGATGCTGGGGCAGCGTATGCACCGCGCCGAAATCGATGAGCACGAGGTGCGCAGGAAGAATCCCGGCCATCGCTATCCGAGCCTCTGGACGCCAGGTGATCCAACTGTCGTCTACATCGGAACCGTGCCGATCGGTTTGGCGATCATTGAAATGTCGGAAGACGTCGTGATGCGGTATGTCAACGGCGAATACGTGCGTGACGCTGATTACAAGCCGCCGAAGACGGCGCGATACCGGGTGGATCACACATGGACGACCAATAAGTCCGTGCCAAGCGGACGGCTGCGTCTTGTCGCATATTGTCCGTCCTGGCGTGTCAATTGGTCGACGGAGTGGCAGGAGACGCCAAAGTCATCGCTGCAGAGTTCCCTCGCCGCAATCGTGAGGACGATCAAGGGCTCGGCTTCAATGCTGTCGGAGAAGATGGCTGAGGCGGACCGCATCGCCGAGGCGAAGCGCCTTGAACAACTCGCTGCACAGGAAAGGTACGAAAGAGAGCAGGATCGCCGCAAGGTCGAGCAATCGATCAAGGACAGCCATGAGCATCTCTCGCAGATTATCCAGAAATGGGCTGACGCGAGAAGCGTCGAGCAGTTTCTCCGCGGCGTTGAAGAGAGCGCCGGACAGTTGCCCGACGCGGACAAGTCTGCCGCCCTGAAACGGCTGGATCTCGCCAGGGAGTTTCTCGGATCGATCGATCCAATGAAGTTCCTTCTTGAATGGAAAACTCCGTCAGAGCGCTATCAATCGCGCTACAGTGGCGAGGGCGAGCAACGCACATCCGAGACATAGAGTGCCCAGAACCTCCTAGCTTGTGATGGGTGCGCCGGGCGTCAACCGCCCAATCTCTCACTTTTCACTCGGCCTTGACCTGCCTTGCGATGATCGTCACGCTTTCAGATGCGTGCTGACCGATCCCATTCTCATCGCCTATTCAGTCATACGGTCCGCCAAAGGGCGCGCCGTGTGGAGTCGCGTCGGCGCCGCCTACCCGCATGAGACAGGCGCGGGCCTGACCGTTATTCTCGATGCCGTGCCGAAGGACGGACGCATCCTCCTGCTCGAACTGGATGCCGACGACGACACGCGGCTGGCACGCGCGGCCGCGCGTTACGCAGTTCGGCGCGAAAAGTGAGCCACCGCCCATTTTCTCACTTAACCGCCAATTTGGCAGTTATCGCTTGATTAACTGCCAAATAACTGCCATTTTGGCAGTCAAATGACTTTAAGTGACAGTTTGACTGACAGGATGGCAGCCATGGCGCGCCGGCAGCACGAGGACCTCGCGGCCCTGAAGGACGTGATCGCCCGGTTTCCGGAGGGCGCGTCGCTGGACCAGATCAAGGACGCGGCCGGTCTTCCCATATCCGAGCGGACCCTGATCCGCCGTCTTGGCGACCTCGTGGACGGCGGCGGCGCAAAGAAGGAAGGCGGCTCACGCGCCGCCAGATATTTCCCCGTTGGTGGCGAGGGCGCGGTCAACGGAGCGACGCCATCGGCGCCGTCCGGTGGACAGAGCGACATGTTCGTGCCGGTCGGCAAAGCCGGCGGCGAGATTTTACGTCTCGTCACGCGGCCTGTCGGAGCGCGCACGCCCTTCGGCTACAACAGGAAGTTCCTCTCCGATTATCAGCCGAATCGCACCGCCTATCTGACCGCCGCCGACAAGGAGCGCCTTTCTGCCATCAGCAAGACGGTCGACGCCGCGGACCAACGCGCGGGCACCTATGCGCAGCGCATCCTCTCCCGGCTGCTCATCGATCTGTCGTGGAACTCAAGCCGCCTCGAAGGCAATACCTATTCCCTGCTCGATACGCAGCGCCTGATCGAGGCGGGCGAGCCCGCCGAGGGCAAGGCCGCGACCGATGCCCAGATGATCCTCAATCACAAGGCGGCCATCGAGTTTCTGGTGCAGTCAGCCGAGGACATCGCCTTCAACCGCTACACCATCCTCAACCTGCACGCCCTGCTCGCCGAGAACCTTCTGCCCGATCCCGCCGCAGCAGGCCGGATCCGCCAGATCCCCGTCACCATCGGCCGGTCGGTCTATCACCCGCTCGACGTGCCGCAGCAGTTGGGGGAATGTTTCGACGAACTTCTCGCCAAAGCGCAGGCCATCAAGGACCCGTTCGAGCAGGCCTTCTTCGTCATGGTGCAATTGCCTTACCTGCAGCCCTTCGAGGACGTGAACAAGCGCGTCTCGCGCCTTGCCGCCAACATCCCCCTCTTCCGCCGCAACCTCGCGCCCATCTCCTTCATCGACGTGCCGGACGACACCTACACTTACGGCATGCTCGGTGTGTATGAGTTGAACCGCATCGATCTCCTAAAGGATGTGTTCCTGTGGGCTTATGAGCGATCAGCGGCGCGCTATGCCGCCATCCGCCAGACCACAGGCGAGCCCGATACCTTCCGTCTGCGCTACCGTCAGGACATCAAGCAGGTCGTCTCAGACGTCATTCGCGAACCCATGGGCCAGAAAGAAGCGGCTCGCCACATCACCGCCTGGGCCGATGATCATGTCGCCGAGGCCGACCGAGCCCGTTTCGTTGAAGTGGTCGAGACCGAACTCATGTCCATCCACGAAGGCAATTTCGCGCGCTATCAGATCCGGCCGAGCGAGTTCCAGGCATGGCAGGCGGCGTGGAAGGAAAAGCCGAAGCGGGCTGCTCGTGCACCGCGACCGGCAGCGCGCAAGAAGCCACGCTAAGTTGGCAGCCTACCTTTGCCACCAGTTGGTGATTTGCCGATTTGAAGATTTGCTGCGTCGGTTCGCAAAAGCTTTTCATGGATGTGGCGTGCCGGTGATTGTTTTTCAGGAACGGCATCGATTTTTCACGGCTCGCCCTGCGCGCTCGACGCTGCTCCGCACCATCGCTGATCGGACGTATTAACGAGTGCTCGAGACTCACCAGAAACCATGCCCCGTAGTTTCCTCTGGCCATCCATCGCCAATGGGCCTAGCCGCCCCCTGCCCCGCCTTCAAGGCCAAGACGAGCGGCCGCGATGCGGCCGACCTTGAAGCCGTGGCCATCTGGGCGTCTTCATCGGCCCGGCGACGGACGGCTCCGGAAACCATGGCGAATGGCTGAAGGTCCGCAAACAACCAAAACGGCAAATCACCACTTGCAGGTTTAGTGGTTCGTGGATGTGCGGTGGCGGGTGATCATCTCAGACGCCTCAGGCCCGACGATGCGCGACAGGCTGCGGTGTCGCCCTCCTGAACACCGAGTCACCAGTTGATGGTTTGCCGGTTTGGTCTCTTGCCCAGACCTCCAGGACTGCAAATGCCGACTTGGAGGATTGAACGAATCTGGCACCATTGTCTGAACTCTTGAAGACTTGGTGTTTTGCATGATTATCAGTTTTGCGTCCTCAAAAGGCGGTGTCGGTAAATCCACCACCTGCGCCGCCATCGCCGCCGAACTCGCCCTCCAGGGCAGTCGCGTCCTGCTCATCGATCTCGATCAGAACAAGACCCTCGAGAGATGGTCGCGCAAGGCGCCGATCGACCAGCTCACCGTGACGGCCATTGAGTCGAAGGCGTTCGGTGAGTTCTACCGTAAGCAAATCACCAGCGGGCAGTTCGACCACATCTGCATCGACCTGCCAGGCACGCGCGAAACAACCATGTTCAAGGTACTCGCCCGTTCGGATCTGGTCGTTATACCGGCACAGGCCTCCGAGCCGGATCTGCGGGAAGCACTCGTCGTCGTCAGCGACATCCGGGATGTTCGCGAGGAGACCGGGCGTCCGGTGCCCTACCGGCTGCTGCTCACAAAGGTATTTCCCTTGCGCTCGCGCGTCACCGACTACGCCTATCAGGAACTTGAGCGGCACGGATTGCCGCTCTTCCGCACGGCGCTGGTCGAGCGATCCGCCTACAAGGAAATGTTTCTCAACGGTCAGCCGCCGACGCTCAGCGAGCGGGAGAAGGGGGCAGGGGCCGAGGTGCGGGAACTGCTCGACGAAATTCGCAGCATCGTCACGCCGAGCGCCCAGCCCCTCAGGATGGCAGGCTGACATGAAGGATCAACGCAAGCCCTTCATGGCGCTCGACGCCGATATCGACGACAGCCGCCTCGAACGTCTGGCCGAGGAGAAGGGCGTCGCAACCATGGTGAGGCCCGCTAACGTGGCGGGAGAGGGTGAGAAGACCAGGCCGATCGTTGCGCCTATCGATCCCGAGGCCGTGCCGACGCCGCGCAGCCAGATGAAGAATTTCAGCATCGAGATTCCGGAGTATGTCTGGCGGGAGTTGAAACTGCGATCTTTGGAACGCGGCACCATCAAACATATCATCATGACGGCGCTGCGCCGCGATGGCGTGACAATCCGTGACGCGGACATGATCGAGGATGGTCGCCGGGACCGGGGCGGCAATGACTGAACTGCGCAGATGGAAGCTCTATCTGGCGCTCGAAGGAGAGCCGCGACAGTTCATCGAGTCGTTCACGACGCTCAAAGCAGCCGGCGTGGCCCTAGGGGATGTCGCCGGTGTGAAAGCAGATCGTCTGGCGTTGTCGGTTGTGTTGGATGTTGGGCAGGCCTCGCGGTCCTCAACGCGGTTTACCTGCACAAGTCACGCATCACCCTACGTCATCGAACTTGTCGAGTAACTTTCTGTCGGATCTGTGAGGGCATGAGTTCTCCAGGTGGAGAGTTGCCAACTTGGTGGTTTGGTGGACTTGCCGCCTCGGCTCCGCCGACCGGGCTCTCGTGAACGGAACCCCGCGCCGGGTTTCCGCCATCCGGCATCGATCCCTGGCGGAATGCATCCGTATGTTTTCGGCCCTCAGCATTGATTTTAAGCGTGGGCGGCGGATCATGGTCCCATCACAAACAGCACGGGGGCACCATGGCAGCCAATGCATTGCAGTACACAACACATGAAGGCGTAACGAGAACAGTTCCAGTCGATACCGTCCGCCTCATCCGACCGATGACCGAAGAGGACAAATCCAAGGCGAAGGAAAGCCTGAAGGAAAAGCGCGACATTGAAATCGACACCAAGCGGATCAATGTCCGTATCGAGTTCTCCGACAAGTCCTCAAGGCTCGCGCGCGAGACCCTGGACGCGCTGCGGGAGCAGGGGGTCGGTCTCGTCAACCTCGGTGGCGACCGCTTCACGCCGGCGGCTAACATCACTGCTGCCGAAGCTTTCACCAAGGACGATGCCGAGCGGCTGAAGGGAGAGGATTACACCTTGGGGCAGACGTTCCGCTCGAAGGTCGAGACACGGGCAGGGACCGTCCTCTCGTCAGCAACGCCCGCGCAGGTGATGGACCGCCGCGCCAAGGCGCTCGATCTGGATCAGGGGCCTGCTGCAAAGGCACTCCCAAAGGCCAAGATCGGCTGAGCGCGTTGAGATAGCGCCCCCGGGTGAATAGGAATCTCCCGTATGAGGACCAGCCTGATCAGATGGTCTACTGAGAGCCTTGACATTAATGCAACACAACTATATTGTTGTGTTGATGATTCCAGAGCTAAATCCTCTAACAGGCTATCTGCCGCCCGGCGTCCACGATACGCCTTGGGCCGCGATACCGGCCCACTTCTCGGCAAATAGCCACAGGGCGAGTTTGCTCGACGGGCTCCGACGCGCACTTGTGAACCTAGCAGCTGCTGGGTGCCGGACGGTTCTGCTCGACGGGAGCTTTGTCTCGATCAAGACGCTCCCAAATGACTACGACGCGGCCTGGGAGACGGCAGGCGTCGACCCCGGCCTGCTTGACCCTGTTCTCCTGGATTTCAGTCGGGGAAGGGCCGCGATGAAAGCCAAGTATGGAGGAGAGCTTTTTCCCGCTTCGGCAAGTGCCGTGGCGGGCGTTGTCTATCGGGACTTCTTTCAACGTGACCGCAACGGGGTGCCAAAAGGAGTGCTGCAAATCAACCTCGGGAGTCTGCCATGATCAGTAACGAGCGGCAGTACCGCATCACAAAGGCAGAGGCAGATCGGTTTCGTCAAGCGTTGGCCGCGTTCGATCAGCAGGCTCGGACACGAACTGATACGCACCCGCGCCTTATTCAGGCAGAGCGCGATGCACTGCGCAGTCAGATGGACGATCTGCTCTACGAACTCGAAGAGTACGAGGCGCTGCGCGATGGGCAAGTATCAGTCATCGATATCGAGTCGTTTGATCAATTAGCCGACGGTCTCATCAAGGCGCGAATTGCTGCTGGTCTTAGTCAAAAGGCTTTGGCGCAGAGGCTTGGAATCAAGGAGCAGCAGGTTCAGCGATACGAATCAGAGCGATATGCGTCCGCAAGCTTTCAGAGATTACAGGAAGTTGCTGCGGCCATCGGCGTCAAAGTTCGCGAACAGATACTGCTGCCGATCGTACCATCGGACTTCAAGGGACTGTTGTCCAAAGTCCGGCAGGTTGGCATTGATTCAGATTTCCTACTCACCCGTCTCTTGCCTTCGGGCGATGCTGCCATTGCCGATGGCACCGCTACCAATGCTGATCAGCAGGCTTTGACGGCAAAGACAGCGTCCGTCCTCTCACGTGTGTTTGGCTGGACGCAGGATGCCCTGTTTGGACCGTCACCGTTGAGTTCCCCTTCTCTGGCTGCAGCCGAAGCTCGGTTCAAGATGCCGGCGCGCCGCTCCCACAAAGCGACTTCGATATATGCCGCTTATGCCAATTATCTCGCAACGGTAGTGCTCGACGGATCGCGCAGTCTTGCAACGCATCCCATTCCGACTGAAGCAGCGGAGTTCCGTGAGAAAGTTTTGGGAACGTATGGGGAGCTGACGCTTCGGTCCGTTCTCGAATTTGCGTGGGATCTTGGTGTCCCAGTTCTTCCGCTGAAAGATCACGGAACCTTCCACGGTGCGTGCTGGAGATACAATGGCCGCAATGTGATCGTTCTCAAACAAACCACGCCGCACATTGCTCGTTGGCTGTTCGACGTCATCCATGAGCTGCGCCATGCTGGCGATAAGCCTGAAGAACCTGACATGGAAGTAATTGAAGGTGATGAAACATCGGTAGAACGCAGAAACTCAGACGATGAGATGGAAGCAAGTCAGTTTGCGGGGGATGTCGTTCTCGATGGCCGAGCTGAAGAGCTGGCTGAAGCAAGCGTCGCGAGAGCCCGTGGCTCCGTTGAGCGGCTGAAGAGTGCCGTTCCAACTGTTGCGGTCGCGCATGGTGTCGACACGGCCTCACTCGCTAATTACCTGGCATTTCGCCTGTCCTGGCAGGGGATCAACTGGTGGGGAGCAGCATCCAATCTGCAGGGCGGCTCCGAAGACCCATGGTCCATTACACGGGACGTATTTCTGAGTCGCTTTCCGTTCGAGATCGAGTCGGACATCGACCGTCAATTGCTTCAACGCATATTACAGGAAGGATAATCATGGCCGTATTTCAGCAGCCTCCGCCCCTCAAGATAAAGTGCACTGATTTCGATTGCGATAAGGATCTGCATTGCTTCAAGGCGCATCGTAAGATGCCCAAGGCTGACCACGGCAAGTGCCGCGCATGTGGAGCCGACCTCGTCGACTGGGACCGGGTGCACAAACGCGATTTCAGCGACGTAACCTACACATTTGAGGCGTTGCAGCAGGAGCTCATCCGCCACCACCATTTCCATAAGCGGATTGATGACAAAGCAGTTCGATACGCGAGACGCAAAGGCCGCACTCTCCTGATGGACGCCGTGCGCCATCGCCTTGAGAAGTACCTCGCTCCGGCAAGCCCGCCACGAGACGGATACCAGACCCCGTTCGACGGAAACCCAATCTACTACGCTCAGCATGCGACCGCGTGCTGCTGCCGCACATGCCTCGCCTACTGGCACGACATTCCGAAGGGCCGTCCTCTCACAGAGGAAGAGATGGACTACTGTGTGGAGCTAGTCGAGCTGTATTTCGAGCAACGCTTGCCGCAACTCGGTGACGATCCGGAGAAGGTGCCGCCAAATAGGAAGCGGGCCGATGATGAGCCGGATGAAAGCGAATTGCCATGAATGCCGGTACAAAAGCGATCGATACCGCCGGCTTCTCTGCGCACCTGCGTAGCCGCGCCCTAGAAGTTGATGCACGGCGCATTCTGATCACGCGACTTGCCGGGTCCGATCAGGAGGCTGATCTAACTGCGCCAACCAATTGCGGCGGCTTTGGTCGGGTGCGCCATTTCAGGTCGAAGACTTCTAACGGCTGGCCGTCGAATCCACTTCCGATAGTTCCTGCGTGCAAAGCTCTTGGGCTCCAAATCCCAGAGATGATGGAGGCGCAGGTTTTCCAGAACGCGGCATGTGCCTGGCGATGCTGGTACTGTTTCGTACCCTACGATCTGTTGCGGGCCGACAGGCGGACGTCCGAATGGTTCACGGCAGGCGAGCTTGTTGAGCTTTACGTCAGAGAGACTGGTGCACCACCGTTGATCGACCTCTCGGGCGGCTCGCCCGATCTCGTGCCCGAATGGGTACCCTGGATGATGCGCGCGCTCATGGCCGAAGGGCTCGACCGGTCAACCTATCTTTGGAGCGACGATAACCTGAGCACAAATTACCTCTTCGATACTGTCACCGATGCAGATCGGGAGCTGATGCGGTCCTATCCAAACTACGGCCGCGTCTGCTGTTTCAAAGGCTTTGACGCTCGTTCCTTTGCCTTCAATACACGGGCCGCTGAAAGCGACTTCGATCGTCAGTTTGACATAATGCGCCGTGTCCTTGATCTCGGCCTCGACACCTATGGTTATGTCACATTCACGTCGCCAGAAGCGGATGACGTGACTGACAAGATGGCGCGTTTTGTCGACCGGCTCCAGCAGCTGAACCCAAACCTGCCCTTGAGAATGATCCCACTTGAAATCCGAGAATTCAGCCCCGTTAGCGCACGTATGGATGATCAGCGTCGGACAAGCCTGAATATCCAGCAGCATGCCATCGCCGCCTGGAATCTAGAATTGGAACGCCGCTTCGACCCCGCGCTTCGTGCGTCTGAAATCACGGCGGTCCCGCTTCAAACGCGCTCCTGAGCGTCCTGTTCACAAGTTGGTCGCCCTGTCATGACGGCCGGGCAGCGATCGGTTATCCTTGCTCCACTCGCCGTTCCAATTCGCGAACGTTCGGCGAGTGACGGGGGATGTGTTGGAGCACAAGCTTGAGATTGATCGCCATGACATCGTGAGACGACTAAAGGGTAAGGGATTCTGGCACTCTTACCTTACGTCTCGACATGACATAGGGCTTCACCTCGCAATATTTTCCGAGCCATTTCTATCAACGGTGCTCGATGGTAGTAAGACGACCGAGTCGCGATTCAGCCGGGTTCGCTGTGCGCCCTACGACGAGGTGCGAGACGGAGACGTGATCTTTCTTAAGCGCGTTGGCGGCCCGGTTTGCGGGCTGGTGCTGGCCGAGAAGGCTTGGTTTTTCGATCTTGCCTATGAATCGCTCGATCGGATTCGCGATCGGCATGGCGATGCAATACGAGCCGACGACAGCTTTTGGGAACAGAAGCAGACTGCTCAATATGCAACTTTGATCGAGCTTCGCAGACCTACGCCAATTGAACCATTTCAATGCCACAAGCGGGACCGTCGCGGATGGGTGCCGTTGGTGCCTCGTCAGTACGAGCTCCTATGACAGATGCGCCTCTGATCATCTGCTTCTCTGGACGCATCGGAAGCGGAAAATCATCTGTCACTGAAGCACTCTCACAAGCGTTCGGGTGGCCACGAGCTGGGTTTGGCGATTATCTGAGGCAACGCATCGCAGACGAGGGCGGAGACCCTTCTTCACGGCAGGCACTGCAAGATCTGGGACAACTGCTCGTTGAGACTGATCCTGATGCTTTCTGCGCGGCTGTGTTGAACTTCGGCGGGCATCAGCAAGGATACAATCTCTTGGTTGATGGTATCCGGCACGTTGATGTTTACCACAGAGTAGTGCGGCTCACTGCTCCCTCGCTCGTTCGGCTGATCCATCTTGAAGCTGACGACTCTCATATTCGGGATCGAGTGGCGACGCGGCTTAACGAAGCTAGCGACCTTTCACGGGCCGAAGGACATCGGGTCGAAGCGGATCTGGCGGAGTCACTGCCTTCAATTGCCGATTTAGTGATCAATGCGAATAGCTCCCTGCACCTAGTTCTCGCCGAGTGTGTCGATGCTTTTGCGTCATTCGGTGTTCCCTCAGTATCAATTGATGCTGCTCGCAAGTGTCTTTCAAGAATTCCATCATAGATCTTCGGCCGCACCCGGCTTGCCAGCCAGTTGGACTCTCGCGACGTATCTCGGAACGGACGGATCGGCTTTTGGCGTTGCAGTCGGGGCAAACACTCAAAGCTGCCGCAAGATGGCTCAACGTCTTCAAGGAGTAGGGGCGTGGGCTTCGTGAAATCCGGTTTCAATTTCTACGTCAGGGCCAAAGCTACAACAGCGGCGGGGAAGCCTGCGCCAAGGACGAGACCGTGCACCCGAAGGTCGGGGACGATGAGAGACCGATGTGGTCGGCTGTTCCGTTATGGCGTGTCCAGATTATGGAACGTCGAGCCGACGCCATCCCTTCGGACAGCAACAAACACCGAGCGTGGCCAAGCCTATGCAAATGCGCTCTACGTAATGGGGCGGGTGTCATTTAGATTAGCCGTGTACGAGCAACAAAGCCGAATCAGCTATGATACGGTTTCGAATTGTCCATCTAGCTTCTGGCGACTGAATGAGTGGCACCATCCGAACTCGGCGCCCGTCTTCCCGCAAGGAGGCTGGCGCGTATTACACGCCCGACCCCGTTGTCGCCTCGCTCCTGAGCTGGGCAGTTCGCGATATCGACGAGCGCATGCTCGACCCGTCGTGTGGTGACGGCCGATTCATCCGTGGACATCGCAACAGCGTGGGTATCGAGCAAGACCCGATTGCGGCCGCCCACGCCATGTCGGTAGCTCCTTGGTCTCTTGTCCATGAAGGTGATTTCTTCGCGTGGGCTGCGAATACTGAGGAACGCTTCGACTGCGCTGCGGGCAATCCACCGTTCATCCGGTACCAAACGTTTAAGGGCGCAGTCAGAGAGAGAGCGCTCAATCTGTGTGCCAAGCTCGGCGCGCGCTTCTCCGGTCTTACCTCTTCTTGGGCGCCTTTTTTGGTGGCGACAGCCAGTTTGCTACGTCCTGGTGCAAGGATGTCGTTCGTGGTGCCTGCTGAAATTGGGCATGCGCCGTACGCGTCCCCCTTGCTTGAGTACCTGGTTGGTCAGTTTGAGACCGTGCATATCGTCGCTGTCCGCAAGAAGCTCTTTCCGGACTTGTCGGAAGACTGCTGGCTTCTTCATGCTGAAGGATTTGGCGGTACGACCCGAGAGATTCGCTTCACAGCCGTTGACACCTTTGCTCCATCAAAGAAGCCTCCGCGCAATTTTGAGCGCGTGTCTGTGCACGAGTGGCGTGCAGCCTGGAACCGGCGGCTTCGTCCGTATGTTTTGCCCAAGGCCTCTCGAGAATTGTACCGGCTCGCAGCCGACGATGCAGACAGCCACCGCTTTGGTGACCTAGCAAGAATTGGCATCGGGTACGTCAGCGGCGCAAATGACTTTTTTCATCTGCGACCCTCGCTCGTGGATCAGCTTGGTATTCCTCCGCAGTTGCTCCATGCAACCGTCCGGAACGGGCGTTCTCTGCCGCAGCGGAATCTCACGAATGCTGTAGTTAGGAAATGGCTCCGTGATGACGAACCCATCTACCTGCTGCATTTGCCGAAATCCAACGATCTGCCGCGAGAGGTCCGCAAATATCTCGACACGGAGGAGGGCGCCGCCGCGCGTGAAGCCTACAAATGCCGGATGCGCACGCCATGGTACTCTGTGCCGGATGTTCAGGTACCCGAGTTCTTTCTGACGTACATGTCCGGCCGAAATGCCAGCCTCGTGCGGAATTCTGCGGGCTGCACCTGCACAAATTCAGTCCATAGCGTTCGTCTTCGCGACAAGCGAGCTGTAAGCCAAGTGTACGAACTGTGGGATACCCCATTTGTTCAGCTCAGCTGCGAGCTCGAGGGGCATCCGCTAGGCGGTGGCATGTTGAAGCTCGAACCTAGAGAGGCGTCGCAAATTGTTTTGCCTTCCCCGGAGTTGCTGGCAACGCTCCCAGGAAACGCTCTCGAAGACGCGACATCCATCATGCAGAACTGGAGGCACTATGCCTCCGCGGCCTGAGAACGTCTGTCAGTGGGTGGATCAGAACTCCGCCCTTACGACCTTCGCCACCTATACAGGAGCCACCCAGAGCCAGGCTCATATCAAACCCCTCCATTGGTACGTGGCGTGTCGGCTGGTTCTTGAAGGTGGCTTTCTCCCCGAAGAGATTACCCCGCGTCCGCCATTCACTGCTCGCAAACGGCAAGGCTGGTGGGAGCTAACCTTTGATCCGGCCACAGCGGCGGGCGGCGAGGCGACGGTTCTGGGCGGACTCAAGACCAAAAACGTTGACGTGGTCGTAACCAAGCCCGGACTTGGCCCCGTGATGGCGGTGTCATGCAAAGGTGCAATCGGAGCGTTTCGTAATCTGACGAACAGGATGGAAGAGGCGGTTGGAGACTGCACCAACTTGCACATTACCTATCCGGCCATGGTCACCGGCTATTTGTTTATCATGCGGGCGCACCGACAAGATGCCATCACTGCGGCGGTTGCTACTGAACCGGCGCCCGAGCTACCAGCTCCGGGGCGAATGATCGCGCAGAACGATATTGCGATCCGCTTAAGCGGCGAGCCGGTCGAATCCGTTGTCCGTTTTCACAATGCACTTCGGGAGCTTACGGGCCGAAAAGGAATCCGGGACGATGTCAGCCGCTACGAGGCTGTTTCCTTATGCTTGGTAGATCCCGCGTCGGACCAGCCAGGCCGGCCGCTTTCCAGCTATCCTGCAGAAGACAGTCCTCTTCGCATCGAGCGGTTTTTTGAGAGCCTGTATCTTCGTTATGACGAGAGATACGTTTACAGTGCACCCGATCTGAAGCGAGTGACGCGACGCCATGAATGGTCGCCTGGATCTCCGGCATTCGCCTCACAGGGCGATGACGATCGGCCTGCGATTGCAAGCGAATATGATTTTCGGCTTGCTAGCAGAGAGACTGACGAAGATAGCGAAGAATAAGCGCCAGCCAACCGCCACGGACAGATCATGGCCGAGATGGCTGAGATAGAAGCTCAGCTCGACATCCTCAGACAGTTCAATCGCAAGGTCGAACGTCTCGAGCGCTCCGGCTTTTGCCGTCGCTACGAGAACGAGCTCCCGAATGTGGTTGCCAGATTCGAAGAGGTGAAATTCAGGAAAACCGGCGCCGCTACGTTCGAAATGCTCGGCCGGCTGAACTCTGTCCTTGAGGATTTCAATCAGGATGAGATCGACGCTTTTGTCCTGACCTACCGCATCTTTACGCAGAGCAATGACCTGCTCTCGATCCCTTCGCTCGCGCGCATTTATGCGAGCGCATGGATGCCCCGTGACGCGACGGAGTGCTTTCAAGGTGCTCGTGACCAGCTCAATGAGTATTTGGACGGGGATGCCACCATTCTATTCGGAGAACGCAGCATCAGCATTCGCCAGCTTGTCGATGTCGTGATTTATGGCGGTCTCGCTCACACCAACCCGGAAAAATCCCGCATCTTCGAAAGCTGGGAGCGGTCTGGAGTAATGGGATTCATTTGGGCCGAGTTCTTTGCATATGCTCGGTATTCCGTGCGAATCGTGAGGTACCTTCGGGACTTAAATGTAGGTTTGCTTGCTCATGTTGAGCAGTACGGCTTTGTAGTGGTTGAGCACGAGTAGTTTGCGCGTGCGACTGCGCCATATAGTTGGCAACGCGCCCTGCACCGTTTTGCATAAGATACATTATCACATCGGGATTTTGCGCCTTTCACCAGCGGGTTGGGCCTAGCGGATTTCCATAGCGTCTATCGCTTGGCCGCCTTCGTCTGCTTTTTCATGCAGCGGGCGACCCGGTGATCCCAATCGCCGGCCCATTCTTGCTGTTCGGCCATGCGGCATAGCTCAATGGCTTCGTCGAACCGTCCCTGTTTCTCAAGGATGATGGCCAATTGCTGATAGCCGCGATGCCCCGGCAGCGGGGCGCCCTGATATTCCGCACGGAATGCTTCCGCCGCCTTCGGCGCGAGTGCAATCTGGGCGCGGCAGGCTTCGATGGCCTTCTCAAGTTCGCCAGGTTTGTCCCGATCCTTGTAGTGCGTCTCAAGCTTCGCCTGGTACAGGAAGTGGCGATCGAGAATTGGCGCTTCGGCTTCCAACTCATCGGCTTTCGCCAAAATCTTGTAGGCGATCGGCCGGTCTTCAGCTGCGGAAAACCAGCCCGCAAAGGCGTGCAGAAAGCCGACAACCGACTGGCTGGTCCAGCTGATATCTTGCTCTGTTAGCGATCCCGGTGACGACCCGAGCGGCTGGAACCGCTCCGTCACGCGCCGGCGTTCGTCGTCGGAGAACGCGTTTCGCCACCACTCCGCGAGGCCATAGTAGCCGATCAGACCCTTGCACTCTTGTTTCGGCTTCAGCAGCCCGAACAGCGTCAATGGCATTGTCCAGCCTCCCGTAACGACTTTCAGCTCGCAAGCTTACACGTCGCTCGTAGGCGACGTCCAAGGCTCGGGTCGAATCGTCCCCGCTTTCTCCCCTTCCGGCGGTTTCTCCATCCATCCTGACGCGATGCTGGCCGGGTGCGCCTTGCCGTCAATACCCTGCCCGCTCCATTCGCTACGCTCCCGTGTTGGGCATGACCGCCGCGGCTGATGCCCCCGTCCTTTCCTGCCGCGTCTCTCAGGAGAAACCGCTAACGGAAAGGAGAACACTCATGACAGACAATCTCACCATCGCCCTGAACAGGCTTACGCCCTGGAAAGGCAACGTACGCAAGACTGGAGCTGCCGAAGGCATCGACGAACTTGCGGCGTCTATTGCAGCGCACGGCCAGTTGCAGGCCCTCGTGGTCCGCGAAGGCAAGCGCGGCAAATACGAGGTCATCGCCGGACGCAGACGCTACCTCGCCTTGAGCCAACTCGCGAAGCAGGGGCTTCTCGACAAGGCCCATCCGGTGAATTGCACGCTGGCATCTGAAGAAACGGATGCAGCCGAACTCAGCCTCGCCGAAAACGTGGTCCGGGTTGCCATGCATCCCGCCGATCAGTTCGAAGCCTTCAGCCGACTTATGGACTCTGGCGCTAGCGCATCTGGTGTCGCCGCACGTTTCGGCGTTACGGAAAAACTCATCGCACAGCGCATGAAGCTTGGCCGCCTAAGCCCGGTCATTCTGCAGGCATACCGCGACGAAGACATCGATCTCGAAACCGCGCAGGCTTTCGCGATATCCGATGATCAGTCCGCTCAGGAGCGCGTCTATGCAGAACTCCCCGCGTGGAACTGCAGCGCATATGCTGTCCGTCGCGCTCTGACCGAAGGTGAGATCCGGGCAACAGATAAACGGGTCCGATTCATCGGGCTCGATGCGTACGAAGTTGCTGGCGGTGCCGTGCGGCGTGACCTGTTCGGCAACGATGGCGATGCCTTTCTGCTCGATAGCAACCTGCTCGATAATATGGTTGCCGAGAAGCTGAAAGCCGTTGCGGCTAACGTTTCTGCCGAGGGATGGCTCTGGACCGATATCGTCGTTGATATCGAATACAGCGCTTTGGCGCGGTTTACGCGCGCTTATCCTGAAAGCGTTCCACTGTCTGATACGCATCAGGCTGAACTGGATCGCCTGAGTGCCGAATACGACGAGTTGTCGTACACCGATGACAGCGACGACAGCGAACGTCTCGATGTCATTCAGCAGCGTATCGACGAACTCAATGCTATCGGCCAACACTGGCCGGATGAGGTCGTTGCCAGTGCCGGAGCCGTCGTGTCCCTGAGCTATGACGGCAGTGTTTGCGTCGAACGTGGCCTTGTCCGGCGCGAGGATTGCGCAGCCGATGATCCGGATAGCGCTTCTTCGGAAGTTCGCGGCACAGCCAGTCAGCCGAAAGGCCTGTCGCCGAAGCTCATCGAGGATCTGACCGCTCAGAAGACGGCTGCGATTGGTGCCACGTTGATGGGCAGGCCTGATGTTGCGCTTACAGCCGTGGTCCATGCGCTTGCGCTAGACGTCTTCTATCCCGGCTGCAGTTCGGAAAGCTGCCTCAGGCTTAGTGCCCGTCCGGGTTTTCCGGCTGCCTGCATGACGAACTCCGGGAATTGCCGGGCGATCGCCGATATCGAGCGGGAACATGATCGCTTCGGTGACCATCTTCCGGCCAATCCGGACGCATTGTGGAACTGGCTGCTGGAGCGGTCCCGCGATGAGTTGCTCGATTTTCTGGCTTTCATCGCAGCGCGATCCGTCGATGTTATGCAGCGCAGGGATGATCGTGCGGGTACCTTCCGGCTCGTCCATGGCGGTGCTCTTGCCGGAGCATTGCAACTCGACATGGCCGTCTGGTTCAGCCCCACCGCCGAGAGCTACTTCAGCCGCGTGAGTCGGGCACAGATCCTCGACGCTATCGATGATGCGACAGGCTCGCATTCACCTGCGCTTGAGAAGCTCAAGAAGTCCGAGCTTGCTGTCCGCGCCGAGCAACTCGTTGCCGGTAAAGCGTGGCTGCCGGAGCCGCTGCGCATCGCCAGCGAAGTCGTTGACAACGACATCGATACCGAAACTGCCGAATAGGCGGCTTCATGTCCGGCTGCGTCGCAGGGCGCAGCCGGATTTCTTCCTGGCGTGCAAGCGTCAGACAGTTGCAGGGCAATGCCGCTTTGGGCCGAAACACGCGGGATTGTTCGCCACTAGAACAATTCCTGCTGCGCCTTCGGTTTCGCCGGCTTTGTGGGCCGCTTCGGCCGCGACGGATTCTGCTCCGTCATGGTCCAGTTGCCGCCGTCCTCGTAAGTTTGCAGCAACGCCTTGATTGCGTCGAGCGGCGCGTCGGTTTCCCCCAGCCATGTCTGCCAATGTTCGCGCGGCAGGATCGCAGGCATGCGGTCCGTGATGCGCGAGATTAGCGTGTTGGCGGGTGTCGTGGCCTGTACGAATGTGTGCAGCGTCTCCGCCCCTTTGCGCCATTCCTCGCAGATCACCGCAATGGCGATAGGCTGGCCGTCGTTCGGCATGATGACCCATTGCTTCGTCTTGCCGTTGGGCAGTTCTTCGCCCTCGTTAAAGGTGTCCACCATGAGGATGCCGCGCGCGCGTGCGAAAGCGTCCGCAAAGGTCGGCAGGGTATCGATTGTCTCAGATCGTGCATGAATATGCCTTGGCCGCGCGGGCGTCTTATCCTGCCGCCCTGAGAACCCCCACCGCATAGGCACCAGTTCCCGCTGCCCCCGCGCGTCGCAGCGCATGATGTTCGCCATACGCATTGGCGTTGATACGACGGGCATGTCGCCGTTTTCCTTCACGACAAGCGGTTGCGAGAAGGTGTGCACCTCCTGCCATGAAGACATTTGCGTGAACTTACCGCACATCAGTTCGGCTCCGGCGCATCGCACTCAGGGTCGCCTGCTTACTTAGGCTGCCCATCCGCTGAATTTAAGAGTTCTCGGCCTCGCTGTCTTGACTGCGTTCTGGCGGCTTAACGTCGACATCGCGCACTTGCCGCAACGACGCCGCCGAGGGCGGTCTCTCATGATGCCCAGCATGGCGCCGGGCGCGGCCGCTGCAAGGGCTCCTGCGCTTTGCGCGCCTCCGGCACGGCGCCCTCGGCTTTCGGCTCCGCCGGCCGCCTCGCCGCTTCGCTGTGCTCGCATCTCGGTTCCGCGCCCGCTTGTTCCCGCCGCCTTTCGCCCGGCATCGAGACCGCCATCCCGGCGGGCTCCGAAGCGAAAGGAAGCCGCCATGTCCGACACTCAGCGCGCGCAGCGCCGCGACATCCATGCCGAAATCACCAATCAACTCATCGCCGTCATCGAGGCTGATCCCGGTAAGCCGTCGATGCCGTGGCGCCGTTCGGGCAAGCCGCTGTTCATGCCGGTCAATGCGCTGACGTCCAAGCCCTACAACGGCATCAATATCGTGAGCCTGTGGGTGTCCGCCGAATTGCAGGCCTTCAGCGCGCCGGTCTGGGCCACCTACAAGCAGTGGCGCGAGATGGACTGCCAGGTACGCAAGGGCGAGCAGTCCTCGCTTGTCGTCTTCTACAAGGAGTACGAGGCGCAGCCGGATCCCGAGACTGCCGATGACGACGGCAAGCGCCGCGTTGCGCGGGCTTCCTACGTCTTCAACGCAAGCCAGGTCGACGGCTACGCGCAACCGGACGCGCCTACATCGCTTGGTCCGGTGGAGCGCCTTGAGGCTGTCGATCTCTTCATCGCGTCGACGCAGGCGCAAATCGCGCATGGCGGCGACCGGGCCTATTACCGTCCCTCGACCGACCAAATCCAGATGCCGGATGAAGGCCTGTTCTGCGGCACCGATACCATGAACCGTGCGGAATCCTACTACGCGGTCCTGGTGCACGAACTCACGCACTGGACCGGCGCAAAGCAACGTCTCGATCGGACCTTGGGCAAGCGCTTTGGTGATCAGGCATACGCAGCCGAGGAACTCGTCGCCGAGATTGGCTCTGCGTTTCTTTGCGCGGAACTTGGCATCACGCAGGATACCCGCGCGGACCACGCCCAGTATCTCGCCCAGTGGCTCCAACTGATGAAGTCCGACAGCCGCGCCGTGTTCACCGCTGCCGCGCGTGCGTCTGAGGCGGTCGCCTATCTGAAGCGTTTGCAGCCGCCAGGTTAGCGGCGGCTCACTGCAAGCGCGGTGTTCCGAGGCAGAGATGCCTGAAGACGCCGCGCGCCCAACTGAGGGCATAGCCGCCGAAGTTTGTTTCCAATGCAGGCATGACCTCGGCGATGCTCACGGCCTTACGGAAATTGATGCTGATCCCTGTGATAGCGCGGGCTGAACTCAACTTCATGCGGCGACCGGCGACTTCGTTCAGCAGCGCGTTGAGCGCCAGTGCAGCGTCTTCCGGGTTCGTCTCAGTTCCTGCGCGCTTAGCCTTGGCCATCATTTCGTTCAGAAGGCGGTCGCGATTGACTCCGCTCAGTGTCTTGCGAAGGCGTTCTGTCCGTTCGTCGCCCTCTTCAAACGCGATGTAGAAGCGCTCGACCGGGACGCCGTCTCCATTCACAAAATCGCACAGCATGAAATTGACGTCGGATGGCAAGGCTGAGCGGAGCATCGATCAATCCTGCAGAACCGAAGCATGCAACGCAATAGATTTGACCGGCGCTGCGGGTGCAGGTGCTCTGAACTCACCAAATACCATGGGCCCGCCTTCGGCATTTCGGGGTCGTCCGTCTCGATGGGCCATAGCCGCCCACGCGTTCGCGGGATCAAGGCCAAGGCGAGCACCCGCAGTGACGGGCGGCCTTGACCCGCTGCCTCGGGGCGTCTCTTAGCCGGCCCGCGACGGGCGGCTCCGAAAACCATGGCACGAACCTTGCCCATAACAACGGAGAACCGGCTATGCCGCGACAATCGAAGAAGCAGCAGACGTCAGCCAAGTTGAAGCTTCCGGATATCAGTTCCGGGAACTGGAAGGGTGAACTGGTCGGGGGCGCAACTGTCAGCTTTGGTCAGGTCGTCCAGAAGACGTCGCCGCCACGCTCGGTCGAGTTCTCGCAAATCATCGCCTCGGTTTCGCTCGTCATGCCGGACGGCGGTTTCACTTGGCCGGGCGTTCTGTTCATTATGGCGCCCACGCCGATGAAGCGCGAGTCGGCCGATTCCGGTATGCTTCTCAAATCCTCCGAACTTCCGGCTCTCTGTTTGTCACTCGATGTGACGCGTGCGCAGTTCTCCGATCTGCTGCGCTCAATCGAACACAAACGCTTCAGGCGGTTTCGCTTCGCCGTCGGTGATGCGCGGGACAGTTCTTGGCCTGTCACCAGTTGGGGCACGGAGTTCGAACTGGTCGCGTCATGACGGCGAACGCTGCGGTCAATCAGCGGTCTGCCTTGAGCGCTTCGAACTCGCGGCTGAGACGCTCAATCTGCGCGTCCTGCGAATTGATGGTGTCGTGCAGTTCGGCGCGCAGATTGTCGTTCGCAGCTTTGAGCTCCTTGACGGCCGACACAAGAAGCGGAACGAAGTCACTGTTGCCAAGCACGCGGAAATCCGAAATCTCGCGGTTGCCCACCTTCTCGACCGAACGCGTTACGACATCAGGCAGCACGGTCTCGACTTCCTGAGCAATAAACCCGCGGCGCGTGCCACTAAGAGCGGGATTGCCGTTCTGATATTCGGCCGTGTAGCGGAAAGTGACGGGGCGAAGCCTGTCTATCGCTTCGAGGCCACCGTTGATGGTGTGGATGTCTTCTTTCACGCGCGCGTCAGACGAAGTCGCCCAGGCTGAGTTGGTAGCGCGGCCCTGGCCGGTGATGTGCAGGATGTGCGAGGGTGATGTCGTGCCGATGCCGACGTTGCCGCCTGCCGGGTTAAGCGCCAGGATCATATTATTTCCCGTGCTCAGTTCGGTGCTCTGCATCGAATAGCCGGTACCGTTTCCGCCAAACAAAAAGCGGCGGTTCGTAGTTCCGGTTATGAGTGCGAGATCATAGGAACTCGACAGCGCCAGCAAGTGATTGGAATTACCGGCAATCTGAGTTGGACCGCCGACCGCGAGCCTGTCACCTGGAGCGCTTGTCCCGATGCCGAGGCGCTTGTTCGTGTTGTCCCAGTGAAGGTTGGCAGCATCAGCGGCAAGATTGCTGCCCGACTTGAACTGGATAGACCCGTTATTGCCTGCGGGTGTGACGCTGCTCGATTCGCCGCCGTCAATCTGGCTTCCGCTGAAATATGTCCGGTCACTCGTGCCGCCGATCACGGTGCCGGTCGAGTATATGAACGCTTCGACGTAGTCGGTTGAACCGTTCATGTCGATTATGGCGGTTGCTTGCGGTGCTTGGTCGGCAAAGTTGTGGTTGGTCCACTGCGTCTGCGCGTAGAGCGTGCCGTTCTTGTAAATGGACGGAATACACATGCCAGGCTGCGTGCAGCGCGCTGAGACAATGATGAGGTATTTCCCCGCGACGGTTGGCGTGAAGCGGTTGGATGAGAAATTGTCGTTGGTGTCGAACAACTCGGTCGACCAAGTCAGCATCACGTTAGTCGATGCTGTGACGGTCTGGTCGGCGCCGTTTTTATGGACGCTGAATGACGGTGATGCTGCAAACGCGCTTGAGGTGATGGCTAAGCCGGCGAACGCGAGCACATGCATGATCGCTAAGCGAGCGCCGCGTCTCAAACTGTTGGTTGCTATACCACGCGTCATCATCCCCCGAACGGCTTCGATAGCCGCCAGACCGGCGCACGCGCTGGCTGGTGGCCGGGAGTTGATAACCGCTACTAACAGGAAACGGCGCGGCGCTTTTTGGCCGCGAGGCTTGGACATATAACGCCGCCTCCCGGCCAAATGACCGAGAAGCGACACAGTTCCGGCTGTGTCCGCCGCTGCTAGTAAAGGGTTATCACGCCCCAAGGGCGAAATGCGCCCTCGTTATTCAGTGTACGGCATTTATGCGGACGGGGTCAACACCGCCGTGTTCGTGGCCTTGCTCAGGCGTCGTCTGTCACGACCGGCAGACGGAGCCCGTCGCAAACCGGGCATGAGAGCGGGCATCGCGGATAGCGCGGCCATTCATAAAACGGTTTCCAGTCGCTGACGATGCTCTGGAGAAATGGTACGTCGAGCGTGCTGTGGCTGCGAAGGACGCGCTTGGTAAGCTGGCGGTCGTCCGGCGTTCTGGCCCAGGTCTCAGACACGATTCTCCACACATCGGACCATTCCTGGCTTGCCTCGTTCATCTCCATGAGCATCGTCTGGAAAGTCTCGAGCGTGTCGTCTTTCCCTATCACCGTGTTCGGATAGCGGGTCCAGTAAGCGTAGCTCGCTCGTGTGCTCCGCGTCCGCACCGCATACAGGTAGGTCTGAAGGGGTTTGAATTCGTCACTGAGATTTCGCAATGGAGTCCAGTATTCTTGTGCTTGACGTCCCGGACACGGAAACAGGCTGTTCGCCCAATCGAGAAGCTTCCGCATGGTCGGCGTCTCGTCCTTGATTTCCTCGCGGATATATTCATGCGCGTCGAACAGTGCCTCGTAACGTAAGCGCCAGGCCCACGGGCCATAGTCGTCGTAATCGCGGTCGACCTCCAGAAAGAGCGCGTAGTCTTCGAGGAGTTGATTGACGCCTTCCTGAAGTTCCGTCGAGAGCGAATCAAACGCGAAGCTGGGTCTCGCGATTGCTCCTCCTGGCAAATGGGCTGCGGTTGCTATCGCCGCCATTCCCGCCCCGAATTGTCGTCGCGTCATGATTGGCATGATGGCGTCCCTCACACGCTGTAACGCTGCTCGAACACGAATGACGGCCGGTGCAGCACTTCCACGGCCAGACGATGCGCCTCGGCATCAACCCGGGTCTCTGGAACGAGATTGACCACAGCCCAGGCGGCTGTCGCCGCGTTGCTGCGGGCGATAATCTGCCTTGCGTCCGCGCGCAGTGCTTCCTGGCGGTTCGCGCTGTTCACGGGAGGTGCATTGCGCGCCAGTTCGAACAGGTGTGATTCAAGTTCTTCGTGACGGCGTTTGTATTGTGGGCTGAGACCTTGCAGTTGGGGACGCGGTATGCGCGCCACCGTGTTATCGTCAGGCGAGATTGAGCACACCCAGTCAAGCAACTCGCGCTCCAGCGGCGAGCGCCCGCCGATGCCCTTCTCCCGCAGGCCCCAGGCTTCGTAGGTCATGTCTTCGTAAAGACGGCACCATCGCTCTGCCGCTCCCCGATCGGTTCCAATCAGCGGCTCGATGCGGCAGAGTTCACGCGCCGTGGCTTCCAGACGGCGGGCGTTGTCCGCGACCATGTCGTTACAGCACCCGAGCGCGTGTGCTGGAAGCGGTGCGATGCCGTGTGGTTGCGACAATGCAGGTGCGCCGCCGCTAACGGCACCAGCGAGTGCGGCCAGCCCGCCCCCGAATTCCCGCCGGTTCAGCATAGCGCCAGCTTCTCCTGGAAACGTTCGAGCGAGTAGCCTTCGATCCGTGATCGCCAAGCGTAGTAGTGTGGTGCCCGGCTCTCGTCGGGTGCATGTCCTTTGAGTTCGATCTGGGCGAGGCAGTAGAAGATGAGCGTTTCCAGGCCCACGCGATAGAAGGAGTCGGATGCCATCAGGTGCCGCACCTTCCGCTCTGCGAGCAGAACTGCGCTTGGGTCCCGGCCGCCAAAACGGCGTCCTATCTCTGATAACGATGCGCAGCCGATCTCGCGGCAGATGAACATCCCGCGCTGCCGGGCATGTACGCTTCGCCTGCTTCTGTCCGTCGAGAGGATGTCAGCCTTGGTGGCGAAGCTTCGCTTTGTCATCACATCGATGACATCGTCAATCATGTCCTCTTGCCGCCGCCGCGGCAGCCGGGGCGGAAATGCTTTCGCCGCGGCAGTCATCGTTTGGAGCAACGGCGCGGTGGCGACGCCGGCAGCGATTGCAGCGCCGGACCCTATGAGTTTTCTGCGCGTCAGTTCGTTCGTCATATTGGTCCAGCCTTGCGCTGTTGAAGAATTGCAAGGCTTCGATCGGATTGCGGCGCAGCTGTGGTGGATGCGGTGCCGCCACGCGGATCAAGAGACCGATCTCGTGTTTTCTACGGGGCGTGTTGCTCCGTTGCGGCGTCGCTCACGCGCCACACCGCGCCTTTGCTAGATCCACCTGTCCTTTTTGTCCTGCGGCAGGAAACTCAGACGGTCATGGTGCATCTTTTCGAAATCACGCTTGCCGCTTGAGCCCCATTCCAAGAGCTGCTGACGCTGACGGATGGCCGGATCGGAACTCGGAATACCGAACGCCACGCCAAAGGCAGTTTCGAAGCCGTAGGGATCTTTGCGTTTGTCGTCGGACATCGCCTTGTCTCCGTGCTGGGTGATGACTCTGTGGTCGCGTGTGTGAAAATTGGCCGCGCGCCTTATCCGAACGCCCGGTATTCAGTCCCTTCCGCAAACATCTTCCCGTATTGAGAAAAGATGCGCTGTAACTCGGCATAGACGCCGTCAGCCTCGGTCTCATCAAGGCCGTTGATGATCTGAACGCGGCGCGCGCCGTGGGTGAGGTAGATATAATAAGAGACGTGCAGGAACAGCGGGCTCCAGGGGCCGATGACGGAATTGTCCTGTGCCCCCGGTTGAATGTTCGTGAGCCCGGTCGCTCCAATATCCTCGTGACGATAGAGCTTGTTTTTCACGACAACGCCGTCGCCGTTGATGGTGATGTTCGCCCGCTTTTTGCGGGTGGCCAGAAACCAAAGCGTGGCCATGAAGAGAAGAATTACAGCAAGCGGTATTGCGCCGCCGTCGCCTATGCCCATGAGGCAAAACAAGACCGGCAGGACGGCGATCATCGTCATGAGAAATGCGAAGCGCATCGCTAACAAGCGCCTGCTCCTGACGACCAGCGTCGTACCCTTCTCGCTGACTTCCACATCGTAGGCACGATGAAGCTTCGCTTCTTTGACCATAGTTAAAACACCCCCGATTCGTTGCAGCGGGCGCTTATGTAAATGTCATCCGCATGCTGGATGCGCGATCAAGCAACAGAATTGGGCATTCTGTTTAAGTTGCTGGAAGGCAAGCCGAAGTTCGGGCTAGCCTCGTCTGGCATCCGTATCGGGTGCCCACGACTTTCACTGAAGATTCAAGGTGGATATGGGGTGCCGCTGCTCGGACAACAGAATGCCCAAGAGCGTCAAATGTCTCATTCCCCGTCCAGGCATTGTCCCAGAGCACCGCAGGCGCACCCACAAAGGCGCCAGCATGAAGTTCTCAGCCTTCACACAAGCGCAGGCCGCCGCAAATATCTCGATGCGGCCGAGCGGGCGCGGTTCATCGGGGCTGCACAGTCATCGTCGCTGCGGTTGCGGGCGCTTTGCCTGACACTGGCCTTCACTGGCTGCCGCGTTTCCGAAGCCCTCGCACTCGGTCCGGATGCTCTGCGGCGGGATGAAGGCGTCATCGCGTTGCGTTCGCTCAAGAAGCGCTCACAAGCGGTCGTCGTCCGCGAGGTGCCGGTGCCTCGGGAATTGCTCGACGAACTTGTCGAGCTTGCCGGCTCGCAACAGCGCCAAGGACACGATCGCCTTTGGCTCTGGGGCCGTGTCCGCGCCTGGCAACTCGTGAAGGCCGTGATGCGGATGGCGGGTATTGTTTCCGGCCCTCATCAGACTGCCAAGGGTTTGCGGCATGCGTTCGGCCTGCATGCGGTGCGGTCGGGCGTGCCAATCAATTTCGTACAGCGCTGGCTTGGTCACGCGAGTATGAGCACGACGGCGATTTATCTGCAGGCGATTGGTCCGGAAGAACGGGCTATTGCTGCGCGGATGTGGGCGACGTGACGTTTCATCGGCCGGCCGGTCCCGCACGCATTTGTATGCGCCGACGCGTTGCGGAAAACGGGTTGGTCAGGCGGCCTTTTCTTTGTGACCCACTTCCGGCCGTAACGACGCGGACCCGAGGGCCCTCACCTTATCACCTTGGTGAGGAGCATCGGGCGCGTGTTCGGTTTGCGGGACGCGTAACGACACCAGTTTCTGGATTCCTGTTCGGCGCGGTGCGCGCCGTCCTTCAAGGATGGGGCCTAACCGTGGCCTGTCGCTATGGGTCAACGGGCTGCCCGCTCCATTCGGCCCCCGACGCAAAGCTGGGGCCTCCCGTGTTGCCCGCGTGACCCGCTCCAGTCCCCGGTTTTATCGGTCCCATCAGGACGGGCGCAGTGCCCGGCCGACCAACCAGAACCGGAGATCATCATGACGACCGAAACAGAAAAGAAACGCCCCACGCACGCCATCTACGTTGTCCAGGGCGAGGACGACAAAGCCCGCTGGACCAAGATCGGCGCAGCCTGGATGCACAAGGACAAGAAAGGCGCCAACCTCGACTTCACGTCCTTCCCCCTCGCCGGCCGCATCGTGGTGCGTGAGGTGACAGAGAAAGACCAGGCCGAAGCAAACGGCGCAGCCACTGGGGGTCAGCAATGACCCCCAATTTCTTCCCGACCAACGCCGACGAAGATTACGAAGCACGCATGGAGAATGCCGTGTTTCGCACCGAGCAACTCTATGACCTTGACGGCGAGACCTTTTTCCGCAGCCGCGACGGCCGCATCGAAACCTCAGGCTGGGAGGTCGAGCAATGACCTCTCAGCAACTAAAGCAGAAACTCGAACAGGCAATCACAGTCATCGCCAAATGCGAGTTGGCGTTCGAGAACCCCGCCAAGGCCCTTCGCCGCGGCTGGGACCTCGATGCGCACTATGCGGTCTCCAACTTCATGGACCTGCACCGGCAGATTATCCGCGACGAAGGAGATCAGACATGACCGCCTTCGCAACACCCAAAGCATGGGCCGCTCAGGCGGCCCATACCACGCCGTTCCGTATTCCGAACGAGTTCTATCCGACCCCGCCGGAAGCCACCCGCGCTCTGCTTTCGGTCGAGGCATTCGATGGCGATATCTGGGAACCAGCGTGCGGCAACGGCCAGATTTCGAAGGTCCTGGCCGACCACGGCCATACCGTGGTCAGCACGGACCTGCACGCCTACGGCGTCGGCGTCTCTGGCGTTGACTTCCCCAAGCAGGATGCGGCGCGGGCCAGGCATATCGTGACCAACCCGCCCTACGGCTACGGGCTTGCGGACAGGTTCGTCGAACATGCACTGGCACTGACCCGCCAGACTGACGGCAAGGTCGCGATGCTGCTCAACATGAAGTCGCTTTGTCACCCATCGCGGACCGCATTCTGGACCCGTGTCCCGCCCGCGCGCATCTACGCAGTCGATGATATCGTGTGCTGGCCGGATTGTGAGTACGGTCCGCCGCCCGGATATTTCACGCGCCACCGCTATTGCTGGGCCGTCTGGGCGCCTGGCCACACCGGCAGGCCCAGCTTCTGGTGGCTCTCCGGTCGTGACTTCAGGTAGTTCGCCCAGCGACGCGGAATATGAAACTAGGCTTTGCGGTGCTTGTCCGCATTCGCCGCGCTGTCGCGCATCTCGGTAAGCGCATGCATGAGCGTGACCGAAATCTTGTGCGCCTGCTGGTACGTCAACTCCATCGCCAGATAGGCCATATCGCCGCCGGTCGAGTAGAGGCAAACTTCGTAGCCCGGCTGGCGGTTGGCATAGAACGAGCATTCGCTCTTGCGCGCTTCGATGGAGGCAATGTAGCGGTGATGGCCGTTGATATTGCGGCGGAACCGATTGTGCGTGCGGCCGTAGGGCAGTTCGATCGTGCCGTCATCATTGAAGATGACTGCCCTTGTCTTCTCCCCCAGAAGCCAGCGCAGCACATTCAATCCGATGACGATGCCAAAGGCGGCCGCCGCAACAGCACCTCCGACTGCGCCTTCCGAGCGATGTGCGTTATCGGAGGCGAACGCAACCGCCAGAAGGGCAAACGGCGTTCCAAACACAGTGACAAGAAAGGTAAGGCCGGAGAGCCCGTAGCGATCCTCACCCCATTCGGCGCCAGCGGCTTGGAGTTGGCCTTGTTCGTCGTGATAGCGGATCGATTCCGCCAGCGCTTTACCCATGTCCGTTCTCCATTGGCAGACGTTGCAGGAATAGCGGGCGGCGTCCCGGCACGAGCACGAGTTGGCGCCCGCTCTCTCGCGAGAAGTGCCGCGTGATTTCATTGGGATCGAGCAGGCGCACGCTGCGCGGATGCTCGCGGCGGCCAAGATCGCCGTGTCCCATCGCGCCGCCGGACACCCGGATCTGCTGCCGCTCGATGACCACGGTCGAGCCAAGCATTTTCGAAAGATGTTCGGTCGTGGTTACATCGGCATTGCCGAACGCCTGAATGATCCCGGCATTGCCAAGGAAGGTCTCCCAGGATTTCGGGTAGTGGGTCTGAAGCTGCGTGAAGTCCTGAAGCACGCTCCACAGGCGCACGCCAAATCCGGCCATGAGGCCTGCTGAAATCTCAATCGAGCGCATGTGGCCGAGCGCCGGAAATTCCTCGAGCACGAACCAGACCGGCAACTGCCCGCGCGGAACGGGAGAGCGCTCCAGGGCGGCGAGCGCCTGCTGAATCACGAGGCGCAGCCAGCGGTAGTGCGTGCCCATGCGCATGCCGGGGAGCACCAGGTAGATGGTGGTCTTTCCAGCCGAGAGTTCCGCCAACCGGAAATCCGTGCGCTCGGTGACGTGCAGGATGTCATCGAGCGGAGCGGTCTGTTCCTGTGCGGTCGAGAGAATGCCCTGAAGCTCCCGCCCTCCGCTTTCCAGCTTGCCGAGGAACTGCGTGCCGATATTGGCCACTGTACCGTCGAATGCGGCACAGTTGGTCATGGCCGTGAAAAGGTTCTCCAAATCGGCAGGTGTGCCGCACAGGTGTCGCCTGAGGTTGCGCAATGTGGCGGCGCGCGAATCGCGTTTCAACATCATCAGCGCTCCAACATCAAAAGAATGATGCCGCGTACCAGGTTCTTCGCGCTGTCGGTCCAGTGCGGGTCCTTGTTGTTGGAGATGATGAGGGCGTCGGCGAGTTGCGCAGCGTCAGCGGCAACGTGATGGGCCCTGCCCTGGCCGAGTTCGGCAAACGGATTGTGTGCCGCTGTCGGCTCGCCCGTCTCGCCGAAGGGATCAAGAACGAAGACACGGTGACCCATACGGCGGCGCTGCGCAGCCGTGGCGCGGACGAGTTCGCCTTTGGGATCGAGCACCAGCGCCGAGCCGGGATAGCGCAACAGATTGGGAACCAGAACGGTTGACGACTTGCCTGCCCGACTTCCCGCAACGGTCACCATATGGCGATCGTCGCTGAGGCCGATGGCGCGGCGGCCGCTCAGACCGATGAGCATCTTACCCGGATGCCAATCCCAATCAGGACCGAGCGCATCCTGGGCTTCCCATTGCGCAGACGGCGCGGCCTCGAAGCGGCCTTGCACGCCTGAACCGCGTGGGGGAAATTCTGTGTCGTACATTGTCCGGCATCTCCCGAATAAGATGCCGATTAAGTAATGCGGAATATTAGTCAGGGACAAGAAACGGGAAATTCAGCAGCACGTCGCCTTGCGCCGAAATGTTCCGGCATGTTTCGGTCAGAAATATTTCCTCACGAACATCCTTTTGTTCGACCTGAAAACCCATCCTTCCGCCCCGACCCACATCATGCACTGGCCGCCGCGCGCAAGCTGCCGGCAAGGCCGTCAGCCGCGGCAGCGGTGGCCGAGCCGCAGGGACCCGCGCGTTTCAGACGCGTGGGTGGGCGCAGGCGAGCCTTGCCCAAAGCGAGCACGGCGGCAGACGCGTGGTTGTCGGGGGCGGACAGTGCAAGCGCACGCTCAAAAAAAAATTTCATCGAAAATGCGTGTCTGCATATTCGCGTATGCGCCTTCAAATGCAGCGATGTTCAGCGCCGTGAATGATTGCGTGAATTTATGGAACGCACCAAATGAAGCTGGGAGTAAGTGAAAACAAATTGCGGACATTGGAAGTGAAGTACGTACCGTGAAACGCGGAGTAGCGAGATGTGGATTTGCTATCGATAGCACCGCTTACGCGGCTATCGATAGCAACATCCCTCTCGCCGGGGAGAGTGCTCCGCACTCCCCTGGACCCCTCCGTTCGGGGCGCGGTACCCGCGCCCCGAACCCAATCCTGATGAGGCATTTGATGGCCAAGCCACGCACGCATGCGAATGCGCCGCGCACCAAGAAGGTGTGTATCCGGCTGACGCCCGATGAATACTTACGGCGCTCTGTCGACGCGCGCAAAGCTGGCCTCTCCCTCTCTGGCCTTTGCGAACGGATGGTCACGCAGGGCAAAGTTGAGGTGGCCAGCAACTCTCACGCGCCTATGGACCCGGCGCTATTTGCCGAGTTCCGCCGCATCGGCAACAACGCCAACCAGATTGCTCACGCGCTCAACAGTAACCTACCGCCGGATGTGCAGTTTGCATGGCAGACCGCGCGCGACCTGCTCCAGTTGCTCGCGCGCGAGGAACTCTCCATGCAACGCGCAGCTGACGAAGTTTCGCCCCCTGCAAAGACACGCGATACGAAGGCGTTCATTGCCGAACTCGCGCAAGCCCTCAGCCAGAGAACACCAGCCAATGATCCCCCGTCTGCACAAGCGCGGCACGTCTTTCAAAGGAGCGTGCATGTACATTCTGCACGACGCCGACAAGAAGACGAATGACCGGGTGCTTTGGGCGGAGACGCAGAATGTCCTCTCCGCGCCGGAAGATGCCTGGTTCGAAATGTTCACCGTCGCCCGCGACCAGGCCGAGCTCAAACGCCGGTCGGGGCAAGATGCGCGCGGGCGTAAAAACACCAAGCCGGTGCTACACTACACTCTGTCCTGGGCGGCGAGCGACAACCCCTCCCCTGAGCACATGCGCGAGGCAGCCCTTTCCAGTTTAAAGGCGCTCGGCCTCGACCAGCATCAAGTGCTGATGGCTGCGCATTCCGACAAACGGCACCTGCATGTGCATCTCGTGGTCAATACCATTCATCCGGAGACCGGACTGACGGACCCGCTCAAATATACAAAGGAGAAACTCTCCCGGTGGGCGGAAGCCTACGAGAAGGCGAATGGCATCCACTGTGAGGAGCGCATCCTGAACAATGCCGAGCGCGACCAGTTCCGGCAAATCGATCAGCCGACTGCTCTGCTCATGGTCGGCGATGCCCTGGCAAAGTCGGAGAAGGAAACCGACCCTCCCTATGTCCCGGTGAAGCATCGCGGCCCGCATCGCCAGCGCTGGTTCGATCGGCAGGACATCGTTGACCGCATGAAACGCATGCGCGCCGAACTGGAGGTCGGGCACAAGACGCAGCGAAATGTCACCTGGGAACGCCACAAGCAGGAGCGCAACGACCTTGATCGGAACTGCAAGGCTGCCTGTATGCACGCGCGCCAGTATGTCGAAGACCATTACCGGCCGCGTTGGCGGGATCTCTATCGTCTGCAGAAAAAGGAGGCCCGCTTTGTCGAGCGGCAGGCGACGCATCCTTTCGAGCGCGCCGTCTTCGTATTCAAGAACCGCGAACGGCTCGGCCACGGCAAGAGGCTGACATTCCGGCAGATGGTCAGGCTCATCCGGCACCAGGACAAGCTGCTCGATCGGCTTGATGCCGTGCATCTGAAGGAGCGGCGCGCTCTGGCCCAGGCCGAAAAGTACGAGAAGTCAAAGTTGGTCGAACCGATCCTTGCGAAGCATGAGGTCACATTCAAGAACCTGAAAGAATACCAGGCAGCAGAACGCTCCGGCGAGCGCGAGGCGCAGTTCGAAGCATCGCGCAGCATCTCATTCGCCGAAGCCAAGAAATCGCTGCGGCGTGATCCTTACGAGCACGACACAGTCAGAAGCATATTCAAGCGTGACCAGGATGTACGGTCGCCGTCTCCGAAAGCGCTGAAGCGTGCTGACGAGATCAAACAGCAGATGGAAGAGTGGCGGAAGCGAAATCCCGGTCGCGACTACGGACGGGAGATGTAACGGCGATCAAGCGAGTACGCACCGTCACACATGAACCTTCGGTTCTGGATGCGACGGCATGTTCGGCGATATGCCGAATCTGCGTCCGTGTGTGACGGGTGTGTGACCGAGGATTGCCTCGATCAGCTGCGACTTGCTAAGTGTCTGGTTTAATTGGTGGAGCCGAGGGGAATCGAACCCCTGACCTCTGCAGTGCGATTGCAGCGCTCTCCCATCTGAGCTACGGCCCCGGGCAGTTCGGCGGCATTTAGGGGATCGCCCCGAATCTTGTCAAGG
>Ga0182749_1000342_pt1 | contig 46453 bp, 35 predicted proteins | sample eDN3rd37CKraftMG_FD_128875 | JGI IMG/M metagenome (GOLD analysis project Ga0182749, IMG submission 128875) | Enriched Miracle-Growth compost microbial communities from Emeryville, California, USA - eDNA 3rd pass 37_C Kraft MG (version 2) (version 2) ...
GTGAAGCGTATATCTATGTCATCGGAAAAAGAACTCTTATCCAATTCATATCTGTTTGGCAGCAATGCCCCTTATGTCGAGGAACTCTACGAGTCCTACCTCGATAACCCCGGCTCGGTCCCCGAACAGTGGCGAGGCTACTTTGACCAGCTGCAGCATCTTCCCGCTACCGATGGCAACGAAGCTACCCGCGACCAGGCCCATGCGCCTGTCGTCGAGTCGTTTGCCCAGCGCGCCAGGGCCAATGCCTTTGCGGTGCCGGCGGGCAAGGCTGATCTGGCGATTGCGAGCAAACAGGTTTATGTGCAGTCCATTATTGCGGCCTATCGTTCGCTCGGCGTGCGTTTCGCCGACCTCGATCCGCTCAAGCGCCGGGACCGGCCCGCAATTCCCGAACTGGATCCCGGTTTCTACGGCCTGACCGAGGCCGATCTCGACCAGGTATACGCGGCAACCAATACCTATTTCACCAAAGCCGACACCATGACCATGCGCGACATACTCAAGGCGTTGCGTGACACATACTGTCGCAGCATCGGCGCGGAATTCATGCATATTTCCGATCCGGCCGCAAAGCGCTGGATACAGGAGCGCCTCGAATCCACGCTGGGGGTGCCGACCTTCCAGGCGGACCGCAAGCGGCATATCCTGCAGCAGATCACTGAGGCCGAAGGCCTGGAGCGTTTCCTGCACACCAAATATGTAGGCCAGAAGCGTTTCTCCCTGGAAGGCGGGGAGAGCTTCATCGCCTCCATGGACGAGGTGGTGCACCACGCCGGCGAGAATGGCATCCAGGAGATCGTCGTGGGCATGGCTCACCGCGGCCGCCTGAACATGCTGGTGAATATCATGGGCAAGATGCCCGGCGACCTGTTCGCGGAATTCGAGGGCAAGCATGCTGAAGGCCTGACCGATGGCGATGTGAAGTATCACAACGGCTTCTCCAGCGACCTGTCCACGCGCGGCGGCCCGGTACACCTGTCGCTGGCGTTCAACCCGTCCCATCTCGAGATCGTCAACCCCGTGGTCGAAGGCAGCGTTCGCGCCCGCCAGGACCGCCGCGATGACGAAAATGGCCTGCAGGTCCTGCCCGTGCTGGTGCATGGCGACGCGGCCTTTGCCGGCCAGGGCGTGGTCATGGAAACCCTCAACCTGGCGCAGACCCGCGGCTACGGTACGGGCGGCACGCTGCATATTGTCATCAACAACCAGATCGGCTTCACCACGTCTGATCCCCGAGACACGCGTTCCACGCTGTATTGCACCGATGTGGTCAAGATGATCGAGGCGCCCGTGTTCCACGTCAATGGCGACGATCCCGAGGCAGTTGTCTACGTTACCCAGCTCGCGCTCGACTACCGCATGAAATTCCACCACGATGTCGTCGTGGATATCGTCTGCTTCCGCAAGCTGGGCCACAACGAGCAGGACACGCCTTCGCTCACCCAGCCGCTGATGTACAAGAGCATCGGCAAGCATCCGGGCACGCGCAAGGTCTATGCTGACAAGCTGGTCGCCCAGGGTGTTCTGGCCGAGGCGGAACCCGATCAGATGGTGAAGGATTACCGCCAGCTGATGGAAGACGGCCAGCGTACGATCGAGCCGGTGCTTACCGACTACAAGAACAAGTATTCCACCGACTGGTCGCCCTTCCTGGGCGCCAAGTGGACCGATCAGGCTGACACCGCTGTTCCGCTGACCGAGCTTACCCGCATCGGCGAGCGCATTACGACGCTGCCGGAAAACTTCACCGTCCACAACCTGGTCAACAAGCTGCTGACCGACCGCCGCGCCATGGCGCATGGCGAGCAGAATGTGGACTGGGGCATGGGCGAGCACCTGGCCTTCGCCACCCTGGTGGCCAGCGGCTATGCCATACGCATCACCGGCCAGGATTCCGGCCGTGGCACGTTTACCCACCGCCATGCCGTGCTGCATGACCAGAAGCGCGAGCGCTGGAATGACGGCACCTATATCCCGCTGCAGAATGTTTCCGAAAACCAGGCGCCGTTCACGGTCATTGACTCGGTGCTGTCCGAAGAGGCAGTGCTGGGCTTCGAGTACGGCTATGCCACAGCGGAACCCAATACGCTGACCATCTGGGAAGCGCAGTTCGGCGATTTCGTCAACGGCGCCCAGGTCGTCATCGACCAGTTCATCAGCTCCGGCGAGGCAAAGTGGGGCCGCCAGTGCGGCCTGACCTTGATGCTGCCGCACGGCTATGAGGGGCAGGGGCCGGAGCACTCCTCCGCCCGTATCGAACGCTTCCTGCAGCTTTGCGCCGACAACAACATGCAAGTGGTCCAGCCGACCAACGGCTCGCAGATCTTCCATGTGTTGCGTCGCCAGATGATCCGCCCGTTCCGCAAGCCGCTGGTCATTTTCACGCCCAAGTCGCTGCTGCGCAACAAGGCCGCCACTTCGCCGCTGTCCGACTTGGCCACCGGCCAGTTCCTGCCGGTTATCGGCGAGCAGAGCGAAGCGGTTGATCCGGCCGGCGTCAAACGTATCCTCGTCTGCTCGGGCAAGGTCTATTACGATCTGGTGCATGCCCGTGATGAAGCAGGGCGCAACGATGTTGCCGTGCTGCGCGTCGAGCAGCTGTATCCGTTCGCGCACAAGGCCTTCCAGGCCGAGATCCAGAAATACCCCAACGCCAAGGAAATTGTCTGGACCCAGGATGAGCCCCAGAATCAGGGCCCGTGGTTCTATATTCAGCATCACCTGTACGAGAACATGGCAGATGGCCAGAAGCTCGGCTACGCGGGCCGCAGCGCTTCTGCATCGCCAGCTGTCGGCTACCTTGCCAAGCACCAGGAGCAGCAGCGCAACCTGATCGAACAGGCGCTTGCCCCGCGCTTCAAAGGCTTCATGCTGACCAAGTAACCACGCATTCATATCTAAATACACAACGGAATACATATCATGGCAATTACCGATGTTCTCGTCCCCCAGCTTTCCGAATCCATCTCGGAAGCCACACTGCTCAACTGGAAAAAGCAGCCCGGTGAAGCAGTTGAAGCAGATGAAATCCTGATCGAAGTCGAAACCGACAAGGTCGTGCTCGAGGTGCCCGCGCCCGCGTCGGGCGTCATCAAGGAAATCGTGAAGGGTGACGGTTCCACGGTCACATCCGGCGAGGTTCTGGCGCGCATCGATACGGAAGGCAAGGCTGCCGCCGCTGCCGCGCCCGCTGAGGCGCCCGCCGCTGAAGCGCCTGCCGCCGCACCCGCGCCCGCAGCCGCAGCCGCGGCGTCTTCCGCCTCGTCGGTGGCATCCCCCGCTGCCGGCAAGATCCTGGCCGAGAAAGGTGTGGATCCCGCGTCGGTGGAAGGTTCGGGCCGTGGCGGCCGCATCACCAAGGGCGACGCCCTGGCTGCCGGCACTGAGCCCGCTCGCAAGGCTGCCGCGCCTGTTGCGCCTCCCACCTTGTCGCTTGACGGCCGCGCCGAGCAGCGTGTGCCGATGAGCCGCCTGCGCGCCCGCGTTGCCGAGCGTCTGCTGCAGTCGCAGTCCGAGAACGCCATCCTGACGACCTTCAATGAGGTCAACATGCAGGCCATCCTTGATCTGCGCAAGCAATACAAGGATAAGTTCGAGAAAGAACATGGCGTGAAGCTGGGTTTCACTTCCTTCTTCGTCAAGGCCGCTGTTGCAGCCCTGAAGAAGTATCCGGTTGTCAATGCATCGGTTGACGGCAAGGACATCATCTACCACGGCTACTTCGACATCGGTATCGCCGTCGGTAGCCCGCGTGGCCTGGTTGTGCCTATCCTGCGCAACGCCGACCAGCTTTCCATCGCCGAGATCGAAAAGCAGATCGCCGATTTCGGCAACCGCGCCCGCGACGGCAAGCTGGGCCTGGAAGAGCTGACCGGTGGTACATTCTCCATTTCCAATGGCGGTGTGTTCGGTTCCATGCTGTCCACGCCTATCATCAACCCGCCGCAATCGGCCATTCTTGGCATTCACGCTACCAAGGATCGCCCGGTTGTCGAAAACGGCCAGATCGTCATCCGCCCGATGAACTACCTGGCACTGTCCTACGATCACCGCATTATCGATGGTCGTGAAGCGGTACTGGCCCTGGTGGCCATGAAGGAAGCGCTCGAAGATCCCCAACGCCTGCTGCTGGAAGTCTGAGCGCATGAGGCCTAGGGCTTGAAACGGGCCCCGGGGCGAATCCCTAGCGGAATCGCCGGCCGGGGCCTTTTCGAGTGTATATCTGTCGCAAGGGTTGACAGCCTCCTGTTGGCTGCCCTTGCCGGCGCGCGCGGGACGTTCGCGATCCGCGCCTAACCCATCTATCGAGAAACAACATGGCAAAACAATTCGACGTAGTCGTCATCGGCGCCGGCCCCGGCGGTTACATCGCGGCAATCCGCGCCGCGCAGCTGGGGCAGTCCGTTGCATGCATCGACGCATGGTCCACAAGCGACGGCAAGCCAGCTCCTGGCGGGACGTGCACCAATGTAGGCTGCATCCCATCCAAGGCGCTGCTGCAATCGTCCGAGCATTATGAGCAGGCCAACCACCACTTTGCCGAGCACGGCATCGAGGTCAAGGGCGTGAGCCTGAAGCTCGATACGCTGATTGGCCGCAAGGATAACGTGGTCAAGCAGAACAATGAAGGCATTCTTTATCTGTTCAAGAAGAACAAGGTCACCTTCTTCCATGGCATGGGTTCTTTTGTTGCCCAGGTCGATGGCGGCTGGTCGATCAAGGTTTCCGGCAAGGCAGAGGAAGATCTGGTCGCAAAGCATGTGATCATCGCCACAGGCTCCTCGCCGCGCGAGCTGCCCGGCCTGCCATTTGACGAAGAGCAGGTGCTGTCCAACGACGGCGCGCTGCGGATCGCGGGCGTGCCCAAGAAACTGGGTGTGATCGGTGCGGGCGTCATTGGCCTGGAGCTTGGCAGTGTGTGGCGCCGCCTGGGCTCGGAAGTGACCGTGCTGGAAGCCATGCCTGAGTTCCTGGCTGTCGCTGACCAACAGGTCGCCAAAGAAGCACTCAAGGTGCTCACCAAGCAAGGGCTGAACATCCAGACGGGCGTGAAGATCGGTGAGGTCAAGAAGACCGCCAAGCAGGTGACGGTGCCTTACACGGATGCATCCGGCGCCGAGCAGAAAGTCGTTGTTGACAAGCTCATCGTCTCCATCGGCCGTGTGCCCAATGTCGAAGGCCTGGGCGTGGACGCTGTCGGCCTGAAGCGCGACGAGCGTGGTTTCATCGCCGTTGACGACGATTGCAAGACCAATCTTCCCAATGTGTGGGCTGTGGGTGATGTGGTGCGCGGCCCGATGCTGGCGCACAAGGCCGAGGAAGAAGGCGTTGCCGTGGCCGAGCGCATTGCCGGCCAGCATGGCCATGTGAACTTTGCCACTATTCCTTCCGTCATCTATACGTCGCCTGAGATCGCATGGGTTGGCAAGAATGAGCAGCAGCTCAAGAAGGAAGGCCGCGAGTACAAGGCAGGCAGCTTCCCCTTCCTGGCAAACGGGCGTGCGCGGGCGCTGGGCGACACGACAGGCTTCGTCAAGATCCTGGCCGATGCCAAGACCGATGAAGTGCTGGGCGTGCATATCATTGGCCCGGTGGCTTCCGAGCTGATTTCCGAAGCGGTGACCATCATGGAATTCCGTGGCGCGGCCGAGGACATCGCCCGCATCTGCCATGCTCATCCGACGTTGTCTGAAGCCGTGAAGGAAGCGGCGCTGGCGGTCGACAAGCGCACGCTGAATTTCTGATCCCGACGGATCAGTGCGCGGCACGACCATGTAAAGGGCGAGCGGTCGGCTCGCCCTTTTTGCTATACGAGTACGGCGATATGAATGTACGCGAGTATTACCAGAAGGCCCTGAACGATCGCGGCTACCAGCCCGATTCGGCGCAGGAGGCTGCCATCGAGCGCCTGCAGCGCTATTACGACGACTGGATCAACTTCAAGAAGGCGCGGTCCTCCACGCTCAAGAAGATTTTTCGCCGGCCGCCTGTGCCCAGAGGTGTCTATATGTGGGGCGGCGTAGGACGCGGCAAGAGCTTTCTGATGGATGCTTTCTATCTGACCGTGCCCGTCAAGCGCAAGACGCGGGTGCATTTCCACGAGTTCATGCGCAGCGTGCATCATGAGCTTGACGCGGTCAAAGGCCAGCAGGATCCTCTGGATGAGGTTGCGCGGCGCATAGCCAAGCGCTACCGGCTGATCTGTTTCGACGAGTTCCATGTGTCGGATGTTGCCGACGCCATGATTCTGTATCGCCTGCTGCTGGGCCTGTTCGAGCATGGCACCTCGTTTGTGATGACATCCAACTATGAGCCTTCGACGCTATATCCGGATGGGTTGCACCGCGACCGGATATTGCCTGCCATCAAGCTCATCGAGCAGCGTATGGATGTGCTCAATGTGGACGTGGGCACAGACTACCGCCGCCGCACGCTGGAGCAGGTACGCATGTACCTGACCCCGATTACCGAGCAGACTGGCGCCGAGCTGCAATCCATCTTCGACCGGCTGCTGGACACTGCGGCCATGGACCCGGAGCTGACTGTGGAGAACCGCAAGATCCGGGCGGTTGCGCGTGGCGGCAGCATTGTCTGGTTTGATTTTGCGACACTGTGCGGCGGCCCGCGTTCGCAGAACGATTACCTGGATCTGGCCAGCAGGTTCAAGACGGTCATTCTCTCGGATGTGCCCAGGATGACGCCGCGCGATGCCTCTGCGGCGCGCCGCTTCACCTGGCTGATCGATGTGTTCTACGATCACAAGATCAAGCTGCTCATGTCTGCCGAGTGCCCCGTCGAAGAGCTGTACGTGAAGGGGCCGATGTCGGGCGAGTTTCATCGCACCGTATCGCGCATACTGGAAATGCAGTCGCGAGAATATCTGGAAGAGGAGCGGCGCGAGGCGGTTGTTCTATAGCTTTGCGGAGCTGAGCATACAATATATGCCGGTGGCGGCGCATCTTGCGGCCTCGTCCGGGAAAGACCGACGGGCATGCAGCGGCCGCGCCATTGAATCCGAAACACCGGCCGTCGCCTGATCTGCGTCGGCGCTAGAGAAGCAAGATGATGACTACCCGAGTCCTGACAGGCATTACCACTTCCGGCACTCCGCACCTGGGCAACTATGCGGGCGCCATCCGCCCGTCCATTGAGGCCAGTTTGCGGCCCGATGTGGACGCCTTTTATTTCATGGCGGATTATCACGCCTTGATCAAGTGCGATGATCCCTTGCGCATTGCGCGCTCGCGCCTGGAAATTGCGGCGACCTGGCTTGCCGCGGGCCTGGACCCCGAGAAAGTCACCTTTTATCGTCAGTCTGACATTCCCGAGATCCCCGAGCTGTGCTGGATGTTGACCTGCGTGACACCCAAAGGCCTTATGAACCGGGCGCACGCCTATAAAGCCTCGGTGGATCAGAATACGGCTCGCGGCGTAGAGCCTGATGATGGCGTGACCATGGGGCTGTTTTCCTACCCCGTGCTGATGGCTGCCGACATCCTGATGTTCAATGCCAACAAGGTGCCGGTGGGTCGTGACCAGATCCAGCATCTGGAGATGGCACGCGACATTGCGCAGCGGTTCAATCATCTGTACGGCGGCGGGGAAGATTTCTTCGTGCTGCCGGAGGTGCAGATCGATGATGAGGTAGCCACGCTGCCGGGCCTGGACGGCCGCAAAATGTCCAAGAGCTACGACAATACGATTCCGCTCTTTGAGGGTGGCGCCAAGGCTTTGCGCGCGGCCATCATGCGCATCGTCACAGATTCGCGACAGCCGGGCGAACCCAAGGATGCCGAAGCCTCGCATCTATACACCATCTATCGCGCCTTCTCTACGCCGGAGGGCTCCGCCGAGTTTCGACGGCAGCTGGAGGATGGCATGAGCTGGGGGGATGCCAAGAATATGCTGTATGAGCATCTGGAGGAAATACTGGCTCCGATGCGCGAACGTTATATGGCATTGACCGCGCGCCCAGACCAGATCGAAGACATCCTGCAGGCAGGCGCCGAAAAGGCCCGCAAGCTGTCCGGCCCGCTCATGGCGCGCCTGCGCGAGGCGGTCGGGCTGCGCAAGGTGCAGGCCGCGGGGCAGGCCGGGTCGCGCGCCGCCGATGGCAAGAAAGCCAAGGACAAAGCAGCGCGCTTTGTCAGCTTCCGCGACGAAGCCGGCAAGTTCCGCTTCCGCCTGATCAGCGCCGACGGTCAGGAGCTGTTGCTGTCCGAAGCCTTTGATGACCCAAAGGCGGTGGGGGGCGCCATGGCAGCGCTCAAGCGCGAGGCGTTGAACAGCCTGGCCACCGAAGACCAAGGCGTGGTCAGCGTGCGCGTGGACGGCATCCTCGTCAGCCGCTTCGAGACAGCGGTATTGCCGCTCGTGCGTGATGCCATTGGGCAGATGGCGCAGGGGTGATCCTGTACGGCGCGCCGTTGATGGCGCGCCCATTCGGAATGATTCCGACAGGCACGCCTGGCTTGGCGGCGCGGGCCTCCCGCACAAGGCGCTGGTGGAAAAAACCGGCACGCCGCATGGCTTCCGAGGCTTAGCGCGGACAGGGGCAATCGCTTCATGACGCTTCTGCCTGCCGTGAGCGGTTTATTGCCTGTGTTTGGCTGATGCGGCCATTTCACCGCGTCCGCGCAGCCATTCAAGCACCAGCAGGAGCGCGGTGGAGAACACAATCAGTATGGTTGCCACGGCGGCTATTATCGGGCTGATGTTTTCCCGTATGCCGGTGAACATTTGCCGGGGCAGCGTCACCTGTTCTGGCCCCGCCAGGAAGAGCGTCACAACGACTTCGTCGAATGATGTGGCAAAGGCGAACAGCGCGCCGGAGATCACGCCGGGCGCGATAATCGGCAAGGTCACCGTGAAGAAAGCACGCAGCGGGTTTGCTCCGAGGCTGTACGATGCGCGCAGCAGGTTATCGTCGAAAACCTGCAGTGTGGCCAGCACAGTCGTTACGACAAAAGGCGCGCCCAGCGCGGCATGCGCCAGGATGAGGCCGGTGTAGCTGCTGGTCACGCCATAGGGGGCATAGAACAGATAAATGCCTACGCCAACCACAACCAGCGGTACGATCATGGGTGAAATCAGAATCGCCATCAGCATGCTCTTGCCCATGAAGCTGCTCCTGTGCAAGCCGACTGCCGCAAGCGTGCCCAATATGGTGGCTATCACGGTCGCACTGGGTGCCACAATAAAGCTGTTTTTTGCTGCGCGCATCCAGGCGTCGGACTCGAACAGCGCGTGATACCACTTCATTGAAAATGCCGGAATAGGATAAAGCAGCAGCGTGCTGTCGCTGAACGACAATGGAATGATTACCAGAATGGGCAGCAGCAAAAAGAGCAGCAGCAGCGCGCACAGCACGCGCAGCAGATAGTGCCATACACGTTCTGTTATCGACGCGTGGGGAGCAAAGACGGGCGTGCGCATTTTCATCATCAGCCCAGCCCAAGCTCGCGGCCGGTAAGGCGGCGGTAAAGGAAATACAGCACCAGCGTGCCCGCCAGCAGCAGGAAGCCCAGCGCGCTGGCCATGCCCCAGTTGATCGTCTGATTGGTGAAATAGGCCACGTAGTAACTGATCATCTGGTCGCCCGCGCCGCCAAGCAGGGCGGGCGTAATGTAATAGCCCACTGCGATGATGAACACCAGCAATGTGCCGGCCCCGATACCGGGGAAGGTTTGCGGCACATACACGCGCCAGAAGGCGCCAAAGGGATGGCTGCCCAGCGAGACGGCGGCACGTTGGTAGGTGGGTGGAATGGACTGCATCACACTATAGAGGGGCAGTATCATAAACGGCAGGAGAATATGCGTCATGGCGATGTACACGCCCGTGCGATTGAACAGAAGTTCGACGGGGGTTTCCGTCAGGCCCATGCCCATGAGCGCTTTGTTGATCAGGCCTTCGCGCTGCAGCAGTACGATCCAGGCAGCGATGCGTACCAGAATCGATGTCCAGAAGGGGATCAGGACGAAGATCATGACGATATTGGCCTTGCGTTTTGGCAGCGTCGATATCCAGTAGGCAAGAGGAAAGCCCAGCACCAATGTCAGCAAAGTAACCAAGGCACTGATCTCGAAGGTGCGCCCGAATATGCTCAGAAAGGCCGAGGTCGTTGGCGGTACGCGTGATATTGACCCGTCGAGGTTGCGCTGCAGATCCAGGGAGGCGAGCAGATAGTAAGAGGAATAGGGGGATCTGTTGCGCAGGATGGCCTGCCAGTATCTGGGCTCGCCCCAGCGGGCATCGATCTCCAGGAATTTTTGCTTGACCTGTGCGGCGTTCAGCGGCGCATCGCTTTCAAAAGGCATGCGCCGTATGGTCTTGAAGATCAAGCTGCGATAACCAGATATTTCGTAGTTGAGACGGCGTGCCAGGGTGCCGCTGCCGGAGTCGTCCTTGGCCTGCTGCAGATCTTCCATCAGCGCCACATAGCTGCTTGCTTCGGGCGCCTGTTGCGCGTTCCATCGCTCTAGCGTGGCAAGGGTACGTGGCAGCCGTTGTATTACTTCTGGATTGTCGACGGCCCGATACAGCAGCATGGCTATGGGAATGATGAATATGAAAAGCAGGAACAAGGCCAGCGGTGCAATAAGCGCGAAGGCTTTCCATTTCTGCTTGCGGCTTGTGGCCGCCATGGCCTTGCGGGTGGCGAGTGTGGCGGCGCCTGCGGTGGATCCCGTCATGATAGTGTTCCGGTCGGCGCGCCGCGCACTGGCGCGGCGGCTTGTGGCTTGCTCAAAGGCGAGGATCAGCGCGTGGACCACGCGGAGAAGCGTTGATCAAGCTCTTCACCATGATCAGCCCAGAAGTCGTAGCTGGACAGCAGTGCATTCTTCATGTTCTCGGGTGAAGTCGGCATGTTGGCCTGCAGCGCGGGTTCGATCTGCGTTATGGCCTGCTTGTTGATGGGGCCGTAGGCGATGTTGTGGGCGTAGGCTACCTGCGCGGGCGTTGAGGACGCATATTTGATGAATTTTTCGGCCAGCGCCTTGTTCGGACTGCCGGAAGGAATGACCCAGTAATCCAGATCATAGATGCTTTCGTTCCAGACGACTTTCATGTCCTGGCCTTCACGATTGGCTGCATCAATCCGGCCGTTGTAGGCCGTTGACATGACAACGTCGCCCGCTGCCAGCATCTGTACCGGCTGTGCGCCGGCCTCCCACCACTGGATGCTGGGCTTGAGCTCGTCCAGCTTCTTGAAAGCCCGATCCACGCCTTCGGGCGTGGAGAGCACTTCGTAGACATCCTTGGGCGCCACGCCATCGGCCATCAGCGCAAACTCCAGGTTATAGCGTGCGCCTTTGCGCATGCCGCGCTTGCCGGGGATCTTCTTGACATCCCAGAAATCGGCCCAGCTGTTGGGGACCGTCTTCAAGGCTTTGGCATTATAGGCCAGAGCCGTCGACCAGACGAAAGTGCCGACGCCGCAGTCGTGGATGGCTTCGGGAATGAAGTCATCCTTGTTACCGATCTTCGACCAGTCAAGCTGCTCATAAAGCCCTTCGTCGCAGCCTCGCCCCAGATCGGCGGTTTCTACCTCTACCGCATCCCAGACCACATTGTTGGTTTCCACCATGGCTTTGACCTTGGCCTGTTCACCGTTGTAGGCAACAGTAATGATCTTGATGCCCAGCTCTTTTTGCAGAGGTTCCACGAACGCTACCTTTTGAGCATCGCCGTTGGCGCCGCCGAAGTTTACGATCGTCAGATCACGGGCCACCGCCATGTTGCAGCCAGCCAGCGCCAGCAATGTTGCCGCCGCGCAATGCAGTCCTTTGTGGTGCTTGTGAGTGTTCTTCATGTCGTTTGTCTCCTCTTGTGGCATGGCTGTCGTTGGGCCATGCTGTTAACGGTTGCAGGATTACTGCCCGAAAATACGGATATGCTGCGGTTCGGCGCGAAGAAACACTGGCGCGCCAGGGGCCAGGCTTGTGATGTGCTCGCTGTCTTCGAGCGCCAGTTTGACAAAGACGGACGGCACGCCTCCCGCCTCACAGCGCAGCCTGATGTGATCACCGAAATAGACCTTGTCTTGTGTGCGGGCAGCTATCGTATTGCTTTCCAGTCGTGGAACGATGCGCATGCGTTCCGGCCGTATGGCGACCAGGCACGATGCGCCCGACTGCAGTTCGCCCACGTTTAGTGCCTGGAGGTTGGTAAGGTCGGGAAGCTGTACAGTGCAGAATTCGCCAGCGACAGACTGGACCTTGCCGCTGAAGGTGTTGCAGTCACCGACAAAGCCCGATACGAAAGCGTTGCAGGGAGATTCATATAGCTCGTTCACCTGCGATACCTGCTGGATGATTCCCTGGTCGAATACGGCTACGCGGTCTGACATGGTGAGCGCTTCGCTCTGATCGTGGGTGACATATACAAAGGTAATGCCCAGCGAGCGATGCAGCGCCTTCAGTTCAAGCTGCATGTGTTCGCGCAGCTGTTTATCCAATGCGCCCAGCGGTTCGTCCATGAGCACTAGCTTGGGGTTGAAAACAAGTGCTCGGGCCAGGGCGATGCGCTGTTGCTGCCCGCCCGAGAGTTGTCGGGGGTAGCGGTTGGCCATGGCCCCCATCTGTACCATCTCAAGCGCCTGCGCAATGCGCTGCCGTCTTTCCTGGCGCGGCACGCGACGCACCGAGAGCGGATAGTCGAGATTCTTCTCCACGGTCATGTGCGGGAAGAGAGCATAGTTCTGGAAAACCATGCCGATATTCCGTTTATGCGGCGGCACCCGGTTCAGGCTCTGACCGTCGAGCTTGATCTCGCCGCCTGTTGGAAACTCGAAGCCAGCCAGCATCATGAGGCAGGTTGTCTTGCCTGAGCCCGATGGGCCGAGCAGGGAAAGGAATTCGCCTGGATAGATGTCCAGATTGAGGTCCTTGACCACCAGCGTTTCGCCGTCGTAGGACTTCTGCACGTTGCGGAAGCTGACAAGTGGGGTCTTGCTTTGATCGTCCATCGTGGTTGTCCCCTGATTATGGTTCTGTGATGCGGCAGGGTTGCCATGCCCGCTGGGTGCGTATGGCATTCGACAATATATGCAGGTTCTCGGTCAATAGGGTATGGCGCCAACTATAGCTATGATATGGTTTATCACGTAGACCCATTTTCGCAATTTTAATGGAACCAATTTGTGCGAAATTTTGCCCTGGCTGACTGGCTGCAACAATGGCTTGATGCACGCAGCAGCGAGCCGGCCTATCGTCAGCTGTACCGCCTGTTGAGAAAGGCCATTCTGGACGGTCGCCTGCCCGTGGCGGCAAAGCTGCCTTCTTCCCGCGAACTGGCGCGCGACCTTGGAATAGCCCGCAACACTGTCATCCAGGTGTATGAGCAGCTTACCGTCGAGGGTTACGTGAACGCGGGTACGGGCCGTGGCACCTTTGTCGAAGACATTAGCCTTGATGCCATGGCGAGCGATGATGCCGCAGCCAGGGGGCGGCCTCCGCCCGCCGCCGTGCAGCGTGGCCTATCGCAGCGTGGCGCGGAACTGATCCGGCGTCTTGGTTTTTCCAAACGCCAGTACGGGGCTTTCATGGCGGGTCTGCCGGATGTCGGTGAGCTGCCGATGAAGACATGGCTGCGCATACAGAACAAGCACTGGCGGATGTCTCCCGCACGCCTGATGTCGTACGCCGATGCGGGTGGCTACGGGCCGCTGCGCCAGGCCATTTCCGCTTATCTCAATGGGGCCCGGTCAGTAAACAGCAATGCCAGGCAAGTGGTGATGACCACAGGCATACACCAGGCGCTGGACGTGGCCACGCGCATGCTGTGTGAGGTCGGCGATACGGTATGGATAGAGGACCCATCCTACTGGGGGGTGCGCAACCTGCTGCAATCCTCGGGCATGAAAGTTGTACCTGTCCCGGTGGACAAGGAAGGCATGAATCCCAGCCGAACCGACATGGCACATCCGCCGAAGCTGATTGTCGTGACACCATCACATCAGTATCCGCTTGGCATGGTGATGAGCCTGGCCCGCAGGCGCAAACTGCTTGAGTATGCGCGCAAGCATCGCTGCTGGATCGTCGAAGACGACTACGACAGTGATTTCCGCTACGCAGGCCGGCCGCTGCCCAGCCTGCAAGGCCTGGATAGTTCCGGGCAGGTGCTGTACGCCGGCAGCTTCAGCAAAACCCTCTATCCTGGCCTGCGCATAGGCTATCTTGTGGTGCCGGAACAGCTTGCGGACGATTTCGCCTCCGCCGTGGCCGAACTCTATCGCGAAGGGCAGATGATGATGCAAGCGATCGTCGCAGAGTTTGTGCGAGAAGGCTACCTGAATTCACATGTGCGGCGTGTGCGAAATCTTTATGCGCAACGGCGCACGCTGCTGATCGAAGCGATCCGGGCACGCTATGGGGAGCGTCTGGATATTATCGGCGATGAAGCGGGCCTTCATTTTGTGCTGGCCCTGCCGGCCACGGTGGATGATTTGCGCATCTGTCAGCAGGCATTTGACCAGGGCATCATGGTGCGTCCGCTCAGCGACTATTACCTGAACCCTGCGCACATGCGGCGCGGGCTATTGCTGGGCTATGCTCAAGTACCGCCGGAGCAGATCGGGCCTGCATTTACGCTGCTGGCAGGCGTCCTTGATGCGGAGTTTGAGCGCGTGGGGCTGGGAGGCGCTGGAGAGCTTTTGTCACGCTCGGACAGCATGCCGATGCCTGGCGCCCTCGCTGTAGATCAGCAACAGGGCTCGGCCCGCAAGCCAAGCTCGTGGCAGAGCGCCAGTATTTCCTGAGCCTGTTCCCGATAGACCAGGATGTCCTGGAAGTCGTTGCTATAGCTTTCGCCGAAGCTGATGAGCTGGTAGCGGGGATGGTGGGCCAGCAATTGCTGGTCCACCCAGCGGTAGAAGTCTGGGATGCTTTCAAAGTCGTTGCTGTCGTAGGGATAGTCTGGCAGCTCGGGCCGCTCGAAAGCCGCGATGATCTGTTCGTAGAGCTCGTCCACGGTGTCTGAGACGGCGAAATAATCTTCCAGCTCGATGAAGATGATAAACGCGGTCACGCCTGCGGGATCGTATTGCGCCACGCTGGCAGCGTCGGCGCCGTACTGGGCGCGCAGCGTGGCTGCGGGGGCGTTGCGGGCCTGCATGCAGATATCGACGATTCTGGCGATCTCGTGCTCATCCTGGTCGCCGCAGGACAGCATCCCGACCAGGCGGGACAGCTTGGATTGCATGTCGGCCGGCGTGGCCGGGATGGCTGTGCTCATGGGATCTACCTCTTCAGTTTGGCAAAAGCGGCGGCCATGGCACCCATGCCTTCGGGCTGGCTGCTCCGCTGGCCTGGGCGGCCATCGCCGCGTCGCTCGCCTGTGCGCCGCGCATTATTGCCCGCAGGCCGGTCGCCGTTGCGCCGGGCAGGCGCGGAGTCATCATCAAGGCGCATCGTCAGCCCGATGCGCTTGCGGGCCACATCGACCTCCTGCACCTTGACTTTGACGGTCTGCCCCACACGCACCACGTCGCGCGGATCCTTGACGTAGGTGCTCGACAGGGCCGAGATATGCACCAGGCCATCCTGGTGCACGCCAATATCGACAAAAGCGCCGAAGTTGGCCACGTTGGTCACCACACCTTCGAGAATCATCCCTTCATGCAGGTCGGAAATGGTGTTCACACCCTCCATGAACTGTGCTGTCTTGAACTCGGGTCGAGGATCCCGGCCGGGTTTTTCCAGCTCCTGGAAAATGTCCCGCACAGTGGGCACGCCAAAGCGTTCGTCGGTGAATTCGGAAGGGGACAGGCCCTTGAGTGCATCCTGGCGTCCCATGATTTGTCGCACATCGGCCTGGATGCGCGCCAGAATGCGTTCGACGACGGGGTAGGCCTCGGGATGAACCGAGGATGCGTCGAGCGGATTGCTGCCATTGGGCACGCGCAGAAAGCCCGCAGCCTGTTCAAAGGCTTTCTCGCCGAAGCGGGGCACCTTGAGCAGGGCCTTGCGGTCGGAGAAGGCGCCATTGTCGTTGCGCCAGGCCACGATGTTGCGCGCCAGCAGGCTGTTCAGGCCGGATACGCGGGTGAGCAGCGGGGCCGATGCCGTGTTCACGTCGACGCCCACGGCGTTCACGCAGTCTTCGATAACGGCATCGAGCGAGCGGGCAAGCTCGCGCTGGTTCACGTCGTGCTGGTATTGGCCCACGCCTATGGCCTTGGGTTCTATCTTGACCAGTTCGGCCAGCGGGTCTTGCAGGCGGCGGGCAATGGAAACCGCGCCGCGCAGGCTGACATCCAGATCGGGAAACTCGTTGGCCGCCAGCTCGGATGCGGAATATACGGAGGCGCCTGCTTCGGAGACCATGACGCGTGTGAGCTTCAGGTCTGGGAAACGCGCCTGCATGTCGATAACCAGCTTTTCGGTTTCGCGCGATGCCGTGCCGTTGCCGATAGCCACGAGTTCTATCTTGTGTCGCAAGGCCAGTGCCGCGAGCGTGTTGATGCTGCCTTCACGGTCACGGCGCGGCTCGAACGGATAAACAGTGGCGGTGTCCAGCAGCTTGCCAGTGGCGTCGATGGCGGCAACCTTGACGCCTGTGCGGATGCCTGGATCGAGGCCCAGCACGGACTTGGGGCCGGCAGGCGCGGCCAGAAGCAAGTCTTTGAGGTTGGCGGCGAAGACCCGTATGGCTTCCTGTTCGGCGTTTTCACGCAAGCGGGCGACAAGCTCGGATTCAAATGCGGTCAGCAGCTTGACGCGCCACGTCCAGCGGCAGACCTCGCCCAGCCAACGCTGCCGGGGGGTGGCGTCGATGTTGAAGCCTGCATCAATATCGAGGAAATCGGCAATGCGCTCGACGCAGGGATGAGGCGTAAGCGCCTCGAGTTCCGGATCCAGGCCCAGGCGAATGTCCAGCACACCTTGCTGGCGTCCGCGCAACAGGGCCAGCATGCGGTGAGAGGGCAGGGAGCGAAGTTTCTCGCTGAAATCGAACCAGTCGCGGAAATTGTCGCCTTCGCTTTCCTTGCCTTCGACGACCTTGGAATACAGCAGCCCGGTGGTCCACAAGTGTTCGCGCAGGTCCGCAAGCAGATCCGCATTCTCGGCATAACGCTCGGCCAGGATGTCGCGTGCGCCATCCAGCGCGGCCTTGGTGTCTTTGATCGAGGCTTCCGGGTTGAGATAGCGCTCGGCCAATGCGGCCGGGTCGCATGCCGGGTCGGCGAGGATGGCGTCGGCCAGGGGCTCGAGGCCAGCTTCGCGGGCGATTTGCGCGCGTGTGCGTCGCTTCGGCTTGTATGGGGCGTACAGGTCTTCCAGGCGCTGCTTAGTGTCGGCGGCGCGCAGCTCGGCTTCGAGTTCGGGAGCCAGCTTGCCCTGCTGGGCAATGGATTCAAGAATGGCGGCGCGCCGGTCTTCCAGCTCGCGCACATAGCCCAGGCGAACCTCCAGGTTGCGCAGCACTGTGTCGTCCAGCCCGCCGGTAGCCTCCTTTCGATAGCGCGCGATGAATGGCACGGTGGCGCCGTCGTCCAGCAGTTCGACCGCGGCGGCGACCTGAGAGGCGCGCACGTTTAGCTCTGTGGCCAGCATGGAAATGATGCGGGCCGGATCGCTGGCATAGCTGACGCTGTCAGGGCTTGCTTTAACTGGAGTATCTGTCATCGGTCCTATATTCATTAACGGTGAATCACGCGGCGCATTTTGCCACATTGCGCGGATGGGGAGAATTGGCCTGAAAGGGCACATGGTCCAGTTCCGGCTTCCTGTGGCGCGTGGCCGGGCACTCAGACAGCCCTTGGTCTTGTTACACACTGATTCGTATTGTTGCGAGGGGCGGCGCCGGCATGCCCCCGTGGCACTGCGCTGGATACTGTGCGAAAATCCAGTCCTCACACCCCATTTCCGCATCGCAATGCTTTTCCAGGACATTACCGAAATCTTCGCCGCCGATGGCCCGATTGCCCAGGCAGTGCCCGGTTATCGTCCCCGCCTGGCCCAGCAGGAGCTGGCCCAGGCCATAGAGCAGACATTGCAGGAACGCTCGACCCTTGTGGCGGAAGCGGGCACCGGCACGGGCAAGACGTGGGCTTATCTGGTGCCGGCCTTTCTGGGCGGCGGCAAGGCGCTGGTATCCACCGGCACGCGCACCCTGCAGGACCAGCTTTTCCGGCGCGATATTCCCCGCCTGCGCGAGGCGCTGGGGCTGCCGGTGACGGTGGCCCTGCTCAAGGGGCGCGGCAATTACGTCTGCCACTATCACCTGGGCCGGCTGGCCGGTGACGAGCGCGCGCTCAAGTCGCGGGCCGAGGTTGGGCAACTGCGGCGCATCCAGCTCTTTGCGCTCGAATCCAGATCGGGTGACCGCGCCGATCTGGCCGAGGTGGCGGAAGATGCCGATATCTGGAACCGGGTCACTTCCACCCGCGAAAACTGTCTGGGGCAGGACTGCCCGCATGTAAAAGACTGCTTTGTAATGAAAGCCCGTCGCCAGGCGCAGGACGCTGATGTGGTCGTGGTCAATCACGCGCTCTTCATGGCAGACCTGGCCTTGCGCGAGGAAGGCATCACCGACCTGCTGCCCGAGGTCGACCTGGTGGTATTCGACGAAGCCCACCAGCTTCCCGATATTGCCACCCGCTTTCTGGGCAACAGCGTATCCTCGCATCAGTTGCTCGACCTGGCGCGAGCGGTCGAGGCCGCGGGGCTGGCGCATGTGCGCGAGGCCACCAACTGGAGCGAGGCGGGAAAGCGCATAGAGCACGCTGCCCGGGCCCTGAGGCTTGCCGCAGCGGATATCGAGAAAATGCCGGGGCACAAGGCTACCTTCCACACCATACCCAACCCAGAGGCTTTTGACCTTGCCCTGGAAGATCTCATCGAGGTGCTGGACGGGACGGCGAAGCTGCTGGGCGCGGTCGCGGACCGCCACCCTGACCTGGCAGCGGCTTCCAAGTCGTGCCAGGAATTGCGTGCGCGCCTTTTTCAATGGAGCCAGCCAGACAGACAGGGCCGCAATGCGCTGGCGCCGCCTTCGCATGGCGTGTCCCCGCAAGAAGAGGGCGTGCAGGCGCCGGCAGGTCAAACAGGCACGGCTGGGCAGGCGGATGCTGGCAGCGCCGATTCTGCTCGCGAGCCGGCAGGCGCAGATGTGGCGGATGGGCCCGCCGTGCGCTGGGTCGAGCAGGGCACACATTACATGCGCCTGCACAGTGCGCCGCTGTCAGTGGCGCGTATTTTTTCGCGCTATCGCAAGCCGGGTCAGGCTTGGGTGCTGACATCCGCGACGCTCTCGGTGCATGGCGATTTCAGCCATTTCGTGCGCCAGCTTGGTTTGCACAGCGCCGACACCATGCGCTGGGAATCGCCGTTTGACTACCCTGCGCAAGGCGTGCTTTACGTGCCCAAGGGCCTGCCTCTGCCCAATGATCGCAGTTTCAATGAGCGCTTCGTCGATGTGCTGTTGCCGCTGATCCAGGAAGCCAGGGGCGGCGTTCTGGTGTTGTGCACCACGCTGCGGGCCGTGGAGCACATCTCCGGGCTGCTTGAAGACCGTTTTGATGATCTGGGGCTGGACAGGCCGCTGCTGCGCCAGGGCGAAAGCTCGCGCAGGGTGTTGCTGGAGCGCTTCCGCAGTGGCCAGGGGGCTGTGCTTGTGGGCAGCGCCAGTTTCTGGGAGGGCATTGACGTTCCCGGCGATGCGCTCACTCTGGTGGCGATCGACAAGCTGCCTTTCGCACCGCCAGACGACCCCGTGCTTGAGGCCCGCCTGAATCTATGCCGCTCGCAGGGCGGCAACCCGTTCATGGAATATCAGCTGCCCGAGGCGGCCATCGCCCTCAAGCAGGGGGCGGGTCGCCTGATCCGTACCGAGCGCGATTGGGGCGTGCTGGTGGTGGGCGATACCCGAATGGTCGAGAAGCCCTATGGCAAGCTGCTGTGGCGCGGGCTGCCGCCCTTTGCCCGCACCCGCGAGCCGGGCCAGGCCTTGGCCTTCATCAAGGAGCGGCAAGCTCAGGGTATACCCGCCTGAGCGCAGTGTTGTGCGCCCAGGCAGCCGCCGTTCAGAACCAGTTGATGGGGTTCAAGTAGTTCTTGGGTTCGTCCAGGCCTTGCGCGTAGTATTTGCTGTTGGGAAAGTTCTCGTCGAGCACGCGCTTGGTGTCGTCGCGCAGGTCTTGCAGGCCCAGTTTGTCGTACGACAGGTACATGATGTACAGGGCTTTTTCCGCGATGGGCACGCCCTTGAAATCGGTGATCACCGTCTTGGCCCGGTTCACGGCAGCGACGTAGGCGCCGCGCTCATAGTAATACTGCGCCACATGCACTTCATTTTCCGCAATTGTGCTGACCAGCCAGGTCAGGCGCTGCCGGGCATCGGCAGCGTAGCGGCTGTTCGGATAGCGCTGGATAAGCTCGTTGAAGGAAGCATAAGACTCGCGCAGGCCCTTGGGGTCGCGCTCGCTCGGGTCCTGGCGGGTGAATTTCGAGAATGCGGCGCTGGGCGGCGTGAAAGTGATCAGCCCCTTCAGGTAAAGCATATAGTCGGTGCCCGGATGGTTGGGGTACTGGCGCTCGAACCGGTCGATGGCTGCGAGGGCCTGTTCCGGCTCATCATCCTTCCAGTTGACATATGCCTGGTCGATCAGCGCCTGCTGCGCATAGCTGCCGAACGGGTACCGGGCTTCCACTGCCTCGAGCCGCGAACGAGCCTGCTCCCAGTTTCCTGCCTGCATCTCCGTCTTTGCATCTTGATACAGACGGTCGGCGCTCCATCCGGCGGTTTCGTCTCGCTCTGGCTTGACAGTGCCGCAGCCAGCGACGAGCATGATGGCCAGCAGGCCGAGCACGGCCAGGAGCAGGCGCATGCCGCCCTGGTAGCGTAGCGGGTTGAAGTCGTTACGGGTCACAAAAGCATCCTTGGTGTTAGCATTGCACGCTGATTATATGATTTGTCGCCATGCCTGACACGGATATTGCCAAAGAAAGTTCTCCGCTCCCGGAGCCGCTGGAATTCACGCTGGGCGCGGCGGTTCGGCCTGAGCGCCTGGACAAGGTGCTTGCGGGGCTGTTGCCTGACCACTCGCGCAGCCGCCTGCAGGGCTGGATAGAGGCTGGCCATGTGCTGGTCAATGGCGAGGCGGCCCGCAGCAACCGGCAGACGGCCGGCCCTGGCGATGTCATTACTGTATGGGAGCAGACGCCGCCGGAAGCGCTCGCCTTCACACCCGAGGACGTGTCATTCGGCGTCATTGCCGACAGCCCCGACTGGATCATCGTCGACAAGCCCGCCGGGCTGGTCACGCATCCGGGCGCGGGCAATTGGCACGGCACATTGCTCAATGGGCTGCTGTTTCGCTATCCCGAACTCGCCGGGGTTGCGCGTGCCGGCATTGTGCACAGGCTGGACAAAGATACATCCGGCCTGCTGGTGGTGGCTCGCAATGAGAAGGCCCAGACCCATTTGGTCAGGCAGTTGCAGGCCCGCAGCGTCAGCCGTGAATACAATGCCCTGGTGCATGGGCGTCTGCCGCGGCCTGGGACGGTGGATCAGGCCATAGGACGCGATGCGCGCGTGCCGGTGCGCATGACGGTCGACCGGCCCATCGCCCCCAAGCCCGCGGTGACCCACTACCAGCCGCTGCGCGCGGGGCGCACACCTGAAGACAAGGGGGTGACGCTGGTTCAGTGCGCGCTTGAAACGGGGCGCACCCATCAGATCCGGGTTCATCTGTCCAGCGTCGGACACGCTCTGGTTGGCGACACGCTTTATGGCGGCAAATGCCTGGCCGGAGCGACGCGCCAGCTCTTGCATGCGCGGGCGCTGCGTTTCGAGGATCCCGGCACTGGCGGACAGGTCGCCTTTGAATCGCCGCTCGCGCAAGACTTTCAACAGATTCTGGACGTCATTACATGGGAAAGCTGACGCAGACAGGGTTGCTCACCACGGTATCGGGGCTTGCCTGGCCCGGTGTGGATTATTTCTGCACCACGCGCATGGGAGGCGCCAGCAAAGGCCATTGGGCGGCATTCAATCTCGGCCAGCATGTATCGGACGACCCTGGACATGTGGCCGCCAACCGCCAGCTGCTGCGCGCGGCGCTGCCCGGCGATCCGCTGTGGCTGGAACAAGTGCACGGCGCGCAAGTGTTTGATGCCGACACATTAAGGCCAGGGCAGGCGCCCGAGACGCCGCCCGTGGCTGATGCCGCCATCACTGCTCGGCAAGGCCGGGTGCTGGCGATCATGACTGCCGATTGCCTGCCGGTGGTCATGGCTTGCGAAAAGGGCACGGTGCTGGGTGTGGCGCACGCAGGCTGGCGGGGTTTGGCCGCGGGCGTTCTGGAACACACACTGGAAGCCATGCGCCAGCGCGCGCCTGAAGCCAGCCGCTGGCGTGCCTGGATCGGCCCGTCCATTAGCCAGGCGCACTTCGAGGTTGGAGAGGATGTGTATCAGGCCTTTGTCGACGACAGTAAGGAAGCCGATGCCTTTTTCGTTCGGCGCCCCGATGTGCCTGGCGCCAAGTGGCTGGCTGATCTGCCAGCCCTGGCCCGCCTGCGGCTCACGCGCGCGGGGGTCCATGATGTCGAGCTGAGCGGGCAGTGTACTTACGGCCGGCCTGAGCTTTACTATTCGTACAGAAGAGACGCGACGACCGGGCGTATCGCAACGTTGGCATGGCTGCATGACAGCCGCTCGCGTACAGCCGGTTGAAATGGTAGCGACTTACCCTGATTGACAGCTTCTTGAATGCCGGACACCATTAGCTCAAAGTAACACAAGCAGAAGGTGTCTGAATTGAGTGCCCAGTTCTCATCCAAGTGGCCATTACCGGCCGGTATCGCGCCGGACAAGCTCGCGCAGATTCAGACAGAGTTTTCCAAGTCCTGGCTCGAAGCGGCGGAGCAGGCGGGACGCGGCGAGCCGCTTTCACTGCGTGATCGCCGTTTTCATGGACAGGCGTGGGCTGACAGCCCTTCGCATGCGTTCATGGCGCAGGTCTATCTGCTTACAGCGAAAGCGGTAGACCAGATGGTGGATGCCGCGCAGGTGACTGAGCCGGTGCGTGACCGCCTGCGCTTCGCCGCCATGCAGTGGGTCGAGGCGATGTCGCCGTCCAACTTCCTGGCGACCAACCCCGCGGCCCAGCGTGCCCTGATAGAGTCCCAGGGGCGTTCACTGCAGCAGGGGATGCAGAACCTCCTGAAAGACATCAGCCAGGGCAGGCTGACGCAATCCGACGAGACGCCCTTCGAGCTGGGGCGCAATATCGCTGCCACGCCAGGCGCCGTCATCTATGAAAACCAATTGCTGCAGCTCATCCAGTATTCGCCTCTGACGGCCAGGACATATCGCAGGCCGCTGGTGATTGTTCCCCCGTGCATCAACAAGTTCTATATCCTTGATCTTCAGGAGGGGAATTCCTTCGTGCGCTATGCCCTTGAGCAGGGGCACACTGTCATGCTGGTGTCGTGGCGCAATCCGCTTGCCTCCGATACGGACGGAATCGAAAACGCCACCTGGGGCGATTATCTCCAGGATGGCGTGCTGCAGGCCCTTGAGGTGGCCCGCGATGTCAGCGGCCAGAAACAGGTGAACGCGCTGGGTTTCTGCGTGGGCGGGACGCTCCTGGCCTCCGCGCTTGCCCTGGCGCGCGCCCGTGGTGATGATCCGGCGGCATCGCTGACCTTGCTCACGACCTTGCTCGACTTTGAAGATACCGGCGTGCTTGATGTCTTTGTCGACGAGATGCATGCGCAGATGCGCGAGCGGCAACTGGGTTGCGGCGGGCTGATGTCGGCGCGCGAACTGGGCACGACCTTTTCTTTCCTGCGTCCGGCTGAGCTGGTTTGGAATTACGTCGCGGGCAATTACCTGATGGGGGATATTCCACCGGCCTTCGATCTGCTCTACTGGAATGCCGACGGCACAAACCTGCCGGGGCCATTCTTCACCTGGTATTTCCGCAATACCTATCTCGAGAACAATCTCAAGGTGCCAGGCCGGGTCACGATAGACGGACACGGGCTCGATCTTGGATCGCTGGACATGCCGGCCTATGTCTATGGTTCGCGTGACGATCATATCGTTCCGTGGCGCTCCGCCTATGCCAGCGGGAAGCTGCTGGGCGGGCAGCGGCGTTTTGTGCTGGGCGCATCCGGCCACATCGCCGGGGTCATCAATCCGCCCGCGAAGGGGCGCAGGAATTATTGGGTACACACATCATCGGGCAAGGAGGAGAGAGAACCAGGCAACCCGGATGCCTGGCTGGAGAGCGCTGCGCAGCAGCCCGGCAGTTGGTGGCCAGACTGGAGCGCGTGGCTTGCCGAACATGGCGGCGCCCAGGCAAAGGCACGCAGCCGTCTCGGCAATGCGCGTTATGCGCCGATTGAACCCGCGCCGGGCAAATATGCCAAGGTGCGGGCAACGTGACCGACGGGTCGCGTTCATGCGGAATATCATCAAAAAGAAGCTACAAGGAGAACACTATGGCTGGCAAACTTGCATACGTAACCGGAGGGATGGGCGGTATCGGGACGTCCATATGCCAGAGGCTGGCGCGTGAGGGATTCACTGTCATTGCGGGCTGCGGCCCCAGCCGCAATTTTCAGCAATGGCTGGACGATCAGTCCGCGCAGGGGTTCAAGTTCCACGCATCGGTCGGCAACGTGTCCAGCTGGGAATCCACGGTAGAGGCTTTTGAAAAGGTCACGGAACAGCACGGCCCCGTCGACGTGCTCGTCAATAACGCCGGTATCACGCGTGACGGCATGTTCCGCAAGATGAGCCAGGAAGACTGGCGCGCGGTCATAGATACCAACCTGAACAGCCTGTTCAACGTCACCAAGCAGGTCATTGATGGCATGGTGGACCGGCAGTGGGGGCGTATTATCAACATCAGTTCGGTCAATGGCCAGAAAGGGCAGTTCGGGCAGACCAATTACTCCACGGCCAAGGCGGGCATCCATGGCTTTACAATGGCCCTGGCCCAGGAGGTTGCCAGCAAGGGAGTTACAGTCAATACGGTGTCTCCGGGGTATATTGGCACTGACATGGTTCGCGCCATGCGGCCCGATGTGCTGGAAAAGATCGTTGCCACTATCCCCGTCAAGCGTCTGGGCACGCCCGACGAGATCGGCGCGATGGTTGCGTGGCTGGCTTCGGATGATGCCGGTTTTGCGACGGGGGCTGATTTCTCGCTCAATGGCGGGCTGCACATGGGCTGACGCTTGCGCGGCCCATGGAACACAACAATCAATTTGACCAGAGACATGACGCAAACTGAAGACAGCGGCAATATCCGTCTTATAAAGAAATATCCGAACCGGCGCCTGTATGACACCCGTACGAGCGCCTATATCACCTTGTCGGATGTCAAGCAGCTGGTGCTCGACGGCGAGCGTTTCCAGGTCGTGGATGCAAAGTCGGGTGAGGACCTCACCCGCAGCATTCTCTTGCAGATCATTCTCGAGGAAGAAAGCGGCGGCAAGCCCATGTTCTCGGCGACGGCGCTTTCGCAGATTATCCGCTTCTATGGCCATGCCATGCAGGGGGTGATGGGCGCCTACCTGGAAAAGAACATCCAGGCTTTCATCGAAATACAGGAACGCATGGCCGAACAGTCGCAGGGCATGTACGGCACACAGTTCGGCCCCGAGGCCTGGACGCAGTTCATGAATGTGCAGGCGCCTATCCTGCAGAACATGATGAGCAATTATGTGGACCAGAGCAAGAATCTGTTCGTGCAGATGCAGGACCAGATGCAGGACCAGACTCGCAGCATGTTTTCTGTATTTCCATTTGCCCAGCCACCCAAGGACGATAAAAAATAGGCCCCGGCCCAGGCATTCGGCCCCCGGTTTCATGTACCGCCCAACTGCCCGGGCCGGTTTATGATCCGGGTTTTGGCCATGAGCGTCGCAGGGATATTCAGGGCGCTGTAAGATCACCTGTTCCATAATAATGAGAATGAATCTTGTTATATGGAGCGCGGGAATGTTGAAGCAGCTGGCAGTACTGGCAATCGGAGCCGGGTTGAGTTTTTCCGCGATGGCGGTCGAGTATCCTATCGGCGAGCCTTCCGAACATGCTGGCCTGGAGATTGCGGCCGTTTATCTGCAGCCAGTCGAAATGGAACCCGACGGCATGATGCGTCCGGCCAAGGATTCCGATGTCCACCTCGAGGCAGACATCCATGCGACGGCGGACAATACCAATGGCCTGCCCGAGGGCGCATGGGCTCCCTACCTGAACATCAAGTACAAGCTGCAGAAATCGGGCAGCGACAAGGTGATCGAGGGCGATCTGATGCCCATGGTTGCCAACGACGGGCCGCATTACGGCGACAACGTCAAGCTCGACGGGCCGGGAAAATACAAGCTGACATTCTCGATTGCTTCGCCCGAAGCCAATAAGATGAATCACTTTGGACGCCATGTTGACAAGGAAACCGGTGTGGCGCCCTGGTTCAAGCCGTTCGAGGTGAACTACGATTTTGTTTTCGCCGGCACGGGTAAGAAAGGCGGGTATTGATCATGCGCAGGCTGTATCGCAGCCTGGCAGCACTGGCCCTGGCCGCTTCGGTGGCGGGGCCTGTTTTTGCGTCAGAGCTGCCTACTTTTGAATTGAGATTCAAGCCGGACGGAACGTTTGAGCCCGCCCGGCTCGAAGTGCCCGCCGGCCGCTTCAAGATCAAGCTGATCAATGAAAGCCAGCAGCCGGTGGAATTTGAAAGCCTGCCGCTGCGCAAGGAAAAAGTGTTGGGACCGGGTGTCAGTTCCTTTGTGGTTCTTACCATCAAGCGGCCTGGTGAATATCCGTTTTTCGATGATTTCCACCAGGATGTAAAAGGTACGCTGGTGGTCGTGCCCGCGCCTTGACGCGCCAGAGGCTGTATTGTATGGAACAAGTTGCATTCATCGTTTGGCGCGAGAGCGTCGAGGCGCTGCTCGTAGTCGGTATCCTTTTCAGCTGGCTGCGCGCCAGCCCGGAAGGCCGCAAGGGCATGCCCTGGCTTTGGGGCGGGGTGGCCGCGGGCCTCGGCCTGGCTGTGCTGCTGGCCCTTGTGCTGCTGGGGGTGTCGTCATGGCTGTCCGACGAGGGCCAGGAATGGTTCCAGGCGATCATGGCGCTTGTTGCCTGCGTGCTGGTTGTCCAGATGGTTTACTGGATGAAATGCCATGGCGGCGGCCTGAAGCGGGAGCTTCAACAGGGCGCCAGCAAGGATGTCGAGTCGTCCAACTGGTGGGGCTTGCTGGTGCTGGTGGCTTTTGCCGTCGCCCGCGAGGGCAGTGAGACGGTCGTTTTCCTGTACGGAACCATCGCGGCAGGCGTGGCGCAAGGATCGGCTTGGTGGCTGGCATTGGCCGGCGTGCTGGGCTTTATCGCGGCGCTTGCGACCTTCTGGCTGCTGCAGGCGGGTGGAAAGCTGATCACATGGCGGCGCTTTTTCAAGCTGACTGAAATCCTTCTCCTTCTCCTGGCCAGCGCTCTGCTTGTGTCGGGCATGGATCATCTCATTTCGCTGGAGGTGCTGCCCACGCTGGTCGATCCGATATGGGATTCTTCCTGGCTGCTGGACACAGGAGGCGGGCTGGGCAAGGTGCTGGCCGATTTTGCCGGCTATCGCGCATATCCTTCGCTCTCGCAGCTCATTATCTGGGTGCTTTACTGGGTGGTTGTTTACTTCCTGCTCAAGCGGGCGGATGCGGCGGCAAGCAGGGCGCGCCTGAGCGCGGCATCTGCACAGGCCTGAATCATCATGCAACAGGCATTGCGCTCCGGAGCCGCAAGGTTCGCGGGTTTTCTACGCGACCACAAGGCCTGGCTGCGCCGCCTGCAGTGGATTATTGTTGCGTTCTATGTGACGCTGCTTGTCATTCCAGCCATCATGCCGCTGCCGGATCGCAGCGCCTCGGTCTTCAATAACCTCACCATCTTCGCGCAGTTTGCCTTCTGGGGCGTCTGGTGGCCCTTTGTGCTGCTGTCCATGCCCATCCTGGGGCGCGCCTGGTGCGGCTGGTTCTGTCCTGAAGGCATGCTCAGCGAGTGGGCGAGCGAGCGGGGTCAGGGCCACGCCATTCCCAAATGGATGCGGTGGGGCGGCTGGCCATTCGTGGCCTTTTCCCTCACGACCATCTACGGGCAGCTGGTCAGCGTCTACCAATACCCGCTGGCGGTGCTGGCGGTGCTGGGCGGCTCCACGGTTGCCGCTATGGTGATTGGCTGGCGCTATGGACGCAGCAAACGGGTGTGGTGCAAGTATCTCTGTCCGGTCAATGGCGTATTCCAGCTTCTGGCCAAGCTGGCGCCATGGCATTACAAGGTTGACGAGGAGGCCTGGCGCCACCCTCAGCGCCGCACCGAGGGCGTCAACTGTGCGCCGCTGGTGCCGCTGCGGCATATGCAGGGCGCGTCCGACTGCCACATGTGCGGCCGCTGCAGTGATTACCGGGGTGCGATTGCGCTGACGCCGCGCTCCCCGGAAAGCGAAATCGTCCACATCGCGACAGGTGATCGCTGGCAGACGGCGCTCATCGTCTTCGGGCTGATGGGCCTGGCCGTCGGGGCTTTCCTGTGGAGCGCAAGCCCTTGGTTTGTCACCATCAAGCAGGCGCAGGCAACCTGGCTGATCGAGCATGATATTTACTGGCCGCTGGCACAGAACGCGCCATGGTTCATTCTGACGCATTATCCGGATGCCAACGATGTCTTCAGCTGGCTGGACGCCGAGGTGATTCTGCTGTTCATCTTCGGGTCTGCGGCGCTGGTGGGCGGGCCGGTATACCTTGGCCTTTGGCTTGCCGGTCGCTGCCTGTCGGGGCGGGCCGCAAGCGGTCCTTCCGTCCACGATGCATCGGGGACCGGCATGCCTGTGCGTGTCAGCGTGGACAGGCTGGCGCAGGGCTTGATACCGGCTGCCGGCGTGGGCGTTTTCCTGGGGCTTTCGGCCACCACAATTACGCTGCTGCAGCATGAAGGTGTGGCGACCTCCTGGGCGCTTGCGGTGCGATTTACGCTGCTTGCGCTTGCGCTGGCCTGGAGCCTGCGGCTGCTGTGGCGCATCAGTGCCACAGGCCGCCAGGGCAGGGCGCGGCGGCTGGGGGCGGTCGGCCTGGCCGCGCTTGGCATTGTTCCCTTCTGTACGGCCTGGGTGCTGTTTTTCCTGATCTGGTGAGTGGCGCGGCCAGTGCTGGGGCGCGGATCTGCCGCGCGGCTTTATTTGCGATAGGGGCTATGCTCGCCCAACTCATCTATATAGGCCTGCACGGCAGGCGATTCCCGTGCCAGATAGTCGTCGACCGCGTTCGCAAAGCGTTCGTCGGCCACCCAGTGGGCCGAACATGTCTTGACCGGCAACATGCCTCGCGACAGCTTGTGTTCGCCTTGCGCGCCGCCCTCAAAGCGCAGCAGCCCGTGTGCGATGCAAAAGGCGATACCCTGCAGATAGCAGGTTTCAAAATGCAGGCCAGGTATGTACTCGGTGCTGCCCCAGTACCGGCCGTAGAGCGTGTCATTGCTGCGCAGGTTGAGGGCTGAGGCAAGCGGCCTGCCTGCCCGCTCCGCCTGCACGATGACCATGCTTTCAGGCAACTCGCGATGCAGGTGTTGGAAGAATGGCATGGTCAGATAGGGCTGGTTGCCATGCTCCAGATAGGTTTGCCGATAGCACTGGTAAAAAAAGGCCAGTGCATCCGAATCTATGTCCTGGCCGTGCAGCCAACGGAATGACAGGCCCGCCTGAATTGATTTTTTCCGGTCTTGCTTTATTTTCTTGCGTTTTTCATGATTGAGGCTGGCAAGAAAATGATCCATGTCGCGGTAGCCCCGGTTGTGCCAGTGAAACTGGACATCGTTGCGGAACATATAGCCCGCCTCCGCAAGCGCTTCCTGGTCGGGCTCCGCGGGAAACAGCACATGCAGTGACGACAAGCGGTTTTCCCGTGCGATCCCTATGGCGCCGCGAGCCAGCGCGACGCGATCTGCATGGCTGGCCGCCAGCAGCCGGGGGCCTGGAACCGGGGTGAAGGGGATGGCGCACAACAGCTTGGGATAGTAAGCCAGCCCATGCGCCTCGAAGGCGCGTGCCCAGGCGTAATCAAACACATATTCGCCGCGAGAGTGCGACTTCGCATACAGAGGCATGGCGCCCGCCAGCCTGCCCTGGCGATGCATCAGCAGATAGTGGGGCGCCCATCCCGTATGGGGCGTTGCGCAGCCTGTCTGGTCCAGGCCAAGAAGGAACTCATGGCGGAGGAAGGGTTGCGGGCCGGCAAGAATATTCCACTGCTCGGCGGGGATGTCCTCGAGCCTGCGGACGAGGCTGAATGTGACGGAGTGGGAATCGGGAAGGTCTCGCATACACGGCTATCATAACGTTTATCGGCGGGCGCTACGGTGGGCTGGGAGCCTGTCGTAGAACATTGGACGAAAGGGTGGAGTCAGCATGGGTAAGAAGATTCCGGTATCCGTGATGACGGGGTTTCTGGGCAGCGGGAAATCCACGCTGCTGGGGCGCTTGCTGGATCTGGGCGATGCGGGGCGGCAGCGGCCTGTGCCCGAAAATGTAGTGCCAGCCAGAAACCGTATTGTTGTGCTGACCGGAGAAACCGGCAACCCGGTGCTGCGTCATGCCCGGACGCTGCACATCCCGGACGAGATTGTGTCGTCCACATCGGGGTGCGCTTGTTGCGGCGTACGCGGAGCGCTGGCGGACGCCTTGCGATCCTTGTTCATGGATGCCTTGCAGCGGCGTATCGAGGGGTTCTCGCATGTCATGCTCGAAACGTCCGGCCTGGCCGATCCGGCCGCGGTCATGTACACCCTGCAATACGAACCGTTTCTGCGAGACCGATACGAGTATGCCGGGTGTGTTGCCACGATCGACGGCACGCGGGGGCTGGATGACCTGTCCTCGCAGCCGGAAGCGGTACGCCAGGCGGTGCTGGCGGATACCCTGGTCGTCAGCAAGGCTGAACACCTGGAGGCGTCCCGGCTCGACGGCCTGCTTGCCGGCCTGCGCGAGATCAATCCCGAGGCGCCTGTGCTGCTTGCGGAGCAGTTGCACGAGATCGCCGGGCGAGTATTCGAGCGGCAAGCCGCGCCAAGGCCAATGCGCCCCGCAGGGGCCGGCATAGGTGGCGCAAGCCTGTGGGCGGGTGGTGGGCTGCGCCGCCGCATCCCTCCGGGAGCAGGGCATATTGGTGTGCATGTGTTGTTTGCGCAATGGGACGATGCGCCCGCGCGTGGCGTATTTCTCCGTGCCATCGAGGCGTTGCAGGCTGACAGCCAACTGGGCTTGTTGCGCCTGAAAGGCGAGATGCGCTTTGCAGGCGATGCGCGGACCTGGATGGTGCATGGGGTGCATGGGCAGTTGTATCCCATGCAGGCCCTGGAGCAGGGGGCCGCCCAGCTTCCTGGCGCGCTGATGATGATATTCCGGCCCGCCTCAGGCCAGCTTGCGCCTGCCCGCGTGCTGTCTGTCCTGCCCTCCGGGGCTCGCCTGCTGTCGTCTGGCTGCAACTCAGATACACAGGGAGTTGCAATGAATGCACCGTGATGGTGTAATTGTCCTATTACGCCACAGGAAGGGCGCATCGGCCTTCAGCCTGGCTGCCCGTGCCCACAAAGCTTTCCATACAAACGCATTCACGGCGCCTGATGGCCGATCCGACGTTATCGTCGTGGATCATTGCAATATAAATTGAACAATTTTTAGCAAGCGCTGCTCGCTATGCCAGATGCCGATCCTTCGGCCTGCCAGTCTGGTTTGCCGGCAGCTCATGTAAACATTCTCACAGCAGTCAGTTGCCTCTTGTGCAGGCAGCCCCTCCGGCCCAGGCCGATAGCGGCTAGCCAGGACGGTCTGCTTACCTGACGGGAATAATGGCCGAAGCTCCATATTCATTTGCCTTGACATACCGGTGCGCGCAGCGCGCAAGCGGCGGCGCGCGCATGCCGGTCCGGATCGGCGCATATTGCGCTGTGCTTGCGCTGGCGTTGCTGCACATGCCAGCGATGCTTGCCCACGGCATGGTGTTGGTTGTTTTTCGCATGGCTGACTGGGCGCGCAATGGTGGCTGCCGGCGTGCTGGAGGTGCCATCATGCTGGAACACATGCCGAAGGCTGGTTGTGGCGCATCCAATGCGACGTTTGCCGCCATCAAGCCTGGGCTGCGAGCTGCCGCCATGATGATGCTGGCTTTGGGCGGGGACGTAAAAAACAAAATGGGCCGGTCGCTTTTTTACGGCGCCGGCCCATCTGTGAATCTGGTTGCGGGGACAGGATTCGAACCTGTGACCTTCGGGTTATGAGCCCGACGAGCTGCCAGACTGCTCCACCCCGCGTCTGGAAGAATTGAATATTAACCCATACTTTTGACTTATGCAAACTGGCCCTATCAGGCCAAACCCTATCGATGACTGAAACTGAGATCATCCGCGTGCTGGAAACAGCGCTGCTATGCGCCGATCAACCCATGCCGCTGAGTGAGCTGCGCAAGCTCTTTGCGACAGAGGATTTCACCAATGACGAGATGCGCAGGCTACTGGTTTTGCTGCAGGAACAGTGGCAGGACAAAGGTCTGGCGTTGACGAGCCTGGCTTCCGGCTGGCGCTTTCAGAGCAGGCCGGAAATGCAGCGATACCTGGGCAGGCTGAATCCGGAAAAACCGCCCAAATATTCACGCGCGGTGCTTGAAACACTGGCCATCATTGCCTGGCGGCAGCCTGTCACGCGGGGGGATATCGAAGATATCCGCGGAGTGACTGTTTCTACGCAGATTATCCGCACGCTTGAGGATCGCGGCTGGATCGAGGTGCTGGGCCATCGAGATGCGCCAGGCCGACCGGCCCTGCTGGGCACCACGCGCCAGTTTCTGGATGACCTGGGCCTCAGGGCGCTGGATGAGCTGCCGGAACTTGAATCCACCGATGCGGTCATTGCATTGGCCGGACTGGAGCTGGAAGAAATGCCTGCCCAGGAAGATGCGGCGGAAGAAAGCGCGCAGCACGCACAGCAGGATGACGCACAGCAGGATGACGCGAAGCAGGATGATGCACAGCAGGATGACGCGAAGCAGGATGATGCACAGCAGGAGCAGGATGGGCCGGAACCAGACGGCTCCTTGCAGGATCACGCTGAGATTGCCGGTATGTCGCAGGGCGACGTCCGGGACGGGGACGCTGCGCAAGAGGCTGTCGAGCCTTTGGAGACCGGCGCTGATGCCCCGGTAAAAGAGATACACACGGAGTATTTGAAAGAAAATGACTGAATCGAACGAACAATTCGACTTGCCGTTCAGCGGCCAGACGGAAGATGCTGTCGCCACGGCGGCGCCGGCCCCCCGGACGCGACGCAAGAAGGTGGCGGAAGATGCTTCCGATGCCGGAACTGGAACGGTCAAGCGCGCCTCGCCCCGTTCGAAAGCAAAATCCGCCGAGGCTGCCCCGCAAGATGCGGACCAGCAGGCCGAGGCGCCGAAGCCGCGTGCGCGTGCCCGCCGCAAGACGGATGAGACCCAGGCTGTCAAGGAGGATGCGCCTGCGCCTCGCACGCGCTCGCGTGCCAAGGCCGAGCCTGTCATCAAGGAGGCCGAAGCGGCAGCGCCGGTCAAGCGTGCGCGCAAGCCAAAGGCGGCCACCGTTGAACAGGCCGTGCAGGAGGCCGCAGCAACCGCTGTCGTGGCCGAGGCGGCCAGTCCAGCTCCGCGCAAGCGGGCGCGCGCCAAGCCGGCGGAAGCTGCGGATGTGGCGACACAGACGCCCGACGCATCGCCGGCACCGCAAAGCGACAGCCCAGCCCCCGCGCCGCGCAAGCGCGCCCGCAAGACAGCCGTGGCCGTTCAAGCGAGTGAGCCGGCCAGCGCGCCCGCGCAAGCGGCGGCGCAGCCAGAGCCAGCTCCCGTGTATGCGGAGCGGCCGGTCGCTCCGGCGGCCCCGCCTGCGGCACCTCAGCAGCCTTCGGCACCCGCCCATGAAGCTGCCGCGGTGGCGCCGCAAGCGCCTGCCGGCGAGGCATCGGTGGCAGACAGTTCCTATCGCGAGGATGCTGCGGCGACAGCCCAGGAAGGCGAAGCGTCGGACAGGAATCCCCAGCGCGGTCGCGGACGCAAGCTGCGCACTCCCTTCCGTCGGCGCCGGGGCGATGCGGTGGATGGATCGTTCTCGAGCGGCGAGGCCGGTGAGGAACGCAGCGGGGCTGGCGGGTCCGAGAGCGCAGCCGGCGAGGCCGGCGAAACAGCGTTTTCCGATCGGCAGGGGCGCGGCCAGCGCCGTGGCAGGCAGGGCGAGCGCCCTGCCGGGCAGCAAGGCGATGCCGCACGCGGACGAGGCCGCAATGCCCGGCGCTACGATCCCGAAAGCGAGAAGGAAGCCGAGATGGCCCTGTCCTATCTGGACAATTCCGCCCGGATGAGCCAGCGGCTGGACAAATACCTGAGCAGCGAGGTGCTGATGCCCAAGCTGCACAAGGTGCTGGCCGAGGCGGGCATCGGTTCGCGCCGGGAAATGGAAGAGCTCATCATCGCTGGCCGGGTATCGGTCAATGGCGAGCCCGCCCACATCGGGCAGCGCGTTGGGGCCAATGATCAGGTGCGAGTCAATGGCCGCCTGATCGCGCGGCCCAGCGCCAAGAAGCCGCCGCGCATTATTCTCTATCACAAGCCGGCGGGTGAAATTGTCAGCCATGACGACCCGGAAGGCCGTGCAACAGTGTTTGCCCGCCTGCCCAAGATCCGCATGGGCAAGTGGCTGTCTGTGGGCCGCCTGGATCTGAACACCGAAGGCTTGCTGATCCTGACAACGTCAGGTGACCTGGCCAATCGCCTCATGCATCCTCGCTATGGCGCGGAGCGCGAGTACGCGGTGCGCGTGCTGGGCGAACTTGCCGATGAGCAGAAAGAAAAGCTGCTCAAGGGGATGCCGCTCGAGGATGGCCTGGCCAGCTTCGGGTCGCTCGACTATATCGGCGGCGAAGGCAGCAACCGGTGGTATCGCGTCACATTGACCGAGGGCCGCAACCGCGAGGTGCGCCGGATGTTCGAGGCGGCAGGTGTTACCGTCAGCCGGCTGATACGCACGCGCTTCGGCGAGGTCGTGCTGCCGCGCAATCTGCGCCGTGGCCGCTGGGATGAACTGGACAGCAATCTGGTGACCGCGCTCATGCTGCAACTGGGGCTGATTCGCGATGACGAGGGCGATGCGGCGCATGGCCGGGGCCGCCGCGAGCGCCAGCCGCTGTCACACGACAGCGCGCTGCCGCCTGGCTTCGGCACGCTGGAACGCAATGGCATGAACGGCGCCAAGGTCAGCCGCAAGGGCAAGCTGTCAGGCGGCAGGAAAGCGCCTGCGGGTCCGCGCGAGTCTTATCCTTCCGATCCCTATGGCACTGGCCTGATGTTCAGCGGCGGCCTGGCCAACGGGCATCCGCTGGAAGGGCATGGCGGCGGCCGTGGCAAGGCGGGTGGCCAAAAGGGCCAGGGCGCGGGCAGTGGTGAAAATCGTCGCCGGGGCCCCGGTGCGCGAGCCGGCAAGGGACCAGGGCCTGGTGGCAAAGGGCCCGGCGGCAAGGGACCTCAGCAGCCGCACAGTGCGGCTTCCAAAGGCGGCCAGGGCAATAACCGCAAGGGCGGCAAGGGCAAGGGCGGCAATGCCAAGCCGCGTGGCCGTTCAGGCGCCGCCGCGCGTGGCGACGACTGGCAACCTCGCAGCGCATCGGCGCACGAATCGCACCTGGGCAAGCTGGGCGGCGGACGGCGCTGATCCGCAGCGCCCTTGAGCAGGCAATCCCCGCCTGCTCAATGCTCAACCTTGCCTGATCAAGCGGCCATCCGGCAGCGCAAACCATGCTTGCAGGCTGTGCTTGTCTACGATGGCCTGCGCATCCTCCAGGGACATCGAGCAAAACGCCGTCGACAGGGCGTCAGCCATGGCCGCGGTGGGGGCCGATACCGAGACGCTGCGGTATCGCGCGGGGCTGAGCCCCGTGCGCGGGTCGAAAATATGGTGATGGCGGCCTTGCGCGTCGAAGGGCGTGCCATAGCCGCCGGATGTCGATAAGGCTTGATTGCGCAGTTCGACCGTAGCGAGCAGACGGGCGCTGTCCGATGGGTCAGCCAGGCCGACCCGCCAGGCGGGGGTGGCCGGGTTGGGTGCGAGCCCGCGTATTTCCCCCATGTCCACCAGCGCATGCTCCAGGCCGGCGGCTTGCAGCATATGCACGATTCTGTCCGTGATATAGCCCTGGGCGATGCCATTGAGCGTCATTTGCATGCCGGGCCGCGACAGTGTGATCAACCCCGCATCCAGGCTGATTTCCCGGTAGTCCACCAGGGCCAGCGCGGCCCGCAGGGATGCGGGCGCGGGGCCGGCGGCGTCAGCATCGGGGCGCGAGAAATGGGCGGCGTACAGCGACCATAAGGGCTGGACGGTAGGGTCGAAGGCCCCGTGAGTCAGGCGGGCGATGCCGCGCGCCTGGTCCAGCAAAGCCGTCATGTCAGGTTCGGGATCCGGAAGACGCCCCTCGCGATTGAGTTTGCTGATGGCGCTGTCTTCCCTATACAGGCTGAACAGTTTTTCGATCCGGCGCACCTCGGCGATAGACGCTTTGACCAGCTCGCGCGCGACAGCCCGGTCAGGATGATGGATGCGCAGTTCCGCGTCCGCGCCCAGGGCGATGCCGCGCCAGATCACGGGTTCGCTGTTTTTCGCCGCCCAGGCGGCGGGTGAAGCCCGCAGGGCGCCCAGGCCGGCCATGGCCGCGCAGATACCGATGAAGCGCCGCCGGCTTGTTGTGTTCATAGGCTTCATGATGATCAATGATTCTCCATAACGCTGTCGCCAGGCGCGGCTTCGGCGCCCTGGCGCCAGATATAGCTTTCCGGCATGTCCTGGAATGTGGTCACGCGCCCGCCGTGCGCGGCGGCGAAGTCCTGTGCCCACTGCCGTTCGCCAAAGGGCAAGGCGTCTTCCACCCCCATCCCGCCGACGTAGCTGCTTTCAATGACATACCATGCCTGCCGCGCTTCTATCCATGCACTGGCATCGGGCTGGTCCCAGTTGTCGGCCTTGCCCATGTCATTGACGTAGATAGCCAGAATCGCCTTGGGCTCTTCGGGCAGAAGGGTATAGGCGAATACCTGCTTGATCGCGGTAAACCAGACTGGACTTGACTTGCCCTCCAGAAAGATCTGCCCCTTCGGGCCAGTATGCTCGACCAGGTTCATGCCGCAATAGTGGCCCACCGCCTCGGCGCTTATTTCCCAGGGCGCTGGCGGCGGCGCGTCAGGCTTCCCGTCGCCGCAGCCCGCCAGGCTCAGTGCGCAAGCCAGCGCCAGGCTTGCAATGCGTCCCGCATTCATATCTGCCTCCGCTTGAACAGGGCGCAGGCCAGGCCAAACGGTAGTGCAATCCACGCCAGTTGCACCGCGACCAGCAGAGGCATGCCCAGGCCGGTCTGTTTGCTCAGCCCCGCCATGCCAGAAAACATGGCGGTGTTTTCATATCCCGTGAGATTCAGCAGCCGGTAGACATCTGACGGATTGAGCAGGAGCAGCATGTTGATCTGCGCGGCGCCAAGGCTGCGTCCCTGGTCCGCGACCAGCGCGCCCAGCAGCGCCATGTCATAGATCACCACGAAGAACAGCCATACTCCGAGCGCAATGCCCGCCGCGGTACTGCGCGCGCGCACGCGGGCGCTGATGAGGTAGCCCATGGCAAGAAAACTTGCGCCCAGCAATATGCTTGCACCGATCAGCGCAAAGAAGGGCTCCCAGGCAGCGAAGCTGATCTCGCCCCGCACAGCCTGGAGTGCCAGGCCTGCGAAGCCATAGCCCAGGAGGGTAGCCAGGGCCAGGATGGACAGATGCCCCAGGAACTTGCCGATCGCAATCTGTCCGCGGGACAAAGGATAGGTCAGCATCAGTGCCAGGGTTCCGCCTTCGGCTTCGCCCACGATGGCGTCATAGGACAGCAGGAGCGCCAGCAATGGAATGAGAAAAATGGAGAGGCTGGACAGACTGACGACAGTCACTGTCAGCGGGTCGACTTTGACGGCGCCTGTCGGTGCGCTGCCCAGAAATCCCAGCGCCAGCGCCAGCGCCGCAAGCAGGATGGTGATGGCGAGAATCCAGCGGTTGCGCAAGCCGTCGCGCAGTTCCTTGCCGGCAATGATGAGGATGGCGTTCATGAATGATCCTGTTGGCCTAGATGTCTTCGCGCTTCAGTATCTGGGCGTACATATCGTCCAGGCTGGGCGCATGGATGTCGATATCGTCCAGCGGCAGCCCGAGGGTGGCAATGCCTTGCAGCGCCGCGATCTTGTGCGCCTCGGGGCAAGCCAGTTCATACTGGCGCTCGCTTACCCGCTCCCAGCCATCGGGCAGCTGGCCGGGGCGCGCATCGTGTGCGGGCAGGGTGATGCGCAGGCGCACAGGCAGTTGGCTGCTTCGCCTCAGCGCCGACATGGAGCCGTCGGCCACTTTCCGGCCATTCTTCATCACGACCACGCGATCGGTATTGCCTTCCAGTTCGGTGAGCACATGTGTGCTCAGCAGCACGGTCGCGCCTGTATCGCGCAGCTCGCGCACGATTTCGTAGAACATCAGCCGCGAAGCCGGGTCCAGGCCCGTGGTCGGCTCGTCGAACAGCAAGACGCGCGGCGAGCCCAGCAAGGCCTGGGCCAGGGCAAGCCGCTGGCGCATGCCTTTGGAATAGCCTCCGACGCGGCGGGAGGCGGCGCCAGCGATGCCGACCCGGGCCAGCAGGCGCGCATTGTCGCCGCAGGGCAGGCCTTTGAGCCGGGCGTAAAACGCCAGTGTCTCCGCACCTGTCAGCGAGGGATACAGCGCCACGGTTTCCGGCAGGTAGCCGATATGCCGGCGAACCTGGGCGATCTCGCGGGATGCGGCCTCGTGGCCAAGCAGCCGCACCTGCCCCGCGCTTGGGCGAATCAGCCCCAGGATCAGCTTGATCAAGGTGCTCTTGCCGGCCCCGTTATGGCCGGCCAGCGCTACGCATTCGCCGGGCTGGAGGTTGAGATCGACATGCTGGACGGCCTGCACGCTGCCGTAATGCTTGCTGACGCCCGACAGCGCCACATGGCTGCCGCCGGCAATCCCGGCGGTTCGGGAGCCATTGCCCGCATGCTCTGTCGGGGCGGGGCGGCTGTTTTCCAGCGGCAGCGCCGCGCTCTGGCTGATCGTCATGGTACTGGTTTCCTGTATTGCTGATAGGCAGGCACATCGGGCATGCGCATCAGGGGGGCGCTGTCGACGACCCCGCCGGGCAAAATGGCCGGAAATTGCTGCTGAGCCCAGCGCACAATAGAGACGGCGGGGCTGTTCAGCAGGAGCTGCGCCGCGGGCGCGCGCCACAGAACCTGGTCAATGATGTCATTGGGTCTGTAGGCAGTGTCGGCAATTCCGTCGCCGTCCAGATCGAACGCCGCGTTATCGCTCCAGTAATTGCCGCGCCCGCCCGCCGACCATTCCAGGTGGCGCGTGCCGACATACTTCACCTGATTGCGGTTGGCGACGAAGGCATTGCCGGCAATCTGGTTGCCAGACGAGCCGGCGGTGAAGTGCACGCCTATGCCGCAGTCTTCAAAATGGTTGTCGCGTATCTGGTTGTTGTTCGCGTTGTAGATAAACACGCATTTTTCGCTGCCGCGCACCGCATTGTCCGCGATGCGGGAATCATTGGTGTAGTTGAACATCAAACCCTGTTCGCGATCCCCGGCGGACACATTGCCGACGATCGATATATTCTTCGAGTACATAATGGCATAGCCGATATCGTTTCCCTCGGAAACGTTGCCTGCCACCTCGCTGTCGTTGGCATACATATAGTGCACGCCGTAGCGCAGATGCGTGAAACGGTTGTCGCTGAAAACATTCTCTCTGCTGGTGTTCACGAAGATGCCATCGCGGCCGTAGGAAATGTCATTCCCGACAATGCGCGCGCCGGGCGCGTTCCAGACATTGACCCCATTGCCCCGTTCGGCCATGCGCAGCGATTTGTTGCCGACAATGCGGTTGGCGCGGACCAGCGCATCTCGCGGCCCCCAGACATAGACCCCCATCAGGTTGTCCAGCACATCGTTGTGTTCGATGCGCGCCCGATGCGCGGCCCTGTCCAGGAAAATGCCCGCATCCATGTCGGGCAAGCTCAGGCCCGAATGGGTCACCGTCAGATTGACGATGGCGACATCCGGCGCCTGCACCCATATGGTCCGGCCCGCCCGCACGCCTTGCACGATGGCGCTGCGGTCGGCTGGCCCTTGCAGCGTGAGGGGCTTGTCGATCACGACCGGGCCCGCATACTGTCCGGGCGCCAGCAGCAGCACATCGCCGGGCATGGCGCTGTCGACGGCCCGCTGCAGGCTGCTGCCCGCGCCGACCGGCAATTGCGCCGCCAGCGCCGGGCCGCACAGGCACAGCCCCGCCGCCAGCCACGGCCTCCACGGCAATGAAAGGAAACGGGGCATTTCGCTTACGCCTTCCTGGGCTTGACGATCATCTGCCCGCCCATTTCCATGTGCAAGGCATGGCAGAACCACTGGCAGTAGTACCAGTGCACCCCAGGCCTGTCGGCCTTGAATGTGACCGATGCCGTGGCCTGAGGTCCGATCTCCATGGCGATGCCGTGGCCTTCCAGCGTAAAGCCGTGCGTCAGGTCTTCGATCACCTCCATATTGGTCACGACTACAGTGACTTCGTCGCCTTGCTGCACTTCAAACTGCTTCAGGCTGAAGATGGGGGCCACGGCCACCATATACACGCGCACCTTGTTGCCGTCGCGAATGACGTTGGCGGCGCGTTCGAGCATCACACCGTCCTTCTCGGCCATTTTGCGGGCATCCTCCCACATGGGATCGTCGCGCTTCCAGACGCTGAGCGGCTGTACCTTCGAGCTGTGCACCAGGCACATGTCATGAGGCTCGGCAAAACTGGGGCCGTCGTGTACCAGACGCATTTCGTCGCCGGAAATATCGATGAGCTGATCGTTCTCGGGCTTGAGCGGGCCGGCATTCAGGAAGCGGTCCTTGGAGAACTTGTTCAGCGATACCAGCCACTTGCCATCGGCTTCCTTGGTTTCGCCCATGGTGGTGTGGTTGTGGCCTGGCTGATAGTGAACATCAAGCTTCTGGATGATGGGGTCTACATCCTCGCCCTTGTAGGCGCGCCGCGCCTTGTCGATATTCCACTTGACCATCTGGCTGTCGATGAACAGGGTGGTGTATGCATTGCCGCGTCCGTCGAAGGCGGTGTGCAGCGGCCCAAGGCCGAGCTGGGGCTCCGCCACGACGCAGTCGCGGGGCTTGATCTTGTCGTCGAACAGATCATCCAGCGTGCGCACATCCAGCACGGTGACGGTGGGCGACAGCTTGCCGTTGAGCACCACATGTATGCCATCGGGCGCGGCATTGCACCCATGCGGCGAATTGGGCACGGGGATGTAGCGGGTGTAGCGCGAACCGTGCCTGCCGTCCACGACCTTTACGCCATTGATTTCCTTGTAGTCGCCTTTCTTGATGGCTTCCTCGATGCGGGCGATGTTGAACACCACGCACCAGTCCTGCTCATTGGCCGACGCTTCTTCCACCGTCAGGCCTTTTTCGGAGTTGTAGCAGGTGGCAAAGGAATACTTGCCCTGATAGTCGGCATCGCCATTGTCGAGGTTGCCGTCCACCATGACCTGCCAGGCGATCTGCATGGTGTCGCCATCGATTGCGGTATAGATAGCCCAGAAGTTCTCTTTTGGATTGTCTGTCACCGTCCCGTCGTTGACCAGCGGGGCGATATGCTCGCCGTTGGCGAAGACATAGCCTGTGCGCGGATATCGCTGCGGGCGCAGGCCGTGTACGCCATGCACATTGGGCAGCTCAATGATCTTGTCGGTCTTCATCACGTCGCAGCGCACGCGGGCAACGCGGTTGTTCGCCTTGTCATTGATGAACACATAGCGGCCGTCGTATGTGCTGTCGGTGAACGACATATGCGGGTGGTGAGCGTCGCCGTTCAGGAAGATCTCGCCCTTGTCCTTCAGATATTCCCTGGTTTGCGGCGTCAGACCCTCGGTGAGAATCTTCTTGCTCTCATTGGTCAGGCCCCAGCCGGTTGCACTGCATCGGTTGAAAATGGGGATGCGCACCAGTTCGCGCATTGAGGGCAGCCCCATGACACGGATCTCGCCGGACTGGCCGCTTGAATTGAAGGCGTAGTATTCGTCCAACTCGCCGGGGGCGACATGGCCGCTCAGCCCGCCCTTGGCTTTATCGTCGCGTGCGCTGGCGGTAGGCATATGGGCGCCCGCCGCAAAACCGACTGCGCCTGACAGGGCTGCGGTGCCCAGAAAGCCGCGTCGGCTCATTCCGGTTTTGCCGGTCTTTTGTTCAGACATGGATAACTCCTGGAGTCAAAGGTCGTTTCCCAAGCGGACTGTGCCGCAGGTTCACGAGGTGGGTCCGGCGTCCGCATGCCTGCGGGCGGCCGGGGTAAGGGTAGGTTTTCATGTCGCACCCTGGCTGGGCTTGGGGATGTCGCGTGGCCGTACCGTGGGACGGTTTGCCGATGCGGCATCCTGCGCGGGCTGATAGCGGACTACGGTTTCCGCAATCGCCGCCGTGTCGGGTGGTGGAGAGCGCCTGCGCTGGCGCTTGGCGTTCTTCTGGATCAGGTGCGGGCACTTTGTGTCGTGGTGGTAAAGCATCTGGCAATGCAGACACTGGATGCACTCGTTAGGGTTGATGTCGCCCTCGGGGTTGATGGCCTGCACCGGACATTCATGGTTGCAGCGCTGGCAAGGGTTGCCGCAATCGCTGTAGCGGCGCAGCCAGTTGAAGATGCGCAGGCGCGCCGGTATCGCCAGCGCGGCGCCCAGCGGACACAGGTAGCGGCAGTAGAAACGTTCGATGAACAGGCCGGCCGCCAGCAGCAGAACGGCGAACAGCACAAACGGCCAATGGCGCAGGAACTTCAGGATGATGGCTGTCTTGAATGGTTCGACTTCCGCCAGCTGTTCCGCCAGTGAAAGCTCGTAGAAGGACACGCCGAACAGCATGATGAAGATGATGTACTTGATCGCCGACAGGCGTGTGTTCACGCCATGGGGAACGTTGATCTGCTTTATGCCCAGTTTCTTGGCCAGCCTGTTGAGCAGTTCCTGGAGAGAGCCGAAGGGGCAGAGCCAACCACAGAAAGCGCCCCGGTTCCAGAAAACCAGGGAAATCGCGGTGGCGCACCAAAGCAAGAACACCACCGGGTCCATCAGGAAGTATTCCCAGCGGAAATCGGTGCGCAAGGCGCTGAAAAACGTGAGCACATTCACGACCGAGAGCTGGGCCTGGCTGTACCAGCCCAGCCAGACCAGGGAGAATGTCAGGAAGGCCAGCCGGAAGCGGTCATAGAACACCGGACGCTTGACCAACTGGTCCTGGAAGAAGAAAACCCCCATGAGCAGCAGCAGGGCGGCGACGACCGCGGCCACCTGGCCCGTCTTGGCGCGCCAGATTTGCTTCCAGAGTGCCGGCGCTTCCTGAGGGTCGTAGCTCGCGCCGGCTGGCTGGCCGCTGTCGGCCTTGCCGGCGGCCTGATGGGAGCCGGCGCCGGCATCGGAGTTGGCCGGGGCGCTTGCGCCGCCGGGTTGTGAGGCGGCCGCGCCGCCTGTGCCGCCCGTACCCGCGCCCGAATCCGCCTCGGCGGGGACTTTCTTGGTATATGACTCGGGCAAGGCATAGTTCAGGTCGAAGGTCACAAACGCCTTTTCCTTGACGCTGATGACCCTCTGCACCATGAGTTGCAGCCGCCAGGGCGCGACCGGGTCCAGGGTTGCGCCATCGGGCACCACGTAGAGCGCAATTTCCGAAAAATGCGGCGAGCCCGCCGCCGCGAGACTGGCCAGCCGCTGGTGGTTGCGGTCAGTGAAGCGGAAGCTGTTTTCTTCCTGGATCACCTCGATGCGGTCGAAAATGCCGCCGCGCACATAGCCCGAGCCTTTGAACGAATAGGGGCCATTGCCGGCCACCAGTATGGCCTGCTGGCCCGGCGCCAGGCTGTCGCGCAGGCGCTGCCAGAGAACGTCGCCCAGCAGGCTGCGGCCTATCGACGGGACGCTGACCAGTGCGGCGTAGAGATCAATCACCTGGTCATCGGGCTCGCCTGGTTCGGGATGTTCGATCGCGCCCTGGCGGCCCGTTTCCTCGAAGGTTTTGTTGACTTGGCCGACCGTCAGGTGCAGGTTGGCCACGGCGCCGCTCTCAAGCAGCGCCGCCCATGGCTGCACATCATCCCTGGCGGCATCGACCACGCGGCGCTCCGTGGGGCCGGCGGCCTGGCGGCCGGTTTCCCCGGCCTGCGCGCCATAGCTGCGGGCCACCGCGGTGGAGGCGCGTGTGATGCTGTCCCCGATGACCATCATGGTCACGGTCGCGCCACTCACAATGTCCACAGGCGTGGCGCTGCCTGGGCGCGGCGGCGCCTGCAGGAAGTTCAGCCCCACATAGCCCTGTATGAAGTGTTGGACCTTGGACTCGGGAATGCCGATCAGCACGATGGGTTCGTGGTGCTCAACCAGCTTGGCGCCAACAATGCGTCCGTCATCGGCCATGGCGACCAGCGTATCGATCGGCTTGCTGGAGTACCCGCGCGTATTGACAATATCCGTGGTCAGGAAAACGCGGCCCAGCGGCTTGTCGCCCGCATATACGCGAGCCACGGGCGGCTTGCCCTCCACAGGTCCATAGCGGTCCGCGCCGGGGAAGATATCGGCCGGGGCGACCTTGGACAGAAAGTCGGGCAGGCGCTGCGCATGCGCCTGCCCGACAGACAGCATACAGACCAGGCACAACAACAGAAACAGCCGGCGCCAGGGTGTGCTCAACTGCGATACTGCAGGAATAAGGGGAGGCATGCGGGGCTCAAGGTGACAACGACAACACTGAGGTCATGCTAGCGGGGGCGTCTGTGCCGCAAGTTGATGCAACGCAAGTCTGGCCGCCTTGATATGCGCCCATGTGTGTGTTCATTGCGCCAGCGCAAATAACAAGCCGATTCTTGCCCCTGGGGGCTGATTTTTGATGGGAATCAAGGGCGGGCATGGGTTCCGGGTATATAACCGGGGTCAAGAAAGGCCGGGCCAGGCAGGCTGGCCTGTGCCACCAAGGAATCATTCATGCTGTGCGAAAAAACCAATATCGACTGGGACCCGCGTTCTCCCGAGGTGCTCGACAACCAGATCGCGGCTTACGACCAGATGCGGGCCAGGTGCCCGGTCGCGCACAGCGACTATCTGGGCTGGTCGGTGTTCCGCCACGAGGATGTCCTGCGCGTCCTCCATGACCATCATGCGTTCAGCAACCAGGTGTCGCGGCACATATCAGTGCCCAACGGCATGGACCCGCCTGAGCACACGGCGTTTCGCGCGCTCATAGAGCCATATTTCGGTCCCGACCGGCTGGCGCGTTTCGAGCCCGTCTGCCGCGAGATCGCACGGGATATGGTGCGTGCGCTGCCGGGCGAGCTTGAATTCATGGAGGCGTTTGCCCGGCCTTACGCGGTGGCTACACAAGGGGCATATATGGGCTGGCCGTCCTGTCTGCGCCAGCCGTTGCGGGACTGGGTGCGCCGGCAGCAGGCGGCAACCCTGGCCGGCGACCGCGAGGCGCTGGCCGCCGCGGCCAGCGAATTCGACGGCTATGTCCGCGGCCTCATCGCCCAGCGCCGCCAGTCGGACGCGGCGCCGGCGCGCGACGATATCCTGGCGCAGCTGATGTCTGAATCGGTGTGCGGGCGCGCGCTCAGGGAAGACGAAATCGTCAGCATCGTGCGCAACTGGACGGTGGGCGAGCTCGGCACCATGGCCGCGTCCGTGGGCATTATTGTGCATTTCCTGGCGGTGCGCCCCGATGTCCAGGTGATGCTGCGGGCCGAACCGCGGCATCTGCCGGCGGCCATAGACGAAATACTGCGCATGCATGCACCCCTCATCGCTAACAGGAGGGTGGCCGCGCGCGCCGTGGATATCGCCGGGCAAGCCATGGAGGAAGGCGAGCGCCTGACCATTCTGTGGGCGTCGGCCAATCGCGATGAAGCTGTATTTGGCGATCCCGACGAATTCCGCCTGGACAGGGATCCGTCCCTGAATCTGTTGTATGGCGCCGGCATACATGCCTGCCCTGGCGCGGGCCTGGCGCGCCTCGAACTGCGCATCGTGACCGAGGAAATCCTGGCTAGGGGCACATGTATCCGCCTGGACCCGGAGCGCGAGGCGGCGCGCGCCGCCTACCCAGCCAGCGGCTTTTCCGTGCTGCCGGTGCTGATCGAGTAGCCGGCGCTTCACCCTGCGAACGGGTTTCCGCTGCCGCCAAACGCCGCGAATATGTTGCTTTTTGCGTGTAAGGTCCAGACACTACAGGAAAAATTCCAATTTTCTGCTAGAATGTACGGCTTTACAGCTATATTGTTTTTGTCATGCGTCAGCCTTGA
>Ga0182749_1000343_pt1 | contig 45942 bp, 41 predicted proteins | sample eDN3rd37CKraftMG_FD_128875 | JGI IMG/M metagenome (GOLD analysis project Ga0182749, IMG submission 128875) | Enriched Miracle-Growth compost microbial communities from Emeryville, California, USA - eDNA 3rd pass 37_C Kraft MG (version 2) (version 2) ...
CGTGGTCTCCACCGAGACCACCATGCCCTCCTCCAGCGGCTTGTCGGCGTCGTAGCCGTCGTAGCGCACCGGCCCGGTGGAGGTGAGCCGCGGCGCCTCGTGGGTGACGAGGCCCATGCCGTGGGCGAGGAAGTCGGTGTGGTTGTGAATCTTTGAGGCCTTCAGCCGCTCCTCGGCGCGCGCATAGATTTCGCCGCCGATGGCGCCGGGCCTGATGGCGTCGAAGGCGGCGCGCTGCACCGCCTCGATCTCGCCGAGCAGGTCCTCAAGTTCCGCGTCAGGATCGCCGAGGATCGCCATGCGGGCGAGGTCGCCGATATAGCCCTGGTAGTTGCCGCCGGAATCGAGCGACAGCACGTCGCCCTGTTCCCAGCGCTGCGGCGACGGGGCGCGGTTGAAGCTGGTGCCGCAGGCGACGAGGCAATATTCGAACGTCAGCCCTCGGTTGACCTCCTCGCGCTTGAGCGCGTCGGCAAGCTCCTGCTTGGTCGTGCCGGGTCCATGGCTCGCGATCACCGCGAGCATCGACTCGATCACCTTCTCCGACGCGGTCTTGAGGATCTTCAATTCCTCCGGTGTCTTGCGGGCGCGCAGGCGCTCCAGCGTGAACACCGCGTTGACGATCTCCGCGCCCGGCAGTTCCGCGCGCAGCACGTCGGCGGCGTCGAGCGGCAGGAACGGCGTCTCGACGCCGATGCGCCTCGCCTTGGGACCGAGCTTCTTCACCTGCGCCACCGCCTTCTGCATGGCGTCGACCGAGGTCGCGCCGCGCACCATCTCCGGCACCCACAGCGGCTTCACCTGGTTCTGGTAGTTCTCCATGCCGTGGCCGACATAGACGGTCTTCTCCGGCGCGCCCTTGGCATAGACCAGCACCGGCAGGTAGCGGCTGGTGCCGAACGCATCCATGTAATCGAAGAAGAAGGCGCGATGGCCGCCGAGCAGGTACTGGACGTTGTGCTTGGAGGTGACGAGCAGGACGTCGATCCCGGCGTCGTCCATCAGCGCGTCGAGCCGCTTGGCGTCGAACGGCAGGGCCAGTCCCCGGGCGGTCTCGGCGAGGGCCATCGCTTGCTCCCTGAAGTGGATTGTTATGCAACCCATTCTAACGCACGATCCGCGACAACGGCTACCCCGTCTCGCGGGCCGCGCGCCGGCGTCATTTCATGCGGCTGTCGACCGAGATGGTGCCCGGACCGGTGACGAACAGCACCAGGAGCCCGCCGATGATCGACAGGTTCTTCAGGAAGTTGTTGTATTGGCCGATCTGCGCCGGGCCCGAATACTCCCAGTAGCGGTGCGCCAGCGCGGTGGCGATAGCGGTCCACAGGATGGTGACCAGCGCCACGTAGCGCGTCGCGAGGCCGAGGATCAGCAGCGCGCCGATGATGAGCTCGCCGAAACCGGCGAACCAGGCCCAAAATTCCGGCACCGGCATCTTCAGCGCGGTGAAATACTGCACCGTGCCCGGAATGTTTCCGAGCTTGCCGTAGCCGGAGACGAAGAACAGCCATCCGAGCAGGATGCGGCCGACGAGCAGCAGGGTCTGGCTGGAACTTGCCGCGAAGCCGTCGGCGCGCGACAGCGCCGGATGGGACGATCGGCCGGACATGGTCATGGAAATCCCCTCTGATTTTGTGTCCGGCGGGCCGCCGGACCACGACGCGCAAACCGCGGGACAAGCCCGGCGAGAGGCCGGCCTCCCGCGCGGGGTTTATCATCCCGGCGGGGACCGCCCAAAATCAAAGACTGGTGTTCCGAAGTCTGCCACGTTTCGCAGCGGCTTTGAAAGTTTCTTGCTGTTGTTTGCGATGAGGCAAGAGCATTGTCCTATAAACAACCTTTACCGCAGCACGTTCATTTGCAGCGCAGCCGCGTCCCGGCCCGCGCTTGTCGAACCGGCATCGGCCCCCTAGGTTCGCCCTGACGCTGACACCGCAGGAATCCCATGACCATCTCCAACGGCATCGTCGAGGCCATCGGCAACACGCCGCTCATCAAGCTCAAGCGCGCCTCGGAAGCGACCGGCTGCCTCATTCTCGGCAAGGCCGAATACATGAACCCCGGCCAGTCGGTGAAGGACCGCGCCGCCCTGTTCATCATCGAGGACGCGGTGAAGAAAGGCCGGTTGCAGCGCGGCGGCGTCATCGTCGAGGGCACCGCTGGCAACACCGGCATCGGGCTTGCCCTGGTGGGCAACGCGCTCGGCTACCGCAGCGTCATCGTCATCCCCGAGACCCAGAGCCAGGAGAAGAAGGACGCGCTGCGCCTGTTCGGCGCGGAGCTGATCGAGGTGCCGGCCGTCCCCTACTCCAACCCCAACAACTACGTGAAGCTGTCCGGCCGGCTCGCCGCGGAGTTGGCCAGGACCGAGCCCAACGGCGCGATCTGGGCCAACCAGTTCGACAACGTGGCCAACCGCGACGGCCATGCCCGCACCACGGGCCCGGAAATCTGGACCCAGACCGACGGCAAGGTGGACGGCTTCATCTGCTCGGTCGGCAGCGGAGGGACGCTCGCGGGCGTCGCCATCGCGCTCAAGGAGCGCAACAAGTCCGTCAACGTCGGCCTCGCCGATCCGCGCGGCGCATCGCTCTACAGCTATTACACCAGCGGCGTGCTGAAAGCCGAAGGCTCGTCGATCACCGAGGGCATCGGCCAGAGCCGCATCACCAAGAACCTCGAAGGTGCGCCCATCGACCTCGCCTACCAGATCCCAGACGAGGAGGCAGTGCCGATCATCTTCGACCTCCTGGAGCACGAGGGCCTGTGCGTGGGCGGCTCCTCCGGCATCAACGTGGCCGGCGCCATCCGCCTCGCCAGGGAGATGGGACCGGGTCACACCATCGTCACCGTGCTCGCCGACTACGGCACACGCTACCAGTCGAAACTGTTCGACCCGAAATTCCTGCGCTCCAAGGATCTGCCGGTGCCGTGGTGGCTGGAACGCCGCTCCGACATCAAGGTGCCTTACGAAAGGGTGTGACGATGGCTGCGCCGCAGGGTCCGCTGGTCAGCACGCAATGGCTGGCCGAGCACCTCGCCGATCCCAACGTGGTCGCGGTGGACGGGTCGTTCTATCTCCCGGCCATGAGGCGCGACGCCGCGGCGGAATACCTCGCCGGGCACATTCCCGGCGCGGTGCGCTTCGACATCGACGCCGTCGCCGACCACGCGTCGCCGCTGCCGCACATGCTGCCCGGCGCGGCCGATTTTGCCGCCGCGGTCGGGGTGCTGGGCATCTCCGAGCGCGACACCATCGTCTGCTACGACGGCGCCGGCCTGTTTTCCGCGCCGCGGGTGTGGTGGACGTTCCGCCTGTTCGGCGCCAGGCACGTCCATGTGCTCGACGGCGGGCTGCCAAAATGGAAAGCCGAGGGCCGGCCGCTCGAAGCCGGCGAGGTCAGCCGGCCGCGCAAGACCTTCGCCGCCACCGGCCCGGCCCCGCAGGTCGCCACAATCGACGACGTGCGCGCCGCGCTCGCGTCAAAATCCGTCCAGGTGATCGACGCGCGCCCCGCCGACCGCTTCCGCGGCGAAACGCCGGAGCCGCGCCCCGGCGTGCGGTCCGGCCATATCCCCGGCTCGCTCAATGTGCCCTCCTCCGCGCTCACGCGGAACGGCACGCTGGCGCCGTCCGAGGTCCTGAAGGCTGCGCTTGAGGCCGGCGGCGTCGATCTCGACAGGCCGGTGATCACGAGCTGCGGTTCGGGCGTCTCCGCCGCCGTGGTCTGGCTCGCGCTCGAGACGCTCGGCCGTCCGCCCCAGGCGCTCTACGACGGCTCGTGGTCCGAGTGGGGCGCGCGCACCGATTTGCCGGTCGCGACGGGCGGCTCTTGACCTCGCTCCCCTGGCGAAAGCGTGCTATAGAGCCGCCAAACCAGTCGCGGACCTTAACCGTCTGTTGGAACCGAGATGTCGAAGCCCGTCATCTTCACCATTTCGGCGGCCTGGGACGACGAAGCGTCGGTCTGGACCGGCCATTGCGACGACATCCCGGCCGCGGCCGACGCCGCCACTCTGGATGAGCTGCTGGCGAAGATGTCGGCCATGGCGCTGGACCTGCTGCCCGACAATCATCCCGAGGTTGATCCGGCCGCTCTGTTTCTCCAGATCACGGCGCTGCGCGAAGCCGAGCCTGCCGCAGCCTGAATGGCACCGCAATTCGACAGGCCGCTGCGCGATTTGCTGCGTGAAGCGGGCTGCACGCTGGTGCGTCAGGGCAAGGATAGTCACGAAATCTGGCACAGCCCGCTGACCAGACGGAATTTGCCGTGCCGATCGGCATTCCCAGCCGCCATACCGCCAACGCCATCCTGCGCCAGGCAGGGCTTCCCAAGGCGTTTTAGCCCCGTCGCCTCGAGCGCTACTTCAATATCTGGCTGAGGAACAGCTTTGTCCGCTCGTGCTGCGGGTTGGTGAAGAACTCCGCCGGCGTGTTGATCTCGACGATCTGGCCGCCGTCCATGAACACCATGCGGTCGGCGACCTGGCGCGCGAAGCCCATCTCGTGGGTCACCACCAGCATGGTCATGCCGTCGTTGGCGAGCTCGACCATGGTGTCGAGCACCTCCTTGACCATCTCGGGGTCGAGCGCCGAGGTCGGCTCGTCGAACATCATGATCTTCGGGTTCATGCACAGCGCGCGGGCGATGGCGACGCGCTGCTGCTGGCCGCCGGAGAGCTGGCCCGGATACTTGTCGGCCTGCTCGGGAATCCTGACGCGGTCGAGCAGGCGCCGTGCGATCGCCTCGGCCTCGGCCTTCGGCATCTTGCGCACATGGATCGGCGCCAGCGTGCAGTTCTCCAGCACGGTGAGGTGCGGGAACAGGTTGAACTGCTGGAACACCATGCCGACCTCGCGCCGCACCTCGTCGATGCGCTTGAGGTTCTTCGTCAGCCTCACGCCATCGACCACGATCTCGCCGCGCTGGAAATCCTCGATGGCGTTGACGCAGCGGATCAGCGTCGACTTGCCGGAGCCCGACGGCCCGCAGATGACGACGCGCTCGCCGCGTGTCACCGTCAGATTGATGTCGGCGAGCGCGTGGAACGAGCCGAACCACTTGTGCAGCCCGGCGATCTCGACGGCGGCGTCGGTCATCGCCGCCCTCCGTCGCGGTCGGCGCGGGCGAGCCGCCGCTCGACGTTGTCGGCATAGCGGGCCATGCCGTAGCAGCAGACGAAATACACGATGGCCGCGAAGGCGTAGCCGGTCGCGCTCGTCACCGGCGTCGCCCATTTCGGATCGGAGCGCGCCACCTCGATGGTGCGCAGGAAATCGAAGATGCCGGCGACGAACACCAGCGTCGTGTCCTTGAACAGCGCGATGACGCTGTTGACGATATTGGGGATGGTGATGCGCAGCGCCTGCGGCAGGACGACGAGCGCGTTCATCTGCCAGTAGCCGAGCCCGAGCGCGCGGGCCGCCTCGTACTGGCCGCGCGGGATCGCTTCGAGCCCGGCGCGCACCACCTCCGCCTGGTAGGCCGCCGAGAACAGCATGACGCCGGTGAGCGCGCGGATGAGCTTGTCCGGCGACCAGGCCGGCGGCACGAACAGCGGCAGCATCACGCTCGCCATGAACAGCACGGTGACCAGCGGCACGCCGCGCACGAACTCGATGAAGGCGATGGAGAAGAAGCGCACCGTCGGCATCTCGGAGCGCCGGCCGAGCGCCAGCAGGATGCCGAGCGGCAGCGACGTGGCGATGCCGACCGCGGTCACCACCACCGTCACCAGCACGCCGCCCCACAGCGAGGTGTCCACCACCGGCAGGCCGATCAGCGGCCAGCCGTAGAGCAGCACGTAGGACAGAACCGGCAGCGCCACGAAGAACACGATGGCGGCGAGGCCGCGGCGCGGCGCGTCGAGCCACAGGAGCCAGCCGGTCGAGACGGCGAACAGCGCGAAAAACACATCGACGCGCCAGCGCTCCGCCACCGGATAGGAGCCGTAGATGAAATAGAACAGCCGTTCGCGCACGAAAGCCCAGCAGGCGCCGGCCTCGTGACCGTCCGTCGCCAGGCAGGCGGTGCGGTCGCTGCCGCTCCACACCGCATCGATGAACAGGAAGCGCACGAGCGGCGGCAGCACCCAGAGCAGCAGCGCGAGAACGACGACGGTCAGCGCCGTGTTGAGCCAGGACGAAAACAGGTTGACGCGCAGCCAGCCGAGCGCGCCGACCTGCGTCAGAGGCGGCGCGAGGCGCGGCGCCGGCTCGCGCCTGACGTAAGCCGCGCCGCTCATCGCTGCACCAGCGCCGTGCGCGCCTGATACCAGTTCATCGCCGCGGAGGTGGCGAGGCTGATGACGAGGTAGACGGCGAGCGTGATGGTGATGACCTCCACCGCCTGGCCGGTGACGTTGAGCACGGTGCCGGCGAACACCTGCACCAGGTCGGGATAGCCGATGGCGACGGCGAGCGTCGAGTTCTTGGTGAGGTTGAGGTACTGGTTGGTGAGCGGCGGGATGATGACGCGCCGCGCCTGTGGGATGATGACGAGCCGCAGCGCCTGCCCCCGCCGCAGGCCGAGCGCCGCCGCCGCCTCGCTCTGGCCGACCGGCACCGACATCAGCCCGGCGCGCACCACCTCGGCGATGAACGCCGCGGTATAGATCGAGAGCGCCACCAGCAGCGCCACGAACTCCGGCAGCACCTCGGCGCCGCCGCTGACGTTGAAGCGGCCAAGCTGCGGAAAGCTCCAGGTTGCCCCGACGCCGGACGCCAGCGCCGCGATCACCGGCGGCACGGCAACGAACGCCAGCATCGGCAGCGCGACCGGCCATTCGCGGCCGGTCCGCTCCAGCCGCCGCTGCGCCGCCGTGCGCCACAGCGCGGCCGCGACCACGCCGGCGGCGAACGCCGCCACCATCGGCCATGCGCCCCCCTCGAAGGCCGGCTTGGGCAGGAACAGGCCGCGGTTGTTGAGGAAGCCGCCGCCCGGCAGCCAAAGGCTGTTGCGGAAATCCGGCAGCGCCTTGAGCACGGCGTTGTACCAGAATAGGAGGTGCAGCAGCAGCGGAACGTTGCGGACGATGGTGACGTAGGCGCCCGCGGTCCGCGCCACCAGCCAGTTGCCGGAGAGCCGCGCCACGCCGACCAGGAGGCCGAGCACGGTCGCGAGCACGATGCCGAGCCCCGCCACCAGCAGCGTGTTGAGGAGGCCGACCCAGAAGGCGCGCGCGTAGGTCGAGGTGGAGCTCGAATAGTCGATCAGCGTCTGGCTGATGTCGAAGCCCGCGGTGTCGCGCAGGAACCCGAAGCCCGAGGTGATGTGGTTGCGCGCCAGGTTCTCGGCGACGTTGTGGACGATCGCGACGGCGAAGACGACGATCAGCGCCAGCAGCGCGGCCTGATAGAGCGCGCCGCGCAGGCGCGGATCGTAAAGCAGGGATTCCCGCGGCGCGGCAGGCTCCGGCCCGTGGACGTCGCGTAGCATCGTTCCGAGCCCGCCGGCCTCAGCGCACCGGCGGCGCGAACTGGATGCCGCCCTTGGTCCACAAGGCGTTGAGGCCGCGGGTGACCTTCAGCGGCGAGCCCTGGCCGAGGTTGCGCTCGAAGATTTCGCCGTAGTTCCCGACCAGCTTGACGATGCGATAGACCCAATCCTTGGTCAGGCCGAGCTGCTCGCCGTAGTTGCCCTCGGTGCCGAGCAGGCGCTTGATGTCCGGATTGTCGGATTTCATCTGCTCGTCCAGGTTGGCCTTGGTGATGTTGTATTCCTCGGCGTTGAGCAGGGCGAAATGCACCCACTTGACGATGTCGAACCACTGGTCGTCGCCGTGGCGGACGAACGGGCTCAGCGGCTCCTTGGAGATGATCTCCGGCAGCACCACGTGGTCGTCCGGCCTGGCGAGCTTGAGCCGCACGGAATAGAGCGCCGAGGCGTCGGCCGTGAAGGCGTCGCAACGTCCCGTGTCGTAGGCCTTTAGCGCCTCGTCGAGCTGCGCGAAGGTTACCGACTTGAGCTTCATCTTGTTGGAGCGGAAATAGTCGGCGAGGTTGAGCTCGGTGGTGGTGCCCTGCTGGACGCAGACCGAGGCGTCGCTGAGCTCCAGCGCCGAGTTGACCTTGAGGTCCTTGCGGACGATGAAGCCCTGGCCGTCGTAGTAGTTGGTGCCGGTGGCGTTGAGGCCGAGCTGGCTGTCGCGCGAGCTCGACCACGTAGTGTTGCGGATCAGCACGTCCACGTCGCCGGACTGGAGCGCGGTGAAGCGGTCCTTGGCGGTCAGCGCGACGAACTTGACCTTGGTGGCGTCGTTGAAGATCGCCGCGGCGATGGCGCGGCAGTAATCGACGTCGAAGCCGGCCCAGTTCCCCTCCGCGTCGGGCAGGCCGAAGCCGGCAAGCTGCCCATTGGCGCCGCAGTTGAGCATGCCCCGGGCCTTCACCGTTTCGAGCGTGGTCGCCCCGGCCGGCGCCGCCTGGGCCGCGACGAAGGCGGCGGCGACCACGGCCAGAACGAATCCCGTCATCGACCGCATCATGCGCCTGCCTCTGGACTTTGATTTTGACTGTTTGCCATCTGAAAACGATTGCTTATGAAGGTCAAGGGGTTGACCCTCCCCGAGCGGTTTCGAACGAGTGGGTCTTTGTGAAGCGCCGCGGGCGCGGCGAACAGGTGACGGATCGGCGCATCATGAAGAAGCTCACGGACGAGGAGCGCCGGGCGCTCAGGCCCGAGACCAGGCTCTCCATCGGCGGACGCGACCCGTTCGCCCACCACGGCTACGTCAACACGCCGGTCTATCACGCCTCCACCCTGCTCTACCCGAGCGCGGAGGACTACCTCGCGCATCGCGGCCGCTATCAGTACGGCCGGCGCGGCACGCCGACCTCCGAAGCGTTCGAGAGCGCGCTTAAGGAGATCGAGGGGCCGCTGTGCGCCGGCGTGTCGCTCCTGCCGTCGGGGCTCGCGGCGATCGCGTCCGCGCTGCTGTCGGTGCTCAGGAGCGGCGACAACGTGCTGGTCACCGACAGCGCCTACGGCCCGACCCGCCAGTTCTGCGACACCGTGCTGTCGCGCTATGGCATCACCACGACCTACTACGACCCGACCGTCGGCGCCGGCATCGCCGCGCTGATGCAGCCGAACACCCGCGCGGTGTTCACCGAGGCGCCCGGCTCGCTGTCCTTCGAGATGCAGGACATCCCGGCCATCGCCGAGGCGGCCCATGCCCGCGGCGCCGTGGTGCTGATGGACAATACCTGGGCGACGCCGCTGCATTGTCCCGCGCTCGAGCGCGGCGTGGATCTCGCGATCCAGTCCGGCACCAAATACATCGGCGGCCATTCCGACCTGATGCTCGGCGTGGTGGCCGCCAATGCTGCGACGTTCAATGGCCTCAAGGACACGGTGCAGACCATGGGACTGTGCGTGGGTCCGGACGACATGAACCTCGGCCTGCGCGGGCTGCGCAGCATGGGCGTGCGGCTCAAGCAGCATGAAACCTCCGCGCTCAAGATCGCGCGCTGGCTGGCGCAGCGCCCGGAGGTGCTGCGCGTGCTCCACCCGGCGCTGGAGAGCGATCCGGGCCACGCCCTGTGGAAGCGGGATTTCTCCGGCGCCTGCGGGCTGTTCTCCGTGGTGTTCAAACCCGCGCCGCAGGCCGCGGTCAACGCCTTCCTCAATGCGCTCGCCTTCTTCGGCATCGGCGCCTCGTGGGGCGGCTACGAGAGCCTCGCGATTCCGTTCGACTGCACCCCGCTCCGCACCGCCACCCGCTGGGCGCCCGGCGGGCCGACCGTGCGCCTGCATATCGGGCTGGAGAACGTGGACGACCTGATCGCCGACCTCACGCGCGGGCTCGACGCGTTCGACAAGGCCGCAACCGGGTAACCCGCCGAAGCGCACGTCCCGAGCATTGGGGACAGATCGGAGGCATGGCAGGTAGCGTCGCGCGCCCTGTCGCCGGCGTCCGTCCGCGGCTAGGATTGCCCCGCAGAACAGGCCCATGAGGCCGGAATAGATTCGGGAGGACGCCATGTCGATCATGCGATCGATCGCGCTGTGCATTGCGGCCCTGGTCACGCTACCGGCCGCAGCAGCGGATTATCCGACGCGGCCGATCACGATGGTCGTGCCTTTCCCGCCGGGCGCCTCGACGGATTTCGTCGCGCGGGTCCTGAACGATCCGATGGCCCAGATCCTGGGGCAGCCGATCATCGTCGAGAACCGCCCGGGCGCGGCGGGAACCACCGGGACCTACGCCGTCGCCACCGCGCCGCCGGACGGCTACACCATCCTCCTCACCGTCAACGCGCCGGTGACGATGAACAAGTACCTCCAAAAGAATTTCCCGTTCGATCCAAGGACGGCGCTGGCGCCGGTCACGAATGCGGCGAAAACCTCGTTGTTCCTCGCGGTCAACAAGGCCCTGCCGGTGAAAACCGTGTCCGACCTCGTCGACTACACCAGGAAGAATCCGGGCAAAGTGAGCTTCGGCAGCGCCGGGATCGGATCGGCGCACCAGATCGCCGGCGAGCTGCTCAACCAGAAGACCGGCATCCACATGGAGCACATCCCCTACCGCGGCGGCGGGCCGGCGATCCAGGACCTGGTCGCCGGGCAGATCCCCGTCAGCTTCGGCACCGGACCGGCCGTCATCTCGCAGGCGGAGGCCGGCACGATCCGCATCATCGCCGCTGCCGAAGCGGAGCGCGACCCGCTGCTGCCCGATGTTCCGACGATCGACGAAACCGTGCCCGGCATCGTCACCTGGAACTGGATCGGCATCTTCGCGCCCGCGGGCACGCCGAGGCCGATCATCGACAAGCTGAACAAGGCGGCCGTCGCGGTGCTCAAGCGGCCCGAGATCGTGGAGAAGCTGGCGCTGCAGGATGCCCGTCCCATCGCCAGCACGCCGGACGAGCTGAGCCAGGTGGTGACGACCGAGTCCGACCGCTGGGGCACGATCATCCCGTCGCTCGGCATCCAGCCGCAGTAGCCGGTCAGATCGACGATCCGGGCCGCGAAATGCCGGCGCGCTTGTCGCGCAGCACGAACTGCAGGTTGCGGATATAGACGAAGGTGCCGAACGCCTGCCCGGCAATGAACACCGGGTCGCGGCGGTAGAGCGCGTAAAGGAGCAGCAGCATCCCGCCGCCGATCGAGAACACCCAGAAGGTCATCGGCACCACGCTGTGCCCGGCACGCTCGGAGGCGATCCATTGCACCACGAAGCGCATGGTGAACATCACCTGCGCCACGACGCCGAGCGCCACCCACCAGTCCACGCGGTTGATGAACACGTCGTGGAGATAGCCGCCGACCGCGTGGGACAGGTCAATCATCATGGCGCTTCACCTCCGAGACCGTCGGGATGTGCCTGCGGCGTCGGATCAGCCACCACATGCCGGCGAGGTCCATCAGGCCCACCACGAGACGGTCCATCATGCCGTAGTTGGACTTGCCGCGCTTGCGCTCACGATCGACCACGTCGATGAAGGCCACGTCGTAGCCCTCGCGGCGAAACAGCGCCGGCAGGAAACGATGCAGGCCGTCGAAATGCGGCAGCGTCAGGAACGGGTCGCGGCGGAACGCCTTGAGCCCGCAGCCGCTGTCGCGCGCGCCGTCCTTGAGCACCATGCGCCGCACGTCGTTGGCGATGCGCGACTGCAGCTTCTTGAACTCCGACGCCTGCCGCTCGACCCGCTGACCCGCGACGAGGCCGAGGTGCGGCGTCCCGGCGAGGATCGGCGCCAGCAGGTCCGGCAGGTAGGCGGGGTTGTTCTGGCCGTCGCCGTCGAGCGTCGCAATCACCGGCGCGCGCGCCGCGATCACGCCGGAGCGCACCGCCGAGGACTGGCCGCACGAGACCACGTGCTTGAGCACCCGCAGCCACGGGTATTGGCCGAGCAGCCGCTCGAGCTCGGCCTCGGTGCGGTCGCGCGAGCCGTCGTTGACGACGATCACCTCGAACGGGAAGCGTCCCTCCAGCGCCGCGCCGATCTCGGCGACGAGCGGGCCGATGTTGCCCTCCTCGTTCTTGACCGGAACCACGATGGAGACCGCCGGCGGCGGTGGGGATGTTGGCGTCGTCACGTCGGTCATCGCTGTCCCGTCAGTTGCGCTCGGCGCGGAACACCGCGAGCGAGATGCGGCGGCCGACGGCCAGGTTGATGCCGTCGATCCGGGTCGCGACGCCGTAGCGCAGGCCGATGGTGTCGGCGCGCAGCACGAAGGCGCGCTCCTGCGCCCGCTCCACCACGGCGAAGCGGCAGCCGCCCGGATAGAGGAAATCGGCCGCGCCGGCGCCGTCGGTCTGCTGCGTCGCCGCGCCGGCGAAGAAGACGAGGCTCGGCTCGTTGTAGCCGGCCGCGGCGACCACAGGCGTGCAGCCGACGCCGTTGAGGAAATCCCCGACCTGCTTGGCCGGGAACAGTTCCGTGAGCCGGGGCACGGTGGCGCCGAACGCGGCCATGGCGATGAGCACCGACGCCGCCGACGCGCGCAGCAGCGAGCGTTCCGGGCCGTCCTCCTCGTAGAGCCACCAGGCCCGCAGCGCGAAGATCACCGCGACGGCCGCGAAGGGCCAGGCGATCAGGCCCATCTGCTGTTCCACGACCACGTTGGCGGCGATGATCAGCGCCGCGAGGGCGACCGTGATGAGGAACCACCATACCGTGCCGTGAACGAGCCAGGGCCGGCGCGAGGTGGCGCGATGATCGACCACGCCGGCGATCAGGATAGCCAGCGCGGGATAGATCGGCAGCACGTAGTGGGGCAGCTTGGTGGCCACCGCCTCGAACACGATCCAGGCCGGAAAAGCCCATGCCAGCAGGAGCTTGGCGCCGGGTTCTCGCCTCGCCTGCCAGATCGCCGGCGTGGCGAGGCCGGCGAGGATCGCGCCCGGAAAGAACGTGACCCAGAACAGCAGGAGGTAGGTGCCGGGCGGCAGGCCGTGGGTCTCCTGGCCGCTGCCGACCTTGGAGAACAGGTCCTGGCCCAGCGAGCCCGCGAAGAAATCGCCGCCGCTGCGCAGCGTGATGGCGACGAACCACGGCAGCACCAGCAGAATCGTCCAGAGCACGCCGAGTCCGGGCCTGAGCGCCGCGAGCCAGCCGATTCGGCGGTCCACGACCGCCAGAGCGGCCACGGCCAGCACCGCGAACAGGACGATGACCGGGCCCTTGACCAGGATGCCGGCGGCCATCGCCGTCCAGAAGATTGCCGGGACGATCCAAGGGTTTGCCGGCGCCCGTTGAGAATCCGTGCCAGCCAGGTAGCCGCGGCCGAGCGCGCCCATGGCGGCGACGCAGCAGGCGAGCAGCACGGCGTCGGTCTTGGCGAGGCGGGCCTCGAAGCCGAGCAGCACCGAGGTCGCCATCATGACCCCGGCCAGGACCGCCGCGCGGCGCGACACGAAAGCCAAGGCTGCCCAGTAGGTTAGGAGCACCGCCCCGATGGCGCCGAGGAGCGAGGGGACGCGGTAGAGCGAGATCACCTTGGTGGCGCGGCGCAGCTGCAGCAGATCGGCGGTCTTCACCACCGCCGCCTGCAACCAATAGATTCCAATGGGCTTTTTGTAGCGGGCCTGGTCCTGGAAGCGAATGTCGACGTAATCGCCGGTGAGCACCATCTGCTTGGTGGCCTCGGCGAAGCGCGCCTCGTCGCGGTCGACCGGCGGCGTCGTGAAGAAGCCCGGCAGAAACGCGAGCAGGCACAGGACGATAAGGACTGCGGCGGCGCGGCGATGGGAGCCCGCGGCGACATCGACGAGCATCGCGAGGCCGGCCCTCTGCCCTGCCCGCGGCCTGCGGTCGATGCCGGTCGCCATGTCCCCTGTCCCCTGCGCAAATTACGGCGGACAATAGAGAATTTGCCCTTCCCCGCAACTGGCCTACTGCACCCGCACGGTGACGCTGTCGGCGCGCCCCTGCGAATCCATCACGGTGAGGCGCACGAAGCCGGGCCCATCGGGCGAAAACAAGACCGTGCGCTTGTCGGTCGCGGCGCCGAGTGGGATGCCGTTCACGAGCACGGTGAGCGGGCCGCGGCCGCCGCCGAGCTTGACCGCCAGCGGGTCGAATTGGCCAGCGATTCCAGTGCGTTCGAGCCGCGCCCCGTCGGGTGGGAAGAGAATGCGCGGGCGCTCCGGCGCAGCCGCTCCGGCGCTTGCGAAGCGTTGCAGCGGACGCGGCAGGCGCGCGGTCGAGGCGATGATGGCGTGGCGCGGCGCGGGCGGCAGGGGCGCCACGATTTTCCCCGACCGCGCAAAGGCTTCGAACAAAACGGGCGCGGCGGCCGAGCGCCCCGCCATGCCCGGCACCGGGGCGCCGTCGGCGCGGCCGACCCAGACGCCGATGGTGCGCCGGCCATCGAAACCGATGGCCCAGGCATCGCGATAGCCGTAGCTGGTGCCGGTCTTGAAGGCGATGCGGCCGGGCGGCGCGTTGTCCGGCGGCGGCGTGCCGATGAGGGTCGAGGCGACGTACCAGGCTGCCACCGGCTCCATCAGCCGGCGCGCGATTCCAGAATCCCGGCCGCCGACTCGGCCGGAGTCCGACGAGTCGGCGTCTGTCGCCGGCCGTTCCGCGCTTGCGATTCGCAGCGGCAGCGTGGAGCCGAGCCGGGGGATGCCGGCATAGAGCCGGACCAGGTCGGCGAGCGTCGTCCCCACGCCGCCGAGGCCCATGGCGAGGCCGGGCGCCTCGCCCTGCGGCAGGGAGAGCCGCACGCCGGCCTGGGCGAGCCGCGCCGTGAGCCGGCTGGCGCCGACCCGGTCGAGCACCATCACCGCCGGCACGTTGAGCGAGAGCTGCAACGCGCGGCGCACGGTCACGGTGCCCTGGAAGGTCTGGTCGAAGTTCTCCGGCGCGTAGGCGCCGTAGCGCACCGGGCGGTCGTCGATCAGCGTCTCGGGATGGATGATGCCGTCCTCGAAGCCGATGCCGTAGATGAAGGGCTTGAGCGTCGAGCCCGGCGAGCGCACCGCGCGCGTCATGTCGACCTGCCCGGCGCGGCGCGCGTCGAAATAGTCGGCGGAGCCGACCTTCGCCAGCACCTCGCCGCTCGCGTTGTCGACCGCGAGGATGGCGACGGACACGTCCGGCCCCAGCGCCTGCGCGCGCTCGCGCGCCAGCGCCTCGAGGCTCGCCTGCCACGCCGCATCGATGGTGAGGCGGTGGACGCTGCGGCTCCTGTCCGCCCTCCCCGCGTCCTCGGCCGCGTGCGGCGCCAGCATGGGCATGGCGAGCCGCGTGCCCGCGACCGGCTCGTCCTTGGCGCGCGCGATGTCCTCCGGCGCCAGCTTGCCTGCGGCGGCGACGCGGTCGAGCACGCGCGCGCGGGCGGCTTCGGCAGCCTTTGCGTTGCGGTCGGGCCGCCGCGCCTCGGGCGACTGCGGCAGCGCGACCAGCAGCGCGGCCTGCGCCAGAGAGAGCCGCCGCGGCTCCTTGCCGAACCAGGCGAGCGAGGCGGCGCGCACGCCTTCGAGGTTGCCGCCGTAGGGTGCGAGGTTGAGATAGAGCGCGAGGATCTCGTCCTTGGTCAGCACGCGCTCGATCTCGACCGCGCGCACGATCTGGCGCAGCTTGGCGACAAGGCTCCTTTCGCCGCGCGGCTCGAGAAGCCGCGCCACCTGCATGGTGAGCGTCGAGCCGCCGGAGACGATGTGGCCGTGGGTCGCGACCTGCGCGGCGGCGCGCAGGAGCGCGTAAGGATCGATGCCGATGTGGTCGCGGAACCGCTTGTCCTCGTAGGCGACGAGCAGGTCGACGTAGCGGCGGTCCACGTCCGCGAGCCGCACCGGCAGGCGCCAGTATCCGTCAGGCGTCGCGAACGGCCGCAGCAATTTGCCGTCGCGGTCGAGCACCACCGCGGAGAACGCGAGCCTGTCGCCGATCGGCGGCGGGCCGAGGGAGACGATCCATAGAGCGAAGCCGACGAGCAGGAATAGGCAGAACGCGCCAAAGCCGTAGAGCACGTGGCGTGTGTTCCCTCCCCCTGAAAGGGGGAGGGTCGCCTCGCGCGATGTCATCGCAAGGACCCCCACCCGGTTTGCTTCGCAAACCGACCTCCCCCTTTCAGGGGGAGGTAAAGGCTGGAGCCGATAGTCACGCGCCTTGATCCATTTCACGATCACTTCGCCGCCGTCACCGCGACGCTGCCCGTCGCCGTGCGGCCGTAGCGGTCGGGGCGGTACATGTCCTCCACGTAGGCCTGCGGCTGCACGTACTGGCCCGGCGACACCGCGCGCACCACGTAGGCCACGGTGAACACCGGCCGGTCCTGGGCGGTGCGGTCGAAGGCCGTGCCGAAATGATCGTCGCGGAACTCCGAATAGGCAGGCGCGGCGCCGTCGGCGATCCAGCCGAGCGTACCGGTGTCGCCGGACGACACCAGCGCCGGGTTGTCGATCTCGAAGCCCGCCGGCAGGTAGTCCGCGACGATGAGCCGGCCGAACTGCGGCTGCGGCTCGGTGACCTTGAGCACCACCACGAGCCGCGTGTTCTGCTTCACCGTCGAGGGGTCGGCCTTGACGCCGTCCAGCGTGAAATAGTTGCGCTCGATCCGGAAGCCGTGCTCGGCCGCGGGCTCCGCGACCTGCGGCGCGCCGGAGACGGAGACCACCGCCTGCACCGGCGCGTCGCCGCGGTTCTCGATGGTCACGCCCGCGTCCGGCATGTCGGCGGCGCGAACCGTGCGGTAGAGCGGCGACCGCCGCGCCTCGCCGTCCACGGCGAGCGACAGGCGGCCGTCCCTGCCGAGCGCGCGGGCGGCGAGCACCATCCAGGCCTCCTCCTGCGTCGAGGTGTAGACGGTGGCGGCGCGCGCGGTCTCGACCCGGGCGACCGCGTTCGTCACCGTGGCCTCGCCCGCGCCGCCCTCGGCGGCGAGCGTCACCACCGCGGCTGCGTCGCGCAGCGCCGTGCCGTAATCGGCGCGGCCCGCCTCGTTGCGCGGCGGCGGCTTGAGCGCGGCGAGCGCCGCGGCATAAGCGAGCGCGGCGCGGCCGCGGTCGCCCATCAGCGCGAGCGCGGCGGCGACCTGGGCTTTCGCAACGGGCGTCTCCAGCACGTCGAGCTTGGTGTCGGCGATGTAGCGCAGGTCGCCGAGCGGCGCGGCGCCGTTCTTCGCCAGCACGTAGAGCGCATAGGCGAGGTCCTTGCCGCCGTCCTTGTCCGGCTCCGGCGCGTTGGCGACGATGTTGCGCAGCCGGTCGAGCGCCAGCGAGAACGCCTCGTCGGGCACGGCGAACTTGCGCTCGCGGGCGCGGGTGAGGAAGTCGGTGACGTAGGCGTCGAGCCAGGCGTCGTCGCCGCCCACCGACCACAGGCCGAACGAGCCGTTGGAGCCCTGCCGCGCCAGCAGCCGCGCAATCGCAGTCTCGATGCGCTCGTCGACGGAGGCATCGAGCGCGAGGTGCGCTTCCGAGGCAAGCTCGTTGACGTAGAGGAGCGGCATGGCGCGGCTCGCGATCTGCTCGGAGCAGCCGAACGGATAGCGGTCGAGCGCCTTGACGAGCGAGGCGACGTCGAGCGCCGACGACGGCCCGACCGACAGCGCGACGCTGCCGGTGCCGGGGACGAGGTCGGAGAACAGGTCGCCGGAGACCGTGAGCCTCCCGCCCGGGGCGATGGGCTTCACGGTTCGGCGCGCCAGCACCTGGGTCGCCGGCTTGACGCCGAGCGCATAGGCGCGCTCCAGCGCGAAGCCGCCCGGCCCTTCCACGCGCACCGTGACATGAGCCGTGCCGACGCCGGCCGCGGCGGCGAGCGGCACCGACAGCGACAGGCGCTGCTTCGCCGCGAGCGGCAGCGTGCGCGCGCCGCCCTCGGCCGTGGCCGGGCCGTCGGTCGTCACGCTCAGCTTGTAGTCGCCCGCCGGGCCCTCGACGTTGTCGATGTCGAGCTGCACGGCGCTATGGTCGCCGGCGAGCAGGAAGCGCGGCAGCGTCGCCGTCACCACCACGGGATCGCGGATGACGACGTCGCCCGCGGCGCGGCCGACCTTGTCCTTCGACCACGCCACCGCCATCACCCGGGCGGTGCCGGCGAAATCCGGGATGTCGAAGGCGATGTCGGCCTTGCCGTCGGCGCCGACGGTGACGATGCCGGAATAGAGCGCGAGCGGCGCCTGCGCCGGCGGCGAGCCCTGCAACTCGGGGCCGGCCACGTCGCCGCCGCTGCGGATCTGGCCGCGCGTGCCCTGCATGCCGTCGATCAGTTGCCCGTAGAGGTCGCGGACCTCGGCGGACAGCGCGCGCTGGCCGAGGAAATAGTCGTCCGGCGCGGGCGGCTTGTAGTTGGTGAGGTTGAGGATGCCGACGTCCACCGCGGCGACGACGATGCGCGCCTCCTCGCCCGGCGCGAGGCCGGAGACTTCGGCGGGGATGTGCAGCGCGCCGTTGGGGCGGATCGCCTGCGGCAGGTTGAGGTTCACCGCGAGCGTCCTGGCCTTGCGGTCGATCGAGAACCACTGCACGCCGATGGCGCGGCCGGGCATCCTTTGCGCGGCGGCGTCGAGCGGCCGGCGCAGCGTCGCCAGCACATAGGCGCCGTTGCCCCAGTCCCTGCCGACGGTGAGCGGCACGCGGTTGGCGCCGGGCTTCACCGCGGCGCGCACCGTGGTCAGCAGGCGGTCGCCGATCACGTCGAGGGTGAGCTCGCCCGCGGCGCGGGCCTCGACCGACACGGCCATGGTGTCGCCGGCGCGGTACTCCGCCTTGTCGAGCGCCATCTCCAGCATGTCGGGCGTGTCGGCGCCGGCGTCGGCGTAGTAGCCGGCCTCGAAGGGGACCGAGGTCACCGTGCCGTCGGCGTCCGACACGTCGAGACGGTAGCGGCCGACGCTCACCGGCGCGGCGATGCGGCCGGGCTTGTCCGCGGCCACGTCGAGCGCGCCGTCCGCGACGCGCGCGGTCTGCTTGATGGGCTCGTAGTCCCACACGCCGTCGCGGCGATACCATTGATAGCGCGTCTCGATGCGGAACAGCTCGTAGCGCAGGCCGCGCCGCGCCACCGCCTTGCCGTCCGGCGCCACGGCGATCACGTCGAACGTGGCGTTGGCGCCCTCGTCGAGCGAGCGGCCCTCGAACAGCGGCTTGACGCCGATCATGGTGGCGGCGGGCGTCACCGGCAGCGTCAGCGTGCGCTCGACGGCGCGGCCGCCGGTCTCCGCCATGCGGATGGCGATGGTCGCCTCGAGCGGGCGCGTGGTGTCGGGCAGCTTGTCGAGCGCGACCGGGACGCTCGCCCTGCCGTTTGCGTCGGTGTCCGGGAGGTTTTCCAGCGGCTGCTCGACGGCGGCGCCGTCCTCGTCGGCGTTGTCGTCGGGCGGCGCGCCGAACTGATAGCCGGGGAAACCGGCGCGCTCCGCGGCGGGCTTGATCTTGACCTCGCCGTCGAGGCTGAGGTTCGCGGCCGGCGCGCCGTAGAGATAGCGGCCCTCGACGGTGACGGTGACGGGCGGCCCCTTGGCGATGGCGGCGGCCTGCGAGGCCAGCGTGAATTCGATGCGGTCCGGCACGTAGTCCTCGACGAGGAAGGTGGTCTCGCCGATCGGCTTGCCCTTGGGGTCGGCGTAGGCGCGCACGCTCCAGGTGCCGGTCGAGGCGGTGGCTGCGATGGCCACGTCGAGGCTGCGGCCGCCGAGGCCCTGGTCGGAGACCACGGCGCGGCGATAGTCCACGCCGTCCGGCCGCTGCACCACAAGGGTGAGCGGCGCGCCGGGCGCGGCGACGCCCCTGGCGTCGCGCAGGAGCGCGGCGACGTGCACGGTCTCGCCGGTGCGGTAGACGCCGCGCTCGGTGTAGACGAAGGCGTCGAGGCCCGCGGGCGCCGGCCGGCCGGCGACGCCGCGGTCGGAGAGGTCGAAGGCCGGGGACTTGAGGCTCAGGAAGGCGTAGTCGCCTGTGGCGTCGCTCGCGACGACGAGCGCCGGGGACGAGCCGCCCTCCCCGCGCGCCAGGCCCGGTGCGAAGACGGCGGCGCCGTCGGCGCCGGTCTTCTGGGTCGCCAGCACCTCGTTGTTGCGCGCGAGGAGCCGCACCTCCACGTCGGGCTTGCCGGCGGCGGTGGCGAGCGAGTTGACCAAGACGCGGATGCCGTCGTTGCCGGACTGCGCCGTGAGGCCGAGGTCGGAGACGACGAACCACTGGGTCGCCAGCGCGTCGTAGTCCTCCGCCGTCGCGATGCCGGCGGGCTCCGCCGACATCACGTAGACGCCGGGCGCGAGCGTGCCCAGCGCCTCGTCGACCGGGAAGGCCGTGGTCACGTCGGCGTTGAGCTGCGGCTCGACCGCGAGCTCGCCTTTCCAGACCTGGGCGCCGCGCTCGGAGGCGAGGGATTCGAACTCGTAGCGCGAAAGGTTGCGCTGGAAGTCGGCGCCGACCACCGTGTTGATGAGGTTGCGGTCGCCGACGCGGTAGACCGCGATCCTGACGGCCTTGGTGTTGACCGAGACCACCGGGATGCCGCGCTGGCCGGCGCGCGGCAGCACGTAGGCCTTGGCGGCGAAGCGCGCGAACGGCTTCCTGTCGCGGACGTAGATGGTGAAATCCGCGGCCTTGGCGAGGCTCTCCTTCACCACCGACGGCAGGCCGGGCCGCAGCGTGATGGCGTAGCGCTCGCCGTGCTTCAGGCCCTCGACGCAGAGCTGCTTGTCGTCCGCCGAGAGCGCCGGCTTGTCCTGGCCGGCGACGGCGACGAAGGGCGTGAAGTCGGTGCGGCGGCCGGGCAGCGCCTCGGAGAACTGGAAGCACGCGCGCGGCGACGCGCTGTCGGAATCCACGCTGTAGTCGAGCAGGCGGAAGCCGTGGTCGGCGCGCAGCCGCTCGTAGCTGGCGCGCAGGTCCGCGGTCTCGCGGATGTCGAGCGAGAGCCGCGCGGTGTCGAGCGCGGGCCGCCACAGCTTGCGCTCGGCGAAGGTGCGGCTCATGAGCGCCAGCGCGTCGGCCTCCTCGTCGCTCCTGGTCGTGCGCTGGTAGGCGATGTAGGCGGCGGTGGCGGCGCGCTCGACGAGCTCGGCGCGCTCCTGCTGGTTGGGCGACCAGATCTGCAGGATGGTGCGCGCGAGCCGCAGCCAGTTCGCGGTGTCGCCCGGGGCGAGCGCGGCGATCTGGCCGAGCGCCTGCATGCCGGCGCGCGGGTCGTTCCTCTGGAACGCGGCGTCGGCGTCGCGCTTGAGCGCGGCCGCGGGCTTGCCGGCGTTGCCGGCGTCCTCCTTGATCCTGGCCTCGAGGCGGATCGCGGCGTCGGCGAGATCGTCGCGGGTGAACGGCTTGTCCGCGGCCGCCGCCGCGCCGCCGATGCCGAACAGGACCACCGCCGCCAGCGCCGCGCGCCACCGGCCGACCGTCGAACGCTCCATGATCGCCTCCCTCGGCCCCGCCGCGGGCCGCCAAATCAGCCGCGCAACAATGCCACGGTTTGGCGCGCGCGGGGTGGCGGCGCTGTGACGGCGATCAATATCTTTGCAGGCGAAGGAGATCGCGGCGGTTCTGCCGGGCTCACCCGAGGCGTTAAATCCGCACTCCGATGAATTCTATTTAACTGATTGACAAATCGGGTGTTATTATCGTCTGCCGCCGGCCGGCGCATGGCCGCGCTGTCCACCGCACTATCCACGCGCGCCGCTTGCCGCTAAACGAAGACGCGGACGGTCAGGCCCCGTAGCTCAGCGGATTAGAGCAGCAGCCTTCTAAGCTGTTGGTCGGAGGTTCGAGTCCTCCCGGGGTCGCCAGCGTTCGCGGGCAGCGCTGCGCGCGGGCGGACGCTCCGGGTCAGCGCGCGGCCGCGGTCTTGCGCCGGGGCTTGGCCGCCGGGCGGGCCGCGTCCTTCTTCTGCTCCTGATGGCCGGCCGTCGGGCCGGCCTCGGCCTCGCGCGCCAGCCGGGCGGCGCGCAGGCGCGCGGTCTTCTCGTCGATCGCCGCCTGCTCCTGCCGGTATTGCGACATGGCGTTGCGCGCGTCCTCGACGCGCCGCAATTTGGCGAACTGCGCTTCGGCGGTATTCCGGGTGTTGCTGGTCATCGGAGTCGCTCCGGTTCGCGGCTGGCGCCGCACATCCCTCCCCAAGGTAGAGCCGCGACCCGCTTTCAGCGCTTATTCTGAAAGCGGGCGCAAACCTCGCCAGTTCATCCGTGGTCGAGGTTCATCAGAAAGACGGTCAGGCCGCCTTCAGGTTGTCCGCAGCCGACTTTCCGGTGCGGCGGTCGGCCACAACGTCGAAGCTGACCTGCTGGCCTTCAACCAGTCCGGGCAGGCCGGCGCGCTCGACGGCGCTGACATGCACGAAAACATCGGGTCCCCCGCCGGCCGGCTGGATAAAGCCGAAACCCTTGGTGGCGTTGAACCATTTCACAGTACCTTGAGACACGGAGTCGTTCCTTGACGTGAGTTTTCAGGACCCCGCCGCATCATGCGGCCGGGCATTTCGATCGAGATTTGGAAAATGCGTCAGTCAGGCGCCCGCAGGCGGCAAGGCCAAATCATCAGGCCGAAGCTCGATTCATCGAACATAATCCTCGGCAGGCCAAGGCACAATCCCGGGCGCCGAAAATAAATAACACCGTCAGTCCCCCATTAACCGGGACAAAGCCGCACGCCGCGCCCGCAGGGCCGATGGAACAATTGCGCGGCTGTCCGTTTGATGAAGCGCTTCCGTGACTTGAACGGGACGATGGCCATGAGCGCACATGCCGGACGACACGCGGTCTTTCACTGGCGGCAGACCTCCATCATGGACGTGTACCAGCTCATCTGCGGGGCGCTGCTGTTCGCCGCGCCGTGGGTGTTCGCCTATGCCAGGACCACCAGCACGCTGGAAGCGCGGGCGACCGGCCTCGCGGTGATGGCCATCTCCCTGCTCGCCCTGGTCGGGTTCGCGGCCTGGGAGGAATGGATCAACGTGCTGCTCGGCGCATGGCTGATCGCCGCGCCCTGGGCGCTCGGCTTCACCCACACGACCGCCATGCACGTCTCCATAGGCGCGGGACTGGTGATCGCCTATCTGGCGCTGCTCGACCTCTGGCTCGTCCACGAGGGCGACGGCGGCACGCCGGGCGAGCAGCCGCGCCCGCACTGACGCGGCGGCCGCCCGCGCCGCCTCGCAGGCTCACATGCCGCCCCAGACCTCGCGCGCGGTCTCGACCAGCAGGTCGAGCTTGGCGCGTTCGGTCTTAAGGCTCATGCGCTTGTCCTTGCGCGCGCCGGAGGCGAAGCCGCATTGCGGGCTCAGGCACAGCCGCTCCAGCGGCACGACCCTCGCCGCCTCGTCGATGCGGCGCTTGAGCGCATCCTTCGACTCCAGCGCGTTGCGCTTGGTGGAGATGAGGCCGAGCACCACGCATTTCGGCGCCGGCACGGCTTTGAGCGGCTCGAAGCCGCCGGCGCGCTCGTCGTCGTATTCGAGGAAGAACGCATCGACGTCGAGCGCCGGGAACATCCGCTCGCCGATCACCTCGTAGCCGCCCGAGGCTGCGCCGGCGGTCGAGGAGTTGCCGCGGCACAGATGGATGGTGACGAGCAGGTCCGACGGCCGGCCGCGCACCGCGTCGTTGACGAGGTTGCAGTAGGTCTCGACCAGCGCGACCGGGTCCTCGCCCATGGCCTTCACGGCCTCGCGGAAGCGGGTGTCGCAGAGATAGGCGAAGTTGGTGTCGTCGAGCTGGATGTAGCGCGCGCCGGCGGCATAGAGGTCGTCGATCTCCGCGCGATAGGCGGCGGCCGCGTCGGCGAAGAACTGCGCGATGTCGGGATAGGCCTTTTTGTCGATGGCCTCGCGGCCGCCGCGGAAATGCAGCAGCGTCGGCGACGGGATGCAGGTCTTGGGCGTGACCTTGGCGACGCTCTGGAGGAACTTGAAGTCCTCGACCTGGATCGGCTTGCTGCGCTTGATCCTGCCGGTGACGGCCCAGCCGGAAATCTGGTTCGTAGTGTTGGTGCCGTCGGGATTGCGGTGATAGAGCTTCAGGTTGCCGGCGCGCTCCACCACGTTCTCGAAGCCGGCGAGGAAATCGCGGTTCCAGCTCCCGCGGCGGAACTCGCCGTCGGTGACGCAGGCGAGCCCCGCGTCCTCCTGCATCGCCACCACCTCGCGGATGCAGTCATCCTCGACCTTGCGCAGCGCTGCGGCGTCGATCTCGCCGTTTTTCGCCTGCTCGCGGGCGTCCATCAGCCGGTCGGGGCGCAGGTGGCTGCCGACCTGGTCGGCGCGATAGGGCCGTTTGAGCGTGAGCCGCGCATCCATCGGCATTCCTCCCGGTCGGTCGTGATGTTGCCGGCGATTTAACGGGGCGGGCTCCGGCGCGGTCAAGCGCCGCCGCGCATCGCAGGTGTTCGGGCGGCACGGGACTCTCGCTCGTCGCGGCGGGCGGCTATGAAACCGCCGCCGGACCTCTATGAGATTTCAATATCGGCGCGCCCGCGTCCCTCTCGCTTCTTTATGCGGGTCGGGACCATGTTTCGCGCACCATGTGCGCCATCGCCCAAGCCGCCTGTTCCAACGACCGCATCCGCTACTGGATCGACGCCCTCGCGCGCACGCCGGCGCCGACCCGCGACATCGTCCGGCGCGTCTGCGCCGAGACCTGCGTCCGGCTGTGGGCGGCGGCGCAGATGGAGCGCGTCCCGCGCATCGAGCGGCTGGTCCGCGCCGGCGCCTGGGTCGATGCGGCGCTGCTGGTGATCGAGCTCGACCGGCCCGGCTGGCACCTGCGTCGCCTGCTCTACGAGGACGGCTGCTGGCACTGCCGCCTGTCGCGGCGGCCGTGCCTGCCCGACGCCATCGACGACGCGGTGGACGCGAGCCACGCCTCGCTGCCGCTCGCCATCATGATCGCCGCGCTCGAGGCCCAGCGGCGCGACGCGGAAGCGCCCGCCGCGTGCCCCCCGCCCCGCGCTGCGGCCGCCAACAGCCCGCCCGAGGCCGCGCAGGCGGTGTGCTGCGACGATTTCTCCTGACGGGAGCAGCGAGACCGCCATGATCCCCAAAGCAGGGCAACGGGCGGGCAGCGGCTGAACGCCAGCCCTGCACGGCCGGGCTGTTGCGGCCCGCATCCTCCGCGGGCGACAATGCGGCGCGAACCGCATCACAAGACGCCGCGGGAGGAAAGATCGTGAAGCTGCCGGCATCGCTGTGCGCCGCATCCGCGGCGCTTCTCGTCGCGGCCACCGCCCTGGGCGCGGCGGAACCGGCCTATCCCGACCACGAGGTGCATTTCATCTGCGCCATCGCGCCGGGCAGCGGCGCCGACGTGATCGTGCGGTTCTTCGCCGAGAAGATGCGGGTGCTGATGGGCGTGCCGGTGATCGTGGAGAACCGCACCGGCGCCACCGGCAACATCGCCACCGAGTACGTCGCGCGCGCGAAGCCCGACGGCTACACGGTCTATGTCCACGCCGGCTCGTCGGTCGCCGCCAACATGCACCTGTTCAAGAAGCCGCCGGTGGACGTGGCGACCGCGCTCCAGGTGGCGGCGACCATCAACCGCCAGCCGTTCATGGTGGTGGTCGATGCCAAGGCGCCGTGGAAGACGCTGCCGGAGCTGACCGCGGCCATGAAGGCCAAGGGCGACAAGGCGACCTATGCCACCGTCGGTCCCCTCGCCCGCGTCATGGGCGCGCTCTACAACCGCATCGCCGGGCTCAAGGCGGTCGAGGTGCAATACAAGACCGCCATGGAGACGCTCAACGACATGGCGAGCGGCAGCCTCGACTACGCGATGCAGGACCCGCAGTTCTCGCTGGCGCAGGCGCGCGCCGGCCGGCTGCGCATCCTCGCGGTGAGCACCGCCACGCGGCTCGACGCGGTTCCCGACCTGCCGACCATGGCGGAACAGGGCGTGCCGGGCATGGACCTGATGGGCTGGTTCGCCGCCATGGTGCCGGCCGCCACGCCGAAGCCGGTGGTGGACCGGCTCAACGGCTGGTTCGGCGAGGCGGTCGGCAGCGCCGAGGCGAAGACGTTCCTCAACAGCTTCGGCGGCGACCCCTGGATCGCCACGCCCGAGCAAGGCCAGGCGCGGCTGCTCGCTGACATCGGGTCCTGGGCCGAGTACGTGCGCGTCGCGAAGATCGAGCCGCAGGGATAGCGGCGGCGCGCCGCAGCGCGCATGGAGCGCAGCGGAACGCGGGAACCGGACGGAGGCGCCCTGCCCGGGCCTCGCTTCGCTCCGGCCGGCGGGAAGGCTTCAACTTGCCGGGCGGCGCATCTACAGTTCGCCATGCTCCACCACGAACGCCACGTGAAAATCCTCGCCGTCTGCCTGTCGGCGCTGGCCGGCTACGTGGACGCCATCGGCTTCCTGGCGCTCGGCGGCCTCTACGTGTCGTTCATGAGCGGCAACTCCACCCAGCTCGGCGTCGGCTTCATCGAGGCGCTGCAGCCGCCGGCGATCTCCGCGGCGCTGATCGCGGCCTTCGTGCTCGGCGTGGTCGCGGGCTCCTCGGCGGGGCGGCTCGGCAAGGCGCATCAACGCGCCGCCACGCTGCTGCTGGTGGCGGCGGTGCTGGCGGCGGCGGCGCTGGTCGGCCGCGTCGCGGACCGCCACGTCGCCATGGTGGTCGCCGCGGTCGCCATGGGCGCGGAGAACGCGGTGTTCGAGCGCGAGAGCATCGGCGTCACCTACATGACCGGCGCGCTGGTCAAGGTCGGCCAGGGCATCGCCGGAGCGCTCGCCGGCGGAAGCTGGACCGCGTGGCTGCCCTATCTCTACCTGTGGCTCGCGCTGATCGCCGGGGCGGCGGGAGGCGCGGCCGCCTACCCGCGCTTCGGGCTCGACGCGCTGTGGTTCGGCGCCATCGCCGCCGCGGCGCTGGCCGGCGCGGCGACGCTCGCCGGCATCGACACCGAGCCGGGGAGTTGAAGCGGTTTCGATCCGGGTCGAACCGCATCGGCTCTGTGGTCCCCTCCCCTGAAAGAGGAAGGGAGCGCGCCGCGGGCACGGCGAGCGCTTCAATCAAAAGCTGAAGACGCTTTAGTCGGTTGCGACGAAGCCCGAGGCCTTCACGATCGGTCCCCACTTGGCGACGTCGGCCTTGAGCCGCGCGGCGAAATCGGCGGCCGACATCAGCATGGGCTCGCCGCCGAACTTGGCGATGCTGTCGGCGTAGTCCGGCTCTCTCACCGCCGCCTGGATGGCGCCGTTGAGGGCCTCGACCACGGCGGGCGGCGCGCCGGCCGGCAGGAACACGCCGAGCCAGGATTCGATCCCGACGTCGTAGCCCGATTCACGCAAGGTCGGGATGTCGGGCAGGAACCGGGAACGGCGCGGCCCGGTGACCGCGAGGATGCGGATGGCGCCCTGCGCGGCGAGCGGCATCGCCTCGCTGATCGGGTTGATGCTCGCCGGGATGTGGCCGCCCACGAGATCCTGCAGCGCGGGCGCGCCGCCGCGATAGTGGATGGGCTGCAACGCCACGCCGGACGCCGACGACAGCATCACGCCGACGAAATGCGGCGTGCTGCCCGCGGAGGTGGTGGCATAGGACGCCTTGCCGGGGTTGGCCTTGGCCCAGGCGAGGAAGTCCTTGACGGTCTTGACGCTGGCGGGAACCGCCGGGCCGACGTTGAACGTCAGCATCGAACTCGACGCCGGCGCGACCGGCGTCAGGTCCTTGAGCGGATCGTAGCTCAGCGATTTGAAGCTGTAGGGATAGACCGTGAGCGGGAAGTCCGGCGTGAACAGCATGGTGGTGCCGTCGGGCTCCGCGCTCTTGACCGCCTCGACCGAGACGCGCGCCGCCGCGCCCGGCCGGTTCTCCACCACGACCGTCTTGGCGTAGGCGCCGTCGAGCTTTTGCGCCAGCACGCGGCCGATCACGTCGGTGCCGCCGCCGGCCGGAAAGCCGATGATCATCTTCACCGGCCTGTCGATCGCGTCGGCGCGGGCGCCGCCGGCGCCCGCGGCGATGAACGCGGCCGAAGCCGCCAGCATGTCCCGGCGTGTCAGCATGGTGTCCTCCCTCGGCCGCCCGGCCGTATATCCCGGCGCGGCGGCGCATCGCACCTGTCGGAGGAGACGAAGCCACCGTCTCCCGCTTTTGTCCAGCGCTGGAGCCGGCGTCACGCCCAGGTGGCGAAGCTCATGCCGGTGCCGGTGCCGGCCGGCGTGCGATAGCCGGGCACGTACTCGAACCAGGTCAGGTCGAGGTGCTCCAGCGCGCCGGCGATGCCGACCCAGTTGAGGATTTCCGACGAGCCGGCGTGCAGCTTGTTCCACGGCAGGCTCTTGAGGAACGCCGCGTCCTTGTTGCCGAGCGCCTTGAGGATGGCGCGGTCGAAGTCCTCGTCCACCAGGAAGTGGCTCAGGCCGCCCGAGGCGCAGATGCCGACCCGCTCGTTGCCGGGGAATTTCTCCACCGCCTTGCGGATTGCCTGGCCGAGCGCGTAGCAGCGGCGCGGCCGCGGCCGGTTCGGCTCGTAGTAGGTGTTGAGGAAGATCGGCACCACCGGGATCGGCTTCGCCGCGTCCATCACGTGGCGGTGGATGTAGGCGACGGCGTGCCCCTCCCCCTCGCCCGGCGGCAGGGTGTGCGACGCGGCGACGTCGAAATCCGCGTCCATCAGTTCCCCGATCAGGTATTCGGCGAGCTTGGCGTTGACCGGATAGTGGCGCGGCTTCTCCAGCTCGAAGAAGGCCGAGCGGTTTTTGACGTACCACTCCGGCAGGTGCGAGTAGGTCGTGTGCTGCTTGGTGTCGTTGAGGATGGTGTCGCCGTAGTAGATGGCGAAGGCCGGGCGGCAGTCCTCCTTGTAGCTCTCGTTCTGGTCGTCGCCGAGCACGATCAGGGTGTCGATGTTGGCGGCGGCGACGCGCTCGCGCAGCGTCCTCACCGCGGCGCGGGCGACGTTCTGGCGCTCGACCAGGTGCTGCGGCGCGACCATGCCGGCGAGCTTGGGATCGGCCTTCTCCAGGAGCTCGCCGTAGGTGACGAGGTGGCCCTCCTTGTCGCGATGGCGCGGGTTGGCCTGGTCGGTCTCGAGGAACCGGGTCAGCGTCTCGTCGGCGGCGAGCAGGTACGGCGTGTGCGAGGTCGCCGCTCCGAATGTGATCTGGGCCATGGCGGGGCTCCTTGAATGCGTTCTTTCCCTCTCGGGAATTTATAGACGCATTCGGCCCGTTCAACAGCGCCGCCGCCGCAGGGGTGCGATGCCCCGCGGCGGCGGCTGGTCTTGACCCGGATCAATGGGCTGCGACCGCGGCCTGTGGCAGCGCGCCGCCGCCGATCTGGCGCCGGTAAAGCGGGGTGATGACGACGGCGACGATGAGCCCGAGCACCAGGGGCCCGGCCGCGATCAGGAAAATCTGCTGCGGCGGCAGCTTGGCGCCGAACATCAGCCCGCCGACGAACGGGCCGAGACCGCCGCCGATGCGGCCCATGGCGAAGTTCGAGCCCACGCCCCAGGACCGGATGTAGGTCGGGTAGATGTTGGCCTCGGTCGCGATGTTGCCGAACTGGAGGCCGAGCAGGCAGAAGCCGGCGGCGGCGACGAGGAAGATCAGGACCGGCTCCGAGAGGCCCGGCACGCCGACGCCGATCACGATCGGGATGGCGCAGGCGTAGAGGATCGGCACCGGGATGAAGCCCCGGGTGTCGAGGAACCGCATGCTGAGCAGGCCCGCCAGCGTGCCGCCGAACTGGAACAGCGCCGTGGCGATGGCGGCGTTCTCGACGCTGACGCCCGAGGAGGTCAGCACCGTCGGCATCCACTGGTTCATGAAGTAGAACACCATCAGGCAGACGATGTTGGAGACCCAGAACAGCGGCGTGAGGATCGCGAGCCGGCCCTCGAACAGCGCGCCGAACGAGAACCTCTCGCGGTTCTGCTCGCCGCCGATGACGAACCGGGTCTCCGGGCCGATGGCGAGCGAGGGATCGAGCTTCTTGAGCCGCGCCACCAGCTCGTCGCGGCGCGCCGGGCGCAGCGCGAGGAACTTCACCGATTCCGGCAGCACGATCAGCAGCAGCGCGGCGATGACGAGCGGCGCGATGCCGCCGATCCAGAACAGGATGCGCCAGCCGTGCTCGGCCATGAACTTGGCCGCGATCAGGCCCGGCAGGCCGCCGCCGAAGGTGACGCCGCTGAACATCAGCACCACCATGGTGGCGCGCACGCGGCGCGGCGCGAACTCGTTGTTGAGCGCGACCACGATGGGCAGCGTGCCGGCGAGCGCGAGGCCGGTGAGGAGCCGGGCGCCGACCAGCTCGTTGAGCGAGGACGCCAGCGCGCAGGCGATGGTGGCGAAGCCGAACACCACCGCGCCGCCGATCACGGTGCGGCGGCGGCCGATGCGGTCGGCGATGTAGCCGAACAGCGGCGGCCCGAACAGGCCGGCGGCGAGCGAGCTCGACAGCAGCACGCCGAGCTCCGGCCCCTTGAGCCCCCATTCCCTGATGAGCCCCGGCCCGGCGAAGGCGGCCGCGCCGAGGTCGTAGCCGTCGGTCATCATCACCAGGAACGAAAAGACCAGGAGGGCGATGTTGAAGCCGGTGATCTTCTGGTTGTCGAGCACCTGCTCGACATCGACGACGCTTGCGGACGCGGCCATGGGAGTTTCCCTTCGTGTTATTTGTGTTGTTGCGGCCGCCCCCGGCACGGCATGGGTTATCGCCGGACCGGCGGGCGGTGGCAAGGGCCCGGGGGCTCAGCGCCCCTTGAACGCGGGCTTCCGCTTCTCCAGGAAGGCGCGCATGCCCTCCTTGTTGTCCTCGGTCTGGATCAGGATCGACTGGCCCAGCCGCTCCAGCATGCGGCCGGTCTCGGTGTCGACGTTCTGGCACATGTTGATGATGTGCTTGGCCATGCCCATGGCGGTGGGGGCGAGCGTGAGCAGGTGGCGGGCGAAGGCCATCACGCCGTCCATGAACTGGTCCTGCGGATAGACGCGGTTGACGAGGCCGATGCGCAGCGCCTCGTCGGCCTTCACCGGCAGCGCCGCCATCACCATCTCCTTGAGCCGGCCGATGCCGATCATCTGGATCATGCGCGAGCACGCGCCCGAGGCCGGCAGCACGCCGAGCTGGTTCTCCGGCAGCAGGAACTGCGCGGTCTCTGACGCGATGCGGAAGTCGGCGGCGATCGCCATCTCGACGCCGCCGCCGGCGGCGATGCCGTTGACCGCGGCGACGATCGGCTTCTCCAGGTTCTCGAAGTCGTCGAACATCTCGTGGTTGGCGCGCACGTAGGCGCGGTAGCCGGAGGTCGGCAGGTTGTTCTCGTAGTCGAGGCCGGCGATGTCGCGGCCGGCGCAGAACGCGCGGCCGGCGCCGGTGATGACCACGACGCGCACCGCATCGTCGAAGTTCGCCTTCCAGATCACGCTGCGGATCTCGCGGATCATGTGCTCGTCGAAGGCGTTGAGCTTGTCCGGCCGGTTGAGCGTGACGAGCAGGATGCCTTTCTCGGGCATCGTCACCTCGATGGCGGTGAAGTCCCTGACGTGCTGGAGGAAGCCGTCCGGCAGGCCCTTGTCGTCGAGCACGACCGTGGTCTTTGTGGTCATCCGTTGTCTCCGTTGGAATCGAGATAGGCTGCGCGAACGATGCTCTTGGCGATCTTCCCCGGCCCGCTTTTCGGCAACGGCTCGGCCGAAACCACGATCGCCTTCGGCACCTTGTAGCCGCCGATCAGCGTGCGGCAATGGGCGATGAGGTCGTCGCCCGACGCGCTCATGCCGTCGTTGAGGAACACCACCGCCCTCACCTCCTCGCCCCAGCGCTTGCTCGGCACGCCGAACACGGCGGCCTCGGCCACGGCGGGATGCTCCAGCAGCGCGTTCTCCACCTCCATGGGATAGACGTTCTCGCCGCCGCTGATGACCATGTCCTTCTTGCGGCCGACGACGGCGTAGTGGCCCTCCGCGTCGCAGCGGCCGAGGTCGCCGGTGCGGTACCAGCCGTCGGGGATCGCGGCCGCCGTCGCCGCCTCGTTGCGCCAGTAGCTGGCCATCACCCGCGGCCCGCTCACGGCGATCTCGCCGACGCTGCCCGGCGGCAGCGGATTGCCGCTGTCGTCGACGATGCGCACGTCGATGTGCGGCAGCGGCTGGCCGACCGAGTTGGTGAATGCGCCGCCGTTGCGCAGGAGGTCGCGCGGCAACTGCTGGCACACGCCGCCGGAGACCTCCGTCGCGCCGTAGGACTGGGTGAGCGGGCAGCCGAAGGCGTCGGACAGCCTGCGGAACAGCGGCTCCGGCATGGGCGCGCCGCCGAAGCTCAGCCGGTTGAGCGAGCGGTAGTCGTCGCGGTCGATGCCGGTCCGCAGCACCATGTCGAGCAGCGTCGGCGGCAGCGCGGTCTGCGTCACCTTGTGGCGGCGCACCGTGGCGCCGAACGTGCGCGGGTCGAAATGGCCGGTGACGTGGCGGCCGCCGACGAGAGTCACGCCCCAGACCGCCACGGCATCGACCAGGTGGAACATGGGCGGCGCGTGCAGCCAGCAGTCGTCGCCGGTGAGCTCCAGCGAGGTCACGGTGTCGTAGGCGGTGGCGACGAGGTTGCGATGGGTGAGGCACGCGCCCTTGGGCTCGCCGGTGGTGCCGCTGGTGAAGAAAATCTGCGCGATGTCGTCGAGCTTCGCCGCGTGCAGTTGCGCCGGCGGCGCGGCGTCGAGCATCCGCTCGTAGCCGTTCCCCGCGCCGGGCGGGTCGTCGTCCCCGAAGGTCACCGCGGGAACGCCCTGCGGCTCGTAGGGCAGCGCCTGGAGCAGCAGCCGCGCCTCGGTGCGCGCCAGGATGCCGTCGATCTCCCTGGCGGCGAGGCGGTGGTTGAGCGGGATCAGGACGATGCCCGCGAGCGCGCAGGCGAGGTTCGCCTCGTAGTAGCGGAAATTGTTGCGGGACAGGATCGCGACCCGGTCGCCGGGCCGGATGCCGCGCGCCAGCATGGCGCCGGCGAGCCGGGCGGCGCGGGCGGTGGCCTCGCCGTAGGTCAGCGCGATGTCGTCCTGGACGACCGCGGGGCGTCCGGCGTGATAGGCGGCGGCGCGCGCGACGATGTGACCGAGCGGGAACATGGCGGCGCAGGTCTAGCGGCTCGGCGCGCGGGCCGCAACGCTGCGGCTCACACCACCGGCGACGCGCCGCCGTCCACGTTGATGGCGGTGCCGGTGACGTAGGAGCCGGCGTCCGAGCACAGGAAGCAGGCGAGGTTGGCGAACTCCTCCGGGCGGCCGGCGCGGCCGAGCGGGATGTCCTTCTCGCGGCGCGCCACCATCTCCTCGACGGTGAGGCCGAGCCTCTTGGCCAGCTCGACGTGCTGGGCGGAGTGGATGAAGCCGACCAGCAGCGCGTTGACGAGGATGCCGTGCGGCGCGCCCTCCCCGGCCAGCACCTTGGTCAGCGCCATGCCGGCGGCGCGCGACACCGTGGTCGGCGCGGAGTTGGCGCGCGGGGCCTTGCCGCCGATGGCGAGAACGTTGACGACGCGGCCCCACCGGCGCTCCTTCATCTGCGGCCAGGCGAGCCGCGTCAGGCGCACGGCGGCGAACAGCTTCTCGTCGAGGTCGGCCTGGAGGAGCTCGTCGGTGAGCTGTTCCAGCGGCGCGGCGCGGGTGGCGCCGGCGTTGTTGACGACGATGTCGAGCTTGCCGAGCCCGGCCATGGCGCCGTCGTAGGCGCGCTGGACGCCGTCGGCGGTCGAGACGTCGCCGGCGACGCCCACCACCTTGCCGCCGGCCGCGGCCGCCGCGACCGTCTTCACCGCGGCGTCGAGCGCCTCGCGGCCGCGCGACACGATGGCGACGTCGGCCCCGGACTGCGCGAAGCGCAGCGCGACGCCGAGCCCGATGCCCTTGCTGCCGCCGGTGACGATGGCGCTGCGGCCCTGAAGCGAGATTTGCATGGTGTCATTCCCCGGTCCAAAAAGGTGTCCAGTTTTAGAGCACGATCCAGCCCCAGGGAAATCCCGCCGACGGACAAGGAAAGGTGATCGCCATGGCAACGGCGAAGGACCTGCGCCGCATCGCGCTGTCGCTCGAAGGCACCGTGGAGGCGCCGCATTTCGACCGCACGGCGTTCAAGGTGCGGCGCATCTACGCCACGCTCGCGCCCGACGGGCGCACCGCCAACCTGATGCTCTCGCCGGACGAGCAGCAGCTCAAATGCACGCTGGCGCCGCGCGCCTTCGCGCCGGTGCCGAACGCCTGGGGCGCGCGCGGCGCGACAACGGTGACGCTCTCGGCGGTCTCGGCGGCGGAGCTCAAGGCCGCGCTGGAGACCGCGTGGCGGCACGCCGCGCCGAAGAGGAGCACGCGGTGAGCCGCTCGTGTCCCCCCGGGACACGAGCAAGTTTATGGTTCCAGTGTGGTTTAGGTTCAGAATTTCGCTTGATGGACCGCGGAACCAGCGAAGCGAAATTCTGAACCGCCACGCTAGGCGCGGAACGCCTCGGCGTATTGCTCCGGCTTGAACCCGACGATGAGCCTGCCGCCCACGTCGAGCACCGGCCGCCTGATCATGGACGGCTGCGCCGCCATCAGCGCCAGCGCCCTGGCCTCGGTGAGGCCGGCCTTGTCCCGGTCCGGCAGCTTGCGGAACGTGGTGCCGGCGCGGTTGAGCAGCATCTCCCAGCCCACCGCCTGCGCCCAGTGCCTGAGCTGCGCCGCGTCGATGCCTTCGGCCCTGTAGTCGTGGAACCGGTAGGCGACGCCGTGCCCGTCGAGCCAGGCCCGCGCCTTCTTCATGGTGTCGCAATTCCTGATGCCGTAGATCGTGACGGTCCCGCTCACCGGCGCTCCCCCTTCATCGCCAGCACGAACAGCGCGCCCAGGGCCATCAGCACGGCCGTGCCGAGGAACACGGCGCGCATGCCGTGATGGCCGCCGATATAGCCGCCGACCAGCGGTCCCGTCACCTGGCCCGCGAACTGCGAGGAGATCGACCAGCCGAGCATGCTGCCGGCCACGCGCTCCGGCACGCCGTGGCGGATCACGCTGGAGATGCACGGCAGCAGCGGGCCGAGCGCCACGCCCATCAGGAACCGCAGCGCGATGAGCTGCCAGCTCGCGGTGACGAACGCCTGCGGGATCAGCAGCAGCGCGCAGGCGACGAGGCTGCCGATGATGACATGCCAGTGGCCGGCGCGATCTGCGAGCCGGCCGAGCCGCGGCGCGGACAGGATGCTGCCGAGCGCCGCCGCCGACATGACGAGCCCGGCGACGAAGGTCACCTGCCGCGCGTCGGGCACGATCTGCGCCACGTAGACGGTGATGATGGGCTCGATCGACATGTTGGCGAACAGGAGCAGCGTGCCGGTGGCGAGCATGGCGATGACCGGCCGCTTGTCCGGGATCTGCGCCCATCCGCCGCTGCGGCGCTCCTTGCGCTCCGCGACCGGACGGCGCTGCTCGCGGATCAGGACCACGGTGCCGAGGAAGGTGACGAAGATCACCGCGCCGGCGGCGAGGAACGTGGCGCGGATGCCGATCAGCGGCGGCAGCGCGCCGCCGATCAGCGGGCCCACCAGGTTGCCGGCCATCATGCCCGACGACAGCATGCCCAGCGCCCAGCCGGAGCGGGCCTTGGGCGTCTGCGTCGCGACCAGGATCATGGAGCCCGAGCCATAGCCGCCGAGCAGGCCGGTGAGCAGCCGCAGCGCCACCAGTTGCCACACGCTCTGCGCCATGCCGATCAGCGACATGGCCACCGCCATGCCGAGGCTGGCGCGCACCATCATCAGCTTGCGGCCGTAGAGGTCGCCGAGCCGGCCCCACAGCGGCGCGACGATCCCGGCGGTGAAAAAGGTCGCGCCATAGGCGATGCCCGACCATTCCGCGATGGCCGCCCGGTCGGAGACGCCGAGCTGCTCCACGTAGAGCGGCAGGAACGGCAGCAGCAGCGTCATCCCGGCGATGGTGGTGAAGGAGCCGAACACCGCCACGGCGAGGTTCTGCCTCCAGTAAGGGGAACCGTCGCCGTCCGCCGGCTGCGCCGGCGCGGCCGTCTGGGACGCCGTGCTCATGATGCGGCCTGTCTATGGCTTTCGGCCGGGCCGCGCAAATGCGGTTTTGCCGGCCCTGCTCCCAGGCCCCCGCAGGCGCGGACTACCGGCGCGCCTGTTTCCCCACCCGCTCGACGAAGCGCGCCAGCACGCCGGACGGCGTCTCGTCGCGGCGGGCGAGATTGAGCGGCGCGGTCAGGCGCGACTTGCGGTCGAGATGCACGTAGGCGATGCCGTGGGTGCCGAGCCGCGCCATGGATTCCGGGATGATCGACACCCCGAGCCCGGCCGCCACCAGGCTCAAGGTCGAGACCAGCCGCGGCGCCTCCTGGCCGATCCGCGGGCTGAACCCGGCGGCGCGGCAGGCGGCGATGATGCCGTCGTAGAGGCCGGGACCGGAGGGACGCCGGTACAGAATGAAGGTCTCGCCCGCGAGCGCCGGCAGCGCGACGCGCCCCTCGAGCATCGCGCCGCCCGCCCGCCGCCGGAATCGCGCCGCCAGCGGATGCTGGTCCGACACCGCGACCACCATCGCCTCGTCGAGGATGGGCTCGATGACGAGGCCATGCGGGCTCTCGACCGGAGACCGCACGAAGGCGGCGTCGAGGCGCCCGGCGCGCAGCGCGTCGATGAGGTCGCCGGTGCTGCCCTCCTCCAGGGCGAGCGCCACGCCCGGCGCGGACTGCCGCAGCGCGCGGACCACGGCGGCGACCAGCGGGTGGAAGGCCGCCGACGAGGTGAACCCGATGGCGAGGCTCCCCTGCTCGCCCCGCGCGGTGCGCCGCACCGCCTCCAGCGCCAGGTCGACGTCGCGCAGGATCAGCCGCGCCCGGTCGAGCAGCGCGCGGCCCGCGTCGGTGAGCTCGACGCCGCGCGGCAGCCGCCGGAACAGCGGCGCGCCGACCGCCCGCTCCAGCGCGCGGATCTGCTGGCTCAGCGGCGGCTGCTGGATGCCGAGCCGCTCGGCGGCGCGGGTGACATGGCCCTCCTCGGCCACGGCGACGAAATAGCGGAGGTGGCGAAGCTCGATCACGGCATATCCAAAGCGTCTGGACAGGCCACGATCCATATATTGGACAGAGGTGCGGGAGAAGCCTAGTCATGGCGGGCCTCCTTGAGCGAGGCCGAATCCATGAAGGCCGTGACCCGCTCTCCCGCCGACACCGCCCCCGCCGCGCCGACCGCGGCGCAGCTTTTCACCGGCTTCCTCACGCTCGGGCTGATGGGCTTCGGCGGCGTGCTGCCGCTGGCGCGGCACATGATCGTCGAGGAGCGGCGCTGGCTCACGGCCGAGGAGTTCACCGATGTCCTCGGCCTGTGCCAGTTCCTGCCCGGCGGCAACATCATCAACCTGTCGGTCGCCATCGGGCTGAAGTTCCACGGCGTGCGCGGCGCGTTCGCCGCCATCCTCGGCCTGATCGCGGCGCCGACCGCCATCGTGATCGCGCTCGGCGCGGTCTACGACCGCTTCGCCGGCGACCCGCACATCCGCCACCTGTTCGCCGGGCTCGCCGCCGCGGCGGCGGGCCTGCTGATCTCGCTCGCGGCGAAGATCGCGCTGCCGCTGCGCGGCAATCCCGCCGGCATGGCGGTCGCGGCTCGGTGCTTCGCGGCCGTCGCGGTGCTGCGGCTGCCTCTGCTGCCGACCATGGCGGTGCTGGCGCCGCTCAGCATCCTGGTGGCCTGGAGGTTCGCGCGATGACGCAGACGCTGATCGCGCTCGGCCTCATCTGCACCGAGCTGTCGCTGCTCGCGTTCGGCGGCGGCAACACGATCCTGCCGGAATTGCAGCGCCAGACGGTGGACATCCATCACTGGATCACGGCGCAGGAGTTCAGCGCCCTGTTCGCGCTGGCGCAGGCGGCGCCGGGGCCGAACCTCATGATCGTACCGCTGATCGGCTGGCGCGTCGCCGGCCTCCCCGGCGTCGTGGTCACGTCGCTCGCCAAGTTCGGGCCCTCGTCGGTGCTCACCGGCGTGGTGCTGCACCTGTGGGGCCGCTTCAAGGACCGGCCGTGGCGCCGCATGGTGCAGGCCGGGCTCGTCCCGATGACGGTCGGCCTCGTCGCGGCGAGCGCAGCGCTCATCACCACGGCGTCGGCGCCGAACCTCGTCTGCGCGGCGATCATCGCGGCCAGCGCCGCGCTGACGTTCGCGACGCGGCTGCATCCGCTGATCGTGCTCGGCGCCGGCGCGCTCCTTGGCCTCACCGGCCTCGGGCAGATGTAACGCAGCGCTCCAAAAGAAAAAGCCGGCACATTCCTGCGCCGGCCAAGTCTTGGGAGGAAACGCCCACGAGGGGCGAGCGACCTCGATGAAGCATCGAGGCGCGGCGGCGATTTAGGAAATCATCGCCGCCGATGCAAGCGCAAAATGACGGGACGCGGCCCACAAATCGCGCGATTGAATCCATCAATGGAACTTTTCAGATCGCCCCGCGCTCCAGCATCGCGAGGATTTCCCTGTGCAGGTCGAAGAACAGCGGGCTCTCGGCGTCGCGCGGCCGCGTGTCGCGCACATCGATTATGCGCTCGATGCGGGCCGGCTTGCCGGCGAGCACCACCACGCGGTCGGCGAGGAACGCCGCCTCCAGCGTGTTGTGGGTCACGAGCAGCCCGCTCGGCTCCTGGTCGCGCCACAGCTCCTGCAGCAGCAGGCGCAGCCGCCGCGCGGTGAGCTCGTCGAGCGCGCTGAACGGCTCGTCGAGCAGCACGATGTCCGGCTGGATGGCGAAGGCGCGGGCCAGCGCGACGCGCTGGCGCTGGCCGCCCGACAGCGACAGCGGATAGGCGCCGGCATGGCCGGCGAGTCCCACGGCCGAGAGCATCTGCCGCGCGCGCTTGATGTCGGCGCTCGCCGCCTTCACGGCGACGGCGATGTTGTCGGCGACGTCGAGCCAGTCGAACAGCCGCGGCTGCTGGAACACCATGCCGACCCGCGGGTCGGGATGGGCCGATTCGATCTCCACCGTGCCGGCGTCGGGCCGCTCCAGTCCCGCGACGAGATGCAGCAGCGTGCTCTTGCCGATGCCGGACGGGCCGACCAGGGCGACCAGCTCGCCGGGCGACACGTCGAGCGAGAAGTCGCGCAGCACCGGCTCGCGCGTGCCGTCGGGACGCACGAAGGTCTTGTCCACATGGCGAAAGCGAAGAAACGAGCTCATACCAGCGCCCTCCTCTTCCAGCGCGTCAGGCGACGCTCGACGACCTGGAACAGGCCGTACTCGATGACGGCCACCACCGCGGCGAAGGCAACGGTCCAGGCGATCACCGCCGCGACGTTCTGCGAGATGAAGGCGGAGTTGAGCGCGTAGCCGACGCCGGTCGAGAGGCCGAACACCTCGACCAGCACCACGACCTTCCAGGCGAGCGAGAACCCGAGCCGCAATCCGCCAAGCAGGAACGGCAGCGTCGCCGGCAGCCACAGGTAGCGCAGCCGGTCGGCGAAGCTCAGCCGGAACACGTGCGCCGCTTCGACGAGCTGCGGGTCGACCGCCTCGATGCCCTGCGCGATGGTGATGGCGAGCGCCGGCGCGACGCCGACGGCGATGGCGACCACCGAGGTCCTGAGGCTCAGGCCGAACCAGATCACGCACAGCAGCGCCCAGACGAGCCCCGGCACCGTGAGGCCAAGCAGCAGCGCGGGCTCGAAGAACGCGCGCGCGAAGCGGTTGCGCGCCGAGGCGAGGCCGACGGCGAAGGCCGCCACGAAGGCGAGCGCCATGCCGAGCACGATGCGGCCGAGCGTGGTGCCGATCTGCACCGCGGCGTCGCCGCTGAGCGTGATCGCCTTCAGCTCTGCGCCGATGTCGGCGAGGCCGGGCACCAGCGGGCTCGCCCACCGCGCCGCCATCACCTGCCACGCCGCCGCGACCAGCGCGCAGACCAGCAGCGCCGGCGCAAGCCGCGCCAGCAGCGCCGCGACGGCGGCGCGCGACGCGGTGCGGCGCGCCCGCCGCGCGAGGAGCCGTTCGCTCAGCAGCGTCATCGTCAGCCGGTCACGGAGATGCTGGCGTCGTAGACCGGCTTGTCGGGACGCCTGGCGAGGATGCCCGCCTTCACCGCCTCGTCGATCTGGCGGTCGATGTTGGCGAACACCGGCTTGCCCCAATCGACCGAGTAGATGTCGATGATGCGCTTGGGCAGCAGCTCGATCGCCGCGCGCTCGCCGTCGGGAATGCCGAATTCCTTGTGCAGCTCGGCGAGCCGCTCCGGGTGGGCGTGCAGGTCGCGGTGAATCTCCACCAGGTTGCCGGCGATCGCCCTGGCGAGGTCGCGGTTCTGCTCGGCCCACTGGCGGTGCGCGGCCTGGCCGATCAGGAACAGCGGCGCGGGATCGTTGGTCGCCTCGCGCCACATGTCGCCGACCCGGGCGATCTCGCGCGCGCCGCGCGCCACGAGCCGCGTCGCCGTGGGCTCGATAGTGATGACCGCATCGACGTCGCCGCGCTCGAACAGGGCGACGTTGGCGGTCGGCGCGCCGAAGATGAGCTTCACGTCCTTCTTGAGGTCGATGCCGTTGAGCTGCGCGGCGAGCCGGGCGTGGCGGAACGTGTCGCTCGCCTCGTGCAGGGTGGCGACGGTCTTGCCGATCAGGTCCTTCGGCGAGCGGTAGGGGCTGTTGTCGCGCACGATCCAGCGGCCGTGGTTGTTGAGCGCCGGCCCGAAGATCACGATGTCGCTGCCGCGCGGCGCGAGCTCCGCGACGCCGAGCGCGCCGAACACGCTGACGTTGGCGGCGCCGGTGGCGAGCTGGATCTGCACCTGGCCGGGCGTGCCGTTGACCCATTCGACGGCGAGCCCCTTCGGCAGCGGGAACCGGCCGCTGTCGATCAGCGGCCGCCAGATCGCGCCCGCGGTGCCGGGGCCGCCGTCGGTGACGCGGATGCGCGTGTCGGCCGCGCGCGCCGGCGGCACGCGCAGCGCCATCGCGGCCGCCGCCAGCGCGGGTCCCGCGAGGAACCCGCGCCGGCTCACGCCAGGCGCGTCAGACGGCAACGAGCGTGGCATGGCTGTTCCTGCCCGCGGTGAGCTTCCACGACTCCATCCACTCGTAGGCGCTCTCGAACTTCTCGGCCGCGTAGTTCTCCACCGGGACGTAGTGGATGAACTGCTGGCCGAGCTCCTCGGGCTTGAGCCGGCCCTTGGTGATGGCGGTGATGTAGTGCGCGTACTTGCCGAAATTCTGCTTGATGCGCGCGCTCGCCTCGTTGAGCGCGGCGAAATAGGCGGCGCGCTGCTCGGCGGTGAAGCGCGGATGGATCACCTCGGCGCCGCGGTAGAAGGTGAGCGCGATGATATGGCCGCCCTCCTTCAGCGCGAGCGAGATGAAAGGCTCCATCACCGTCGCGGCGCGCACCTTGCCGGCCTTGACCTGCTCGTAGCGGTTGCCGGGCTCGCCGATGTGCACGGTCCTGACGTGCTCGCGGCCGACCGCCTCGCCGAGGAGCTGGAGCGTGGTGTAGTGCGAGCCGGTGAAGTCGTTGATGCCGATCGCGACGTCGGCGAGGTCGCGCGGCACCTGTAGCGCATCGTCGAAGGTGACGATCGCCTGCGCCGCCACGGCCGGGCGCAGCGCCGCGATCTTGGCGCGCTCCTCCTGGCCGCGCTCGATGCGGTCGATGGAGCCCCATTCGCAGACGTTGTAGGTGTCGGCCCTGCCCTTCTCGAACAGCGATTCCTTCAGCCGCTCCAGCGGCTTCGGCTCGTTGGGATTGTCGTCGCGGTCGGTGTAGCCGGCGGCGTAGCTGAGGTTGACGCCGTGCTTCTCGAAGATCTTCTCCTCGAGCGCCACGAGCACGGGAAGATCGAAGACGGGCGGATTGGGGGCGATGCGAATGTCGAAAGGCTCTGCCATGGGATGACTCCGTCGCGCGTGTTGGGAGGATCGCGCGTGCCGCCACACGGTATGCGGCGCGGAATCGGAATCAATGAAACGCGATTGCATATTTCGCGGCGGCCCGAGCGGCGGCTTCCATGATCGCGAGAGCGGACGACCGTTTTCTGCTGCGCTTTCTCCGGCAACAGCTTTCGTGGAAAATCCTTCTCGGCTCGGACGGAGGCTTGCGTTAGCGCGCCGGCGCGGCCATCAGCGCGAGAAGGCCGGCGAGCAAGTCCTTCGGCCGTGGCGGGCAGCCCTTGATGCGCAGATCGACGGGCAATACGGAGGCGACGCCCGCCTCGGTGGCGTAGCTCGCAGCGAAGCAGCCGCCGTCGATGGCGCAGTCGCCGACCGCGACCACCCATTTCGGCGCCGGCGTCGCGTTATAGGTGCGCTCCAGGGCCTCGCGCATGTTCTTCGTCACCGGACCGGTGACGAACAGCACGTCCGCGTGGCGCGGCGAGGCGACGAATTTCAACCCGAAACGCTCGAGATCGTAGAATGCGTTGCTCAGCGCGTTGATCTCGAGCTCGCAGCCGTTGCACGAGCCGGCGTCCACCTCGCGGATCGAGAGGCTGCGGCCGAGCCGGCGCTGCGCCGCGCGGTCGAGCGTCGCCGCCAGCGCGGCAAGCTCGGCGTCGTCGGACGGCGCGGCCGGCTCGGTGAGCGGCGCGCGGACAAGACCCTGGAACAGCAGTCGGCGCATCGCGGATTTCCTATTGTGAGGGCACGATCTTATCCGAAAACCGGCGTCCGCTTTTTGGGATCATGCCTATAAATCGCAGCCCGAGTAGGAGCAGTTGAACGACTTGTTGCAGAGCGGGAAGTCGGCGACGATGTTGCCCTCGATGGCGGCCTCGAGCAGCGGCCACTGGAACCACGACGGGTCGCGCAGGTGGCAGCGCGCGACGCGGCCGTCGGCGCCGAGGCGCAGGTAAACGAGCACGTCGCCGCGGAAGCCCTCGACCAGCGCGGTCCCCTCGCCCGGCCCGGGCGGCACCTCGGCGCGGATCGCGCCGCCGGGCAGGCCCGACACGATCTGCCCGACGAGCGACAGGCTCTGCTCGACCTCGCGGATGCGGACCCACACGCGGGCGTCGACGTCGCCCGCCGCCAGCACCGGCACCGTGAAGCTCAACCGGTCGTAGGGCGCGTAGCGCACATCGCGCCGCGCGTCGAAATCGCGGCCCGAGGCGCGGCCGACGGGGCCGCCGGCGGCGAAGCGCGCGGCGAGCGCGGGCGCGACCACGCCGGTCGCGACCGTGCGGTCCTGAAGCGAGGCGGTGTTGTCGTAGAGCTCGACCAGTTCCGGGAAACGCGCCCCGATCTCCGCCACCAGCGCGCGCAGCGCGGCGATGCCGCCGGCGTCGAGGTCGCGGGCGACGCCTCCGGGCACCACCACGTCGCGCATCAGCCGGTGGCCGAAGCAGGCGTCGGCGGCGCGCAGCACGCGCTCGCGCAGCACGGCGCAATGGGCGAGCATCAGCGCGAAGGCGGCGTCGTTGCAGATCGCGCCGATGTCGCCGAGGTGGTTGGCGAGGCGCTCCAGCTCCGCCATCAGCGCGCGCAGGTGACGGGCGCGCGGCGGCGCCTCGACGGCGCGCGCGGCCTCGGCGGCGCGGGCGAAGGCCAGCGCGTAGGCGACCGCGCTGTCGCCGCTGACGCGGCCGGCGAGCCTCGCGGCGGCGGCGAGATCGCTGCCGCGCATCAGCGCCTCGACGCCCTTGTGCGTGTAGCCGAGCCGCTCTTCCAGCCGCACCACGGTCTCGCCGTTGGCGTGGAAGCGGAAATGGCCGGGCTCGATGATGCCGGCGTGCACCGGGCCGACCGGAATCTGGTGGATGCCCTCGCCCTCGGCCGGCAGAAACGGATAGCGCTCTTGCGCGCCGCCTGCCCCGCGCGCGCCGAGCGGACGGGTCACGCCCCAGCGGCCGTGGTCGAGCCAGGGCCGCGTGTCCGGCGCGCCCTCGGGCTCAAGGCCGAACAGGTCGCGGATCGCGCGTTCGAGGCGGATCGCCGGCGCGTGACCGCGGCCGACCGAGGGAAAGCGGCCATCGGGACAGGCGAGCGTGAGCACGGCGAGCTCGCCCCCGTGCAGCAGCGCCATGTGCACGGCGCCGTCGTCGCCCCACAGGCCGGCGAGCGCCCAGCGGCCCTGCGCCAGCGCGTCAGTCGCGGCCTGCCACACCTCGGCGCCGACCGCGACGCGCGGCCACGGCCCGTGGCCTTCGACGCGGCGGCCGGCGACGGCGAGTTCGCTCCAGGGGCCGAGTTCAAGCATCGCTCACCCCAGCATCCGCGCCACGTGCTGGAACCAGTCGACCAGCAGCGGCGGCAGGTAGACGCCCGCGACCAGCACCAGCGCGAGGTGCGCGACGATCGGCACGTAGGAGGCGCCGACCGGCGCCTTGCCGGCGGAGGGCTCGCCGAAGGCGAAGCCCTGCACCCGCATCAGCAGCGCGCCGAACGCGACGATGATGCCGCCGGCGAGCAGCACCGCGAGCAGCGGCTCGCGCGCGAAGGTCGAGGACACGATCAGGAACTCGCTCATGAAGATGCCGAGCGGCGGCATTCCCGCGATGGCGACCACGCCCGCGACCAGCGACCAGCCGAGCACGGGATGGCTCTCGGTGAGGCCGCGGATGTCGGCGATGCGCTGCGTGCCCTTGGCCTGCGCCACGTGGCCCACGGTGAAGAAGATCGCCGACTTGGTGAGGCTGTGCATGGTCATCTGCAGGAGGCCGGCGAAGTTCGCGAGCGGCCCGCCCATGCCGAAGGCGAACACGATGATGCCCATGTGCTCGATCGAGGAATAGGCGAAGAAGCGCTTGATGTCGCGCCGCCGGTACAGCATGAACGCGGCGAAGATCACGGAGATGAGCCCGGCCGTGACCATCAGCGGGCCGGTGGCGATCGCCGCCGGGTTCGCCGCCATCAGCATCTTGAAGCGCAGGATGGCGTAGAGCGCGACGTTGAGGAGCAGGCCCGAGAGCACCGCCGAGATCGGCGTCGGGCCTTCGGCGTGGGCGTCGGGCAGCCAAGCATGCAGCGGCGCGAGGCCGACCTTGGTGCCGTAGCCGAGGAACAGGAACACGAAGGCGGCGTTGAGCAGCTCGGGATCGAAGGCGGAGACGCGCGTAACGAGCACGGTCCAGGTCATGCCCTCGAGCCCCTCGCCCACCACGGGCAGCGCCGCCATGTAGACGAGGATGGTGCCGAACAAGGCGAAGGCGATGCCGACGCTCGCCAGGATGAAATACTTCCACGCCGCCTCCAGCGCCTCGTGGGTGCGGTAGATGCCGACCATGACCACGGTCGCGAGCGTGGCGATCTCGATCGCCACCCACATCAGGCCGATGTTGTTGGCGATGAGCGCGAGGTTCATGCCGAACATCATCACCTGGTACATGGCGTGGTAGAAGCGCAGGTACGCGGGCGTCAGCCGGCCGGTCTCCAGTTCGTGGCCGATGTAGCTCGCGCTGAACACGCTGGTGGTGAAGCCGACGAAAGTGTTGAGCACGATGAACACGACGTTGAGGTCGTCCACCAGGAAATACGGCCCCGGCGCGCCGCGTGCGTAGAACAGCGACAGCGCGGCGACAAGCGTCAGAGCGCTCGCCAGCACGTTGACCCGCGCGGTCACGCGATAGCCGGGCAGCAGCGCCAGCACCATCGCCGCCAAGGCGGGAACGAGCAGGACCAGTGCGACGCCGTCGGGCGCGCTCATCGCCGGTCTCCCCGGAAGCGGTCGAGCGCCTGCACGTCCACGGTGTCGAAGCGCTCGCGAATGCGGAACAGGAAGATGCCGATGACGATGAACGCGATCAGGATCGAGAACGCGACGCTGATCTCCACCACCAGCGGCATGCCGCGCGCGCCGGTCGCGGCGAGGACGAGCCCGTTCTCCAGCGACATGAAGCCGACCACCTGGCTCACGGCGTTGCGCCGCGTCACCATGATGAGCAGGCCGAGCAGCAGCACCGAGAGCGCGAAGGCCAGGTCCTCGCGCGCGATCAGGTTGGCGTCGGCGGTGATGTGCAGCATCACCGCGAGCGACAGCCCGACGAGGCCGAGGCCGGCGAGCATCACCGGGCCGATGCTGCCGACGGTCTCGACCTCGCGGTGGATGCCGAGCCGCACGATCATGCGGTGCAGCGCCACCGGGATGACGAC
>Ga0182749_1000344_pt1 | contig 45831 bp, 50 predicted proteins | sample eDN3rd37CKraftMG_FD_128875 | JGI IMG/M metagenome (GOLD analysis project Ga0182749, IMG submission 128875) | Enriched Miracle-Growth compost microbial communities from Emeryville, California, USA - eDNA 3rd pass 37_C Kraft MG (version 2) (version 2) ...
CGGGGTAGAGCGAGAGCGAGGTCTCGGTGGACACGGGGAACTCCACCCCGCCGATCGACGCCGGAATCCCGCCCGGGCCGAACATCATCGGCATGACGTCGACGGAGCCGATCAGCGGGGTCGTCACCTCCCAGTTCTCGAGCACGAGGAAGTCGTTGGCGCGCTTGGTCACCAGCAGCTGGGCGGTGTGCTGCTGCCCCGCGAGGGTGTAGCTGACGCTCACGGAGCGCTGGTCGCCCGATCCGCGCGCGTCGCCCACCTCGACGTCCTGGATCGTCTCGATCGCCGCCGCGAGCACGTCGTCGGTGAGCAGGTCGGCGCTGGCGCCGTCCGTGGGGGCGACGAGCTCGGTCGCGTCGCCCGCTCGGCCGTCCGCGATGAGCTGCACGTACTGCTCGACCATCGCCTCCGGCGAGCGCGTGCCGTTGACCGCGCCGATCGCGACGGCACCGCCGATGCCCAGCAGGACCAGCACGCCCGCACCGATCCCGCCCCAGAGCAGGCCGCGTTTGGCCCGCGGGCTCAGCGGCGCGGGCGGGGCGAGCGGCTGCGGCGCGGGGGCCGCGCCCGGGGCCCCGGCGTACGGAGCCGCGCCCGGAGCGGCGGCGTACGGAGTCGCGCCCGGGTGGGACGGGGCGGCGCCGGGGTATGCACCGGGCTGGGTCGGGGCCTCGGCGCCGGGGTACGCGGGGTTCGCCGGAGCGGCTCCCGTGATCCAGGCCTGCGCCGCACGGCGACCCGCGAGAAGCGAGAGGAACGTCGGCGACAGGCCGTACGCCACGCGGGGCAGCGCGTGCGCGAGGGCCTCGACGGCCACGCCCCACGCGAGCAGGACGGGAACGGACCACCACGCCAGCGCGACCGAGACGGTCATCGCACCCCCGCCGCCGAACGACGTGCCCTCGCCGGCCGCCGACGCGCCGAACAGCAGCAGGCCGAACAGGGTCCACACCACGAGCACGGCCGCGGGAAGCTGCCACGCTCGCCGGGGGTTCCACCCCTCGCCGCGGGGGCGGGACGCGCCGACCCGGGTGGCGACGACGAGCGTGGTGACGATCGCCACGGCCACGCCGATCCAGAGCCACACGCTGGCATCGCCCGCCGTGAACACGCTCAGGAGCGTGTGCTGGCCCTGTCCGAAGCCGTTGGCGCTCACCGAGACGCCGCCCAGGTGCGAGAGCACGACGAGGATCGCGAGGAGGTTCGGCAGCCACAGCAGCGCGAGCGGGATCGCGCCGGCGGCATCCGCGCGGGCGAGCCCGATGATGGCGGCAATGATCGTCAGGGGCGCGAAGACCGCCGAGACGATCGCGATGTAGGCGAGCATCTCGCCGACGACGCGGGGCGCGCGGGCAATCGCACGGCGGAACCCGGCGAGCAGCGTCTCGCCCGGCCCGACCAGGCGCCCGAGCTCGCGGCCGCCCCACGCGGCCAGGGCGATGATCAGCGTGCCGCAGAGGACGAGCCGGACCCCGGCGCCGGTGATCGAGACGGTCGCGCCCTCCGCGCTCTGGCGGACGGCAAAGACGAGCGTGAGCACCAGGACGACGAGGCTCACGGCCAGGCCGACGGTCACGGAGTGGAGGGCGCGGACCCACCACGTCGGCAGCGGGGCGCGGCGCTCCTGCCGGCTCGACCACCACGCGACGGCGGCGCCGACGCCGATGGTGAGCAGCAGCGGGAAGGTCCACACCGCCCCGGAGAGTCCCATCGAGAAGAACCCCGTCGAGATGTCCATCTGGAAGCCGACCTCACCGCCCAGCACCAGGCCGATCAGCACGAAGTACATGCTGAACGTCGCGGCGACCTCGTCGAGGCCGGGCAGTCCGGACACGGCGTCGGGCGACTCGCCCGCGGCGATCACGAACGCGCCCAGGAGCAGCAGACCCGCGATCAGCGTGGCCGCCAGGGCGACCGCGGCCGTGGTGAGCCCGCCCAGAAGCGCCGGCCGCGACACGATCGCGGCCGCGACCGGCGGCGCGGACGGGCCGGCGGCGGGGTGACCGGCCGCCGGTGCGCCGACCGGAGCGTAACCGTGCGGGGCGGGGGCCGGTGCGTGGCCCGCGGCGGGACCGGCCGACGGCGGGACCGCGCCCGGGTGCGGCGGGATCGTGCCCGGGTGCGGCGGGACGGGACCGGGGTGGGGCGGGACCGCGCCGGACGACGGCGGAACCGCGCCGGTCTGCGGCGGGACCGGACCGGGGTGCGGCGGAACGGCGCCGGACGACGGCGGAACCGGACCGGGGTGCGGCGGGACCACGGCCTCCGACTGCGGCGGAACCGCGGCTCCGGACTGCGGCGGCACGGGGCCCGCGCCCGGCGGCACCGGCGCGGGCGGGACGGACCCCGGCACTGCGGCGTCCGGCCGCGGCGGGACGCCCGGCTGCGGCGGCAGGGATGCTCCCGCCGCGTTCCCTCCTGCCGCGCTGCCCGCGCCCGCGTCGCCCGATCCGTCGGGCCGTCCCTGGTTGTCCGACATATGCCCCCCTTGTGTCGTGTCGGCTCCTGTATACCGGTGCGCGCGGCCGGGGTGCCATGGGCACACCTTCCCGCCGCGGACGATCGCGCCCGGCGCGGCTCGCGCGGAGCGATCGCCCGTCCCGATGTCGGTGGTGCGGGGCAGGATGGACGCGTGGACGTGCTCGATCGATTCGGCGAGGCGACGCGGGACTGGTTCCGCGGCGCCTTCGCCGCGCCGACCGCCGCACAGCGCGGGGCGTGGGAGGCGATCTCGAGCGGGCGTCACGCGCTTGTGGTGGCACCGACGGGCTCGGGCAAGACCCTGTCGGCATTCCTGTGGGCGATCGACCGGGTCTTCCGCGAGCCCGCGCCGGAGCGGCGCTCGTCGCGCATCCTGTACGTCTCGCCCCTCAAGGCCCTCGGCGTGGACGTCGAGCGGAATCTGCGCTCCCCGCTCGTCGGGATCTCGCAGGCCGCGCGGCGCCTCGGCATCGACGCGCCGAACGTCTCGGTCGGGGTGCGGTCGGGCGACACCCCGTCGTCCGAGCGCCAGAAGCTCGTGCGAACCCCGCCCGACATCCTCATCACCACGCCCGAGTCGCTCTACCTGATGCTCACCAGCCAAGCGCGCGAGACCCTGCGCGACGTCCACACCGTGATCATCGACGAGGTGCACGCCGTCGCGGCGACCAAGCGCGGTGCCCACCTCGCCGTCTCGCTGGAGCGCCTCGACGAGCTGCTCGAGACGCCGGCGCAGCGGATCGGCCTGTCGGCGACCGTGCGGCCGATCGACGAGGTGGCGCGGTTCCTCGGCGGCGCCGCGCCGGTCGAGATCGTCGCTCCCCCGGCGTCGAAGACGTTCGATCTCACCGTCACGGTGCCGGTCGACGACATGCAGAATCCCCCGCCCGCCGCCGGGGTCGCCCCCGCGCCGTCGGTCGACGACGACGAGTGGTTCCGGCCGCCCGAGGCGACCGAGATGACCGGATCGATCTGGCCGCACGTCGAGGAGGCGATCGTCGATCGGATCCTGCAGCACCGTTCGACGATCGTGTTCGCGAACTCGCGCCGGCTCGCCGAGCGCCTCACGGGGCGCCTGAACGAGATCTACGCGGAGCGCCTGGGGCTCGTCGAGCCCGCGCCCGCCGCCCGGAAGCCGCCGGCGGCGATGATGGCGCAGGCGGGATCGGTCGCCGGGGTGGAGCCCGTGCTCGCGAAGGCGCACCACGGCTCGGTCTCGAAGGAGCAGCGCGCGATCGTCGAGGAGGAGCTGAAGTCCGGCACGCTGCGCTGCGTGGTCGCGACGAGCAGCCTCGAGCTGGGCATCGACATGGGCGCGGTCGACCTCGTGATCCAGGTGGAGGCGCCGCCCAGCGCGGCCAGCGGCCTGCAGCGCGTGGGGCGCGCGGGGCACCAGGTCGGCGAGATCAGCCGCGCCGCGCTGTTCCCGAAGCACCGCGCCGACGTGCTGCACACCGCGATCGTGACGGAGCGAATGCTGTCGGGGCGGATCGAGGCGATCTCGATCCCGCAGAACCCCCTCGACATCCTGGCGCAGCAGACGGTCGCGGCCACCGCGCTCGGGCCGATCGAGGTCGAGGGCTGGTTCGAGACGGTGCGCCGATCGGCGCCGTTCCGCACCCTGCCCCGCAGCGCGTTCGAGGCGACGCTCGATCTGCTGGCCGGGCGCTACCCGTCCGACGAATTCGCCGAGCTGCGGCCGCGGCTGGTGTGGGATCGCGACGCCGGCACGATCGAGGGGCGCCCGGGATCGCAGCGCCTGGCGGTGACGAGCGGCGGCACGATCCCCGACCGCGGCCTGTTCGGCGTGTTCGTCGCGGGCGAGTCGACCGGCGCGCGCGTCGGCGAGCTCGACGAGGAGATGGTGTACGAGTCGCGCGTGAACGACGTCTTCACGCTCGGCACGACGAGCTGGCGGATCGTCGAGATCACCCACGATCGCGTCAACGTGGTCCCGGCGTTCGGGCAGCCGGGCAAGGTGCCGTTCTGGCACGGCGACGGCCTCGGCCGCCCCGCCGAGCTGGGCGAGGCGCTGGGCGCGATGGCGCGCGAGCTGTCGTCGTCGCCACGCGAGAAGGCGGCGGAGCGCCTGGCGGAGGCGGGACTCGACGAGCGCGCGATCGACAACCTGCTGACCTACCTCGCGGAGCAGAAGGAGGCGACCGGATCGATCCCGACCGACCGCACCCTCACCGTCGAGCGCGGGCGCGACGAGGTCGGCGACTGGCGGATCATCCTGCATTCCCCGTACGGCATGCACGTGCACGCGCCGTGGGCGCTCGCCGTCAGCGCGCGCATCCGCGAGCGCCTCGGCGTGGACGGTTCCGCGGTGGCGAGCGACGACGGCATCATCGCCCGTATTCCCGATGCCGAATCCGACCCGCCCGGCGCCGAGCTGTTCGTGTTCGACCCCGAGGAGCTCGAGCAGATCGTGACCGACGAGGTCGGCGGCTCCGCGCTGTTCGCCTCGCGCTTCCGCGAGTGCGCCGCGCGGGCCCTGCTGATGCCGCGCATGAACCCGACGCGCCGGCAGCCGCTGTGGCAGCAGCGGCAGCGATCGGCCGCGCTGCTCGAGGTGGCGCGCAACCACCCGACCTTCCCGATCATCCTCGAGACCCTGCGCGAGGTGCTGCAGGACGTGTACGACCTGCCCGCCCTGACGCGGCTGGCGCGCGGCATCCAGGAGCGCAGGATCCGGCTCGTGGAGACCGAGACGGCCAGCCCGTCGCCGTACGCGCGCGATCTGCTGTTCGGGTATGTCGGTGCGTTCATGTACGAGGGCGACTCCCCGCTGGCCGAGCGCCGCGCCGCCGCCCTGTCGGTCGATCCGGCGCTGCTGAGCGAGCTGCTCGGGCGGGTCGAGATGCGCGAGCTGCTCGATCCCGATGTCATCGCGCAGTACGAGGCCGAGCAGCAGCGCCTCGCGCCCGACCGCCGCGCCCGGGGCGTCGAGGGCGTGGCCGACCTGCTCCGCGTGCTCGGACCTCTGTCGGCCGAGGAGGTCGCGGCCCGCCTCGACCCCGAGCCCGAGCCCGACACGGACCGCACCGCCGTCCTCCGCGCGGCGCAGCACCACCTCGACGCGCTCGTGGACGCGCGCCGCGCGATCCCCGTGACGATCGCGGGCGATGCGCGGTTCGCGGCGATCGAGGACGCGGGACGCCTTCGGGACGCGCTCGGCATCCCGCTTCCCGTCGGCGTCCCGGTGGCGTTCCTCGAGCCGCTCGCCGATCCCCTGGGCGACCTGGTGTCGCGGTACGCCCGCACGCACGGCCCGTTCACGACCGACGCCGTCGCGGCGCGCCTGGGCATCGGCGCCGCCGTCGCCCGCCACACGCTGCAGCGCCTGGAGCAGCAGGGACGGCTGGCCAGCGGCTTCTTCCTGCCCGAGGGTCAGGGCGCGCTCGACGAGTCCGAGTGGTGCGACAGCGAGGCGCTGCGCCGCATCCGGATGCGCTCGCTCGCGGCGCTGCGCGGCAGCGTCGAGCCGGTCTCGCCCGAGGCGTACGCGCGCTTCCTGCCGGACTGGCAGCACGTGCAGCGCCCGCTCGAGGGCATCGACGGGGTGCTCGCCGTGATCGAGCAGCTCGCCGGGGTGCCCGTCCCCGCGAGCGCGTGGGAGTCGCTCGTGCTGCCGGCGCGCGTACGGGACTACGCCCCCGCGATGCTCGATGAGCTCACCGCGACGGGCGAGGTGGTCTGGTCCGGGCACGGCGCGCTGCCCGGCCGCGACGGCTGGATCGCGCTGCACCCGTCCGATGCCGCGGCGATCACCCTGCCGGAGCCGGAGGGCGAGGTGGACCCGGAGTCGCTCGAGGGCCGCATCCTCGGCATCCTGTCGTTCGGCGGTGCCTACTTCGCGCCGCAGCTGGCCGAGATGATCCGCGCGCGCATGCCCGACGCCGACGCCGCCCTGGTGTCGGAGACGGCCGTGGTCGACGCGCTGTGGGGCCTGGTCTGGTCGGGGCGCGTGACGAACGACACGTTCGCGCCGATCCGCACCCTCCTGGGCGGCGGCAGCCAGGCGCACCGCACGCAGCGGCGCACGCCGCGCAGCCGGCTGTACCGTGGCGCGACCGCCCGCCCGCAGGCACCCCGTCCCCTCGTCGGCGGGCGCTGGTCGGTGCTGCCGGGGCGCGAGCCCGACGCGACCGTGCGCGCCGCCGCGACGGCGTCGATCCTCCTCGACCGGCACGGCGTCGTCACGCGCGGCGCGGTGCAGAACGAGGGCGTGCCGGGCGGCTTCGCCCAGGCGTACCGCACGCTCGCCGGGCTCGAGCAGGCCGGTCACTGCCGCCGCGGCTACCTGATCGAGAAGCTCGGCGCCGCCCAGTTCGCGACCTCGCCCACGATCGATCGCCTCCGCACGTTTGCCGGGCTCGCCGATCCCGCTCCGCTGCGCGCGCTCACCCTCGCCGCCACCGATCCGGCCAACCCGTACGGCGCGGCGCTGCCGTGGCCCGCGCTCGACGGCGTCAAGCACCGGCCGGGGCGCAAGGCCGGCGGCCTGGTGGTGCTCGTCGACGGCGCGCTCGTGCTGTACCTCGAGCGCGGCGGCCGCACCGCCCTCGTGTTCAGCGACGACGAGGCGGTGCTGGCCGCCGCGTGCACCGACCTCGCTGCCACCGCGCGCGCCCGCCGCCTCGAGACCCTCACGGTCGAGCAGGCCAACGGCGAGTTCGTGTACACGGCGCCCCTCGGCCGCTCCCTGCGCGCGGCCGGCTTCGTCGAGTCGACCCGAGGGCTCACGCTGAGGCGGGAGCGTGCCTGAGGGCGACACCGTGCACCGCGCGGCGCGGCGGATGCACGAGAAGCTCGCCGGGCGGGTGGTCACGCTGTTCGACATCCGCGTGCCGGGGTCGGCGACGGCGGACCTGCGCGGCGAGACCGTGCACGAGGTCGTCGCCCGCGGCAAGCACCTGCTGCACCGCATCGGCGACGCCACGCTGCACTCGCACCTGAAGATGGAGGGTCACTGGGCGCTCGTCCCGCGCGGCGCGCGCTGGCCCCAGCCCGCGTTCCGCGCGCGGGCCGTGATCCAGGTGCCCGGGATCACGGCGGTCGGGTTCGATCTCGCGATGGTCGAGGTCCTCCCCACGCGCGACGAGCACCGCGTCGTCGGTCACCTCGGTCCGGACCCTCTCGGGCCGGACTGGGATCTGGATCGCGCGGCCGCCAACGTCGCCTCCGACCCGCGTCCCATCCACGTGGCGCTGCAGGATCAGCGCCACGTCGCCGGATTCGGCAACGAGTACGCGAGCGAGCTGCTGTTCCTGCGCGGCGTGCACCCGGAGACGCCCGCCACCGAGGTGGACGCGGTGGCGCTGCTGGACCTGGGCGCGCGCACCATCCGGCGCAACGTGGACCTGCCGGTGCGCAACTTCACCGGCGTCGCGCGGCGGGGACAGGATCGCTGGGTGTACGGACGCCAGCACCTGCCGTGCCGGCGGTGCGGCACGGCGATCCGGCGCGGAGCCCTGGGCGCCGATCCCACGCGCGAGCGCGTCGTGTACTGGTGCCCTCGCTGCCAGCCCGCCTAGTGACCGATGTAGCGCCCCGGCCGGTGGTTCAGCGCGAGCACGAGGTTCAGCACCACCGCGCCCGCCGCCGACAGCAGCACCATCGACCAGGGAACGGCAAGCGCCGCGCCCGCGATGATCAGCACGTCCACGATCATCTGGGTCCAGCCCGCGCGGAATCCGGTGCGCTCCTGCACGAGGATCGCCACGATGTTGACGCCGCCGACGCTGGCCCCATGACGGAACAGGATGAGCAGCCCCACGCCGACGAGCAGGTTCCCGCCCAGCACGGCGTACACGGGCTGCAGCCCGTGCGCCGGCACCCAGGCGGCGTTGAGGACGGACAGGCCCGCCACGCCGCCCACGCAGATCGCCGTCAGCACCGTGAAGCGCACGCCCTTCTTCCACAGCGCGAGCGCGACGAACGGCGCGTTCACGAGCGTGAAGATGAGCCAGAACGGCACGTCCGACAGCTGATCGATCAGCAGCGCCAGGCCCGCCGTGCCGCCCGTCACGGCCCCCACGGCCTTGAGCAGGTGGAGGCCGAGGGCCACGACGAAGGTGCCGGTGACGATGCCGAGCACGTCCTCGGCCACCGTGTGCCGGGTCTGCTCCCACTCGAACACGAGCTGCTGCTGATCGGGGCTGGGCGTTGCGGTCACCCGACAACGATAGGCGCGTCGCGCCGCGCGTCCCGTGCCGTCCTCACAGGGGACGCCAAGGCCGCTCCCTGCGCGGGAATAGCCCGGGGAGGCATGGTGTTGATGTGATCAGCGGCCTCAACCGCTGGCCGCGGAGGAGCACTGTGGGCAAGAACTACGTCGACATCGAGAACGACCGCGGCGAGACGCTGCGCTACCGCAAGCACGCCAACGGCCGAGGCCTCGTCGCGCACGGAGCCAAGGTGCACCCCGACGCGCTCGTCGAGTCGGGTGCCTACATCGAGCCGGGCGCGCGCATCGGCGCGGGAGCGCGGATCGCGCGCGGAGCCTGGGTCGAACCGCACGCGCAGATCGGGCCGGGCGCCGTCATCGACGCCAACGCGCAGATCGGACCCGGCGCGATCGTCGGATCCCACGCGCACGTGGGCGTCCGATCGCACATCGGCGCGGAGGCACTCGTCCCGGACGGCGCGATCATCCGCGACGACGAGTCGATCCCGGACGGCGCGCGGGTGAAGACCGACCGCCGCGGGTTCCATCTCGCCGCCTGAGCGCCGGCCGTTCACCCCTGACATGCAGAAGGGGCCGAGAGGATCACTCCCCTCGACCCCTTCGGCGTTCTCGGTGTTCGGGGTGTTCGCGGCGGGCGTCAGCGCGATGAGCGGGCGGTGCGGCCGCGCGTGATGCCGACGAAGGTCTGCACGTCGTCCGTGTCGCGGTCGCGGCGCCACGCGAGCGCGACGGTGCTGCGCGGCGCGTCGACCAGCGGCCGGTACTCGACGTCGCGGCGGTGGTGCAGGCGCGCGAGCGACATGGGCATCACCGCGATGCCGACGCCCGCGGCGACGACGGCGATCGCATCCTCGGTGGTCGCGGGCGCATCGAACCGCGGCGCCTCGGTGGGCAGATCGAGCGGCCCGATCACGTCGTCGGCGGGCGTCACCCGCACCTCGCCCGCGAGATCCTCCGCCCGCAGCTCGTCCACCGCGAGGAGCGAGGAGTCGGCCCCCGCGACGACCACGGGCACCTCGTCGTACAGCCGGATCACGTGCACGGCGTCCGGATCGCCCGGCAGCGGCAGCCGGACGATCGCGGCATCGATCTCGCCGCCGTCGAGCGCCGCGCGCTGATCGGCCACGGCGATCGGCACGAGCTCGAGCGGCACATCGGGCATCCGCTCCCGCCACCGCTCGATCCACTTCCCCGGCATCGCCCCGGGGATCGCCCCCAGGCGGAACACCCGCGCCCCGCCCCCCGTGTCGCCCGGCTGCGCCCCGGCCCCCGGCTGCGCCCGCTTCAGTTGTGCCTGCTGGCTCGGTTGGTCCCGCTGGGGCCTCGCGCCAGCCCCCGGCTGCGCCCGCCCCGCGCCCGCGCGTCGCCGTCCCCCCGCGCCGCGTCCGCCGCCCGCAGCCCTGCCCCTCGCCATACGCTCCAGGCTAAGCGCCCGCCGCCCGCCCCGTCCCCCGTAGGGCCGCCGTCCCTCCCGCGAGACTGCAACTTTGCGCCGAGAAAGCGGCGTTACGCCACGGTCTCGGCGCAAAGATGCAGTCTCGGCGAGAAGATGCTTGGTCACGCGGATCAACCGCCCACCCGCCCGGCAGCGAGCGCGCGGTCAGGCGCGGTGGGTGCGGAGGAGGGTCAGGCGCATGCCCACCGTGACGGCGGCGAGCAGGGCGGCCATCGCGCACGCGACGATCCCGACCGGCACGCTCTCGGGCTCGCCCGCGAGCCGCCCGACGCCGATCCATGCCGCACCCCAGGCCATCGCGAGCGGCGCCGCGACCGACCACGCGCTGCGGGCCGACACGACGATGCCCGCGGCGCACAGCAGCACGAGCGCCAGCACGGCCGCCCCATCGCCGGCCCAGCCGCCCAGGTGCAGGCTCGCGATCCATGCGGCCGCGTTCGCCACACCGGCCGCCGTCGCCCAGCCGAGGTGGGCGCCCGTGAGACCGTCGAGCAGGACGGCCCCGATCGCGCTCGCCCGGCGCCGGCTCTCGAACGCCGCGCGGTGCGCGCGGTAGGCGACCGCGACGAGGCCCGCCATCACCGCGACGGTCACCCACAGCGGCATGAGCTGCGCCGCGAGGATCCAGGCCCCCTCGAGCACCGCGATCGCCGCGATCCACCACCCGGCGGCGCGGTGCCGCGGGTCGTGGCGCTGCGACGGCAGCAGCTGCCAGACGACGTATGCGACGAGACCGGCGTAGAGCGGGGTCCAGATCATGAACGCCGGGCCGGCCGGCGCCAGCAGCGATCCCGACGGCCCGAGCGCACCGCCCTGGGTCTCCTGCACGGACCGGCCGCCCAGCGCGCCGGAGCCGACGAACCCGCCGGCGAGCGCCGCCGCGACCGCGACCGTCACGAGGATCTGCCGGACGAGATCGCCGCGCGGCGTCGCGCGACGGAGCCCGGCGGGCGCGGGATCGACGGAGTGGATGCGGCTCATCTTCCCACCCTCGGCGTTCGCGGCCGCCGGCGGGAGGGGCTTGCACGCCGGCGCGCTCGTATGCTCGCTCTCACCCGCCGAGGAGCATGTCGATGCGCTCGCGCAGGTACGCCTCGAGCGGCATCGTCGCGCCCGCCGCCGTCCAGCGCACGGTGACGACATCCCCGCCCGCGATGGGCCCCGATCGCCCTCCCGCCGCCACCGCGGCAAGATCGATCGGCACGTGGTCGACGTTGACGGTCGTCCCCTCCGCGAAGCCCCCGCGCATGCACATCGCCGCCGCCTCGGCGCGCCGGCGCGCGGACTCGGCGGTGAAGCCGCGCCGCCGTTCCGGGGCGGCACGCAGCACGTCGCCCACGCCGAACACCGCGTCGTCGCCGATCAGCAGCACGCCCACGCGCCACGCCTCGCCGTCGGGCACGATGCGCGGCCGCCCGCCGAGCGCGCGGCGCAGCCCGCCGGGCAGCACGAGGCGTCCGAGCGCCTCGCGCGGCACCGGCGCCAGGCGACGCCGCGCCTCGTCGAACAGGCCCTCGATGTCGGTGGGCATGGTCAGCTCCGCGGCGCCAGCGCGCGCTCGATGAGGGCGACCGCGCGCGTCGTGTCGGCGCCGCGGCCCTCGGCGAGGAAGGCGGCATGGAGGGCGATCATGCTGACGGCCGTCGCGACGTCGTCCACCTCGATGGCCGGATCGATCCGCCCGCGACCGCGCTCGTGCGCGAGCATCGCGGCGATGGCGTGGCGCAGCCGATCCTCGAGCGCGGCGACCGCGGGATCGTCGTCGCGTCCGAGGACCTCCAGCAGCGATGCGGACATGCGCGCCTGGGCGACGATCAGCTCGAGAAAGCCGCGCAGGTCGTGCGCGTCCCGCTCGAGGTTGGCGAGGTTCTCGTCGAACACCGCGATCGCCAGCGCGTGCTTGTTCGCGAAGTGCCGGTACAGGCTGGCCTGCCCGACCCCCGCTCGCCGCGCGATCTGACTGAACGGCACCGCGAAGCCCCGCTCGGCGAACAGCTCGCGGGCCGCGTCGATCAGCGCACGCCGGTTCTCGGCGGCCGCGGCGGGACCGCGATTGGTCTGGGAACGTGCAGCCATGATCACTAAGCTAATGCGCAGATCCGGACAACACTGTCCGGATGCCGCCTGACGACGGCACTCCCTCGGTCGACGCCGGACCGTCGACCGCATCACGAAAGGACGCTCGACATGAGCGATGCAGCCGCCAGGGGCCCGCAGCTGGCCCAGTGGACCGAAGTCATCACGCCCGGTCGTTTCGATGGCAGGACGATCATCGTGACGGGAGCGGGTTCGGGGATCGGGCGCGCCACCGCGTCGCGCATCGCGCGCGAGGGCGGGACGGTCGTCGCCGTCGACATGAACCGCGGGGGCCTCGACGCGTTCGTCGCCGAGCTCCCCGACGCCCGCATCGTGCCGGTCGTGGCCGACATCACCGACGACGCCGCGATCGACGAGATCGTCGCCGCCGCGAGCGGGACCGTCGACGGCCTCGCCAACGTCGCCGGGATCATGGACAAGATGCAGCCGGTCCACGAGATCGATCCCGCCCTGTGGGAGAAGGTCTTCGCGGTGAACGTGACCGGCTCGTTCAGGCTGATGAAGGCGGTGCTGCCGGGCATGATCGATGCCGGCCGCGGCGCGATCGTCAACGTCGCCAGCGAGGCGGGCCTGCGCGGCTCCGCGGCGGGCACAGCGTACACGGCGTCGAAGCATGCCGTTGTCGGCATGACCAAGAGCGCGGCGTACCTCTACGCGCTTACGGGCGTGCGCATCAACGCCGTCGCCCCGGGCGCGGTGGCCACCGGCATCGAGGCGCCGTTCGCGAGCGAGTTCGCCGCCGCCCGCATCCAGCGCGGGATGGCGGCGATCCCGTCGATCGCCCAGGCCTCGCAGCTGGCCGCGTCGATCACGTTCCTGCTCACCGACGACGCCACGAACCTCAACGGCGTGATCCTGCCCTCCGACGGCGGCTGGTCCGCCGCCTGATCCCCCACCCGGCGGCGGAGCCCCGGTCAGAGGTCGTTCTCGTCGCGGTCCTCGGGGTCCAGGCCGCCGTCCGGGTACGCCGGCACCTCGGGGCGTCGCACCAGGAACGCGATCGACGCCGCCAGGCCGCCCCACACGAGCACGGCGGCGATGATGAAGAACACGGTCGCGATCGGGGTCATCGCGCGCCTCCCTTCAGACCGAGCTGCGCGCTCGTCGGCCACGGATCGAAGCGGTCGGGATCGTGTCGCCAGCGCAACTGCGGCAGGACGATCGCGCCGATGAGCATCAGGAACACCGTGCCCCAGCCGGCGACCCACAGGTACCAGGTGTCATAGCCCCCGTACCCGTTCACCAGCAGGTCGATGACCTTCGTCACGAGCATGTAGGTCAGCACGGCGGGTGCGAGCACGGCCGTGAAGACCATCCACGCGCGGCCCACCCGGAAGGTCGACACGGCGCTGAGGTGCCGCGAGAGCTCGCGACCGCGGCGGCGGATCCACAGCACGATGATCGACATGGCGATCGCCGACCCGACGATGCCGATGTTGTTGGCCCAGTTGTCGATCGTGTCCAGCGCCGTCAGGCCCGACGTGGAACCGAACAGCACGAGGGAGACGACAGCGAGGATGCCGCCGAACCCGAGCACGGCCTGCACCCGGCTGAGGCCGAACTTGTCGCGCAGCGCGGCGATGATCACCTCGAGGATCGAGATGAGCGATGTCAGGCCGGCGAGCGTGAGCGATCCGAAGAACAGGGCACCGACCCACTCGCCGCCGGGCATCTCGCTGACGATCGCGGGGAACGTCATGAACGCCAGGCCCACGCCCGTGAGCTGGTCGAGCGCGCCCACGGCGATGCCCTGCTGGAAGGCGAAGAAGCCCAGGGTCGCGAACACGCCGATGCCGGCCAGCAGCTCGAACGACGAGTTGCCGAACGCCACCACGAGGCCCGCGCCGGTCATGTTGGAGCGACGCTTGCGGTACGAGGCGAACGTGATCATGATCCCGAACGCGACCGACAGCGAGAAGAAGATCTGGCTGTACGCCGCGATCCACACGTCCGGGTCGGCGAGCGCCGCGAAGTCCGGCGTGAAGAACTCGCTCACGCCCTGCGCGGCGCCCGGGAGGGTCAGCGCGTAGACGACGACCACGAGGAACGCGACCACCAGCAGCGGGATGAACACGATGTTCGCGCGCTGGACGCCCTTCACCACGCCGGCGGCGAGGATGCCGAGCGTGACGATCCACATCACGGCGATCGGGATCGCGACGGCCGGCACGTAGTCGAGCGTGAACGGCTCGGCCGCGGTGTGCAGGTACTCGCCCGTGAAGAAGCCGGTCGTGTCGTCGCCCCAGCGCAGATCCCACGAGAACACGAAGTAGCTCGACGCCCACGCGAGCACCGCCGTGTAGTAGATGCAGATGAACACGCAGATCAGCACCTGGAACCAGCCGAGCCCCTCGCCGAGCTTGCCGCCCAGCCGCCGCAGCGCGAGCGGTGCCGATCCGCGGTAGCGGTGACCGATCGCGTAGTCGAGGAAGAGGATCGGGATGCCGGCGGTGACGAGCGCGACGAGGTAGGGGATGAGGAACGCGCCGCCGCCGGACTCGTATGCGACGCCCGGGAAGCGCCAGATGTTCCCGAGCCCGACCGCGGAGCCGAGGGCGGAGAGGATGAAGCCGATCTGCCCCGACCACTGCTCCCGCTCGGGGACCGCTGCTGCCTGCGTCTGTGCTCGCGCCATGGTGCTCGAGGATACGCGGAACGCCCCGCAACCCGCGAGAATCCGGCTGCGTGCCGGGGATCCCGTCACGCGTGGATTCTCGGCGCGGGGGTGGATTCTCGCGGTCCCGGGGAGGGCGTCAGGCGAGCTGGTGCGGGGGAGCCGTGAGCGGGCGGAGGGGACGCACCGGGGCGGGGGCGGCGCCGTGGATCTCGCGGTGGATCCGCTCCATCCGCTCGTCCAGCTCGGCGGCCGTGATCGCGGCGTCGCGCAGGCTGTCGGTGAGGCGGCGCGGCACCTGTCGCTCGTACTTGTAGTAGATCTTGTGCTCCAGGCTCGCCCAGAAGTCCATCGCGATGGTCCGGAACTGCACCTCGACCGGCACGCGCACGGTGCCCGTCGACAGGAACACGGGCACCTCGACGATCGCGTGCAGGCTCTTGTAGCCGTTCGGCTTGGGGTTCGCGATGTAGTCCTTCACCTGCAGGACGGTCACGTCGTCCTGCCCGGCCAGCAGCTCGAACAGCCGGTACACGTCGCTGACGAAGCTGCAGGTCACGCGGACCCCGGCGATGTCGGTGATGTGCTCGCGGATCGCGTCGAAGTCCGGCTCGATCCCCTTGCGCATCACCTTGGCGAGGATCGAGTCGGGCGTCTTCAGGCGGCACGACACGTTCTCGATCGGGTTGTACGCGTGGGTGTGCTCGAAGTCCTCGCGCAGGATGAGCATCTTCGTCTCGATCTCGCGCATGCCGAACCGGTACTCCGACAGGAAGCGCGCCAGATCGTCGCGCAGCTCGCGCGCATGCTCGAGCACGTCGTCGTCGAGGGTGAGGGCGTCCGCCGCGTCATCGGCGATCGGGCGGTCTGCCGCCGGGCTGGTGGTCATGGCCTCACGCTAGGCACGCGCGATTTGGAACGGCTGTGAGGGCAGCCCCAGAACCCTGACCGACGGGGCTACGTCCAGACCTGGGCGGCGATGTCGACGACGTGGCGGATCTTGGCCCACTGCTCGTCCTCGGTGAGCACGTTGCCCTCCTCGGTCGAGGCGAAGCCGCACTGCGGGCTGAGCGCCAGCTGCCCGAGGTCCGCGAAGCGCGACGCCTCGTCGATGCGGCGGGTGATCTCGTCGACCGGCTCCAGCGCGCCCGACTTGGACGTCACGAGGCCCAGCACCACGGTCTGCTCGCCCGGCGCGAGGAAGCGCAGCGGCTCGAAGCCGCCGGCGCGCTCGCTGTCGTACTCGAGGAAGTACGCGTCGTAGGGGACGCTGAACAGGTGCTCCGCGATGGGCTCGTATCCGCCCGAGCTGATCCACGTGGAGCGGAAGTTGCCGCGACAGATGTGGGTGCCCACCACGAGGTCGTCCGGCTTGTCCGCGAGCACGCGGTTCAGGATCGAGGCGTAGCGCTCGCCCAGCCCGTCGGTCTCGATGCCGCGCTCGGTGCGGGCGCGCTCGAGCTCCGTGTCGCTGCACAGGTACGCCCACGCGGTGTCGTCCAGCTGCAGGTAGCGGGCCCCCTCGGCGTAGAACGCCGCGATCGCGTCGCGATACGCCTGCACGAGGTCGTCGACGTAGTCGTCGCGCGAGTCGTACTCTGCGGCGACGAGGTTCGCCGGCTCCACGCGGAAGTCGAGCACCGTGGGCGAGGGCAGCGAGAACTTCGGCTGCACGCCGGCGGCCTCCGCGAGCGGCTTCAGCGCGCGCCAGTGCGCCAGCATGGGGTGCGCCGAGAACGCGATGCGGCCGTTGATTTGCACGGCCTTCTGCTTGGTGGCCGCGCCCTGGAACGGCAGGCCGTGGTCCGTGTCGATGACCGAGACGCCGTCGAGGCCGTCGAAGAAGTCGAAGTGCCACCACGAGCGCCGGAACTCGCCGTCGGTCGCGACCCGCAGGCCGCTGCGGGCCTGCTGCGCCACGAGCTCGGCGATCTCGCGATCCTCGATCGCGCGCAGCTCGTCGGGGCCGATGCGTCCGGCCTCGGCGTCGGCGCGCGCGGTTTTGATGGCGTCGGGGCGCAGGAAGGAGCCGACGATGTCGGCGCGGTACGGCGGGTTCACGGTCACCCGAACAGCGTACGGGTCCGCGCGGCGGCGGTCGCCCCGGTTCGTCACACGCGGTCATCGATCCCTACCGGATCGACGGCCGCCGTGTCCATCCCGAGACGCCCGATGGGGCCGAGCGCTACCGTGAGGTCATGGGCATCCTGTACTACGGCGGGTCGAACGTCCCGATCCACATCGAGGACCGGGCACTCGCCCACCTCAAGGTCGTCATCATCGCGAAGCTGCGACGCAACGAGAGCTTCACCGTCTCGTGGCGGCATCACCCCACGGAACCCGAGGGCCGCAGCACCATCTGGCTGCACCCCTCGCTGCCGCTGCGGTTCGTCTTCGACGAGCCGGAGGCGCCGCAGTTGAACCGGCAGTGGATCGAGGAGCTCGCGCACTCGGCCAACGCGCTCGGCGGCATCACGCTGGTCGACGAGCACATCACGGTGCCGGAGGAGTCGAGCAACGGCGGCGGCGCGCAGACCTGACCCCGGCGCGACGAAGGGCGGCCCCGACCGGGGCCGCCCTTCGCATCGTTCGCGGAGCGGTTGTCAGGCCTCGGCCGGGGCCGAGGCGGGCTCGGGCGGCTCGGGGGTGATCGTCAGTCCGTTGGGCCCGCTGGCGGCGACCATCAGGTCGTCCAGCCAGGCCCGGTTCAGCCGGGGCGCGCGGCCTCCGGAGAAGTGGAACTGCAACGGGACCGCCGGGTGGAGCCAGAAACTGCGTCGGCCCTCCCCCTCGCCCATCTTCGTATCGAACATGAACGGCTCGCCGCGGCGAAGCTTGTTCATCACAACGATCCGAAGGTGTGCGAGCGTCCGGTCGTCCAACTCGACGCTTGTGGCCGTCGCACCGTAAAGGAAGCGTCCCATGTGCCCGACGATAGCCCAGTCCCCTGGGAACCGATATTCCGTCCTCCCGATGGGCGCAATCCCACCGGGAGGACGGTCGTCCGGTCACGCCCCCACGCCGCCGGACGGCTCATCGGGTCGCGGCTGCTCCACGCCCCCGTGGATCTCGCCCCGCCACTCCCCGGTCGGGGCGCCGCGGTTCTCGATGAACTCCTTGAAACGGCGCAGATCCATCCGCGCCTGGGCATCGTCGATACCGATCGCCGCACCGGCCGTCTCGAGCAGGCCCTCCGGCTCCCACTCCATCTCGAGCCGCACGCGCGTGCCGGCGCCGTCGGGAACGAACTCCACCCGGCCGGCGTGGAACTTGCCGTCCGTGCTCTGCCAGGCGATCACCTGATCGGGCACCTGCTCCACGATGTCGGCATAGAACGTGTGCTCCCGGCCCGCGATGCTGACGTTCCACAGCGTCCGCACGTCGTCGATCTGGTCGACCGACTTCACCGCCCCGAGGAACTCCGGGAACGACTCGAACTGCGTCCACTGGTTGTACACCTGGCTGACCGGCGCCTCGACGTCGACCTCTGCACGAAGTTTGGTCAAACCCATCTCGCTGCCTCCCCTGTTTGCGGTAGATGTCCGTCTTGTGTGGGCCACGTTAGGCAGTCGGTTCCCGTGGGCGAACGGGGTTGACCTCCGGCCGGTCAGGAGTTACGAACGCCGCGGACGGTCGGGCTTGTCAAGGGCTGGCGACCCTCCCCCGGCTCCGACAGGCTCGGGATCATGAGCCGACATGACCGACCGACACCGGCGATGAGATTCGCCTTCACCACCTGGATGACGATCGTCGTCGCGGGGCTGGCCGTCATGATCCTGATCCCGCTGCTGGGGAGGTGACATGGGCCGCTTCGTGAAGGACGCCGGTCTCAGCCTGTTCTTCCTCGCGATCTTCGTGCTCGCGGTGATCGGTCAGGCGTTCGCCGGCCACGCGCAGAACAACGAGGAACTGCTGCGCCACGGGCAGCCACCCGAGGGGCTGTGGCAGTTCGTGACGTCGAGCGAGTTCGCGGTGGACGTGGCGGAGAACTGGCAGAGCGAGTTCTTCCAGTTCTTCCTGTTCATCCTGATGACGGTGTGGCTCGTGCAGCACGGATCGCCGGAGTCGAAGAATCCGGGCGACGAGGGCACCGGATCGGACGCCGACCAGCTGCTGGGTCCCCATGCCCGGCCGGACTCGCCCGCGTGGGCGAAGGTCGCGGGCGTCCGGCGCTGGCTGCTGTCGAACTCGCTGCTGATCGTGATGGGCGCGGTGTTCCTGCTGTCGTGGTTCGCGCAGTCGCTGGCCGGCGCGACGGTCGCCAGCCAGGAGGCGGTCCAGCACGGCGAGCCGCCGATGACGTGGGCCGCCTATCTCGCGACGCCCGACTTCTGGAACCGGACCCTGCAGAACTGGCAGTCCGAGTTCCTCGCCGTGGGGTGCATGGTCGCGTTCTCGATCTACCTGCGCCAACGGGGCTCGGCGGAGTCGAAGCCCGTCGGGACCCCGAACCACGTCACGTCGGAGGAGTCGCAGTAGGCGCACGGCAACGGCCCGGGGTCCCCGGGCCGTTGCCGTGCGGGCCTCACGCGATCCTCACGCGGTGACGAGCTCCTTCAGGCGCGTGGACAGCTCCGCGCTCGTGTGGATCTCCTGATCGCGGTTCTCCACGAGCAGCGCGAGCGCGTCGGGGACCCCCATCGCCTCGAGCGGCGTGATGAGCCCCTCGTACGCGGCCATCTCGTAGTGCTCGTTCCCGAGCGCGGCCGACAGCGTCACGCGATCGCGGAGGGCGGGGGCGCTGCGCGAGATGAGCGACTCGGCCTGCTTGCTGATCCCCTTGGTGCTCGGCGACGCGGCCGTCGACTCGGGGATCTCGAGGATGCGGAACACCTCGCGCAGGTTCTCGATCTGCTGCTTCGTCTCGTCCATGTGGTGGCGGAACAGCTTCTTGATGTCGGCCGAGACCGCCGCCTCGGCGAGCTCGCCGAGCGCGGCGAGCGAGTCGTCCTCCATCGTGCGTGCGGTGCGCAGCTGCATGCGGAGCAGGTCGTCGGGGGTCTCCAGCTCAAGCTGACTCATGTCATCCTCCTTCGCGTGCCTCCGGTCCGTCTCCGGAGATCGTCTGCCTCGACCGTAGGAAGCGGTCCGAGCCCGCGCAGGGGGATTGCCCGCGCCGCGCATCCGCGATATGGCGGCCCGCCGCGTCCGCGCGAGCGCGCCCCTTCGCGCCCTCCACGGCGCCCCTGCGCCCGCGAGCGACGGTTGTCAAGCGCCTTCCCGGTGCCTGTGGGCGGACATAGCGTCGCCCCACCGCGCACTTCTGCGCGCGCGCACCAGGGAGCCGACATGAGATCTTCACGCGGGGCGTTTCCGTTCCTCACCACGATCGCCGTGATCGGGCTCGCCTCCACGGGCTGCGCGATCGGCACCGGCGACTCCGCGGACGACGCCGACGTCGAGTACGACCCGGAGGCCACGCTCGACGGCGAGCTGTCGGTGATGGGCTTCTCGGGCGTCGACGAGGTCGCCACGAGCCGGATGGATCTGGCCGAGCAGGAGCTCGGCGACGGCGTGGACGTCCAGCTCATCGAGGGCGAGCTCGACCTCCAGCAGTTCCTGTCGACGGTCGCCACGGGCGATCCGCCGGACCTCGTCTACGCGAACCGCGACCAGATCGGCTCCCTGGCCGCGCGCGACGCGATCCTGCCGCTGAGCCGGTGCATCGAGGGGGAGGGCATCGACACGTCGCAGTTCGTCGAGTCGGCCCTCGCGCAGGTGACGCTCGAGGGCGAGGTGTACGGCATCCCCGAGTTCAACGTGGTGCAGCTGACCATGGCGAACGCGGACCTGCTCGCGGCCGCGGGGCTCACGATCGACGACGTCAACGGCTCGGACTGGGAGGCGATGTCGGCAGCCAACGAGGCGCTCACGAAGCAGGGCGCGACGGGCCTCGAGGTGATCGGGATCGACAGCAAGCTGCCCGAGTTCTTCCCGCTGTGGGCGAAGGCCGCGGGCGTCGACCTGATCTCGGAGGACGGCCGCGAGGCGAACCTCGACGATCCGGAGGCCGTGCGGGCGCTGGAGTGGGCCGTGTCGATCTACGACGCCCAGGGCGGCTTCGCCGACGTGAAGGCGTACCGCGACTCCGCCGACTTCTTCGGCGAGGGCAACCAGTTCGCCACCGGCGTGCTGGGCGCCATGCCCATGGAGCAGTGGTATCTCAACGTGCTCGCCGACGTGTCGCCGGACGCGCCCCTCGCGTTCGACGTCGTGCGCGATCTGCAGGGCGAGCCGATCGCGTACGCGTCCGGTTCGGCCTGGGCGATCCCGTCGGGCGCCGAGAATCCCGAGGCGGCGTGCCGCTGGGCCCGCGCGATGACGTCGCTCGACGCGTGGGAGGCCGCCGCCCAGGCGCGCCTGGAGCTGCGCGAGCAGGAGGGCAAGCCGTTCACCGGGATCCTCACCGGCAACGCGGAGGCCGACGAGCTCGTGCGCGGCATGGTCACCTCCGGCGGCGAGCCGTGGGACGCCGGGGTCGAGGCGATGTACGAGGCCAACGAGCACACGTTCTCGCTGCCGGCCAACCCAGCGGACGCGGAGTTCGAGCAGGCGATGCAGGACGCCGTCAACGCCGTGCTCACGGGCGAGGCCGAGCCGGCCGACGCGCTCGCCGATGCGCAGGAGACGGCACAGCAGGCGCTCGACGAGGCCTGGGAGAGGGTCGAGGCGGAGGAATGAAGCGGCGCGAGTGGATCGCGGCGCTCGGGTTCCTCAGCCCCTGGCTCATCGGGTTCGCGGTCTTCACCGCGTGGCCGATCGTCTACAGCGCCTACCTGTCGCTGACGGACTACGACGTGATCAACGACGCCACCTTCGTCGGCTGGAGCAACTACCAGGAGCTCTTCGCGGACCCGAAGGTGTCGCTGGCCCTCGCGAACACGCTGTTCTTCACGGTGGTGCAGGTGCCGCTATACGTCATCGTGTCGCTCGCGCTCGCGCTGCTGCTGAACCGCGCGGGACGGGCCTCGGGGTTCTTCCGCACGGTGTTCTTCCTGCCGAAGATGACGCCGCCGGTGGCCGTCGGCTTCCTGTTCCTGCTGCTGTTCAACGGGCAGAACGGCCTCATCAACGGCGGGCTCGCCGCGGTGGGGATCGACGGCCCGTCGTGGACGACCGATCCCGCGTGGGTCAAGCCGGGGCTCGTGATCATGAGCCTGTGGACCGTCGGCTCGTCGGTGCTCATCCTGCTGGCGGCGCTGCGGGGCGTGCCCGAGGAGCTGTACGAGTCGGCGACGCTCGACGGCGCGGGTGCCTGGCGGCGCTTCGCGAGCGTGACGCTGCCGATGATCAGCCCCGCGGTGTTCTTCATCGTCGTGGTGAACACGATCGCCGGGCTGCAGACGTTCGATGAGGCCTACACGGCGTTCTTCGGCGCGGGCAACTCGACGTACAGCAACGACGCCGCCCTGTTCTACGTGATCTACCTCTTCCAGCAGGCGTTCGAGTTCCTGCACATGGGCTACGCCTCGGCGATGGCGTGGGTGCTGTTCATCGTCATCATGGCGATCACGGCGGTGCAGATGATCCTCTCGAAGCGGCTCGTCCACTACGAGGGGGCGGCCTCGTGAGCGCCGTCACCGAGCGGCTGGGCGTCGCCGCCGCGTCCGACGCGACCGCCGCGCGTGCCGTCGCGGCCGCCCCGCACGGACCGTCGCGCCGGCGACGGTCGCGGATCGCCGCGGCGATCTCGCTCGCCCTGCTCGTGGCGACCGGCATCGTGTTCGTCTACCCGTTCGTGTGGCTCGTGAGCGCCTCGTTCAAGCCGCGCGGCGAGGTGTTCGACAACCGCCTCATCCCCGAGACGTTCACCCTCGATAACTACGTCGCGGTGTGGCAGGAGGCGCCGCTCGCGCTGTGGCTGCTGAACACCGTGATCGTGACCGTCCTGGCCGCCACATCGGTGACACTCACGAGCGCCATGGTGGCGTGGGGGTTCGCGCACTTCCGCTTCCGCGGGCGGGGGCCGCTGTTCGCGCTCGTCCTCGGATCGATGATGCTGCCGGGCGCCGTCACGATGATCCCCACGTTCCTCATCTGGAACGCGCTGGGGCAGGTGGGCACGCTCACGCCCATGTGGGCGCACAACCTGTTCGGCAGCGCGTTCTACATCTTCCTGATGCGGCAGTTCATGCTGTCGCTGCCGCGCGAGCTGTTCGACGCCGCGCGCGTGGACGGCGCGGGGCACTGGCAGGTGTTCTGGCGGATCGTGCTGCCGCTGAGCCGGCCGATCATCGCCGTGACGCTCGTGTTCGAGGTGCAGGCGGTGTGGACCGACCTGATGCGCGGCCTCATCTACCTGCGCGACTCCGCCACCTTCACGGTGCCGCGGGGCCTGAAGTCGCTCGTCGACGCGTTCGGGTTCGGCGGGGAGTGGCACTGGGAGATCCTCGTCACCGCGAGCGTGGTGACCACGCTGCCGATGATCGTGCTCTTCTTCGTCGCACAGCGCCACATCATCCAGGGCGTCGCCACCACCGGCCTCAAGGGGTGAGGCCTGGGAGCGAGGGTTACGGCCTCAGGTCTCGACTCCGCCGCTGCGCGGCTGCGCTCGACCCGTCTCCGCTCCGGCGCTCCGCGCCTCCGGTCGACGAGCGGGGTTGCGGCTCGTCGACCGAGCGAAGCGAGCGGAGACGGATCGAGCGAGCGCAGCGAGTCGAGATCAAAGGTTGAAGCCTGTGGTCTCGGCTCCGCCGCTGCGCGGCTGCGCTCGACCCGTCTCCGCTCCGCGGCTGCGCCGCTCCGGTCGACGAGCGGTTGGCCCCACGGCTCGTCGACCGAGCGAAGCGAGCGGAGACGCATCGAGCGAGCGGAGCGAGTCGAGATCAAGGGTTCAACGCCTGTGGTCTCGGCTCCGCCGCTGCGCGGCTGCGCTCGACCCGTCTCTGCTCCGCGTCTCCGCCGCTCCGGTCGACGAGCGGTGGTTGCGGCTCGTCGACCGAGCGAAGCGAGCGGAGACGGATCGAGCGAGCGCAGCGAGTCGAGATCAAAGGGGTTCAACGCCGCGCCTCAGCGCAGGGCGGCGAGCTTGCGGTGGAACACCTCCCGCTCGCCCGCGTTGGACGTGAGCTCGGCCGCGCGCTCGAGCTCCTCGCGCGCCTCGGCGGCGCGGCCCAGGCGGATGAGCAGCTCGGCGCGGACCCCGGGCAGCTGCGCGTAGCCGGCCAGCGCGCCCGACGCGGCGAGCGCGTCCACGATCGCCAGCGCCGCCTCCGGCCCCTCCGCCATCGACACGGCGACGGCGCGGTTCAGTTCGACGATCGGCGACGGCGCGATGCGCCCGAGCGCCTCGTACAGCACGACGATCCGCTCCCAGTCGGTGTCGTCGACCGACGGCGCCACATCGTGGCACTCCGCGATCGCCGCCTGCAGCGCGTACGGGCCGCGTCCGCGGCCGAGGGCGTCGCATCGGGCCAGCGCGTCGCGGCCCAGCGCGATCAGGCCCCGGTCCCATCGTGTGCGGTCCTGATCCGCCAGCAGCACGGGCCGGCCGGCGGCATCGGTCCGCGCCGGGAAGCGGGCGGCCGTGAGCGCGACGAGCGCGACGAGCCCGTGCGCCTCCGGCTCCCTCGGCGCCAGCCCGGAGAGCACCCGCGCGAGGCGGAGCGCCTCGCGGCTGAGATCGGTGCGCATCCACTGCTCGCCCGCGCTGGCCGCGTAGCCCTCGTTGAAGATCAGGTACAGCACGCTCAGCACCGCGGACATCCGGGCCGGGTACTCGTCGGGTCCCGGGACCTCGAACGGGATCGCGGCGGCCGCGAGCGTCTTCTTGGCCCGGACGATCCGCTGCTGGATGGTGCTCACCGGCACGAGGAACGCGCGCGCGATCTCCTCGGTGGTGAGACCGCCCACCACGCGGAGCGTGAGCGCGATGCTCGCCTCGCGCGACAGCACGGGGTGACACGCGACGAACACCAGGCGCAGCACGTCGTCCTCGATCGCCTCCGGGTCCCACTCCCCCGGCTCCGCCTCGTCGAGCTCGCGCGCGATCGCCGCGAACCGCTCGTCCTGACGCGCCTGCCGCCGCCAGTGATCGATCGCCCGGCGCTTGCCGACCGCGACGAGCCACGCGCCCGGGTTGGCCGGCACCCCGGCGGCGGGCCACGCGGTCAGCGCCTCGGCGAGCGCCTCCTGCGCGACGTCCTCGGCGAGCGCGAAGTCGCCCGTCACGCGCGTGAGCGTGGCGACGATCCGCGCCGCCTCGATCCGCCACACCGCCTCGACGGCCCGCCGAGCGGAGTCGGGGGCCGCCGGGGCGGGGGTGGAGGTCGTCACGAGTTCTGGCGCGCGGCCTGCTCCTCGCGCCAGCCCTCTTCCTTCTGGATCCACTCGTTGTCGGCGGGGAAGTCCTCCGGGCCCGTGACGCGGCGGATCTCGAGCTTGCCGCCCCGCGCGAGCGGCGCGCGCTTGGCCCACTCCGCGGCCTCCTCGATCGTGGGCACCTCCAGCGTCCAGAAGCCGTTGAACAGCTCCTTGGTCTCGCCGTACGGGCCGTCGGTGACCACCGGCGGCGTGGACGAGAAGTCCACCACGAGGCCGGGCTCGGGGACGAGACCCTCGCCGGCGACCAGCACGCCGGCCTTCATCATCGACTCGTTGTAAGCGCCCATCTCGGCGATGACCTCCTCGAAGGGCTTGTCCTCGTAGGTGGCGACGGCCTCGTCGGTGGCGCGCATGATCAGCATGAACTTCGGCATGTCCGTTCTCCTTGATTCCGGGGTCCTGATCAGACCCTCTCACCCATGCGTCAAACGGGGAACGCTCGGATCGACACGACGCGCGAGGTTTTTCTTTCAGCTCCGGCGACGGCCACTCCGGGGTGTCAAGCCCCGTTACCCCCGCGGCGCTCGCGCGGATCCTGGAGGCGATCGAAGGAGGCATCATGAGCGATCAGCACATCTTCCGCGACAAGCCGAGCCAGGCCGAGGGCGAGGACCCGGACCACATGGACGAGGGCTTCGTCGAGCCCGTCGACGGCCACCCGTCCCAGGCCGAGGGCGAGGACGACGACCTCGACTGAGCGCGGGGCATAGCATGCCGGCATGACCCCGATCCCCTGGCCGCTCGCGGTGCGATACGCCGCGACCGCGATCGCGCTGCCCTTCGGCGCCGCGGCGGCGATCGCGCTGGGCCTGGCGTCGCTGTCCGGCGGGCAGGCCGCGCTCGCGGCGGGGTACGCGCCCCTGGCGCTGCTGATCGCGGTTGTCGCGACGGGCCTGCTCGCTCTCGCGGTGCGCCGCCGCGCGCCGCGCACGCGCATGGGCGCGGTGGGGCAGGCCCTGCTCGTGGCGGCCGTCGCGATCGTGGCCGTGCTGGTGATCGCGGCGGTGATCGCCGATGCGGTCGCGCCGCACGCCGGCGACACCACGTCGAGTTCCGTCGCGTTCGCACCGTTCGCCGCGGGCTTCGCGATCGGGATGTTCGCGCTGCTGGGCGGACCGCTGTGGGTCGCCGTCGGCGTGGCGCTCGGGGCGCCGCTGCTCGGGATCCGTCCGGAGCCGCCGTTGCGGGCCCCCGCGATCGGCGCCGCCCTCCTCGGCACCGCCACCGCCGGCGGCGCGCTGGTGCTGGCCGGTCTGGGGCGATCGGCGGCGCACGCGGCGCGCGCGTGCGTCGGGTCGGCCTCCGTTCTCGGCGGCGAGGCGACTGCCGCGTGGGGCTGGTTCCCCCTCGGCTGGACGTGCGTCGTCGACGGCGGCACCGTGCCGCCGCCGTGGGCGCTCACGTTCGCCTTCGCGCTGGGCCTCGGGGCGGTGGCGCTCGGCCTGTGCCTGTGGGCCACCAGCCGCCCGCCGCGGCGGCCGATCGCCCCGAGTGACGCGCGGGGCGCGAGCGGGGCCGGTGTCTAGGCGCGACCGGCGCGGGGGATGAGCCACACGGCGAGCGCGGCACCGATCGCGCCGCCGACGAGCTGCGCCGCGACGAACGGGGCCACCGAGGCGGGCGCGATGCCGGCGAAGGTATCGCTGAAGGCGCGGCCGATCGTGATGGCGGGGTTGGCGAAGCTCGTCGACGCGGTGAACCAGTAGGCGGCGCCGATGTACGCGCCCACCGCCGGCGCGACCAGGGCGCCGCGGCCGGAGCGCGAGAGCAGGAAGATGACGAGGACGAGCCCCGCGGTGGCCACGGCCTCCGACAGCAGCGTCGACGGCGCGGCGCGATCGGTCGTCGACCACGAGACCGCGGGCGCGCCGAACATGAGGTTGGCGAGCACGGCGCCGGTCACGCACCCGATCACCTGCGCGGCGACATACGGCGCGACCTCGCGCCACGCCCGACCGCCCGTCGCCGCGTCGAGGAGCGTGATCACCGGGTTGAGGTGCGCGCCGGAGACCGGACCGAACACGGCGATCAGCACGGCCAGCCCGAGCGCGGTGGCGAAGGCGTTCTCCAGCAGGCGCAGGCCGCCGTCGGCCGAGAGCCGCTGCGCCATGATCCCCGACCCGATCACGATCGCCGCCAGCAGCGCCGAGCCGAGCAGCTCGGCCGTGACGCGGCGCGCCAACGCCGTCGGGTGAGCCGCGGGCCGCGGCGATCCGCCGGGCCGCGCGGGCGCCGCGGCGCTCACGGGGCGAGCACCTGCGCGACGCGGTCCAGCGCGCCCGGCACGAGCGCGTAGTACGCCCACGTGCCGCGCTGGGAACGGCTGAGGAACCCCGCGTCCGTGAGGATCTTGAGGTGGTGCGACACGGTCGGCTGGCTGAGCCCGACGGGTTCGATGAGATCGCACACGCACGCCTCCTGGCCCGCGCTGGCCGCCACGATCGACAGCAGCCGCAGGCGCGTCGGATCCGCGAGCGCCTTGATCGTCCGCGCGAGCCGGGCGGCCTCCTCCGCGGAGATCGGTTCCCGCAGCAGCGGGGCGCAGCACGTCGTCGACGCGGCGAGCGGGAGCATCGTGGCCATACATCGAAGATAGTCGATATTGACAAACTTCGATACATGGGATCAGGATCGACTCTCGACACGCCCCGCCGACCCAGAACGGATGACATGACCCTCCTCGATATCGCCCCACGCACCACACCGGGCCGCCGGCTCGACGGCCTGCCCGTCGCGATCATCGGCGCCGGCCCCGTGGGGCTCGCCGCGGCGGCACACCTCGCCGAGCGCGGCATCGACTTCGTGATCTTCGAGCGCGGCGACGCCGTCGCGGACGCCGTGCGATCGTGGGGTCACACGCGCCTGTTCTCGCCGTGGGAGCACCTGATCGACGACGCCGCCGCGCGGCTGCTCGCCGGCACCGGGTGGCGGCGCCCCGCGGCCGGCGTCGCGCCCACCGGGGCGGATCTCGTGCGCGACTACCTCGAGCCGCTCGCGGCGCACCCCGCGATCGCGCCGCACCTGGTGTTCGGCGCGCGCGTGGCGGCGGTCAGCCGCGAGGGCATGGACCGCACCCGCAGCGCCGGGCGATCGCAGGCGCCGTTCGTCGCCCGGGTCGCGGGCCGGGAGGGACCGGCGGAGCACGCGGCCCGCGCCGTCATCGACGCGTCCGGCACGTGGACCACGCCCGGGCGCCTCGGCTCCCACGGCCTCGACCCGCTGGGCATCGAGGCCGTCGCCGATCGGGTCGTGCCGCCCCTGCCGGATGTGCTCGGGGCCGATCGCGCGCGCTTCGCGGGCCGGCACACCACGGTCGTCGGCGCGGGGCACTCCGCCGCGAACACACTCATCGCGCTCGCGGCGCTGGCGACGATGGAGCCCGGGACGCGGGCGACGTGGCTCATCCGCAACGCGAAGGCGGCGCGCATCACCACCGCGCAGGACGAGCTGGAGGGGCGCGGGCAGCTGGGCTCGCGCCTGGACCGGCTCGTCGCCACGGGCCGGGTCGACGTGGTCGACTCGTTCGAGATCGCGCGCCTGGAGGCGACCGCCGGCGGCGTCCGCATGCACGGCCACCGCGGCGACGGCATGGCAACGCACGACACCGAGCTGATCGTCAACGCCACCGGGTTCCGGCCCGATCTCGACATGCTGCGCGAGCTCCGCCTCGCGATCGACGAGGTGGTCGAGGCGCCGCGTCGGCTGGCGCCGATGATCGATCCCAACGTGCACTCGTGCGGCACGGTCGAGCCCCACGGCTATCGCGAGCTCGCACACCCCGAGTCCGGCTTCTTCATCGTCGGGATGAAGAGCTACGGGCGGGCGCCGACCTTCCTGCTGAAGACCGGCTACGAGCAGGTGCGCTCCGTGGTCGCGTGGCTGGCGGGCGACGCGGAGTCGGCGGGTCGGGTCGAGCTCGTGCTGCCGGCGACGGGCGTGTGCAGCGTCGGGGACGGGTGCTGCTGATGGCGGGCATCGAGATCCGCCCCCTGACCGAGGCGGACTGGCCCCGCGTCCGGGAGATCTATCAGGCCGGGATCGACACGGGCGACGCGACGTTCGAGGTCGAGGCGCCGTCGTGGGAGGCGTTCGACGCCACCCGGCTTCCCCGCCCCCGCCTCGTGGCCGTGCTCGACGGCGTCGTCGCAGGCTGGGCGGCCGCGTCGCCGGTGTCGTCGCGCCCCGTGTACCGCGGCGTCGTGGAGCACTCCATCTACATCGACGCCGCCGCCCGCGGACGCGGCGTCGGACGCGCCCTTCTCCGGGCGTTCATCGATGCGGCGGAGGAGGCCGGGATCTGGACGATCCAGGCGTCGATCTTCCCCGAGAACACCGCCAGCCTGCGCCTGCACCTGGCCGCGGGGTTCCGCGAGGTCGGGCGGCGGGAGCGGATCGGGCGGGCGACCGCCGGCCCCCACGCCGGCCAATGGCGCGACACCATCCTCATCGAGCACCGCTCCCCCTGACCCGCTCGGCCCGGTGATCGCCGAACCCGCGCCCGATCGCCGAGCCCGCGCCGGATGCACCGCGGGCTCGGCGAAGCGGCGCGGGTTCGGCGGCAGCACCCCCGGCCCCCGCGCCGCACCGGCCGCATAGACTCGGGGCGATGGAACCGCTGACCGCGCTCGCGGATCCCACGCGGGGCCGCATCGCCCGCCTGATCCTCGCCGCACCGGACCGGCGCGCCTCTGTCACGGCGCTGGCCGAGGCGCTCGGACTGCGCCAGCCGACCGTGAGCCACCACCTCGCCACGCTGCGCGCGTCCGGCGTCGTCACCTCCGAGCGCGAGGGGCGCCGCGTCTGGTACGCGATCCCCGATGGCCTCATCGATCGCGTGCGCGCGGTGGTCGGCGACGGCGAGGACGGCGCGGACTTCGACGCCGATCGCGCGATCGATCGGCTCGCCGCGCGCTTCCGCGGCGTCCACTCGCGCGAGACGATCGCCGCGTGCCTGCGCGAGAGCTTCGAGCTGCTCGCGCCGACCGGCGTCCCGGCCCGCGAGCTGGGCACGCGCGCGGCCGCGTTCGCCACGACGCGCCTGGAGGCCCTCGGCCGCACCCGCGCGCCGGGCGAGCCGATCGAGGTGCTCTACGTGTGCGTGCGCAACGCCGGCCGGTCGCAGCTCGCCGCGGCGCTCACCCGGCAGTTGGCCGGCGAGCGCGTGCGCGTCCGATCGGCCGGGTCCGCGCCGGCCGCGTGGCTGTCGTCGGGCGTGGTGGCGAGCCTCGACGAGATCGGGGTGCCGCTCGGGGGCGAGTTCCCCAAACCCCTCACGGACGAGGCCGTGCGCGCCGCCGACGTGGTCGTCACCATGGGCTGCGGCGACGCGTGCCCCGTGTACCCCGGCAAGCGATACGAGGACTGGGAGTTCGCCGACCCCGCGACCCTGCCGATCGGCGCGATCCGCGAGGTCCGCGACGAGATCGAGCGGCGCGTGCGCGACCTGCTCGTTGACCTCGGCGTGCTCGCCAGTCCATAGATCCCGGTCTATGCTTAGGCCATGACCGCGCGCACCACGCCCACCGTCCTGTTCGTCTGCGTGCACAATGCCGGGCGCTCGCAGATGGCCGCCGGGTGGCTCCGGCACCTGGCGGGCGACCGCGTCGAGGTGCTGAGCGCCGGATCCGAGCCCAAGGACCGGATCAACCCGGTCGCGGTGGCGGCGATGGCGGAGGTCGGCATCGACATCGCGGACAACACCCCGAAGGTCCTCACCGTCGACGCCGTGAAGGAGTCCGACGTGGTGATCACGATGGGCTGCGGCGACGCCTGCCCGATCTTCCCCGGAAAGCGCTACGAGGACTGGAAGCTGGACGACCCGGCCGGGCAGGGCATCGAGACCGTCCGCCCGATCCGCGACGAGATCCGCGCCCGCGTCGAGCGGCTCCTCGCGGAGATCGCCCCGGCCTGAGTCACGACGGCGGCGCGCCCGCCTCGCCCTCGACGGCGACGCTCGCGCCGCCCGCGGTCGATCTCGCGGCGGCCCGGATCGACGGCCGCAGCCCGCCGATCCGCCCCAGCGGCGCCCCGACGAACAGCCCCAGCGTCGCGCCCGCGGCGAGCGCGATCCCGACCATCCCGGCCGTGATGAGCGACGAGGTGGCGAAGAGGATGTGCGTCGTCTCGCCGCCGGATTCCACGAGCCCGAGCAGGCCTCGGAACACCGCCGCTCCGGGCACGAGCGGCACGATGGCGGCGGTGGTGATCGCCACCGAGGGCACGTGGAAGCGCGGCGCGACGAGCGCCCCGACGAGGCTCGCCACCAGGGCGCCCGCGAAGCTCGCCGAGGCCTGGTCGAGGCCCGCGGCGCTCACTGCTGCGAAACCGCCCCATGCCACCGCGCCCAGCAGCGCGCTGAAGCCGATGATGCGCGCGCCCGAGCCGTTGAACGCCGCCACCGCGACCGCCACGATCACCGATCCGACGATCTGCCCACCGAGCGATCCGAGCGGCAGCGCCTCGGTCGGCGGCTCCATCCCGACCCCCAGCGCGCGGGCCAGCTCGAGGCCGACGAGGATGCCGAGCACCACGCCGAGGGTCTGCAGCGTGAGCTCGAGCAGGCGCCCGCCCGCCGTCAGCGCGAACCCGTCGATGGCGTCCTGGGCGGCGCCGACGACGGCCAGGCCCGCGAGCATCAGCACGATGCCGGAGGAGACCACGATCGACGCGCGGACGTCGACGAACGGCTCGATACCCGCGCGGGCCAGCACCGCCGTGGCCACCGTGAGCACGGTGAGGACGAACGCGCCCGCGATCTGGCTGAAGAACAGCGGCACCTGCAGCTTCGCCAGGCCGGCCTGGGTGAGGGCCACCCCGAGCGCCGCGACGAACGTGACGGCGAGGATCGACCACGAGGCCCCGAACATCACGCCCACGCCGACGGCGAGCATCGCCTGCGCGAGCACCACGATCGCCGGCCGGTACCGGAACGGCGCGCGGCGGATCTCCCGGAACCGCTCGCGCGCCTCCGGCAGCGCGAGCCCGGCCTCGATGTCGGACACGAGCGCCTGCAGCCGCTGCAGCTTGGAGTGATCCGGCACCGCCGCCCGCACCACCCGCATGATCGTGACGGGCCAGTCGGCGCCGTGCCGGTGATCGGACAGGGTGATCGAGTTGAAGGTGACGTCAACGTGGACGCTGCGCAGGCCGTAGGCGCCCGTGACGCGGAGGGTGGCGAGCACCACCTCCTTCGCGGAGGCGCCGACCGACAGCATCGCCTCACCCACGCGCATCGCGAGGTCCATGACGCGCAGCGCGAGGCCGTCGTCGATGATCGGGATCGCCTCCGTCGCCGCGCGCTGCGACGCGTCGCGATGGATCGCGCGCCGCATGGTGTCGAGGACGCGGCGACGTCGCTCCGGGGCCATGCGTCCATCCTGCCGCAGGCGGTGCGCGCGCCCGGCACCCGTGATCGCGCGCCGATCCTTTCGCTCACGCGAAAGATCGGACATTCTTCACGCCGATTTGGCGGCACATCGCCGGAAACCGGGGCGCATTCTGGTTGCAGGACAGAAGGGAGCAGATCATGTCCATGACCGCGACTGTCATCGAAGACGAGGACGCCCTCGATTTCGTGGGCCGCCCTTACTGGTTCGACCGTCACCCCTCGCAGGCCGAGGGCGAGGACATCTGAACCCGCGCCCCGCGCACGAAAGAGACCCCGTCGAGGCCGACGGGGTCTCTTCGCGTCCGGGTCAGGCGCCGATCACCTCGCGCTCGAGGCGCGCGTAGCTGGTCTCCATGCCGTCGACCATGCCGGTGTCGAGGATCATCTTCCGCGTCGCGGCGTCGGGGAACGTGATCACGATCGACAGCAGCGTCCCGCCCTCCACCGGGGTGAGGGTGAGCTCGTTGCGCGTCGGCTCGCCGGGCGCCCCGGTCATCGACTCCGTGGTGACCTCGCGATGCGGCGGCTGGGATTCGATCAGCTCGCCCTCGAAGCCGAAGCCGTCGGATCCGTCCTCGCGCGTCCACTCCTGGCGGTAGCGATCGCCCACGTTCTGGGCCAGGTCCGCCACCGTCATCACCCAGCCGTCGGGACCCTTCAGCCAGCGCTTGACCAGCTCGGGCTCGTGGTGGGCGCGCCACACCTGATCGACCGTGCCGCGGATCACGCGCGTGACGCGCGCCTGGTCGTCACCGATGAGCTGCAGCGAGGCGGGCAGGTCGGCGGCGAAGCTCGACAGGTCGGCGAGGACGGCGTCCATCTGACCCATCGCCTCCTTGGTGCCCTCCTCCATCCCCATCTCGATGAGCTGCTCGAGCTCCTCCAGCGACGGGAACGATGTCACGCTCACCACGCGGGATCCCTCGGGCGTCTCCTCGAACGAGAAGCTCATGAGCATGGTGGGCATGTCGGTGTTGAGCGATCCGTCCTCGCGCGCGAACCCGTCGCGCACCACGAAGGATCGCCCCTCGTCGACCGACTGGAACTCCCACAGCCCGCCGGAGCGCTCGCCGTCCGGGCCGGTCATGTAGTACTGCGAGTAGCCGCCGGGGAACATGTCGTGGCGCGTGAAGGTGGCCGGCCACCCCGGGGGACCCCAGAAGCGCTCGAGCTGCCGGGGGTCGGCGTAGGCGTCCCACAGCCGCCGCACGGGCACCGGGAAGTCGGCGGTGATCGTCATTGTGAGTGCGTCGAGGTCCTTCTCGACAGAGGCGAGTGGCATGATGCGCCTTTCGTCGGTTCTGTTCGGTCAGTCGTCGGCGAGCAGGGCGTCCAGCTGGGCGATGCGGCCGCGCCAGATCTGCTCGTATCGGTCCAGCAGCGCCTGCGCGCGCCGGATGCGCTCCGGTTCTCCGCGGACGATGCGTTCGCGGCCCTGAGGGTGCTTCGTCACGAGGCCCGCTCCCTCCAGCACCGCGACGTGCTTCTGCACGGCCGCGAAGGACATGTCGTAGGCGGCGGCGAGCTGCGACACCGTGGCCTCCCCCTCGAGGGTTCGGCGCAGGATGTCGCGACGCGTCGCGTCGGCGAGGGCCCGGAAGATCCGGTCCACCTCGTCATCGGAGAGCTCAATTCGTACAACCATTTGGTTGTACATTAACGCCTCGGGCGGGGATGTCAAGAGGGGTTCGGGCGCGGGAACGTTACGTCGCGTTGCGTCACATTTCCCGCCGGTAGTGGCGCGGGCCTACCGTGGACGGAACGTCAGCCCGAGAAAGGAACCCGCCGTGTCCACGCCGCTGCAGCACATCCGCCCCCTCGAGGTGCGTGCGCGTGCGGCGTGCATGTGCGCGGTCGGCGGCGCGTGCTCCTCGTACGCACCGGGGCACGCCCTGCACCTGATCCAGGCGCGGATCGCGTCGGCCACTCCGGCGGACTGGACCGACGGCATCGTGGAGCGCGCGGACGCGATCGCGGGCACGTTCGCAGTGCGCACGCTCGAGGGCGAGCTCCTCGCCCTGTGGAACGGATCGGGCGCCGCGCTGGAGGCCCCCGCCGGCACGCCGGTCGCGGTGCACCGCCGCTACGGCGTGCTCGCCGTGGGCCGGACGCAGTTCAACGTCGCCGCGACGTAAGGCGCGGCGCGCAGCTCCGGGCCGCGGGCGTACCCGCCGCGTGAGGCCCGGGCCGGCTTCCGCGTGAGGAGCCGACCGGCGCTGGCGCTGTCGATGCGGACGGGGCCGTTGCGGACGCTGGTGCCGGTGCTGCCCGTGTCGTAGCGACTCAGGCGTACGCGTGCCTGGCGGAGGAGATTCGCGCGAGCGGAGGATCGCGTCCGGGATCCGATCCGCCGCTCGCGACGATCTCCTCCGCCGGTGACGATCTCCGCCGCGCACCCGTCCGTATGCGGCCGGTGCGGCGCGGGGGCCGGGCCGCTGCCGCCGAAGCCGCCCGCGGAGGAGATTCGCGCGAGCGGAGGATCGCGTCCGGGGTGCGATCCGCCGCTGGCGACGATCCCCTCCGCTGGCGACGATCTGCTCCGCCGCGCACGTCGGCGTGCCGTCAATGCCGACGCGCCCCGCCAGCCGGGCGGCCCAGAAGCCCGCGACCGAGACGATCTCCGCGCTCCACGACCTGTTCAATGCCGCATGGCCCACATCGCACGGCCTACTCACGGAGCCTCTGACCACCTCGCATCTCACCAGTGACGACAGGGTGCTCACCAGCGCGATCGCCGAGAAGCTGCGCAACGACATCACCCTCGACGACGGTTCCCTCCCGCTGGGCGTGCGGTATGTCTCGAAGCATGGGCGCCCGGCTGCTGGCACGGGCACATGCTGGGCGTACTGGATGCGGTACGCCGACGCCGGGCTCGATGAGCCTGTGACAGTGGGGAACGCCAAGCCGATCGGTATCGCCGACAAGGACTTCAACGAGGCGTTGAAGCTCTGCAAGATCCGCGCACGGTGAAGGCGGGACGCCGGCGCCCGAGCGCGGCTGAGCGCCGCATCGCCGCGCGCATCATCGTGGCCGCCGACCGGGCGGTGAAACGTCCGACCTTTCGGTGGATCGTGCAGCTCGCCCAGCCCTCCTGACCGCGACCCACCCGGGTGGCGCTTCCTGGTTGCCACCCGCCGGTACGCTGACCGTGTGTTTGCCGTTCACCACGCGGGCGTGCGCCTACACGGAACGCCTGAGACCGCGCATGTGGAGTACAGCGAGGCAAGTGGCCTCCTCTAGAGAACGGAGAACCATCCAGAGAAGAGACCTGAACAATGACCCCCCGTACCCCCTTGACCTTCACCGCGATCGCTGTCGCGTTCGTGATGCTCACCGGCTGCGCGCCCGAGGCGCCGGCCCCGACCGAGACGGCCCCCGTCACCGAGACCACCGCGCCCGCCGTGACCCCTTCGCCGTCTGACCCCGCAGTGGAGACCCCTGCGGGGGTTGAGGCGCTGCCCGAAAACGCGAAGGCCGGCGACGTGATCGACGCGGAGACCGCCGCGCAGCTCAACGAGCGCAGCTACATGGGTTCCTCGGTCCCGCTCGGCTACCAGATGCCCGATGGATCGTGGGTGCTCCTCGCCGCCAACGAGCCGCTCCCCGAGAACGTCGTCGAGGTCGTTCAGCAGAAGGTGCGCGACGCCGTTGGCGACCTCTCGTGGCAGAGCAACGCAGGAAAGCGGCTGTACGACGCCAGGATGGCGGAGAACGCCGCCACCGGTCGGACGCTAATCGTCGTTCACCATGCGCCGGACATGAACCCAAGCTGGGTCGTGCATTCCGGGCCGGGCCAGCCGACCTTCGCTACGCGCGAGGAAGCTGTCGCGGCCGCGGAACAGCACATCGCGGGCAACCCGGCCGCCTATGTGATCATCGTTCTGGAGTGAGGCGGCGGCCACCCGCCGCCTCACTCCTCAGCACAGGTCCGGTCCCCTGCGTGGGGCGTAGACACTCACCGTGCTGCCGTACCCGGTCCCGTTGTACGCCTGAACGTAGAAGTTCGCGCCGGCGGGTCGACCCGAGCCGTTCACGGTTCCTGATGTTCTCGTGGTGGTGTAGGTGCCCGTGCCGTCGGCCCAGTAGCGGTATCCGCTGGCGTAGCTCGCCGTACCCCAGGAAGCGTTGATCTGCCAGCCTCCACCGATCGCTTCGCAGCGCCACACAAGGCCACCGTTTGCCCACACCCCGGATGGTGCGCTGGGTGCCGGGACGGGCCGGTAGACGCTGGCGCTGTAGGTGCGGATGGGGCCGTCGAGGACGCCGATGCCGGCGATGCCGGTGTCCCGGCGGCACAGCAGCTGGAAGTTGCCCCACCCGGTGGAGCCGGGGTTCACCCAGCCGATGTTCCACGCCGTCTGCTGGGCGCTGCCGAAGAACCACCCGGACCAGCCGTAGGAGCCCTGCACCCGCCACCCGATCTGGGTGGAGCCGGGGCAGGTGCTGAACGAACGCATGGTGGCGTTCACCTGCCCGTTGGTCTGGTTCACCCAGTAGCTGGATGAGGTGGGCATGACGGAGATCTGTCGTGCCTGCCAGCTGCTGGTGGCGTACGCGTGCCCGGTGCTGGTGGCGTACGCGGTCTTGCACCGCGCCTCCACGCCCACACGCCCCACGTCGCCTTCCTGCAGGCCACTGTTCACCGTCACCCGTGGGGCGCCGTTCAGGGTGGAGGCGGCCCACCCGGACCAGCCCGGGGTGCTCCACGAGGAGCTCCCGTTGCGCTGCCCGGCGTACCGGAACTCGAGCGTCATGTGCGACCCGCAACTGCCCGGTGCGAACCCGAGCCGGGTGCGCAGGTTCGACCATCCGTACGTGGCCTCCAACCAGGCGGTCACCTCGGTGATCCGCGGGACGGCGCTGATGCCGCGCACCACCCAGCCGCTGCCCAGGCCGGCTTCGGGGCGGGCCGTCCATTGCGGCGGAAAATGCCTGATCAGAGATGTGCCCGGGTCGACGTGAGGCAAGAGGGTCCAAGTTCAGGGATTCGCCGCGCACATGGTGGGTATGACCACCCAGCACGTTGACTTCCCGAGCAACGAGGTTGCGAACCTCTGGACCATTCTCACGGACGGCGGCCACACCGCCTGCGGCGCCACCCTCGCGATGGTTGCCGTCGTCATCATCGTTCTGGTGCTCACGCAACACCACCGCGACGCACTCGGATACGTCCTCCTGGCGCTGAAGGGCGCAATGCTCATCGCTCTCGTGACCGCCCTTGCGCTGGGTAGTCAGGCCACCATCACTGTGCCGATCCCCGTCGCCCTCGACATCCTGCTGGGGAGTCGTCGCAGCCTTGGAAGGCAAGGAGACGACCCGACGCAACACCCCCGGGACACCGAGCGCCCGGGTCCTGTCGACGACCGCCCGTCTGCGCACGGTGCCGCATCCGCGGCCGACCACCACCGCCGCCGCCGGTGACCCGGGCACCCTGCCGCCGAAGCCGCGCTGATTCGCCCAACCCGCGGTACATCCGGCGCGGGTTCGGCGATCGGGCGCGGGTTCGACGGTAACCGGGGTGGCAAATCCCGGTCACGCGATGCCTGCGCTGGGCACCGACGCGGGTCGGGAGGCGCGCATCCCCGCCGCGTGAGGCGCGCGGCGCGCAGGAAAAAGGCGGCCTACGCAGCCGCCATCATCTTGTCCTTCATCGCCGCACAGGCGTCCATGCACGCCTGGCAGGCCTGCATGCACATACGGCAGATGTCGCTGTCGGTGTGCGGGGCGCAGGCATCCATGCACGCCTGACACATCGCCATGCACGCGTCGAGCATCGCCATCATCGCCGCGGGCGTCATCCCCTGCATGCGCATCATCGAGCGCATGGTGGTGTGACACATCTCGGCGCAGTTCATGCACGCCGGCGCGCAATCCATCATCTGCGTGGCGCAGATCGTCGTCGCCTGCTCGGCCGCCGAGCAGGCGTCCATACACGCCTGCATGGTCGCCATGTCCATCGACTCCATGCCCGGCATCGACGTCATGTCCTTCGACATGGCGTCCATCATCATCGCGTCCATTCCCGCACCTCCGTGACCGTCTCGTCAGCCGAGCGGGACCGCCCGACTCGCGGCCAGGATAGGTCGTGGACGCCGCCGCCGGAACCCCTTGATCTCGCGGTCCGCGCGGCCGGGCCCAGCGCCTCACGCGGCGAAGGCGCCCGGCGTGTGCCGAGGGTGCGCCGGAAGTGCCGCGTCAGGTGCGCCTGATCGTGGAAGCCCACCGCCGCCGCCCTCCGACCGAGGTCGGCAGACAAGGGAAAACCCCCGGACAACCGGGGGTTTTCGTGGCGGTGACGGTGGGATTTGAACCCACGGTAGGGGGTTACCCTACACAACTTTTCGAGAGTTGCACCTTCGGCCGCTCGGACACGTCACCGGGATCGAGTTTACGCGACGTTCTCCCGCCGCGCCAATCGACGCCCGCCCGCGCCGATGTCGGCGGCCGGGCGTAGCCTGAGCGCATGTCGCCCGCGCCCACCCGAGTCCTCTGGATCGCGGTGCTGGCGTCGTTCGTGGCGTTCCTCGACGGGACGATCGTGAACGTCGCGCTGCCGGCCATCGATCGCGAGCTCGGCGGCGGCCTGTCGACGCAGCAGTGGGTGGTGGACGGCTACCTCGTCACCCTCGGCGCACTGATCCTCGTGGCCGGCTCGGTCAGCGACGCGTTCGGGCGGGCGCTCGTGCTGCGCATCGGGCTGGTGGGTTTCGGGATCGCGTCGATCGCGATCGCGCTGGCGCCGGACCCGCTGATCCTCGTCATCGCGCGCATGGTGCAGGGCGCGGCCGGCGCGTTCCTCGTGCCCAGCTCGCTCGCCCTCATCACGTCGACGTTCGAGGGCCCGGCGCAGTCGCGCGCGATCGGCACGTGGACATCGCTCACCACGGGCGCGATGATCGCGGGGCCGCTGATCGGCGGCCTGCTGGTCGACCTCGCCAGCTGGCGTCTGGCATTCCTCATCAACGTCGTGCCGATCGGCATCACGCTGTGGCTCATGCGCGATCTCGCCGATCCGCCGCGGCACGCCGACGCGCGGATCGATCTGATCGGCGCCGCGCTGTGCGTCGTCGGGTTCGGCGGGCTGGTGTTCGGCCTGATCGAGCAGCCGAACCTCGGGTGGACGCACCCGGCGATCCTCAGATCCCTCGGCGCGGGCACCCTCCTGTTCCTTCTGTTCCTGTGGCGACAGCGCACGGCGCGCCACCCGATCATGCCGCTCGACGTGTTCCGGGTGCGCAACTTCTGGACCGGCAACGTCGCCACGGCGCTGATCTACGGCGCCCTCGCCCTCAACGGGTTCGTCGTGGCGATCTACCTGCAGCAGGGCGCCGGCCTCTCCGCAACGCTCGCGGGGCTCGCCAGCCTGCCCACCACGATCCTCATGATCCTGCTGAGCTCGCGGATCGGTGCACTGTCGGGCCGCTGGGGCGCGCGCGGCTTCATGACGGTGGGACCGATCGTCATGGGGATCGGATCGCTGCTGCTGCTGTCCGTCGCGCCGCAGTTCGACTACTGGTGGCAGGTGCTGCCGTCGATGATCGTGTTCGGCCTCGGCCTGTCGATCACGGTCTCGCCGCTGACCGCCGCGATCCTCGGGGCGATCGAGCCGGCGCGCAGCGGCATCGCGAGCGCCGTCAACAATGCCGTCGCGCGCGTCGCGGGCCTCGTGGCGGTCGCGGCGATCGGCACGATCGTGGGCGGCACGCTCGACCTCGCCGGGTTCCATCGCGCGGCGATCGTCGTCGCGGTGCTCATGATCGCCGGCGGCGTGGTGTCGTGGCTCGGCATCCGCGATCGCCGACCCGCGTCGATCGACCGGTAGCGCGTCGACCGGTAGTGCGAGCGGGGACGTGCGCGCGGCCCGCGGGAATGTCGGCGCCCGCACGTAGCCTGGTGCCATGGCCTCGAAACGACCCGCACCCGCCGCGTTCCGCTGCACGGAGTGCGGCTGGACGGCGGCCAAGTGGGTGGGCCGCTGCGGCGAGTGCCAGCAGTGGGGAACGGTGGTCGAGGCCGCGCAGCCGCAGGGAATCACGCGTCGGGTCGAGTCGATGATCCCCACCGCCGCCGCGATGCCGATCACGCGCGTGGAGACGCGCGACGCCCCGCGCCGGCCGAGCGGGATCGGCGAGTTCGATCGCGTACTCGGCGGCGGCGTCGTTCCCGGCGCGGCGATCCTGCTGTCCGGGGAGCCGGGCGTCGGCAAGTCGACGCTGCTGCTCGAGGTCGCGGCCCGCGCCGCTGTCGACGGCCGCCGCGTGCTCTACGTCAGCGCGGAGGAATCGCCCGCCCAGGTGCGGCTCCGAGCGGAGCGCACGGGCGCGCTGCACGACGAGCTCTACCTCGCGAGCGAGACGGACCTCGCGACGATCCTCGGGCACATCGACTCGGTCCAGCCCGAGCTCGTCATCGTCGACTCGGTGCAGACGGTTGCGTCGTCCCTGTCGGAGGGCGCCGCGGGCATGCCGGGCCAGGTGCGCGAGGTGGCGTCCACGCTCATCCGCGTCGCGAAGGAGCGGGACCTGCCGATCATCATCGTCGGCCACGTCACGAAGGACGGCCAGGTCGCCGGCCCTCGCCTGCTCGAGCACCTGGTCGACGTGGTGTGCCAGTTCGAGGGCGACCGGCAGACGGCGCTGCGCTTCGTCCGGGCGCTCAAGAACCGGTTCGGCCCGACGGACGAGGTCGGCTGCTTCGAGATGACCGGCGACGGCATCGCCGAGGTGCCCGACCCGAGCGGCCTGTTCCTCTCCCAGGGCTCGCCCGAGCCCGGCACGTGTGTCGCGATCGCGCTCGAGGGCCGCCGCGCGCTGCCGGTCGAGGTGCAGGCGCTCACGATCCCGACCGGCGCCCCCAATCCGCGCCGCGTCGTGCACGGCGTGGACTCGTCGCGCGTCGCCATGGTGCTCGCCGTGCTCGAGCGCCGCGCGGGCATCAAGACGAGCGACCAGGACGTGTACGTGTCCACGGTGGGCGGCGTGCGCTTCACGGAACCGGCCGCGGATCTCGCGATCGCGGTGGCCGTGGCCGGCTCGGTGCTCGGCTTCAAGGTCGCCCGCGAGGTGACGGCGATCGGGGAGCTCAGCCTCGCCGGCGAGGTCCGGCCCGTCGCCCAGGCCGCGCAGCGGCGCACGGAGGCGGCGCGGCTCGGTTACCGCCACGTCGTCGACGACGGCGCTAAGCGGCTGCGCACCGCGCTCGAGCAGATCCGCGCCCACGCGCCCCGCGCGCTCGACGACGTGCCCGCGTTCTGACGACGGGCCGTACCCGCCGGGATCAGCGCGAGCGGCTGCGGCGGCGCGACGTCCAGAACGTCGCAAGCGGGATCACCACGCCGGCCAGGCAGAGGACGAAGGTCAGCCACGGGGACATGACCCCATCGTGTCAGAGCTCGAGCGCCCGCAACAGCTCGATCGGCGAGGCCTGCATCGGGTGCGGGCCGGCGATGTCGAAGAAGACCGTCGTGATCTCGTCCGCGTGGACGGTGAGGAACGTGCGCAACCACTGCGGCGAGTACACGCCGAACGCGGGCGGGAGGTTGGCCGGCTTGTGGCGGGCGTCGCTGAACAGCAGCAGCGCGACATCGCCCGTCGACGGGTCTCGGTAGGTCCAGACCTCGCCGCCGTCGAGCGGGTTGTCGCGCACCCCGGGGCGGATGAGCGGAACGATCGTGTTGCCGTGGCGCAGGGCGAGCGCCAGCGCCGCCATGTCCTGCTTCTCGAGCGCGAGCGCGAGCGCCTCCGAACGAGCGTTCTGCGCGGTCATCGTCGCGGGCTTGCGCTTCTTGGCCATGCGTTCCAGCGTACGTGGCGCATCCGGGGCGACGCCGCCGGGGCCGGGCGTCAGTAGGTCGCCGCCGGCGGCAGCCCGAAGAACTCCTCGAGGGTGTGGAACCCGCCCTTGTGGTAGGCGGCCGCCAGCTCGACGCCCACGTACCGCAGGTGCCACGGCTCCGCCACGTATCCCGTGGTGCCGGTCGCGCCCGGCTCGTAGCGGACGATCCAGCCGAACCGCCACGCGTTCGCCGCCACCCACTCCGCCTGCGGCGTGCCGCCGAAGCCGCCGAGGGTGCCGCACCCGGGGTCGCACGCGACGACGTCGGCGGCGAGCCCCGTCTGGTGCTCGCTGTGACCGGGCCGGGCCGAGACCTCGTCGGCGCCCTCGGTGCCGCGCGCGGCCACCTGCGATCCGTACGCGACCACCTGGGTCTGGTACGAGCGGAAGCCGCTGTCGAGCGCGATCCGTCCCGCGCCCTCCGCGGCGGCCGCCTGCGCGAGGGCGTCGAGCGCGCTGGCGACCTCGGGCGTGAGGACGCGGTTCGCGGCCACCGTGTCGGCGGGCGCATCGAGCGCGGCGGGGCGGAAGTCGGTGGGGACCAGCGGGCGCTGCTTGTTAACCACGACCCACGGCCAGCGCGCGTCGTCCAGGGGCACGCACGGCGCGGCGCCGCCGGCGATGTGGGCGCGGAACGCACCGGCCCCGCCGAACGCCGCGATCACCGCACCGGCATCGCCGGCGGCCAGCGCCACCGTCACGGCCGGGTCCGCGCAGGGCTCCGCGGCCTCGACCTGCGCGATCGCCGGTACCGGGAGATCCGCGACGCCGCTCGGGGCGGGAGGGACGGCGATGGCGGCGGACCGGCTCGGGGCATCGCCCGCCGCGACGGCGCCGCCGGCCACGATCCCCGCGACGGCGACCGCCGCGAGCGCGAGCGCCGGCAGCACCTTGCCGCGGCGACGGGCGCGATGCTGGGCGATCGGGGACGTCACGGCGCTCACCCGAGGATGAAGTAGGCGGTCCACGGCGAATCCACCCCGCCGATCGACACGCTGAGGTGATACGACGCCCCGCCGCCCGGCGCGCGGGGCCGGTTCTCGGCGTCGCACGTGTTCTCGCGCGAGCGGGTGCGATCCCACACCAGCGGCTGGGAGCTCGTGACCTCCTGGCCCGCGGCGAGCGTGACGATCATCTCGGCGGGGTCGCGCTGGCAGTGCGTCGAACTCCACCACAGATCCTCGCCGCTGGTGATCTCGAAGCGCTGCTGATCGGTGCCCACATTGAAGGTGCAGCCGACCGATCCGGTGTTCTTCAGCCGGATCGACAGCTGCGGGTTCTCGTCCCAGGCGTACCAGTCCTTGTCGGTGACCGGGGAGACCTCGATGACGTCGGGATCGCACGGCTGCGGGCCGGCCGGTTCCGTGGCGGTCGGGCTGGGCGTCGGCGAGGGCGAGTCGGTGGCGCCGGAGGTCGGCTGCCCCGTCGGCAGCGGCGTGCCGGCCGTCTGCTGCGGATCGGGGGAGGCGATCAGGTCCGCCAACAGGCGCCACGGCTGCGCGATCGCCGCCCACACGATGCCGCCGATCAGCAGCAGGCCGAGCAGCAGCACCATCAGTCGTCGCCGCCGGTAGACGGCGGGGGTGCGGCGTCGGGCGGTCACTGTTCCAGCGTATGTCGCGCGGGCGTCGGATGCGGCGGGCGGCTACAGGTGCTTGAGCATGCGCGTGTTGCCGAGCGTGTTCGGCTTCACGTGCGCGAGGTCGAGGAACTCCGCCACGCCCTCGTCGGGGCTGCGCACGAGCTGCGAGTACACGTCCGGATCGACCACCTGCTCCCCGATCGGCGCGAAGCCGCGGCGCGTGAAGAAGTCCACCTCGAAGGTGAGGCAGAACAGGCGCGTCACGCCCAGATCGCGGGCGTTGTCCTCCAGGCGCTCCACGATCCGCCGTCCCACGCCGCGGTGCAGCCAGTCGTCGCGGACGAGGAGCGTGCGCACCTCGGCGAGGTCCTCCCACATCACGTGCAGCGCGCCGCACCCGATGATCTCGCCCTCGGCCTCGGCGACCACGAACTCGTGCGTCGCCTCGTACAGCACCACGAGGTCCTTGCCGAGCAGGATGCGTCGCTGCACGTACGGCTCGAGCAAGTCGCGGATCTGCACGATGTCGGCCGTGCGGGCGGGCCGCACCAGGAACTCGGTCATCCCCCCAGCGTATTGGCGCGATGCTCGACGCCGCCTGCGCGGTCCGGCCCGCCGTCCCGGCTAGAGTCCTTCGGGTACGTGCGCGCCGTCGGAAAGGTCTCATGTCGTCAGCGGAACCGCAGCCCGGCCAGCGGGTGGTCGTCCGATACACGGAGGACGGGTCGCCAACCGACGCCGTCGGATCCGTCGTGGCCGCGACCGCGCAGTCCGTCTCGGTCGAGACGAAGCGCGGCACCGTGACGATCCCGCGCAGCGCGATCCAGCTCGTGCACGAACTGCCGCCCGCGCCGACGCGGCCGGGAGCGCTGCATCGGATCGTCTCGGCCGAGGACCTGCAGCGGATCGCCGCCCACACCTGGCTGCCCGAGGACTCCGCCTGGCTGCACGCCGACAACATCCGCGCCGAGGAGCGCGACGAGCCCGGCGCCGTGCAGGCCGGCTGGCTCCTCCGCGCCAACGGCGGGGTGACGCACCGGGCGAACTGCGCGCTGCCGCTGAGCGATCCCGGCATGCCGCCGGAGGAGGCGCTCGAGCTGGTGACCGCCTGGTTCGCGACGCGCGATCAGCCGCCGGCGTTCCTCATCCACTCGTCCGCCGGCACCACGGAGCTGACTCCCGCGTGCGCGGCGATCGCGGGCCGCTTCCGCGACGCGGGCCTGGTGCCGTCCAAGCCCACGCTGGTGCTGACCGCGGCCACGCGCGATGTCGCCGCGGGCGCCGGGCGTCCCGCCGACGCGGCGCCGGCCGGGCTCGAGGTCGTCGAGCACGAGGAGCCCCACGCGGTCCACTTCGAGGCCTGGGGGCGACCGGTCGGCTCCCCCGGCCACGACGCCTACCGGGCGCTGCTGTGCGGGCCGGAGTCGCGCACGTTCTTCTCCGCGATCGCCCGGGATGCCGCGGGCGGCACCACGCTCATCGGCGTCGTGCGCCTGGCGATGTCGCAGAAGTGGGCGGTGATCTCCGACCTCGTCGTCGCCCCCGCCTTCCGCCGTCGCGGAGCGGGCCGCGCCCTGGTGCGCGCGGCGGCGGCCGGGGCCGCGGTGCGGGGGATCCGCTCGGCGATGGTGCAGGTCGAGGCCGGGAACGAGCCGTCGCTCGGGCTCATGGCGTCCCTCGGGTTCGCCGAGCACCACCGCTACTGGCACGCCCGCGTGCCGAGTTGAGGCCTCGATCTCGGCTCGCTGCGCTCGCTCGATCCGTCTCCGCTCCGGCGCTGCGCGCCTCCGGTCGACGAGCGAGGGCTTACGGCCGGCGTGAGGCCTCGATCTCGACTCGCTGCGCTCGCTCGATCCGTCTCCGC